>Ga0315268_10009089_pt1 | contig 10338 bp, 10 predicted proteins | sample C1_top_MG_FD_204535 | JGI IMG/M metagenome (GOLD analysis project Ga0315268, IMG submission 204535) | Sediment microbial communities from Yellowstone Lake, YNP, Wyoming, USA - C1_top | ecosystem: Environmental > Aquatic > Freshwater > Lake > Sediment | place: USA: Wyoming | collected 2017-08-01 | reverse complement strand
GCCGCAATGGAACTAATCGACCTGATGAACAAGCGTGGCGTGAAGAAGATCGTTACGCAGTGTCCCCACTGCTACAACACATTCAAGAATGAATACCCGAGGTTCGGCGCAACGTTCCAAGTTGTGCATCATTCGCAGCTGATAGCCCAGTTGCTAAGTGAAGGAAAACTGAGACTCAAGAAAGGAATCGAGCAATCCATCGCCTACCACGATCCGTGCTACTTGGGTAGATACAACGATGAATACGAAGCCCCTCGAAGCGTCATTCGCGCGCTGTCCAACGGAAGACTTGTCGAGCTTCCGCGATCCCGCGCCAAGAGCTTCTGCTGTGGCGGAGGGGGAGGTAACACTTGGTACACCGTGGAAGCTGAAAAGAAGTGTAGCGTGATAAGGGTAGATGAGGCTCAACAGCTAGCCCCCAACGTCCTAGCGGCGGCTTGTCCCTACTGCATTTCCATGTTCGAGGATGCCTCCAAGGTCCTAGGCACATCAGAGAAGATGCCTATCCGAGACATCGCGGAACTGATTGCAGAGGCGCTGGAATAGTCAGAATCATAAACCCCAGCCGGCCATAAATGCGGAGCGCTCGGTGGAGAGGAAAACATGCCGAACATGATTGTGCTCGCCAAACAGGTCTTCTACACACAGGACCTGCGAATTGACCGGACTAACAAGAAACTCGTGACAGAGGGTGTAGCCCGCGTCATCAGCGAATCGGATAAGAATGCAATTGAGGAAGCCGTCAGGCTCAAGGAGAAGCTCGGGGGAAAGATCACGGTGCTCACGATGGGACCTGCACAAGCGAAGGAAGCGCTTCGTGAAGCCATAGCGATGGGCGCCGATGAGGGCTACATGCTAACCGGCCCTGAATTCGAGAATTCGGATGCTCACGCCACGGCGATCGCCCTAGCAGCCGGTATCAAGAAGATCGGGCAGTTCGACATGATACTATGCGGCGAAACGTCTGAGGATCAATACTCGTTCCAGGTTGGACCTCGAACAGCTGAAATCCTTGGCCTTCCGCAGATAACTTACGCAGTCAAGGTCACGATTCAAGACGGTAAGATCGTCGCCGAAAGAAGCCTCGAGGACTCCTACGAGTCAGTGGAGTCCAAGCTTCCGGTGTTCATCACGGTCTCGCGGGAGATCAATGAGCCGAGACTCCCCACACTCATGGCCATAATGGCAGCCTCAAAGAAGCCCATGACCGCTTGGACGGCGGCAGACGTTGGATTGAAGCCAAACGAGCTTGGCCGTGAAGGCTCGCTAACTGAGGCTCTGAAGTCAGCTGTGGCAACTGGGGAAAGGAAGAGAATCCTCATAGAAGGTGAACCCAAGGAGGCGACGGAGAAACTTGCCAGCACACTCGCGGGAGAAGGAGTGGTGAAGATAGCATGACAACCTCCGAGAAATTCGAGGGCGTCTGGGTCTTCTCCGAAAACCCCGCAGTCGCAAGAGAGCTAATCTCGAAAGGACGAGAGCTCGCTGGCAAACTGGGAACCCATCTTGCAGCAGTGATCCTCGGGGAGAACGCTGCAGAAACCGGCAAGGAACTCATAGCGTTCGGCGCTGACAAGATCTACAGTGCACAAGATCCGTCATTGAAAACGTTCGAAGTTCACTCTTATTCAGCCGTCTTGGCAGAGATGGCTCGAACTTACCGGCCAGATGTCATGCTCGTCGGCGCCACGCGAAGCGGGCTTGAACTAGCTGCGAGACTTGCAGAGCGACTCAAGACCGGATGTTGCACTGAATGCTCGAAACTGGATGTCGACCCTCAGAAGAAGTGTGTGGTTGTTGATCGCCTTGTGCTTGGAGGCAATATCACAGAGACGCTGGTTATACGACCCAAGCCGCAGATCTTTACCCTTCCTAAAGGAGTCTTCCAACCGCTGAATAAGGACCCGAGCCGAACCGGAGAGACCGTGCAGGTTCAAGCGAAGACAGCTGAGTCACCTGTGAAAGTGCTCGGTCGAAAGCCAAAGCAGTTCGCCGGTGTGAGGGTCACAGAAGCTGAGGCTATCGTCTCCTTTGGACGGGGGCTGAAGAAGAAGGAAGATATTCCAATAGTCGAGGAACTCGCCAAGACAATCGGCGGCGTCGTCGGCTGCTCACGTCCGATCGCCGAGGACCTGAAGTGGCTCCCAATCGATCAATACGTGGGCCTATCCGGCCAGAAAGTTGCGCCGAAACTCTATCTAGCCGTAGGCATCTCAGGACAGATACAACACATCACAGGCATTCAGAACGCTCGTGTCGTCGTGTGTGTGAACACGGACTCGAAGGCACCGATCTTCGAATATGCCGACTATGGAATCGTTGGAGATCTCTACAAGATCGTGCCAGCTTTGACGGAGGCCTTCAAACAACTCTCGTCGCGGAAGTAGCTACATTTCCCACCGCTCTCAGACAGTCTGAGATCACGATCGTATCATAGTCAGCATCATCTTGAATCTCCCAGGCCCTTCCAAGGAATGCGGTTCATTCGCCGGCATCAGGATCGCCTCGCCCTCTCTCAACCGGTGACTGTGTCCTGATATCGCAACTGTGGCCTCTCCGTCGAGAATGCAGACAAGGGCATCAAATGGAGCTGTATGCTCGCTCAGTCCCTGCCCTTGATCAAAGGCAAACAGTGTCACTGTCCCCGTCTTCTTGTCTACTATCGTCTTGCTTACTACCGCGCCTTCTTGGTAGCTAACTAGATCAGTCAGCCTAGCAGCCTCCCCCGCTAGGGCTTTACGATCTGATATCCCGACATGATCGGTCATGCTACTGCCCCCTTCATGCGGTCGATACGAATCCAAGATAGACATCTATAGGCAATGCGGCTATCACCATGCTGGCAGGTCGAACGGCAACTCAAATGCCTAGCACGAATTGAAAGAGGCTACAGTGAATTGGAACCACTCAGAATCCCTCATCTGAACGATGTATATGCGGCTAGAGACATTGTGAAACGCCACTTGAAGCCAACCCCTCTTCTCCATTCACGACGTCTCTCGAAACTGCTTGGATGTCAAATCCACTTGAAACTGGAGAATCTACAGCCAACGAGAGCTTTCAAGGTACGCGGAGGAATCCACTATATCGAGAGAAGGAAAGAGCAAGCACTCAGTCATGGAGTTGTCACAGCGTCAACTGGAAATCATGCACAGTCGATCGCTTACGCAGGCTCATTGCTCGGAGTGAATGCCCACATCGTCATGCCTCATGGGGTTCCGCAGATGAAAACGGAGGCGGTCAGGGATCTCGGAGCTGAGGTGATCTTTCACGGCAGCTACTTTGAGGAGGCACGTGAATATGCCGAGAGATTGGCCTCCGAGAAAGGATTCCTGCTTGTGCATGCCATCAATGAACCTCTGTTGTACGAAGGTGTGGGAACCATGCATCTCGAAGTTTTCGAGGAGTTGCCGGACGTGGAAGTAGTCATTAACCCGATCGGCGGCGGATCGGGAGCTTCGGCCGCGTGCATAGTCTACAAGAACCTGAACCCTCGCATCAAGGTGATAGGCGTGCAAGCCGAGGGCGCACCAGCCTTCTATCATTCATGGAAGAGCGGTTCACCGACATCCACTGACGGCGTCAGAACCGCCGCAGAGGGCCTCGCGACAAGCCGAGCATACGAGCTGCCCCTGAGAATTCTGAAGGAGAAGCTGGACGACATGGTGCTCGTCAGCGATGAAGAGATGAAGCAAGCTGTCAAGACCATTTTCAAGGAAACGGGGCAAGTGGCGGAGCTGTCAGGCGCCGCGTCCACAGCCGCAGCTTTCAAGATCAAACACAAGCTGGCCGGAAGGAGGGCTGTTCTCATGCTCACCGGCGGGAACATAGAACCCGAACAGCTCGCGCAGATCTTACGAGAACAGGCGTAGATGCGTCGCGGATTAGGCCTCGGTCGTGTTTGATTCCACGATGAATGGGAACGAAAGGATCGAAGAACAAAGGAGGCTAATCGCTACACGAGGATCGAGTCCGAGTTTGGCCAAAGTCCTTCCCTGCATGTCTATGTCATCCACTTTGTTTAGTATCGTGGCAAGATCAAAGGTTCGGACGATTGAGAAGATCTTCTCAAGTCGGCGGTCTGGAAGTCTGAATAGCATCCTGCGGATGCGCCGCATTGCGTTGAGATCACGTCCGATCTCGCGTTTCCACTCTCGCTCATACCTTGACAGGGACGATTCAGAAGTGTCGCCCGCTCTTGATGCATCGTGAGCGACTTTGCCGGCGATCTTTGCACAGATCATACTGAATACGATTCCTCCGCCGGTTGTTGGCTTCACTTGCTGCGCCGAATCGCCTACGATCAGCATGCCTGATGAGTAGGTCTTAGGAATCGGTCCGCCCACGGGTATGGGGTGATAAGAAACATCTCCTTGCCGTGCGTTCTTGAGCTTCCGAGAGGCAACGGGGTGTCTCTTGATGAATCTCTCAAGATAGAGGCGCGGATTTCCCTCACGAGTTGCAAGTCCGACTTTCGCTGATCCATCCCGCCAAGGAACCATCCACGCGAAAAACCCTGGGGCATACGCGGACCCAAGATACATCTCAACGAGGTCTTCGTTCAGGTCTTCCGCATGATCGACTTGAACCTGGGCAGAGTTCACCCACATCTGACCGCGACGTTCGCTCTCGGACCGGAGGCGTGTGAGCATCGGTGATGCACCTTCGCAATCCACAACGAGTCGACAATTGAACTCGTGTAGCTTGGCACCTGCAGAGGCCTGCACACGGTAGCGGTAATCGTCCGTTGCTTGCATCGAGTTGGCCCGTGTGTTGAACTGGATCTGTGCACCGGCCTTCTGAGCTCTGTGTACTAGATGTTCGTCGAAAGCTCTGCGATCAAGGACCCAGGTGATCGGAGTCTGGCGCTCAAGATGAAGAATCTGCCCTGAAGGCGAGCAGATGACTGCACCCCGAATCTGGTTCTTAATGATCTCGCTTGGCAGCGGGATACCTAAGCGCTTCATGCTTCTGATTCCAACATGCCCCGAGCAGTGTGACGGGACTCCTACCCGATCATGTTCTTCCAGCAGAAGCACCTTGGATCCCAGTGAAGCGGCCGTTTCAGCCACGGTAGCACCGGCTGCACCGCAACCGACTACAATGATGTCGGCCTCGGAATTCACTGTGCAAGCATGCCTCGATTCAGAACAGCCTCTTGAATTGGCCTAGGGCTGGGTAATTGTTTCGAGGCTGATTCCGGTAGATAAGGCTCGTGAGCACACGCAGGATAGGGGACTATGACTGTTTGAACGAGGCGAGTTCTACCCGCCTCTTCCCTTTCATGAGACGCGAGACGCGCAGGATGCCGTTGATTTCGAGCTTGAGGAGGACGTTATTGAGCTCCCGGAAGCTGATTTCGCCGTAGCTCTCTCTGACTTGGTCAAGCAGATCACCGTCAGTGAGCGGCCCTTTGCGTTGCAGAGTCTCGACTACAGCCAAGTTGAGCGGACGGGGTCCCCAGACCTTGGTCATCGAACTTTCTGCAGCTCCTCTATGATATGATCGCGGTAGGAACAACCCGCTCCTTCCTGGAGCGTTCTGAGAACTGAGCGTAGTACTCTTCCATCTTCTCGTTGATGCTGGGTTTGATAGTTTCCATTGCTTTCTCGAAATCTTTGCGGGTAACCTCTTTGGAGTCTATGCTTTCGCGAAGTGCGTTCATGGCTGCTTCCCTGCAGAGGGCTTCAACATCTGCTCCGGAGTACCCTTTCGCCTTCTCGGCGATCTCCTGCAGGTCGACATCCTTTGAGAGAGGCATGTCACGGGCGTGGATCTTGAAGATCTGCGCGAGCGCCTTGGTGTCTGGTGCCGGTACGTCAATCAGGCGATCGAACCTGCCCGGTCTCATAACTGCGGGATCAAGTATGTCGGGCCTGTTCGTTGCGGCAATCACGACAACGTTCTGGAGCGATTCTATGCCGTCCATCTCCGTCAGAAGCTGGCTGATTACTCTCTCGGTGGCACCGGAATCCGAATAGCCTGCTCCTCTTCTGGGGATGATCGAGTCGAGTTCGTCGAAGAAGATTATTGCAGGAGCTGCCGTCCTCGCCTTCCTGAAGATCTCTCTGATTGCTTTCTCGGATTCCCCAACCCACTTGGAGAATATTTCTGGTCCCTTGACCGAGATGAAGTTGGCCTCGCTTTCTGTTGCGACTGCACGTGCGAGCAGAGTCTTGCCGCAGCCTGGTGGACCGTAGAGGAGTATACCTCTAGGCGGTTTGATGCCCATCCTCTTGAAGACTTCCGGTTTCTTGAGGGGCCATTCGACCGATTGGACCAACTCGGTCTTGATCTTGTCGAGCCCGCCGACTTCTTTCCAGCGCACTGATGGAACCTCGACGTAGACCTCCCTCATTGCGGTGGGGGTGATCTCTCTGAAGGCGGAGAGAAAGTCGTCTTCTTTCACGACCATCTTGTCGAGTATTTCTGGCGCAACCCGTTCTTCTTCCAAGTTTATCTCGGGCATGTATCGCCTGAGTGCTTTCATCGCTGCCTCTCTTGACAATGACGAGATGTCAGCTCCGGTGTATCCGTGCGTGACATCCGAGAGGCGTTTGATATCAACGTCTTCTGCTAGCGGCATGTTCCTAGTGTGTATTTGCAGGATTTCGTTGCGGCCGCCTTTGTCGGGGACGCCGATCTCTATCTCCCTGTCGAACCGTCCGGGGCGTCTCAACGCTGGGTCGATCGCGTTGGGTCTGTTTGTTGCGCCGATGACTATGATGTTGCCTCTGGTTCCCATTCCATCCATGAGTGAGAGAAGCTGCGCAACGACGCGTCGCTCGACCTCCCCCGTGACTTCCTCGCGCTTCGGTGCAATCGCGTCCATCTCGTCGATGAATACGATGCTCGGCGCGGTCTCCTGTGCCTTCTGGAATATTTCTCGGAGCCTAGCTTCAGACTCGCCGTAGAACTTTGACATTATTTCTGGCCCGGAGATCACATAGAAGTTCGCATCGGACTCGTTTGCGACAGCTTTTGCCAGTAGCGTCTTGCCGCATCCTGGAGGACCGTATAGAAAGACTCCTCTAGGTGGCTCAATACCGAGTCTCTGAAACAACTCGGGATGTCTGAGAGGAAGCTCGACCATTTCCCTGATGCGCTGTATCTCCTCATGAAGACCACCGATGTCTTCGTAGGTAACCATCGAGATGCCTTTCTTCTCAGGCGTGGGCTCACTGAGAACTTGCACATGGCTGGTCTCGAGTATCTTCACCGGCCCGTGCGGTCTGGTTCGCGTGACCACAAGCGGAACCGCGCTTCCGAAGATGGACAGGAGGGTCATGTCGCCCTCAACAAACGGCATGTCCATGAATCTTCGTTTCACGAAACTGACGAATTCCTCGTCCACGCTCAGCCTGACATCTGTAGGCGCGAAGATTATTGCCTGAGCGTCCTTAACCTCAGCCTTCTTGAGCACAACATATTCGTTCAGTGCAACGCCCGCGTTTCTTCTGATAAGACCGTCCATTCGTACGATCTCTTCACCTTGGTCTTCCGCGTATGCGGGCCAAGCGACGGCGACTGTCATTTTCTTGCCATGGATTTCTACGAAATCACCTGCAGTGATTGCAAGCTTCTGCATTGTCTCGTTGTCTATCCTGACCTTGCCGTGGCCGACGTCTCTTTGCCGTGCGTCGGCTACTCTCAACTGCATGTCCTTTCCAACCATCTCTCTTCATCCCTTGATCTTGATCGTGCTCGGGGCCCGGCTTCATGACGGTTGCCGAGCTTGCCGGAGTCTGTTACTATAGGTAACGATCCATCAATATAAGCGTTACTTTTAGTAACAAACCTCAGGTCCGCCAGACATTGACGACCTGAATCTCACCAACATTCTCCACAGACTTCAGCGCCTCTTCAACCTTGTCCATTTGCCCCTCAGCCTCAGGCATTGCAACCCTAGCAACCAACGCCACGAGCCCGAAAGCTATGGGCTCCTCATCAAACCGCGCAACCGCCGCCCCAAGCGGCAACGCCTTCTCCACTTTCTTCCTCAATTCCGCAAGATCAACCGTGGTTTCCGTGGGGAAGATCTTGATCTGCGCAATCACCTTTGCCAAGCATAGTCACAGCCTAAGGTCCGGTGAATCCGCACTTCGCACACTTGTATGGTCTGCCGAAAGTCCTGCACTTCTCGCAACGCCACATAGTGACTTCGCCACAATTCGGACAAGGGAAACGCACCGCGCCTTCGCCGGGCATTATGGTTCTCGAGCACCATGTGCAGGTGGGCATTCGTACCGTTCCGGTTTCGCTCAGTTTCAACGCCTTCTTTTCCTACAGGGCACCAGTCGTCGTTTATTTATCCGTTGCTAGGGACTGCGCTAAGCCGATCGCCCACCCAGAAGTGCCAATCAAGACGAAATCAGCAGGATAAAACCGATTTTGCAGAACCGACAGGCATATCTCACCCTCCCACGCGTGCCTATTTCTGATTGCGTCTCCGGCCCGCAATAGGGTGTGTGACACGTTTGAAGATTGACACCGTCTGCGACTTGGGCACCTTCAGACGTTTCATGATTGTGAGCACATGTGATTCGTTTATTCCCGACGACTATGTCGGTGACGAGAGCATCTTCCCTGAGAGGGCCGCAGAAAATGGAACCATGTATGTCGAAGCTGAGGACAAGGAGACCCTTGACCAAGTCAGAGACATAAGATTCACACGGGTTTCGAACGTCCTCGGGATCATCTATAACTCGAAGAGCGGGAATACTCACCTCAAGTGGAGGCAATCGAAGGGCGACTTGGGAAAACTCACCGGCGAAGCTAGCACAAACACGATCGTGAACTTAAGCACGGCAGGCGCGTTGAGAGAGGGATACGTCAGGCAGTACCGCAGGCCTACTCAAGATGACGCACTCAAAGGACTTGGAGACTGAGTTGCCGACAGCGGCAGGCTGCTACACGCCGAGATAGCTACTGATCCTTTTCTGGAAGAAAGCTTCTCTGAGCATGTGACTGCTTTGCATCCAAGCTTTGCGGGGAATACTCAGCTTCGACAAGCCGAACTCCAGCGCCGAGTTGAAGTTGTCGAAAACCTGCGGGCTTCTTGAGAGAGCTGCCCTCACACTCTCCCTGACATTCCATACTCCGACGGGCAGAATGTAGCCAGGGTGAATCTCCCTCAGAACCAATGCTGAGCTTTGTCTCCTTTCTTTCATGAGATGTTCTGCGATCGCAAGTCGACAAGCGTAGTAGCATCCCCCGATGCACGCGTAGGTGGTTCTTCCCTGATAGCCCTCATGATCGCCCATCATTGCCGGATAGTCCCCGCCTTCGTTCCACGCCGTTCCTGGATACCAGGCTTCTATCGACTCGTAACACCATTTCTCCGGCAACAACATCACAATGTACCGGTTATCGATGTACTGGTAGCAATGAACGCGGAAATCATCTATGGTGGGTAGGTGCTTGATCTCATCCAGCATTCGTTGTGAAACTGTACTGTCGACAGCGGTTATGCTCCAGCGAGTGGGGACGAGCTTTCTTCTCGACCCGATTCCGAACATGCCCATGCTGAGGGCTCTCTGTATGCGTGTCACTTGCACACCGCTCTCGTGCAGGGCGACTATCGCATCAGCTGCATTCAGATCGCGGTCATAGTATGCCTTCTCGACTCGTCTGTCAGCCTTGACGCCCCAAGCCTGAAAACTCCTGAGGGGAGCGGAGGGACCGAAGGGCTGAACCTCATCGCTCAAAGTCAGAGGGCCTGCAGGTCTACTTGCGAATCGGGCTTCGGATTCTGCAGGGACATTGCTCATGGTGAGCTCCTGAAGCCGATCTACTATTCCGAAGGGCTCCTGCGCGTCGAAGATACTGACACGGGTCTTGCCTCTAACCAACGAGTATCTCATGTCGACGATTTCTTGTATGGTCTTGCCAAGCCAGAGCTCGGGCGTGTCAAATACTGTGGTGTCTCCATGGTAAGGGGGTATTAGAGGACCGACAGATACACGAGGATACCCGAACCTGCCTACAAATACGCCGGGCGGTGTCGAACCATCTATCTGTTCAGAGGAAACCAGACTGCCACGGCTGACTATCGCCTTCGCCTTGGCTAGAAGCGGACAGGAAAGCTTGCCGCATAGCATTCTCCCACCTCTACAACGCACGCAGAGATCCGCAGATGGGCCTCGAACCACTCGAAGATCCTTCAGCGTATCGCTTTCTTGCCCTATGCCATTGGATAGAAAGTCGTTAACCCAAAGTAGCTCAGAACTCAAGTGGGAGCAATCCTGGCGCAGCGATCACATGTGCATGTATGATGGGGGCCGTTTTAAAGTGCAAGAGATAGGTAAAACTGATGACTCTTTTTCCGCTCGGGAACCT
>Ga0315268_10009088_pt1 | contig 10339 bp, 7 predicted proteins | sample C1_top_MG_FD_204535 | JGI IMG/M metagenome (GOLD analysis project Ga0315268, IMG submission 204535) | Sediment microbial communities from Yellowstone Lake, YNP, Wyoming, USA - C1_top | ecosystem: Environmental > Aquatic > Freshwater > Lake > Sediment | place: USA: Wyoming | collected 2017-08-01 | reverse complement strand
TCAGCACCTCGCGCAAGAGATTTCGTTATGCAGTATCGTAATATTCAACCTGAACACAAAAGACCCGAAGGCCTCGAATTACCGCAAACAGATTCAAGTCTCTCTTCGTGACATTCGTATCATTCGTGAAATTCGTGTCCGTTTTACCCGGCTCCTGTTTACTCGGAGTATGTACGGAAGGATGGGTAAACCTCTGGCTCACGTCTTTCCCTCTGTCACCTGCTTTCGATTTCAGGGATCATGACCCTTCTGAATAATGCTCCTCGATCTGCTTCTGAACGCCGCCTTTTACGCTAAACCGCGTATAACCGCCAAGCTTGACCTGAAATAGGAATAACGATTTTTCCGTGCCCTCATCCATATCAGAATGCAGTTCATACGATATCGGGAAATCATTCCTGCTGCCACTGCAGGTCGAGCGGATAGCATTGCCATCACAAACAAACCCTTCGATCTTGTCAGGACACTTTTTGTTCTCTTTGCAGACCCGGTCCACCTGCTGTGCGGTCTGTCTCACAAAATCCATGGTCGCCTTCACCTCGGCTGTATGAGCGTTCCAGAAGACCGCAACGATAAGCAGCGCAACCACAGGCCGCAGCACTCCATGGATTTTCGCGGTCCTGTCCAGCCGGGAGAAGAGCGCCACGAGCATGAACACGACCGCGATGATGCTGATGACGAACGCGACAAAATCGAGCATGCCGTTCGCCATGCCCACGCCGACGGCCAGGGATGTCAGAAACAGCGCGGCCAGCCAGCCGAACACCTCATACCACGAAGACCGTGCTATCCAGGGCTTGGAAAGGGCCTTCCCTCCCATGCCGGACATCGATGCCCCGCATTTTGTGCAATACGTATTTTCTTCCGACTGCAATTCGCGGCATTCCGGGCACGCTTTGATAGGTCCCATGGCTGCACCTCCCGACTTTTCTGTTCGATACATCGTATTTCAGAACTGACGTGACCGGAACCAGGTCGTTATCCATGCTGCGACCGACAATGCGTGATCGATGTGTCAGAGGCTCAAACGCACTAGGTTACGCTGCTCGTACTGTGAGGGAAGGGTATTCCTGAGATTGATGGCTAAAGTATATAGAGAGTTTAGGTAAAGTCAAATGGTTTCAGATACGGTGAACCGTGCGGATCGTGTGACGGAGAAACGTAGTAGGCATGCCCTGCACTCGAGCGAGTGCAGGGTTGGGAAGCGCATGCTTGTTCTCTGAGGAAGACCGGAAGGCGCGGCCGACTAATTTCTGCTTCTCATCTTGGAGAGCAGCCGCAGGATCTCAAGATAGAGCCAGATCAGCGTGACCATAAGCGCGAACGCTCCATACCATTCCATGAACCGGGGAGCGCCTTGTGCAGCGCCGGTCTCGATCAGATCGAAATCGAGGACCAGGTTGAGCGCGGCGATCACCACCACAAAAGCGCTGAAACCGATCCCGACCCAGCCGTTGTCGTGGATATAGGGCATGTGGACACCGAAGAACCCGAGCACCATGGTCGCCAGATAGATCAGGCAGATCCCGCCCGTGGCCGCGACCACGCCGAGCTTGAAGTTCTCTGTTGCCCTGATCATTCCCGATTTATACGCGAGCAGCAGCGTGAACAGCGTGCCGAACGTAAGACCCACTGCCTGCATGACAATGCCGGGGAACATCAGTTCCATCATGCAGGAAAGTCCGCCCAGGACAAGCCCTTCGAACAATGCGTAGACAGGCGCCGTGACCATGGACCATTCTTTTTTAAAGACCGTCACGAGGGCCGCGATCAGACCGCCGATGCCGCCGACCGCCAGCCACGGCATCACCGCACCGGGATTTCCGTCGATCGCAAATCGCTTCCATGTCCATGCCGCCGACAGAACGACCAGCGCAAGCAGGATGATCGTTTTGTTCACGGTCCCCTGTATGGTCATTGCCTCTTCGGCTCGAGCTGTTCGCTCGAAGCTGGTGAACGTCTTTTCGCTTAACGTCGGATTCCCCATGTTCCTCATCCTCCTGTTCATTGCCGGACCGCATCCGCGGCTCTTCGGCAAAAAAAAGGGAAAGACATGAGATCTTTCCCCGTTGTTCGAACGCTGATGGACCCGGATCAGTACGCCTCGACTGCGCCCCCGGCTGCCACCACTTCCTTCATGAGATCGGAGCGCCTGATGACGAGCGAGGTCTTGGACCAGGTGATATGATATCGTCCGACCTCCCAGGCCTGCGAGGTATCGGATGCAGAGGTATTTTCCATGCTCTTGCATGCCCCGTTCAAACAGAACAACAGCTCGCGTTTGCTCGTGCCTGCAGGCGTTATCCCGTTGAAGACGATCTGCTTCCACGTAAGACTGAACGTATCAACATTGCCGGTATCATCCGTATACGAGAACGACGCGGACCATTGCTGATCGCACGGACCGGCATCGCAGAGCAGGATGTCCTTCTTCGTGCGGTAATACGTGCCTGACTGGACTTTCTTTTCAGTGAACTTGCTGATGATCTTCGGGTTCGATTTATGGGTGATCTTCACGTCCTGAGAATCGATATCGTCATAATAGATCTTGAGGATGCTCAAGTGCAGGATGCGCCGCTCTTCTTCAGGGCTCTTGCGCACCTCTTTCTTGACCTCCACAACGGGTTTCTTCTTTTCCGGCTTCGGCGTTTCTATCTTCGGTTTCTTCTCAACCTCGACCTTCTCCGGTTTCTCATGCTCCACATGGGCAACCAGCCTTCCCAGGTCATACCGAGCCTCCAGCTTCAGGGTTTCGTCCTTCTTGACGGTAAAGGTTCCTGTAACCGTTTGCGATTCCGTACGACAGCTGATCGTATGGTCGCCGACCATGACGCTTTCTATCAGGGTGTCTGCCGCGCCTTTATACAGGTCGTCAATGTAGACCTTTGCATCGGGAACCGGGCTCTTCACGGTCACCTTCCCGTATTTTACGATCACCAGCTCCGGCTCCGGTTCAACAGCCTGGACGCGTCCTCCAAAGACCAGAGCGGTCATCAAACCCAGTACCACCATTGCTATGGATACCCGCTTCTTCATCGTATAACCCCCGGTAAAATAAGCACGACTGCACTCTGTCCAAGAATATCGCAGGTTGCACAAAAAATCAAGGTGAAAGTGCATAATAGTGCATGGTTTAGAAACTGCTTCCTAGGAAACGCGGTGGAGAATATCGATTTTCGCTGATAAAGAACAGGGAGAAGGGATCGTGGTTATGCTTGCAAGCGAATGTCCGCCCTCCGAATCAACGATTCCTTGATTCATCTGTCCGGAACGCGGTTCAGGACTGCGGTACTACAACCTCTCCGGCTGCGTTTTTTTCGTTGTTCTCAGCCAATCGATCACCTCGGTCATGTCGCGCGGCATCGGCACGGTGAATGCGAGCGGGCTTCCTGTTTCCGGATGCAGGATCGAGAGCGATTCCGCATGCAGCATCTGGCGGCTGATCCGGTTCTCCCCGAACGACACCGCTTGTTTGCCGCCATAGACGCGGTCGCCGAGCACGGGGTGGCCGATATGGGCCATGTGCACGCGGATCTGGTGCGTCCGGCCGGTCTTGATCTCCACTTCCACCAGGGTGGCGTTCCCGAACCGTTCCCTGACCTTGAACAGCGTGATCGCCTCGCGCGCGTTATTCGTATGCGTGCTGATCTTCTTCCGCTCCTTCACGTGCCTGCCGAGTCCGACCTCGATCGTTCCCGAGCCCTTTTTGATCACGCCGGCGACCAGTGCGAGATATTTTTTCCTGACCACCCGGTCGTGGAACTGCGCGGACAGCGAGCTGAGCGCCTCGTGCGTCCGGGCCACGACCATCACGCCCGACGTGTCCTTATCCAGCCGGTGGACGATCCCTGCCCGTTTCCGCGCGGTCGCCGCGTCCCCGGAGCCGGATACCGGCAAGCTCCCGTAATGGTGGAGCAAAGCGTTCACGATCGTGCCGGTATAATTTCCCGGCGCGGGGTGCACCACGAGGCCGGGGGGTTTGTTCAAAACAATAATGTGCGGGTCTTCGAACACAACCGCAAGCGGGATGGGCTCCGGAAGCACCTCGTAGACGATACGCTCCGGAAGATCGAGGGTAATATGCTCCCCGGTTTTGACCTTGTAGCCCGGCTTCTCCGATTTGCCATTGACCAGGGCAAGTCCGTCATGGATAAGCGTCTGGATGCGGTTGCGCGAGATCTGCGGTTCATAATGCGCAATGAACATGTCCAGACGCTTGCTCATATGCTTGTCGGTGACGATATGAGAAATGAGAGGCATGATTTAGGGAAAACAAACCGCTTTCAGAATTCCGATGACAGTATACAACGAATCAAGCAGGGATGTAAAGGGCAGGGCATTGATCCGCAACCTCTCTTCAAAAAAATCGCCCCTCCGGAAAGAGGGGCGATCTGCAGAATGACCTATGGTACCGCTACCCTTTTCAGAACGCCAGCTTCGCCCGGATGAGCTTGATCAGAGCATCGTTCTGCCCGATCTGGCTCCAGATCGCTGAATACCCCGCGCCGTTCGAGATGATCCGGTGGTCCGAAATGTTCTGGGCTACCCCGTTGAGTTTTATTGCAGATGTGTTTGCCCAGTCGATACCGTCGTATTTCTTTGAATAGATGTTGTTTACCGCTCCGTCAGACTGCTGCCAGATGATCGCATACGTCGAACCGTCAGATGCGATCTTGGGTGTCAGCGCCTCATATACGGGTTCCGCATCGATATCGCCGACGCTGGTCGCCCAACTCGCGCCATTATATTCCCTGACCCAGATGTTGTAGCCGGTGACATCATATTGATGCCAGGTTATCATGTAGCCGGTCCCGTTCGAAGCGATGTCGGGGTATCCAATATCGCTATTATTGCTCCCGATAATTGTAGCATCAGTCTGCCAGTTGGTCCCGGTCAGAATATTTGCCATGACAGCTACGTAGCTGCCCCCGAATCCCGGGCCTTCGGGTTGCCACCAGGTCACGGCATATCCGGTGCGATTCGATGCTATTCTCGGCGCGAACCCATGTCCCGTTCCCTGCTCAAGAAGGGCCGGCAAGGACCACTGGCCGTTTTCGTATACTCCGGCAAAAATGCTTATGTATCCTCCATACCCTGCGCTGTCGTATTGCTGCCACGCGACTGCGTAGCCTGACCCATTCGAAGCGATCTGCGGATTTTGCGCATTGCCTGATCCGGTCTCGATCACCGTTGCCGTGGTCCATGCGCCCGAACTGTATATGTTCGCAGCGATATCATACCCGTCTTGCCACGTGGCGGCGTAGCCGGCTCCGTTCGATGCTATCACCGGACTACCCGGTGACATGCCGCTTGAGCGTATCAGCGTTTCCAGGCCCAGCGAGCCTATGCTGCTGCACGTGCGTGAATACAGAGCGCCGTCCTGACGGTAAACGATCATGAAATCCTGTCCATCCGATGCAACATCAGGTGAATATGAATACGATGTCTTTTGGGAGAACGGAAAGGGCGTACTCCAGGAACCGGTATCTGCGGAATTCAGGCTTCCATAGATGACCATAGAGCCGTTCTCGTACTGCTGCCACACTGCGAGGGTAGCACCGCTGTCGTTCGTCGACATCCGGGGAAGGTTGCTGCTTCCCGTATGAGCGTTCTGTACCAGCCCGGTTTCAGTGCCCCAGTTCGACCCGCCGTACGCGTTCGTGAAGACGTTCCTGTTGCTTGTTGCATCGGGTTGAACCCAGATCGCACCATAGGCTACGCCTTTCCGGGCTAGACCAGGCATTATCACATCCCCGGCGCCGGTTTCGACGGCCTCCGCGCCGCCCCATGCGCCTCCAGCCAGAATGTTCGAATAGAGATCGTAATTCGATCCGTTGAATTGCCGCCAGACGACCGCATAGCCTGATCCATTGGAACCAATTGCACTTGTCCCGGCATAGTCTGCGCCAGAATCGATGCGTTCCGCAGAGGTCCAGGCGCTCCCGCTGTAAACATTCGCGTACGTTTTGTTTACACTGCCAAAATCCCATTGCTCCCAGGCCACTGCGTATCCGGAACCGTTCGAGGCGATCTTCGGCGATGTTGCCGTGCGGGGCCCGTCGTCGATGATCGCTGCATTCGTCCAGGAGCCGCTGCTGTAGATATTGGTAAATATACGCGGGACACTCGCATTGATCTGCGACCAGGCTGCTGCATAGCCGCTGCCGTTCGATGCAAGGCTGATGGAGCCGACGCTGCCCGAACCCGTCTCGAGTGCCGTAGCAATTGTCCAGGTGGTGCCGCTGAAGATATTGGCATATACGTTGTATACGCCTCCCTCAAACTGGAGCCAGGCAACGGCAAAGCCTGATCCGTTCGAGGCGATCGTGGCCGCCAGCGCATTGTCGGGGATCGACTCGATGAGCACAGGCGCGGCGTCCCATCCGGCTTCGGTGTTAACCCCATACATGTTGACATACACGCCCGGATATCCCGAGCCATCGTCCTGGGTCCAGACTGCCGCGTACACGCCGGGTCCCCGCGATACGACCTTCGGCATACTGCCGATACCATTGGTCGAGCTTTCGAGCGCGACGGAGGCGCCCCATGTAGCAGTTGCGGCCGTGAATAACCGTGCCGAAACATCTCCGCTATCGGTTGTATAATATACCACCATGAAATTCGTGCCGTCGCTGGCCACATCCGGGGCAGAGGCTTTATCAGCGAGCACCGCCTCCGTGCTCCAGACCGTACCATTGAAATAGGAATAGAACAAGCGGTACTCGTTGCCGTTATATGCCTCCCAAACCGCGACGCCTCTGTCCCCCGCGATGTTGTATGCGATCGTCGGCGAGTGAAAATAACCGTAATCGAGCGGGGTCGTACCGCTCACTTTCATTGCTGTGGTGATTGGCGGCGCTTTCGGCAGGCCCTTTCCGGACAAAGAGACCGTGATCGTTGCGGTATCGGGATCGTTGCTCGGTATGTCGAAAGAGTCATTAAACGTCCTGGCCAAAGCAGGCGCAAAATGGAGGGTAATAGTACAGGTCCCGGACGGTGCGATGCTCTGGCCCGAGCACGTATCCGCGGTATTGGTGTACGGAGCAGCAAGCGGATTTACGCTCGCGACCGTGCCGAGAACGAGGCTGGCCGTCCCGGTGTTGGTGACGGTCACGGTCTCATCAGCAATCGAAGCCACGGTAATGCTTCCAAAGGACACGATGAGGTCATTGGGCGACCCGGTTGCATCCGTTACCTCAATATTCGGCACGGGCACGGCAGTCCCGGTTCCGCTGACGCTGACCGTTGTTGAGGCAGTGTCCGGGTCGTTCGAGGGGATATTGAAACTGTCGTTGAAGCCACCGGTCCCCAGCGGCGCGAAACGAAGGCTGATGGCGCAGACTGCAGCGGGCGCCAGAGTCGTACTGGAACACGCATCCGCAATGATGCTGAACGGCGCCGCAAGCGGGTTCGCACTCGCGATCGCACCGATCACGAGGTTTGCGGTCCCGCTATTCGTCACGGTCACGGTCTGATCGATCGTCGTGCTTACGGTAGCGCTGCTGAACGGCACCTGAAGATCGGCTATGGGTGCGACAGAGTCTGTAACAGCGATATTGGGCACCGGCAGGTCGGCTCCCGTTCCGCTGACACTCACGCTTGTCGATACCGTGTTAGGGTCGTTGGAGGGGATGTCGAAGCTGTCACTGAAACTGCCGCTTATGGTTGGAGCAAAACGAACGGTCAGGGTGCAGCTTGCCGCGGGCAATATGCTTTGATTGGAGCAGGTATCCGCCATGATGCTGAACGGGGCGGCAAGCGGGTTGACGCTCGCTATCGCACCGATCACGAGGTTTGCAGACCCGCTATTCGTCACGGTCACGGTTTGATCAGCAGTCGTGTTCACCGTGGCGCTCCCGAACGGCACCTGAAGATCGGTCACGGGCGCAACGCTGTCGGTCACGGCGATGGTTGACGTTCCGGCCGCCCCGTCACCCCCGCCGCCGTTGTTGCAGGCTGATAATTGCAACAAAAATACTGCCAGAAGCATAGAGAGTACCGAGCGTACATGCATGGACAGTTCCTCCTTAGGAAAGGCTTTCGCGATGGAAGTTTGTTTTGGCACGTTATGTCGCCAGCCGAAAAAATATCTCACGGCATCAATAAATGACAACCAGCACTAGATGTCGGACAGCAACTCATTGGTGGGATTCGTGGTGTACTCAGAGCAGCTCACTAAGACGGGACTGCTTGACTGTAGCAAGATTACAGGCGAATGGCAAGCATTTTCCAAAATAAGTTGTTTTGGAATTGGGCGAACTCGCTGAGTCGGAGATTGTTGTTAGACAGCGTTCTTCCTGGAAAGCCTCCACAGCATGATCAGGGAAAACCCGAACATGAACACGGCGATGATCTGCGAGGTGGAGATCAGATTGTTGAAATAGAGGCCCCGCACGGCGTCGCCACGGAAGAACTCGATAGAGAACCGTAGCGCCGAGTAGAAGAGCGGATAGAACCAGAAGAGCTGGCCGTCGAACTTCTTATACCGCCTGAGCAGGATGAGCACACCGAAGACGATGAACTCTCCGCCGGATTCCATGAGCTGGGTCGGGTAGAGCCCGACGCCCAGCGGCGCCAGCGAATGGGTATCGGTATAGGTGATGCAGAACGGACCGCTGCACGGAGCGCCGTAACAGCACCCGGCGAAGAAGCATCCGAGCCTGCCGAACGCGTGGCCCAGGGCGGCGTACGGCGCGATAATGTCGGCGGTCTTCCAGACCGGAAGACGGTGCTTCTGCACATACCAGATACCGGTAGGCACTGCCGCGATCATGCCGCCGTAGAACACGAGCCCGCCTTTCCAGATCGCGAACGCCTCGAGCGGGTTTGCGCTGAATTCCGACCAGGTCGTGAGCACGTACAAAACGCGCGATCCGATGATCGCGGATAACAGCAGGTATACCCCCAGATCAAGAATGCGGTCCGGGTCGATCCCTTCCTTTTTCCCGCGGCGTGCTGCGAGGTAGATGCTGAGCAGGAAGCCGATGCCGATCATCAGACCGTACATCCGGATCGGAATGGGTCCGATGGTCCAGCTGCCGAGCGTGATCATGGGTATTTCATAGAGTATGGGATGCATGTGTGATTCCGTTCAACGTGAGACGTAAACCGGGAAAAGAGCGGATCGTTCGTGCTCGACGATTCACCTTTCACCTTTTACGCTTTACGTTCCTTTCGTTTCGTGTGGCTTATTGAACAGCATTTCAACGGCCAGAAGCGCCACCCCGATCGATATGGCCGAGTCGGCGACGTTGAACGACGGCCAGTACAATGACTTCACGTACCATTGGATGAAATCGACCACTTCGCCATACCGGATCCGGTCGATGACATTGCCTGCAGCGCCGGCCGCGATGAGCGAGAATGCGGTCACGGACAGGCGCTCATGAGTCTTCCAGATCAATACGCCGATCGCGACCAGGGCAACAACGGTGACCGTGATAAAGAACGCGCTCCGCCAGAAATCCGGCAAATTGGCGAGAACCCCGAAAGCCGCGCCTTTGTTCCGCACATGGGTCAGGTTAAAGAACCCGGGGATGACCGGAATGGTGTCGTGCAGCGGGATTCGCGCTTCGACAACGTATTTCGTGATCTGGTCGAGGACCAGGACGATGCCGATGATCGAACCGACCCAAAGATATTTATGTTTCAAGAGTTCTCCTTGATGACACATCAGAAACCTACAAATTCCCCGCGCACCGTTCGCACACCGTCGGATGCTCCTTCACCGCGCCCACGGTCTCGCTGTACATCCAGCAGCGGCCGCATTTGACTCCCTTTGCCGGACCCGCAGCTACCTTAAGGCCCTGCACTGCTTCGCTGGTATATGCGTCGGACGGAGCATCGGCCTCCTTTGCGATCCTGGCCGAGGAAACAATGAATATGAACGCGAGGTCCTTCTGGTATCCCTGCAGGAGTTCATAGAGCTTCGGTTCGGCATACAGGACCACCTCTGCGTCGAGCCCATGGCCGATCTTTTTGTCCCTGCGCAGTGCTTCGAGCACTTTGGCAGCCTCGCCGCGCACGGCGATGAGCTTATCCCACCGGGCTTCAAGCGTTGCGTCGATGTATTGTTCGTTGACCCGGGGGAACTCTGCAAGGAACACGCTCGAAACACCGGCGCTGTCCTTCATGTATCCCCAGACCTCATCCGCGGTGAACGAAAGCACCGGCGCCATCAGCCTGACCATGGTCGACAGGATCGCATGCATGGCGGTCTGACCGGAACGACGCTCGATCGACGCGGCTTTCGCGGTATACAGGCGGTCCTTGAGAATATCGAGATAGAATGCGCTCATGTCAACCGCGCAAAAATTATGCAGCGCATGAAAGACGACGT
>Ga0315268_10009087_pt1 | contig 10340 bp, 9 predicted proteins | sample C1_top_MG_FD_204535 | JGI IMG/M metagenome (GOLD analysis project Ga0315268, IMG submission 204535) | Sediment microbial communities from Yellowstone Lake, YNP, Wyoming, USA - C1_top | ecosystem: Environmental > Aquatic > Freshwater > Lake > Sediment | place: USA: Wyoming | collected 2017-08-01 | reverse complement strand
TGTTCCTGGTGGCCGACGATTGGCTGTTTGTGCTCTTTCGCCTCGGCTTGGCTCGGGAATTGGTCGCTCAGGGCTGCACAGTCGGCGTGGGCTGTCAGCTCTCAACCGAGGCGGAAACGATCGCCGCTGCGGGCATCCAGGTTTTCTCGATCCCCTTCGCCCGACAAAAGCTCTCGCCAGCGGCGGTATGGCGAGCTGGTGTGGCCGTGCGCCGGCTGCTGGGGTCGTTCCGGCCCGACTTGGTTCATGCCGTGGCCCTGCGCCCAATCCTCATCGGGTGGCTGGCGAGCTTGGGGAAGCGACGGCCGCCCTTCGTCAACGCTGTTACTGGCCTGGGCAGTCTCTTTGCCGACAAGCCCAGAACCTGGCGCCTGAGAATTGCCAGAAGAGTCGTCGAAATGCTCTTGCGGCGGGCGCTTCACCACCAGCGCGCCTTCAACGTCTTCCAAAACCACGAGGACCTGGAGCAGTTCGTGGCGGCTGGTTATTCGCCGCGGGCGGCCAGTTTTCTGATCCGCGGTTCGGGCGTGGACACAGCCTGGACGCCGAGGCCAGAGCCGCCGGCGGAGGCACCCGTCGTTCTGTTCGTGGGCCGGTTGCTGCGGGACAAAGGCGTGGGCGAATTGCTGGAAGCCTCCGCGATGCTCCGCCGACGCCAAGTGGCCCACCGGCTGCGGTTGGTGGGCGATTGCGACCCCTGCAATCCGACCAGCTTCACCGAGGCCGAGGTTCGCCAATGGCAGGCGGCGGGCCAGGCCGAGTGGCTGGGACGCCGCGCCGACGTGCTGGAGCAAATGAGCGACGCCTGGTTGGTGGTCCTGCCCTCCTATCGGGAGGGATTGCCCAAGGTCCTGTTGGAAGCCGGCGTGGCCCAACGGGCGGTGATTACTTGCGACACGGTCGGCTGCCGCGAGTTGGTGACCCACGAGGTAAACGGGCTGCTGGTTCCGCCCAAAGCGCCCGAGGACTTGGCTGCCGCGATTGAACGTCTGCTCAAAGATCACGCGCTGCGGCGCGCCCTGGCCAAGCGTCTCCGCGAATTGGTGTGCCGCGAGTTCTCGCTGGCGCTGGTGAACCAGCAGCTTCTGGCACTGTACCAAAACGCGCTTCACACCTGCCCGTTGCCAGCCTAGACTACCTTCATGGCGAGCGTGACCGAACCAGAGCTCTGTGCCCAGATCGAGAACCTCGTCCTCGGCATCCATCGCCGCAACCGGGGCTCGCTGACAAAGCTGGACTTCAATCTTCCGTTGCTCGCGCCAGTGCTGGGATTGGATTCGCTGGATTTGGCCGAAATCGTGGTGGAAATCGAACGGCGATTCGGCGTTTCTCCTTTGGAAAGCCTTCGGCCGCCAAGGACTTGGCTCGAACTGCGACAGCGGCTCCAAGACGCCCTCGGCCAGGCGACGAACGAGCCGGCATGTTCACCAGGCCCGCGTGCGGGTTCTCCCACTTGACAGCCCTGCGCCAAGTCAACGCCAGCGGCATCGGCTGAACAAACGCGTCGCATGTGTGGCATTATTGGCTACGTTGGCAGACGGCCCGCCGGGCCGACCATCCTTCAGGGTCTGCGCCGACTCGAGTACCGCGGCTACGACAGCGCCGGCTTGGTGGTGCTGGATGAGCAGAGCCTCCAGTTGCGGAAGAAGGCGGGCAAGATTGACGAGGGCTTGGCCAAGCTCCTCGAAGACCAGCCGGTGAGCGGACAACTCGGCCTGGGACACACCCGCTGGGCGACGCACGGCCCACCCTCGGACGAGAATGCGCACCCGCACCTGGACCAGACCGGGCGTGTGGCTCTGGTTCACAACGGTGTCATTGAGAACTACGAGCGTATCAAGCAGCGATTGGTACAGGCCGGCCATCAGTTTCTTTCGGCGACCGACTCCGAGGTGCTGGCGCATTTGATCGGCGGCCACTTGGCCAGACTCCCAAGCCCGGACACCCTCCCGATCCACCCCCTGGCTCAGGCAGTCATCAATGCGCTCCGCGAAGTGACCGGCACGTACGGCATCGCGGTCGTCTCGGCAGACTATCCGGGCGTGATCGTGGGAGCCCGGCGCGGTTCCTCTCTCATCATCGGCCTCGGCCAGGGCGAGAACTTTCTGGCCAGCGACGCCAACGCTATCGTGGCCCAGACCCGGCAGGTGGTTTACCTGAACGACTATGACGTCGTGACCCTGACGGCGGAGCAGTTCAAGGTTACCAACATTGGCTCCGACAGCGCGCGCGTCCAGGTTAGCCGGATTGAGTTCAGCCCCGAAGCCGCGGACCGCGGTGATTACCCGCACTACATGCTCAAGGAGATTTTCGAGCAGCCTCGCGCCGTGGAAAACGCGATGCGTGGGCGCCTCGACCTGGAAGAGGCCACTGCCCGATTCGGCGGCTTGAACATGACCGCAGCCGAACTACGAGCTGTGGATCAGGTCGTGATCACGGCCTGCGGCACGAGTTGGCACGCCGCGCTGGTGGGGGAGTATCTGCTTGAGGAATTCGCCCATATTCCGGTGGAGGTCGAATACGCCAGCGAGTTCCGCTACCGCAACCCACCCCTCGAGAAACACACCCTGGTCATCGCCATCACGCAGTCAGGCGAGACCGCGGACACGTTGGCCGGCCTGCGCGAATCCAGGCGCCGCGGCCACAAGGTCATCGCTCTGTGCAATGTCGTCGGCAGCACCATCGCCCGCGAAGCCGACGGCGGGATTTACCTCCACGCCGGCCCGGAGATCGGGGTGGCTTCGACCAAGTCCTTCACCTCGCAAGTGACCGTGCTCACGCTCTTGGCTCTGTATATGGGCCGCATGCGGATGCTGGCCCCCAGCCGCGGCTTGCAAATCATCCGAGCCCTGGAAGCCATCCCCAGGCAGATCGAGCAAATCCTGAAGCAGAGCGCAGCCATCCAACGGATTGCGCTGCAGTACGTTGCCGCCCAGAGCTTCTTCTTCCTTGGCCGGCAGTATGCCTACCCGGTGGCCTTGGAAGGGGCGCTCAAGCTCAAAGAAATCTCCTACATCCACGCCGAGGGCTATCCCGCCGCCGAGATGAAGCACGGCCCAATTGCACTCATCGATGAGAGGACACCGACAGTCTTTCTGATCCCGTCTGGCTCCCTTTACGAGAAAGCCTGCAGCAACCTGGAGGAAATCAGGGCCCGCAGGGGACCGATCATTGCGGTGGCAACCGAAACCGACACGCGCCTGGCCGGAAAGGCCGAGCACGTCATCTACTTGCCCGCGACCCTTGAGCCGCTCTTCCCTTTGCTGGGGACCATCCCCCTGCAGCTCTTCGCTTACCACCTCGCCGTTGCCCGCGGGTGCGACGTGGACAAGCCGCGCAATCTCGCCAAAAGCGTTACGGTGGAATGACACGCGGGAAAGGAAGAGCGCCGCACTACTGTAATGTAACAGTTAGGTCTTTACAATCCTGCCGGTTGCCAGCAGCGTCGGCGGCAGGTGGGGGTTTGCATAACCTTTAAGGCTCAACCAAGCAAGTCGAACAAGTGCTGAAAATGGTGGGTCATTGTAGAGCCGCAACTGTTACGGCACACTAGGTGGCGGCGCGCGAGGTCAATGAGCAACTGCCTCTTCTAGTCCTGACTCGGACTTCCTCTGCGGCCAGAGCTCCCATGCAGTGGGCTGAGCCAACGCAACTAGCCGACTTGTTCGCCGTGTTCGCCGCGCTGGACCGTGGCGAAACCGTGGGTCTACTCCCTCGGGCGGGGGCACTCCCGCCGGCCACGCCTCCTGCAAGCGCGCAGGAAACCTTGCTCGGGGTTTGTTCCTCCGGCTCCACTGGCCGGCCTAAAGTCATCTGGCGCCGCTGGCGCGAGTTGCGCGCCGGCCCGACCCGCTCAGAGCATCTCCAAGGCTGGACCTGGGCCTCGCCTTATGAGCCGTTTACCTTTGCGGGCGTTCAGGTCGCCTTGCAGGCATGGGTCTGCGATGGCAAGGTCTTGTCGCTGAACACGGACTGGGGTTTGGCTTGGCACACGCTTCGCCAGGCCGCGGTGGACGCGCTCTCCTGCACGCCCACCTATGTTGACCTGTTGCTCCAGAACGAGGAGGGAGAACGAGAAGGAGAAGGAGGACGGGAAGGAGAGCGAGAAGGAGAACGACTCCCGGTTCTGGGCCAAAAGCCACCTTGGGTTGGTCTGCGGCAGATCACCTTGGGTGGCGAAGCCCTGCGGCCCGCGCTTGGGACTCGTTTGGCACAGCGTTTCCCCAATGCTCGCTTCACCGTCATCTACGCGACGGCGGAACTAGGCGTTTTGCTCAAGACCCATCGGCTGGACGGCTGGTACGAAACAGCGTCCCTGGCGAAGGGCCACCCGCGCTGGCGCATCAACGCCGGCGTGCTCGAAGTCCAGCTCGGCGAGCATTGGCAGACCACCGGGGACCAGGTTGAACTCCAGGGCGACTTGCTGCGAGTGATCGGCCGCGCCGACGCCGTCGCCAACGTGGCCGGGACAAAAGTCAGCCTCGCCGAAGTGAGCGAGCTGGCCGAGCAAGTGCCGGGCGTGCGGCGGGCCATGGCCGTGGCGCAAGCCAGTCCCATCACCGGCCAGATCGTCTGCTTGAAGTACGCCGTCGAGCCTGACTGCGACGCCGGCGCGGTCACGACGGCGCTGCAAACGCATTTGCAGTCACGCCTGCGAAAGGAGGCCTGGCCCCGCAAATGGGTCCTCGACGAAGTTGGCCCGGAGGTCAACGCGAAACGGCGGCTCCAAGCATGAAACGAATTCTGGTCACCGGCGGCTCGCGCGGCCTGGGTTTGGCGGTCTGCCGCCAGTTGCTGGCCGAAGGCCACGGCGTAGTTACCTGCTCACGCAAGCTGAGACCCGAGCTGTCCGGCCTCCTGCAAACACACCCTGACCGCCTGGAGCACCACTTGGTTGACTTCGCGCAACCCGGCGCCGTGGCGTCGCTGGCCAAGTCCGCCAGGCTCCTCGACGGCGTGGATGGTTTCGTGGCCAACGCGGCCGTCGGCACCGAGGGCTTGCTCACGCTGACTTCAGAAGCCGCATTGCGCGAGTGTGTGGAGGTGAACCTGGTGGCCACGATGCTCCTGGCCCGCGAAGTGGTCAAAGGCATGTTGGGGCGCGGGGGCAGCTTGGTGTTCGTTTCTTCAGTGGCCGCCCGCACCGGGCTGGCCGGGCTCTCAGTCTATGCCGCCACCAAAGGCGCCTTGGTTTCCTTCTCGCGTGCCCTCGCCCGCGAATACGGCGAACGCGGCATCCGCTCAAACTGCGTCTTGCCAGGATTCCTGGAAGGCGAAATGACCCGTTCCCTAAGCCCGGAAGACAAGGCGCGCCTGGCCCGCCGGACGGCCTTGAAACGGCTCGGCCAGCCCGGCGACGTGGTGGGCGCCATCTGTTTCCTGCTTTCGGACGCCGCCCGGCACATCACGGGCACGGAGTTGGTCGTGGACGGCGGGATGCTGGCATGAGCGCCGCCGCGTGTCCAACCGAGTTCCGGCCCGGCCAACGCCTGTCGGCGCAGACGCTCCGCCATTGGCTGGGCAGTTGCGGCAAAGGCGTCGCGATTTACCGGGGCTGCCGCATTTTCCCGCCCGCACGGGTTTCGGTCGGCGACTACTCCCAGATTGACGAAGAGGTCTGGATTTACGCCGGCCAAGGCGTGCGGATTGGCGCCCACGTGCATCTCGCCTTGGGCTGCTCCATCTCCGGCGGCGGCGAGTGTATTATCGAGGATTTTGCCGGTCTGGGCGTCGGCGTTCGCCTCATCACCGGCACCGAGGATGTTCACGCCGGCCCTTTGACCAATCCGACCATCCCGCCCCAGTTCCGCGGCGTGAGCCGGGGCAAAATCATCGTCGGCGCCCATGCGCTCGTTTTCACCCACAGCATCGTTTTGCCGGGCGTCACCATTGGCGCCGGGGCGGTGGTCTCGGCCGGCGCCCTGGTCCACCACAGCCTCGAACCGTGGGGCATCTACGCCGGCAACCCGCTGGTGCAAGTGGGCGTGCGCCCGGCCGAGCCGGTGCTGCAAGCCGCCCGTGAACTGCGCCGCCAAGAGGCTGCCTGACCAGGAAATGGAATCTAGCCACGGATGAATCACGGATGAAACGCAGATTGAGCCGGAGCGCGGAATTCATTCCGCATCACTTGACGAGCGACACCGACGGCGGAATGAATTCCGCGCTCCGCTCCATAAGCGGACACTGGTCCTATTCTCATCGTTTGTGGTTCCTGGTGCAGCATGAAGTCTGACCCTACGAACGGCAGCGCACCAAGCAACACGACCAACGGCAAGTTGCCCAAATCCGCCGGCTGGCTTATTGGGGTGTTCTGCCTGGCCGTGGCGGGCTGCTGGCTTTTTCCCCGGTTCTGGTATGTCGCCAAGGGCTCGGGGCAGAACCTCTTTTGGCTGGCCGAGCAGACCAACCTCCCCGGCTGGCAATACCGTGAGGTGCCCGTGGCCCAGTCGGCCGAGAAAACGCTCGTGGCGGACAGCTTGGTGAGCGGGGAGTTCAGCCGCCCTTCCGGCGAGGTCGTGCAGGTGTTCTCCGCGAAACGCTACGTCGAAAAAGAAAACAATATCGGCCTGTTCGTCCACACTCCCGACCGTTGCTGGACTGAGGCCGGCTGGAAGATTGAGCCGGTCCAACCGGATTGCGTGGAGATATCGGTGCATGGCCGGAAGCTGCTTTTTGAACGCCGGCTATTTGCGGCCAAAACCGAGCGGCAGTTGGTCTATTTCGGCGGCCTGGTGGGCGGGCAACCGCTCCCGTATCGGCTCGACCACAACCTCTCGGTGGGGCTGCGCTCCGCTCTGCGAAGCACCGGCGGCCGCCACGGCACGGCTTTGCGCGCCTCCGACAAGCGGTTTTGGGAGCGGGTGTGGGACTCGTTCGTGAGCCGCCAACCACTGCTCGGCCCCAAGCAGTTCGTCCGCCTATCCACCCCGGTTCACGGCGCCGACTTGGCCCCTGCTGACCGCCTGCTCACCGAGTTCCTCGCCCAGTGGCTGACGCCTTCCGATCTTCAAAAGGAAATGCAGGCTTGGCGCCAGGCCAAACCGTCGGGAACAGCCCAGCCAAGTGAATAGCGCCCCGAAAGCCACGCCCTCCCCTTATGGGCTGCTGGCGGCGCTCTTGCCCGCCTGGTTGGCCATGGGCTGGCTGGTCAGCAAGGCCCAATGGTTCTGGAGTCACGTGGCTGACCTCCAGTTTGGCTGGATCGTCCTGTTGCTCTGCGCCTACTTGTTCTGGGAGGCCTGGGAAAGCCGCCCCCAGCCGCGCTGTCAGGCAACCGTGGGCGTGTTCGGCCTGGGCGGGGCCGGTCTGGCGCTGCTGTTTCTGGTGCAGGTTTACCAGGCCGCCTTTGGGACCAACGCCGCCTCCGTCCAGGGCTTGGCGCTGGGCGTTTTGCTGATCGTCGCCGCCAACCTCCGCTTTCTGTTTGGGTGGCGCGGGGTGCGCCACTTTGCGATGGCCTTCGCCTTCATCTATGTCGCCCTGCCGTTCCCTTCGGCCGTGCGCAATCTGGTCGTAGTCGGGCTTCAGGGCAAAGTCGCCGCCATGGACGTTGTGCTGCTCAACCTGATGGGAGTGCCGGCCACGCAGGTGGGCAGCTTGATCCAGTTGCCCACTTGCACCGTGGGCATTGACGAGGCCTGCAGCGGCATCCGCAGCCTTCAGTCCACCATCATGGCCACGCTGTTCATCGGCTACCTCACGCTCCGCCGCAACAGCTTGCGGGTGATCCTGTTCGGCTCCGGGGTCGCCCTGGCGGTGCTGGGCAACGTCATTCGCTCCTTGTTCCTGAGTCTGGTCGCCAACAGCCGCGGCGTAGGCGCCATCAAGGCATACCATGACACGGCTGGCTGGTCCATTCTGGCTTTCACCGTCGTGGGTGTGGGCCTCTTGGCGTGGTTGCTCGCCCGGCTGGAGAAGCGGCTCGCGGCCCTGTCTGCCCCGGCTCCAGAATCTCGCCCCTGAGCAGGCGTGGATTGAGCACATACCGCGCGCGGTGGCTCAGGCTTCACCTTAGGTTCTGAATCGGTCAACTGGCTAACTTCCTGGCGTGACCCGTGGCCTCCGCCACGGGTTTTTTCTTGCTCGCCGGGGATTCTCTGCCCTACCGTCCAGGGCGATGAGTCTGGGCAAGTTCAGGGGCTCGGCGGCGGCGCGAGTCGTGATTCTGGCGGTGGCCTATACCACCGTGCTGTTTGCGGCTTACTGGCTGGCTTACGAATTCCGTTTCGACTTCGCTGTCCCGGCCGACCACCGGGCGCGCTTCGCCATCAGTTGGCATTTAGTGGTGGCCGCCGAGTTGCTGGCGCTGCTGCTGGCCGGCCAGCTTTCCGGCTTGCTCAGTTATTTCAGTGTGCCTGACCTCCGGCGCTTGGTCTCCGCGACCACTATTTGCTCGGTTCTTTTCCTCCTGCTGCGGTGGGTGGCGCCCGGTTACACCGCCACTTCCCGCGGGGTGATCCTCATCAACCTCGTTCTCGCCACGGTCGGTTTGACGACTGTTCGCCTGTCGCTGCGGATGCTCCGGGAGCACTACTCCGTTCCGGTCGGGCCGGGTGGGCGTCGGCGGGCGCGCCGGGTGGGCATCATTGGCGCCGGGGACGTCGGGGCCAATCTGGCCCACGAACTCCTGGCCAGGCGCGGGCTGGGGCTTGAGCCAGTGGCTTTCTTCGACGACGACCGTTCCAAGTGGCACTCGCGGATTCATGGCATCCCGGTCGTCGGCCGGCCAGAGGAACTGAGGAACCAGCGCCTGAACCTGGAGCTGGAGGAAGCCGTCATCGCGATGCCCTCCGCCCCAGCCAAGCGCATCGGTGAAGTGGTCCGCCTCTTGCAGGAGGCCCGCCTGAAGTTTGAGACTGTGCCCTCGGTGGACCAGTTGGCCACCGGCAAGGTCCGCGTCAGCCAGCTCCGTTCGGTGGAGATTCAGGACTTGTTGGGCCGGGAGCCGGTCAAGCTGGAGACCGAGAACATCGCCCAACTGCTGCGCGGCAAGGTCGTGATGGTCACTGGCGCCGGCGGCAGCATCGGCGGCGAAATGTGCCGTCAGATTGTCTCCTTCAACCCGCAACGTCTCCTGCTTGTGGATCAGTCTGAAGTCCAGATGTTCCTGATGGAGCAGGAATTGATCGAGTTGGGTTACGGCGGCGTGATCTTGCCTTTGGTTGCCAACATCCTCGATGAGGCGCGCATGGCCCATATCTTTGCGCGGTTCAGGCCGGCGGTGATCTTCCACGCCGCCGCGCACAAGCACGTGCCCATGATGGAGCTCCAGCCCAGTGAGGCCATCCAAAACAACATCTTGGGCACCGCGCGCCTGGCCGAAATGGCGCTGGCCTGCGCCGCCGAGCGGTTCGTGCTCATTTCCACCGACAAGGCCATCAATCCGACCAGCGTCATGGGGGCCTGCAAGCGCCTGGCCGAGATTTTCGTGCAAGCGCTCCACGCCAACGGCCCCGGCCGCACCAAGTTCATGGCCGTTCGCTTCGGCAACGTGCTCGGCTCCTCCGGCAGCGTCGTCCCCATCTTCCACAAGCAGATCGCCGCCGGCGGGCCGGTCAAAGTCACCCATCCGGACATCACGCGCTACTTCATGACCATCCCCGAGGCGGTGGGGCTGGTCCTGCAGAGCGCGGCCCAGGGCGAGGGCGGCGAGATCTTCGTGCTCGACATGGGCAGGCCGGTGAAGATTGTGGACCTGGCCCGCCAGATGATCGAGTTAAGCGGCCTGCGCCCGGACGAGGACATCGAGATCGAGTTCGTCGGCTTGCGGCCGGGCGAGAAGCTCTTCGAGGAAGTCAGCCACCAAGGCGAGAACATCGCGCCTACCAAACACCCCAAGATCATGCGCTTTGTCTGCCGGCCCATGCCTCTGGAAGAGGCGCGCCGAATCCTCAGCGACCTCACCAGCGAGCTGCACAAGGCCGAACCCGCTCAGCTCAAGCTCCAACTCAAAAAAGCCGTCCCTGAATACCAGCCTTATCTGACCTGAGAATGCGGCTTGCCCGCGGATGAAACACGGATACGACACCGATAAAACCTTCCCGGCCGGACCGCGCGCAGCAGTGGACGCCGGGAGGCCCTGACTTCATTCTCACCAAGCCAGTCACGGGGTTGAGCAATGAAGACGCGGCTCAAAGACCGGATTGTTGACGCCATACTGATCGTGCTGTTCCTGGCCATCGTGGCCGCCTGTGCTTGCCTGATCTTCAGGACCATGACCCGGTGGACAATCAAGGGTTTGGGCTGGAATTAGCCCGCTGGCAAGGACTTTTGGACCAGGGCCCCTTCGCGCATACGGCCAAAACTACCCGAGGTTGCTTGAACGACAGGGATACATACGT
>Ga0315268_10009086_pt1 | contig 10340 bp, 11 predicted proteins | sample C1_top_MG_FD_204535 | JGI IMG/M metagenome (GOLD analysis project Ga0315268, IMG submission 204535) | Sediment microbial communities from Yellowstone Lake, YNP, Wyoming, USA - C1_top | ecosystem: Environmental > Aquatic > Freshwater > Lake > Sediment | place: USA: Wyoming | collected 2017-08-01 | reverse complement strand
TGGCGAAACGTTCAAGCGCGAAGTCGAGCAGCTCGACGCGAGCCTGCTGCCGCTGCAACAGGGGTTGGCGCGCACGAGCTCGGTGGCGGAGGAGCCTTTTGGAGTGATGCTGATCGGCGCGGCGGATGCGGGTGATTGCCTGCGCGTGAAAGCGGGGATTCTCTACGCTGGGATGCTCGGCGGGTGCAGTTGCGCCGATGACCCGACGCCGCTGGAATCACAACCGGAATATTGCGAGCTGTGGTTCGAGATCGACAAGCGCAGCGGCGCGACGCGGGTCGGCCTTGTTTCGGACGAGCAATCAAGGGGTTGAGCCAGCCCGGGTGGGCTCAGCCGCCTTTTCAAAAAGATGACTGATCGCAAGCGTCAGCCCACCAGCATGACGGGCTCCCGGCGTTCGCTGCGCCCTGCCAGCGGCGGGAAGGGCAGCCGCTTCACTTCGTTGCCTTGGTCATTGCGGTAAATCAGCTGGCGGGTGGAAAAGTCGTATTCCGGGTGGCAGGGATCGTTCCACTGGTTGAGGAAGTGTACGTAGAAAGCCGAGAACAGGCCTTGCGTGGGCTTGTCCCTGAGGAGGGCAAAGACGTATTCCTGCTGGTCTTTCAGTTCGTGGCCATCGTGGCAATACTGCACCCACACGTATTCCCCGGTGACGATCAGGTTCCAGAAGGGCGGGGCCTCATAGAACTTGAGCGTGACCTGCTTGCCAGCGGCCGCGAGGCCAGCGAGCCGGTCGATCGTGGCCGCGGTTTCCTGGCAATAGGTTTCGAGCAACGGGGCGGGGTCGCCCAGCGACTGCACGCGCCGCATGGCGCCCGTGCCGTAAGGGTTCATCAGCATGACCCGCAATTCGTAACTGTTGTCGATCACGTTGCGCAACTTGCGCCGTTGCGACACGAACGTGTCGTAGCCGGTGACCGACATTACCGATACGTCGCGGGTGCCGGTGATCCGGTTGAGCAGCTTGCGGTCGGACCAGCGCGAGAACCAGCTGTTTTCCCTGCGCACATGCACCAGCGAGACCAGGCGGTTCATCCGGTGACTGAGGCGTCCTTGCCGTGCGCTGAGGAACAGGTTGAACAGCATCACCAGCACGGCGGCAAAAATGATTTCGTTGACCATCAGCAGTTGTGAGTTGTCTTCCACCTTGGGCCACCAGGTAAACAAAATGAATTTCGCCAGCATGGGAAGGGAAAAGGCGATGCCTACAGCCAGGAGCGTGACCCCGATATGGCTGAAGATGTGTCTGAGGGTGTGAAAGAAGCCGAATAAATGTGGGCTGCGCGCCATAAAGCGTGTCTCATGTTAGTCAATGGAGTGAGGCTGAACCGACCCGGTTTTGTTCTGTTTTCCAGACAAACCGGAATGGCTGGAGCCCGATACGCGAAGCGGGGGCGGTGCTCCGCTGCAAGCAAGGCCGATTCCGAACCGGGCATGCACCCACGCTCGAAAGCCGGCCCCGGCTTTCAGCCCTGAACGCCTCGCGGCGGCAGGGCGCTGGAGGTGCTCTCAGCGGTTGCTCTTGCCCGTTACAGCCGCCGTGCCGGTGGCCTCAAGGTTTGCCCCGGATTGCTTCATCCCGGTGCCGTGGGCGCTCATGCGCTCCGCGGCGCGGTCTTCGCCCCGGGTCGCTCCGCTCTGCCACTGGGCGTTGCTGTTGGCGTTGCCGGATGGGCTCATGTGCGCATCCGCAGCGCCGCCGGCCTGAGCCGTGTCGGGCGCCGAGACGGTGGTCCCGGCGTCTACACGGGCGTCGATCCCGGTGCCGGTTTCCGCAGCCGGAGCGGCAGCGGCCAAGCCGGCGCCGGCCACACCGGCCATGATCAGAGTCAGAAGTTTGCTACGAACCTGCTGGGCATTCTGTTTCATTTGCATATTCCTTTTGTGCATGGAGGTTTGGATACATGGCTTTCGTCTCGACAAGCCAACGTCCCTACAGCACATGCCGTGCCAAACTGGAAAATTGATTGTTTTTCATGGGCTTGGGGTTGGCTCCCCGAATGAACAGCCGCCATTTTGTCGTCCCCCGGCGACATGAAATCGGGCTTGATTGGCAACGCTGGGTAGGGAAAAGCGTTTTTCTGTTCTTTAGCGGGTCAAGGTTCGTCGGGCAGACAGCCTGGGCCGGAACAAAAGGGATCAGCCCGCTTCGCATTGTTCTTTCAAGCAGAATCAGACATTAAACAGCGCCAACTTCTACGCTGGATCAACTTGTTTTCAAAGAACCCCGGCTCTGCCAGTCCCAATACCCCTGCGCTTCGGTCTGCCGAAAGTGAGGGCGACTCCGGCCCTGGACGTGCCTCGTCCGCCCGTGTCGCCATTCGGCGACACGGATAACCCCTCCTATCGCTCTGTTTTATTGAGTTATTTTCAAAAAGCATCCATTTCAACCGGTTTTTACGTCGCTATTTGGGGACAACCAGCCCTGTCTGTTGCCTTGATCAACCCCAAACAATTTCACTATCTATCTGTTTATTAAATAGATTCATGCATTGGCACGCGCTTTGCGAATGGAGGCTGTCGCGTCCAGCCCCTGGCCGCACCGCGCACCAGCGTGTCTGCAACCCAACTCATCGAAGGAATCCATATCCATGCTCAAGAACTTCATGCATTCCAACCCAGCCCAAACCGATTTCAAGCAACCCGGCCATCCCAGAACGGATTCCAGCAGGCTCAATCATTCGGCGCACGAATCCTCCAGGCCGGTCGAAGTTGCACCCGCAGAAAGCGCTGTGGTGGCCGCACCACCCGCAACGTCCGAAGATGGCAACAAGCTCATCGTGGGTCCGAACATCAAGCTGAAGGGCTCGGAAATCACCGACTGCGAGATTCTGGTGGTGGAAGGCCGGGTGGAAGCGTCCATGAACAGCCGCGATATTCGCATCGCCGAAGGCGGCGTGTTTTCGGGTAAGGCCGAGATCGATGTGGCGGAGGTGCGTGGCCATTTTGAAGGCGAGCTGACCGCGCGCAAACGGCTGGTGATTTACGCCACCGGCAAGGTCTCCGGCGTGATCCGCTATGGGGCGCTGATGATCGAGGAAGGCGGCACCCTTTCCGGGGACGTGGCGACGATTTCAACCGCTGCCAAACTGGCCAAAGTGCTTGAAGTGGCCGCGCAAGCCACGGCGCCTGATCCGGGTCAGGAAAAAGCGGTGGAACTGGAACAGATCCATTTCGGCTCGAGCCTGGCTCGAAACCAGATGGGGAAACGGCAGGGCTAATCGTAGCCGGAAAGCGGGGGCTGTCTTCGACAGGAGACAGCCCGCTGTCGCGCGACCATCACGCCGTTTCGTCGCGATCCTTGAATAGCGCAGGGGTCAAATTATGGCGTTGCAGGAGCCGATAGACTTCGGTGCGATTGCGTCCAGCGAGTCGCGCCACTTCGCTGACCTGGCCGCGCGTCAGTTTCAGCAGCGTGATGAGGTAATCGCGTTCGAATGCGCTGCGGGCTTCGGCCAGCATCAGGATTTCGGCAGGCCTGTCGCGCAGGGCGCGCGATACCAGGGTGGCCGGAATGGTGGTGGTGGTGCACAACGCGCAGCATTGCTCCACTACGTTGCGCAACTGGCGGATATTGCCCGGCCAATCGGCCGCCGACAGCATGTCCAGTGCATCGGGCGCAAATCCGTGAATGCGACGGTGGTATTTCTCGGTCAACATGATCAGGAAATGTTGCGCCAGCAGCGGAATGTCTTCGCGCCGCTCGCGCAGGGGCGGCAACATCAAGTTGACCACATTCAGGCGATAGTAGAGATCTTCACGAAATACCGCTGCGCTGATCGCTTCTTCCAGATTACGGTGGGTGGCGGACAGGATGCGCACATCGACCGCGCGCGTCTCGGTCGCACCCACCGGTCGCACTTCGCATTCCTGCAGCACCCGCAGCAGTTTGACCTGCAAGGCGGGCGGCATGTCGCCAATCTCGTCCAGGAAGACGGTGCCGCCCTGCGCGCTGAGGAACAGACCCGGGTGGTCTCGCCCCGCCCCGGTGAAGGCGCCCTTGACGTGGCCAAACAGTTCGGATTCGAGCAGCTCGGGCGGAATGGCGCCGCAGTTGATCGCGACAAACGGTTTGGCGTGGCGGGGGCTGGCGCGGTGAATCGCACGCGCCAGCAATTCCTTGCCGGTACCGGATTCACCCTGGATCAGCAATGCGGCGTCGCTTTGTGCGGCCAGCCGGGCCTCGGCCAGCAATATCTCCATCACTGGACTGGCGGTGACGATTTCACTGCGCCAGCTGTTGTCGATGGCATCGGGGCTGCTGCCTGCCAGCCGGGTGGCGCGCTTCAGCAAATCGATCAGGGTGGGCGCGTCGTAGGGCTTGGTCAGATAGCCGAACAGGCCGCGCTGGGTGGCGGCGACCGCATCGGGGATGGTGCCGTGGGCGGTGAGCACAATCACCGGCAGCGACGGGTCGCGTGCGTGGATGGCGTTGAACAGCGCCATGCCGTCCATGCCGCTCATCTGCATGTCGGTCAGCACCGCATCCGGACGGGTCACCGCCAGTTGCCCCAATGCGGCCTCGCCGCTGTCGACGGCATCGACCTTGAAACCGTTTGCCTGCAGGCGCAGCGTGATCAGTTCGCGCAAGCCCGCATCGTCATCCACCAGCAATATCTGCGGTTTTTTCATGGGGTTTTGAGCGGCGCATTGCGCTGCTGCAGGGATTTTTCCAGCGCCTTGATTTGCTCGAGCTTGTCCTGCAATTCGGCGTTGCGCGCAGTCAGCTGGCTGTTTTCGATGCGTGCCCGCAGCGACCTTTTCATCAGGTCGATCAGGGACTGCGAACGGGCATCCAGTTCACCGATTGCGGTCAGGGTTTTCAGGCTGCGTTCGAGCGCCTCCACGCTGTCGTCGCGCTCGAGCAGGGCCGCCATTTGAAAACGCCGGGTGTCGTCAAGACGGCTGCCTTCCAGATCGGCAAGCTCGCGCCGGCGTTGCTCGGCGGACAACGCCGACACGCGGGCCAACTCGCTGATCAAAACCGATGCGATAGGTTCGGCCTGGCGCGCACGCGGTGCGGGTGATTCGGGCGGGAGGGCGCAGGCGCTCAGCGTCAGCAAAAAGCCTGCGAGCAATCCGGATTTGAGTGTCATCTTGGCAGGGGCCAGGTTAAGCGAAAACAGGTCGACCAGGGCGCGCGGTCGATGACCTCGATCCGGCCACCGGCGTCCAGCAGGGTTTCACGCACGATCGACAGTCCGAGTCCACTGCCCTTGATCGCGCTGTCGGGTTGGTGTGATCCCTGGAAGAAAGGTTCGAATATCCGGCTGCGTTCGGCTTCCGCGATGCCGCTGCCCTGATCGCACACCCACAGTTCGACTGCGCCATCGACGAGCGCACTGTGCACCAGAATGTGCCCGCCCTCGGGACTGAACTTGATCGCGTTGGACAGCAGATTGTCGAGTACGGTTTCCAGCTGATTGCGGTCGGCATGAAGGCTTGCGGCTTCCAGTTGCGTCTCCACCTGAATGCGGCGCGCAGCCAGCGCCAGCCGATGTCGTTCCCGCACCGCCGCGAGCGCATCGGCGAGCGATTGCGGTGTGGCTGGGGGGTGGCTGTCGTCGCGCACAAGATTGCCATAACGCAGCAGGTCTTCGATCCGTTTCTGCAGTTCACGGCTGCTGCCGTCCATGATGTCGACAATGCCGTGCTGGCGCGCGTTGAGATTGCCCGCCAGTTCGTCGTGCAGCAGCCCGACGCCTTCGCGCAGCGAAGCGAGCGGGGTTTTCAATTCGTGCGACACGTGGCGCAGGAAGCGCAGTTTCTGTTCTTCCAGCGCTTGTAAACGCTGACGCAGCCAATCTATTTCGTGTCCCAGCTCGATCATGTCCTGGGGGCCGCTGATTGCCGGCAGCGGGTCCAGGTTGGCCCGCCCCAACTGCTGGATCGATGCCTTGAGCTGCTTGATCGGGCGGTTGATCATCCAGGAAAACACCGCAGCCAGCAGAAGCGTCAGCGGAATCAGCGCAAATGCCAACAGGATGAGCCGCTGCCGGGTGGTTTTGACCATGGCTTCAAGTGCCTGCAATTCATACTGCACTGCGGTGTCGGCCTGGGAAAGCAGGGTGCGCGCACTGCCATGAAGATCATCAAATGTGGGCTCGAGCGCATGGAATCGGGCGCGGTCGAGAAACGCACCCGGTTGCAGTTGGCGGTACAGCGCACGGCTGCGCGTGGCAAGCAGCGCCAGGGTGGCGCGGGAGGGGGGGTCGACGAGTTCGCTATCGAGTCGCGCCAATTGCTTCTGCAGCTCATCGAAGCGCACCTCCAGAGCGGGACCCAATTCGGGGTCCTGCAATAGATGATATTGACCGGCAGCGCGCTGAAACTGACTGACCGATTCAACGACTTCTCGCACGTCGCGCGTGATGGCAAGACTGTTGCGGGTGAACTGGCGCTGCGTGTCGACCACGCCCTGCAGCACGTGAACCGCGTTGATCAAGCCGCTGGCGAGCGGAACGATCAGCACGACCATGGCCACGATGATCAGAATGGTAAACGAGCGGGGGTAATAAGGGCCGGGCAACATCCGCCCAATGATCGATGGCATATTTGCAGCTTACCCCGATAGGCGGGCGCGCGGGCAGGATTTGCCCTTGCGCATGTGATGGGTTACAGCAGATCGGGATAGAGCTGAAAGGGCCAGGTTCACGTTATTTTCGACATTCGACATGGCTAAGCTTGCCCGGTTGATTCCAGCTGACAACGCATGGGAAAGGGAGGGCTGGATTGCCGATGCTGCTGGGCATAGGATCCATTTCAACGGCAGCCGTTTTCTGGGGACTTGTTGATGAAGCTGATGGAAAATGTGGTTTGATGTTGCGCTACGGAATTTTATCCAGAGAGCCGCATGAAAATCCAAACCGTATTCGCCATGGGCATGCTGCTGAGCTTGCTGGCGTGCAGCAAGCTCACGCAGGAAAACTACAACAAGATCACGATGGGCATGACTTACGACGAAGTCGTTGCCGTGCTCGGCGCGCCCGCGAAATGTGATGATGTGATGGGCGTCCGCAGCTGCAAATGGGGCGACGACATGCGCTCGGTCAACGTCAATTTCCTGGGCGGCAAGGTGTTGCTGTACTCGTCCAGCAACCTGCATTAAGTCAGCCTGGAGTCAGGGAAGTTCATTTTTCTGTCTAGATGCGTGACCCGGTGAACAGGCGAAAACGTGCAGGCACATCATCAAAAGGGCCAGGCTCGCAATGCAGAATGAAACCGAAGCAGCCTTTCCAATGATCAGACAACCTGCGAGATTCCAATGAATGCGTCCTTGCTGCTCTGGAGCCTGCTTTTCAGCTCGGTCGGGCTCGGCTTCTTCCTGTATGGCAAGAAGCAGCAGGCGGTCGTCCCGTTGTTCAGCGGGCTGGCCCTGATGATCTATCCGTATTTTGTTTCCAATTCGATTCTGCTGGTCGCAATCGGGGTCGCGCTCATCGCCTTGACTTATTTCGTCAGGATTTGAGGGTGCACACGCAAGGCCGGGAGCCAGGCATGCAATCCGTTCGACGTGAGTCGGGGAACGATCGCCCCGATCCGCTGCGGGCTTGCGTGCACCCCGGTTCGATTCGCGCCATGCTGAACACCTGCCTGCGTTGCCTGGCGGCGGGTCTGGCCGTTGTGATGGCGTCGGGATGCACGTTCACGTACCCGGTCAAGCAGGAGGTGCTTCCCCAGCCCGCGACTGTGGCCATGATTCAGCCGTGGCCTCTGCGCGTGGGCCTGTACATTCCGCCAGCGGTGAGATCGCGTGTGCTGGCGCAGCAGGCGTGGCGCGTGCCTGCGGGTGAAGCGGTCGCGTCGAACTTTCAGTGGGCACTGGAGCAGATGTTCGCCCGGGTGGGGGTGCTCGATGCGCCGCCCGCCGGGCAGGCGCTGCCGGACGGGCTGAACGGGGCTGTCGAGCTGTCGGATATTGCGTATGACGACGCGGTGCCCGGGTCGCTGCGCTATGAGCTGGGGCTGTATTCGGCCAAGGGCGAGCGGGTCGACGGCTGGCCGATCACGACGCCCCTGCCGGTTTGGGATATTGAGGCAAGCGGCCTGTCGTCGCTGATGATGAACCGGGGCACCGAACTGGCCTATGCCATGCGGGATGTCAGCGCGCAGTTCATGGTGCATTTCGCCGACCGTCCCGCGGTGCAGGCCTGGCTTGCCGGCGAGGGGGTGGCGGCAGCGGCGGTGCGTCCCGCTTTCAGCGGCAGCGGCGTTGTGCCACCGGCCGCACCCAAGATTTTGCTGGTGCCCAATCTCGGCACCTGGCTGTATACCGACGCTGCGCGCTCGATGGATTGCGTGGGCAACAGGCTGGCACAAGCGAGCCCGCCGTTCGAGGTGATAGCGGCAGACCAGGTGCGGCTGGCATTCTTCCCCTGGCTGGAGCCATCGACCGCGCCGAAGTCGCTCGCAGACCTGCAGCGCTGGGCCGCCGAACCGGCTATCCGCAACAAGATGCGGGCGATCGGGGCGCGCTATCTGCTGGAATTCCATGGCGGCACGAAAACCGAAATCCCCGGAGGCGGGATTCTCTGCGGGGCAGGCTTTGGCGGCGGGGGATGCTTCGGCTTTGCCTGGGGCAGCCGCGAGTCCGCGTTCAGCGCCACGCTCCTCGATATGTGGGAGAACGGCACGCCGCTCGATGCCAGCGCAACGCAGGACAGCGGGGTTTATGTGCCGGCGTTTGGTTTGCCGATCCCGCTCATGGCGGCGACCGAAACGGCGGCCTGCGAGGATCTCGCCCGGCGTATCCATGACCTGCTCATGCAGCAAGGACCCCGGTAACGCGGCAGGTTGCCGGGAAGGAACCGCGGACTCGGCTCAAGCCGGTTCCCTTCAGGGCTTTCGGGATTTGAGGCATGACCTGGGGCGCGTATCATGACCATTCGACAATTGGAGGGCTTCATGCGGACACAGATTATGGTTTTTGCCGCGCTGGTTGCGATGGGGGGCGTCTTCCCGGCCTGGGGCAGCCCACGTGCCGAGCCGGCGCAGCCTGCGGAGGAGATTCAAACCCCCTCCATGGAGGAACCCAGGCAGCAGGCGATTGAGCCTCCCGTGCCGTCACGCGGCCAGCTGCTATACGAAAACCACTGCATGGCCTGTCACGAAAGCGTCGTTCACATTCGCACCCAGCAGCAAGTCCAGTCGCTGTCGGCATTGCGGGCGCAGGTGCTGCGCTGGACGGCGTATATGCAGTTGCGCTGGGGCAAGGAAGAAGTCGAGGATGTGGTCGACTACCTCGGCCGCCAGTATTACAAATTCGAATCCCGCTAAGACCGCACCGCGACTCAAGGGGCCGCTCAGCTTCGGATGATGCTTTCGGGGGCTTCGGTTGTAACCGAATCCGTCGCCGTTGCAGCAGCTTCGGCCCGTCATTCACCAAGAATCGAAAGACGTGAAAATGGCCAGGGAGGCAACCATGATTGGAATCATTCGAGGAGCAGGCATTCCGGTAGTGCTCGTTTCTGTCGTCTTTCTGGCAGGTTGCGCCTTTGGAACCCGACAGCCGACGCTGATTTATCCACCCGCAAGCGAGTCCAGTGAGCAATCAGTTGCCCACGCTGCCGACAAGCCAAGCCCGAAAACCGTACGGATTGTTCTTAAGCCGTTTACCGATCAACGTTCGGACAAGAAAGTCGTGGGTACAGTCAGAAATGCATTGGGTATGCGCACCGCCGATGTGATCCCCACCAACAGCGTCACCGACTGGGTCACGCAAGCCATGAGTACGGAGTTGCGGAACAAGGGATACACCGTCATAAGCGAACTCCCCACTGACACCTCGCAAGGCACGAGCGCGGTCGTTTCCGGGGAAATCCTGAATGTTTTTTGCGATATGTATTTTTCTTATACGGGCCAGGTTTCGCTGGTCGCGAAGGTCAGTCAAGACGGAAAAGAATTGCTCGACAAACACTATGCGGGTGAAGGTTCGGCAGGGTTGGCTGTGGCAATGACCGCGGAATCCTATGCGCAGTCCCTGGCGCTTGCCTTGTCTTCGGCTGTCAAACAGTTTGTTGCCGATTTGGATAAGCGCCTCTCTCCCCAATAGATCGTTTCGCCGAATCGCTGCGAGCTGTGGGGGCAGGTCTTGCATTGACGCATCATTCCAATTCGGGTGGCTGACTTGACTTCCCGCAGTCAGGATTGAGGCAGGGCAGATTCCGATTCTTTATTTGTTGCGTCGCGTTCCGGAATAAAAAATGGCCCGCTCAAGCGGGCCATTTTGACTGCACCGGCGGCGGATCGTGCAGCCACGTGCCGCCCCATGGCCGGGGCGCGGTCGCCAGACATCACCCCACCTTCGGCAGGCGCGCGAGCGCGGCCTTGATCGCTTCTTC
>Ga0315268_10009085_pt1 | contig 10341 bp, 11 predicted proteins | sample C1_top_MG_FD_204535 | JGI IMG/M metagenome (GOLD analysis project Ga0315268, IMG submission 204535) | Sediment microbial communities from Yellowstone Lake, YNP, Wyoming, USA - C1_top | ecosystem: Environmental > Aquatic > Freshwater > Lake > Sediment | place: USA: Wyoming | collected 2017-08-01 | reverse complement strand
TCCTTTATATCGCGATCCTGGACGATGAGGGGAAGGTTATTTCTCATAATACGATAACCGAATATGGCAAAGTCTATGATGACCAGATTACTAAGAAAGCACTTGCTTCCGAGAGCACTGTCATACAGCATTTTGCCGGCAAGGTGCATAACGCTCTTGATTTCGGCGTTCCTCTCTCCATCGGCAAAAAACGCTGGGGTACACTGAAATTCGGCATATCCCTCGAAATGGCCGAACATGAAATTCTGGCGACTGTCAAAAGGATCGTGATCTTGACAATAGCCCTTCTCATGGCGGGCTTTGCGAGTATTCTGCTGTTAAGTCGCCGGTTTATTAGTCCGATAACACAGCTTGCAAATACCATGGAACAGGCAAGGGGAGACTATCTTGATCTTAGGGTTGACGTTAAAGGTCACGATGAGCTTGCTGTCCTGGGGGAGAGGTTCAACAGCATGATCGAAAGGATCAGGCAGGCTAACGAGGATCTCAAAAAGACGAACGAAAAACTGGTGCAGTCGGAGAAATTGGCATCCGTAGGTATCCTGGCGGCTGGTGTAGCCCATGAGATCAATAATCCTCTTGGCGGCATGTTCAACTGTCTCCAGATGCTCAGGCAGAACGGCGACAACCCTGCCCTCAGGGAGAAGTATCTGGATCTCGTAAATGAAGGACTGGAAAAAATAGAAAGCACAGTCAGCAAGCTCCTCTGGATGTCACGAAAGGCCGAGCATGCGCCAGTTGACATGAACATCAGGAACTCTGTCGACAGTGTCTATTCTTTTCTTGAGTACAAGCTAAAAAAGGGAAAGATTACGTTCAGAAATGAGGTCCCTGATGATCTGCGATTTATCTTTGACATGCATGATTTCCAGCAGCTGCTGTTGAACCTTTTTATTAATGCGATTCATGCCATGAAAGATGGTGGAACGCTTGGGGTCCGGGGACATAAAGACGATTCATCGGTCACTATCGAAGTTTCAGATACCGGGTGCGGTATTGAGCCGGCAAATGTCAGCAAGATATTCGATCCCTTCTTTTCCACAAAGCCTGTCGGCGAGGGCACCGGCTTGGGGCTCTGGTTGACCTATGAGATAATCAGGAACTACAATGGTGAAATCTCTGTGGAAAGCTCTGTCGGAAAAGGCAGCAGATTCATGCTGCGGTTTCCGATCACACAGATAACATGAAAGAAACTATCCTGCTGATAGAAGACGAAAAGATCATGAGGGTGACCCTTGAGGATGCGCTCAAATTGGCCGGTTACGAGGTCATGTCTTTCGAGACCGGTGGCGCGGCGCTGCAATTATTAAAGGACACTTCCCTTGATGTCGTGGTGACAGATGTCATGCTTCCTGATATGAACGGGTTTGATATTGTCAGGGAAATAACAGGCCAAAGCGCTACCCCGGTAATCGTTATGACCGCCTATGGTACGATCAAGGATGCTGTTGAAGCCATGAAGCTCGGGGCCTTTGACTATATCACCAAACCCTTCAGCCTGGATGAATTTCTTCTGCTTATTGAACGTGCGCTCGAAATAAAACGGTTGAAGGAAGAGAACATCAGACTCAGAAAGGACCTCAGTAAGTGCTATTGCGGCCCCAACATTATCGGCGACAGCACGGAGATGAAGAAGATATTCTCCCTTATCGAAAAGGTCTCTGCGACAGACTCGACGGTCCTCATACTCGGCGAGAGTGGAACGGGCAAGGAACTGATTGCCACGACGATTCATTACCAGAGCAAGCGGAAGGATAGACCTCTGATAAAAGTCAACTGTGCCGCACTTCCGGAGGGCCTTATAGAAAGCGAATTATTCGGGCATGAGAAGGGTGCATTCACCGGCGCGCTCAAGAGACGGCCCGGCAGGTTCGAGCTTGCCCATGGCGGAACCATTTTTCTTGACGAGATAGGAGACCTCCCTCTTTCTACACAGTCTAAAATATTAAGAGTCATACAGGAGCGGCAATTCGAAAGGCTTGGCGGTACGACGACGCTGAATGTTGATGTAAGGCTCATTGCCGCCACGAATAAGAATCTCGAAGAAGAAGTGAAGGCCGGCCGGTTCAGGGAGGACCTTTTTTATCGCCTGAATGTGATTCCGATCAATCTTCCACCTCTCAGGGACCGCAAGGAAGATATCCTGGATCTGATCCGCGTGTTCCTGGAGAAGTGCAGAAGCAAACTCTCAAAAAATGTTCGATTCTCGAAAGATGCACTCGACTTGCTTATTGACTATGATTATCCCGGGAATGTCAGAGAACTGGAAAATATCATTGAGCGGTGCGTTACCCTTTCTGCGTCAGAAGTGATCAGTAAAGATGAGCTCCCTGCCATTATCAAGCCCGCTGCGCCCGGCATAAAAAGCCTTCTACTATCTGAAATTTCTGCGGATGCCGAAAAGAGCCACATCGTCAGAGTTCTGCAGACCACACAGGGCAACAAGACAAGGGCAGCGGAAATCCTCGGCATCAGCAGAAAGACCCTCTGGGAAAAGATGAATTCTTATGGTATTAAATAGCCTCAGTAGATAATAGTGTTACGTAATCGTAACAGATCTCTCTCTGTTGTTTCCTTTTAGTAACACCACCTGACATATAAATCACTAATTTCAAGAGGTTAGAGCTGGCAAGGAAACTGCATATTGATTTACAGTGTTTTTTGCGTTATAAATTTCAGATGAGGTGAGATAATGTTTGGACTTGGTTTGCCGGAAATAGGTATCCTGGCTGTTATTGGCGTACTTCTGTTCGGTCCTTCGAAGCTTCCACAGCTTGGAAAGGGTCTTGGTGAGGCGATCTCGGGCTTTAAGCAGGCGCTGAAGGGGACAGACCCGAACAATGATGTAATTGAAAAGGTTGAGAAGAATAAAATCTGAAAAAGGAGGAAGAAAGATGAAGAAAATTTTGATTCTCTGTCTGGTCTTACTGTTTGCAGCAACCGTGGGGGCGGCTGAAAAAAACCTCATCGATCTGCATAAAAACGCAGGAAAAATGAGCACGAAAGAATGCCTGGCGTGTCATGGCAACATCAAAAAAGACGTTTCCGCCAACAAGAAGTTCAAAACTTTTCACAGGGTGCATCTTGAATCGAAACTTGCAACACCTAAGCAGTGCTCAGACTGTCATCAATCAATCGACATGAGGGATGGTTCTGCGGCCGCATTGAGGAAGCAGGTTGATCCACAGCTTTGTGCCGGATGCCACAGTGGTGGTGTAAAAGGCGCCAAAGTCTTATTTGCAGAATAAGAGGAGGAAAGAATGAGTCAAAAAAGAGATATAACCGAAGAAGAAAAGGGTCTATTTGAAGATACTACGGGAAAGCAGTTCACGAGACGGTCTTTCCTTAAATGGTCGTCTGCTCTCGCTGGGGCTGCCATCGCCAGCGGAATTCTCTGGGATGATAAGCTCGGCCTGTTCAGAGAAGCAAGCGCACAGGAGAAGGGCCTGAAAGAGGGCGAATGGATATACAGCAACTGCAATATGTGCGGTGGCCAGTCAGGCATCAAGGTAAAGGTCGTCAACGGCAGGGCGATAAAGATCGAGGGCATCGCTAATCCTAATAACATTGCCACTATATCAACAAATTACGATAAGGCATTAAAGGAGTTGGGGGCCCTTTACAACGATAAGGACGCCGCAGGCAGACTTTGCTCAAAGGGGAATTCAGGGCTGAGATCCCTCTATGATCCTGACAGGCTGAAAACCCCGATGGTAAGAGTCGGAGAGAGAGGCAGCGGCAAATGGAAAGCAATCTCATGGGACGAGGCAATAACACAGGTTGCTGAAAATCTGCAGAAGATAAAAGATAAACATGGCGCCGAGAGTCTCGCCTGGTTCAGCGAAGACCATTGTTTCACGCATATCCAGCAGGACTTCTGCAAGATGTTTGGCACCCCTAATTATCACAATCATGCAAACCTCTGTGACGTTGCAAGAAAGGCGTCATATAAACTTGTCATGGGCAATGAACGGCCCCTTGCGGATTTTGAAGATACCTCTTATGCCCTTGTCTTCGGCTGGAACCTCCTGGGCGCAACAAAGTGGATACATCTGCCGGGCACCTGGAACAGGGGTAGGGCAAAGGGAGCAAAGATGGTATATGTTGATCCCTTTCATAGCCAGACAGCGGCAAAGGCTGACCAGTGGGTACCGCTGAGACCTGGGACAGACGGTGCAATGGCCCTTGCCATTGGTCATGTACTGATCAAGAAAAACCTTATCAATAAAGCCTTCATCGATGAATGGTGCGTTGGCTTTGACGAATATGCGAAATACGTTGCGGATAAGACGCCAGAGTGGGCAGAGAAGATCACCTCTGTCCCGGCCAAGACTATTGAACAAATAGCCACAGAGATTGGAGAGCTGGCAAAGGCCGGCAAGCCGGTCTGCATAGACACGTGGAGCGGTCCCGGACATCACACGAATGCCACCTTGGGCGGTTATGCAATAACAGTTCTTCCAGCCATCCTTGGAATGATTGACAAACCAGGGACAATGATGGAGCCAAGCAAAATAGGCAACAAACATCACAGTCTCGACTTCGATGCGCCTTCACTCAAAAAACCGAGGGTTGACGGCAAAGGAACCAAATACATCCTCGGCCATAGCTCAGGCATTTATGTCGAGACCAGAGACGTAGTCCTGAGCGGAAAAGAATCATCGCAGGGATCGGGAGTGCCGAAGGCGGGTGTTTTCGTATACCAGAATTTTGTCATGTCTGTTCCGAACACGAATAAGAATATAGACTTCATGAAGAAGCTCGAATATGTGGTCGTAAACGACACGCATATGAGCGAGACGGCAGAACTTGCGGATATAGTTATCCCGGGCTCAGTGTATCTTGAGAGATACGACTTTACTGGTTACTGGGTCACATGGCCTGTGCTTGGCCTGAGAAAGCCTGTTGTGAAGTCGGTCATCAATGGACTTACCGAGGTAGAGTTCTGGATGGCAGTTATGAAGAAACTTGGCATGAAAGATAAAAAAGGGTATGCCCCTACCGAGCATTCCTATGACGCCTATTATGCAGATGAGTACACCACGACAGCATATGCCAAAGAACAGAACTGGGAAGCATACAAGAAATCGACACTTGCTATGTCCGGCAAGACCGAGTACGAGAAGTTCAGGAAGGAAGTGAAGATGCCGGAAGGCGGCACTGTCGATGAAAAGACAAGCGTTGTCAAGGACAAGGATGGTAAGGCAGTCGGCGTAAAGATTGGCGATAAAATCATGAAGGGCTTCGATACTCCGACGAGGAAGCTCGAAGTTACTTCTGCCTTTCTGAAGAAGCATAAATACAACGGTCTTCCTGAGTATAGCGACCCAGAAGATAAACCCACGTCAGAATTCCCGCTGTATCTGGTTAACTTCAAGCAGAACGAGCATACGCATTCAAGGACGTTTAATAACGATTATCTGATGGAGATGAAACCGGATAATCCGCTGCTAATCAATTCTGCAACAGCTGCGAAGCTCGGGCTCAAGGACGGCGATGCCATCTGGATAGAATCACCTTTTGCAAAGGCGAAAGGCACGGTTCAGGTATCTGAAAGGATTCATCCCGAGGTGGTGGCTCTTCAGCACGGCTACGGACACTGGGGTTTCGGCAAGGTGGCGAAAGGTTCGTTAAATAAAATCAATACATGGTCTCCGGCGGGGACCAATGATGGACAGTTCCTGCCAGGCAAGGCCGAAAAGTTTTCCGGCATGGCGGTCCATAAAGAAATCGGCGTCAAGCTGGTAAAGGCTTAGGGAGGTGATGAATATGGCTAAGAACCCAAATCAGATAGGCTGGTATTACAACGAGAATAATTGCATCGCCTGCAGGGCCTGTGAAGCCGGCTGCAAGCAGGAGTTCGACCTTCCGATTGGTGTCAGACGCAGGAGGGTGATTATTAAGGAGGAAGGCAAGTATCCGAATGCAAAGGTCCGATATATATCTACGGCCTGCAATCATTGCACAGAGCCTGCTTGCATGAAGGCCTGTCCTTCCGGGGCGATCACAAAGGAGCCCGAATTCGGCGCGGTGTTAATCAATCAGGATAAGTGCATAGGCTGCAAGCGCTGCGCTGCAGCCTGCCCGTATGGAGCGCCGACCTTTGATGAGAAAAAGAAGAAAATGGACAAATGCACGCTTTGTATTCATAGGTTGAAGGAAGGACTTCCCCCGGCCTGTGTCAGAACCTGCCCTGGGTATGCCCTGTGGCATGGGAAAATGTCCGACATCGAGGCACAGAAGACACCTCCTGAGATATACAGAAGGCCTCTCAAGGATAGGTTGCCAGAATTTGCTGATCCGAAACTTACAATTCCTTCCGTAAAATTCTCGGAAAACAAGTAAAGGAGATTGGAGGGGCAGGCAACCAACCTGCCCCTCCTGAAATAATTATGATGACAGCTGAAATGGTGACACCATCGGAGGCACTGGGGATGCTCAGCAGCATGTACCTTTGCAAGCCTTCGGTTGCGGCTATAGAAAACTGGAAAACAGCGCTTTCGGAAGACACATCGATCTTTCTTCAAGAGCTGCGAGACTCAATTATGGGGATAAACACTGCAGCAGAGGATGATCTTGAGGAATTGCTTTGGGAATACACTCGGCTATTCATAGGACCTTATAAGCTGCCCTGCCCACCCTGGGAGTCGGTATATACCTCCCCAAAACGTCTTATGATGCAGGATGCCGCTGATCAGGTTCTTCAACTGTATAGAGACGCTGGAGTGAATCTTGATACCCCTGACATAATGCCCGACCACATAGGCGCAGAACTCAATTTTCTGGCCTTGTTGCTTCGAAAATCGCAATCAGAAGCAGCCGGTGAAGATCGTATAACTATTCTGATCGACCATATTCTAAAGGATCACTTGTTGAAATGGCTCCCTGATTTCACCCGCGACATGGAAAATGCGGCAGAAACTTTATTTTACAGATCTCTTGCCAGGGCTACTAGAAATCTGGTTGATTTTATCGGAAGATAACACTATGCACACAGTAGATCAGATCACAATTGATTTTGAATCACTCCTAAAGGAATCGGCCAGAATTCACGGCCACCTGTGCCCGGGACAAGTTCTCGGGGTGAAGATGTCGATGCTCGGTCTCCGGGAAATAGGCATTGCAGATCCCAAAGGCAAAGACAGAAAGAGCATCATTGTCTTTGTCGAAATGGATAGATGTGCGACAGATGCAGTGCAGTCTGTCACCGGTTGCAGCCTCGGCCACAGGACCATGAAATTTATGGACTACGGGAAGATGGCTGCGACATTTCTGAACCTCAAGACAGGCAAATCAGTAAGGGTCATTGCAAGGGAGGACTCACGGCAAAAGGCAAAGGAATATTTCCCTGAGATCGAAAACAAATATGAGGCCCAGCTTGAGGCATATAAGATTATGCCGGATAACGAGCTTTTTAATGTGATGGAAGTACAGGTGAAGATAAATCCCGAAGACATGCCAGGAAGACCTTTGCGAAGGATTCAATGCAGTGCCTGCGGCGAGTATGTACAGGACATGAGGGAGGTTCAGGTGGACGGCAAGGTCTTATGCAAGTCATGTGCTGGTGCCGGATATTATGAGCCTGCCGGGCTGGCTATTTTTATGAGCCAGCGCTATGCAGAAAAGCCATAACGCAATGAACATCAAATCAAAGATATGGATTGAAGTCGGCGGCGAGCCGGTATTTGGCAGAGGAAGAAGATTTCTGCTTGAGGCTATCGACAAGAACGGCTCAATAAACCAGGCTGCAAAAGAGATCAACATCTCATACAGAAAGGCTTGGGGCTATATTAAAGCAATGGAGGAAAGGCTTGGAATTAAGCTCATCGAGCGGCAGACCGGCGGTAAAAATGGCGGCGGCGCGATTATTACGAATGAAGCGAGAGCCTTTTTGAATAAATTCGAGTTGCTTGAAAAAGGGATACAGGAACTTGTCGATGAACGGTTCAATGAAATATTCAATGCTAAAGGATAATGGGAGGTTACCGTGTGCGAAATATCTGATGAAAATAATAATCCCGGAGTAAGAAAACTGTCTGCTTCAGAAGCTGTGGGAACTGTCCTTGCCCATGACATTACAGAAATTCGGCCCGGTGAATTCAAGGGAAGGGCGTTTAAGAAAGGACATATTATCCAGCCTGAGGATGTTTGTCATCTTCAGAGGCTCGGCAAGGAAAATCTTTATGTTCTCAATATCGCGGATGATGAGATGCACGAGGACGACGCTGCCTACGCCCTTGCCAATGCACTTTTGGGTAAGGGTGTGAAGATAAAGGGAGAGCCGAAGGAAGGAAAGATAAATATCATTGCCGAAGTAGACGGACTCTTAAAGATTAATAAGGACGCACTCCTCGCCTTTAATATGCTTGGCGACATCATGTGTGCCACGCTTCATGGTAATACTATTGTGAAGAAGGGACAAACCGTTGCCGGTACACGTGCCATCCCGTTGATTGTAAAAAAAGACGTTGTGCAGGCAGCGGTTAGCATTGGTGTAAATGCTGGCAATATTATTCAGGTCCAGGAGATTAGGAAACCAAAGGTAGGCGTTGTCATTACTGGCAACGAAGTGTATCACGGTAGAATAAAGGACGCCTTTGCCCCGATAATTACCGAAAAAGTAAAGGCAATCGAGGGAGAGGTTGTCGGAATATATTATGCTCCTGACAATGAGTCATTTATCGAGGCAAGACTGAGGGAATTGATAAATGCCGGTGCGGATTTGCTTATCACCACCGGCGGCATGTCTGTCGATCCTGACGATGTAACGCGCTTTGCAATCAGGAATCTTGGAGTGGAAGATATCACTTACGGTTCGGCAGTTCTTCCGGGAGCAATGTTTCTGGTTGCTTATCTGGACTCTATACCCATTCTGGGAATCCCGGCCTGCGGCATGTATGCAAAGACAACGATTTTCGATCTTATACTTCCGAGGATCCTCGCAAGTGAAAAGATAGGCCGAAGAGAGTTAGCAGAACTCGGCCATGGCGGGCTCTGTATGAAATGCGAAATATGCAATTATCCGGTCTGTCCTTTCGGAAAGTAGAGGGATGTCAAGGCGAGTGGGCTCAATCATTATCAGAAAAGGAGTATTGCTCGCAATCATACTCGCACTGTCCTCTGCTGCTTCAGCGGAGACATCGTCGTCGCAGACGCTCAGGATTGGGATCGTCTCATCTCTACCCATAAAAGCCGCTTATGAATATTATAGCCCACTCCTGAAGTACATGGAACGCAAACTCGATCGTCCTGTAGAAATGGTATTAAGAGAAAAGCAAAGAGAATTTGATGATCTGCTGCACCAAGGGAATATTGCTGCGGCCTTTATCAGTCCTCAATTTTATATGAAAAACCGCATGAAGTCCGACTTAGAGTTTCTTGTTGCTCCACAGATTAACGGAGAACCATATTATTACACGTATATCATTGTCCGCAAGAAAACTGAGATTAGCAATATAGCAGATCTGAGGGGAAAGCGTTTTGCATTAGGTAAGCCGGAATTCGCGTTATCAGAACTTGCCCCTCTGTCTATCGCAGGTGAGGTTAACATTAACGCAGAGCCTGGTAAGTTCTTCAGTAATATTCAGTATGTGCAGAATATTCAAGAGGCTCTATATTTAATTACGAGCGGCCAGATTGATGGTGCAAACGTGGACAGCATTTCCTATAACTATTCGATAAAAAAGAAATTCGAGCATGCGTCCGAAACAACAATTCTGGTTAAATCACCGCGGATGCCTGCACCTCCATTTGTTGTAAAAAGAGACCTGGAATTAATGACAAAAGAGAAGCTCAAAGAGATACTTCTGAATATGCATATAAATCTGGAAGGAAAGACCATCCTGAATGATCTGGGCTTTGACAAATTTAGTGCTCCGAAAATCTCGATATACAATAAAGCTAAATAGGTCCCATTGGATATGCATAGTGTCTGATACCGTAAAGACCGATTTGCTTATCGTCGTCTGCTGGGGGCCTGCCAATGGATCTGGGCAGGTTGTATTATTTATTTGATCGGTCCGGACAAAAGAACACTTTATTTGATAATATACTAAATGATCTACTCGGCCAGAATCTGTGGGTGGAAGTCTTTGACTATGTCACTAAAAAATGTTGCACAATAGAGATAGATATACATCTTTGAGAGGATGATTTTCGATGTCGGAAGAATGTCGGAAAAATTATGATAAATAGTGCAAAAATAGGGTAAATTAGGACAAGAATAAGCAAATAAAATCAAATAGATAGGGTATTTAACAGCGCTTGGGGTGCGAGTGGTCGTCCGTTCAAATCGGTTCGCCCCGACCTATAAAATCAAGGACTTACAAGGTTTTGTAGGTC
>Ga0315268_10009084_pt1 | contig 10342 bp, 7 predicted proteins | sample C1_top_MG_FD_204535 | JGI IMG/M metagenome (GOLD analysis project Ga0315268, IMG submission 204535) | Sediment microbial communities from Yellowstone Lake, YNP, Wyoming, USA - C1_top | ecosystem: Environmental > Aquatic > Freshwater > Lake > Sediment | place: USA: Wyoming | collected 2017-08-01 | reverse complement strand
CAGCAGGATGTCCTGAATCCCCGCGGAACGAAGATTTTCGAGACAGCATTCCAGGACGGTTTTGGCCCCGAACTCGAGCAGGCATTTTGGCTTATCCTTTGTCAGAGGATAAAGCCGGCCGCCCCGGCCGGCACAGAGAATGATGGCTTTCATGGTCTTTATCAATCAGGATGCTTGGTAAAAAAAAGGTATTATGGAATTTTTCCCGCAAAAAGTAAAAAGAAATTTTTAGAGGCCGGAGACCTCCGCCCCTACATCTTCCAGGTACCGGAGACGATCAGGTTCGTCCCCGTCACGGCGGCCGCATCTTCAGAAGCCAACCACACGACGGCCTCGGCAATGTCCCGAGCTGTTCCCAAAGATGACTCTTCGAACTTTCCGCCTAAGGGAAGCCGTCCGCCCCGGATTAATCCCGGCGAGACCATGTTTATCGTTATTCCCGCGGCGAAATCGGCTTTGGCCGCCGTCCGCGTCAGGATCAAAAGACCTGTTTTTGCGATCGCATAAGGAGCGATGTTGGGAAAAGCGCCCAAATGTTCGGCCCGGGCATAGCCGATGTTAACAACCCTCCCCCACTTTCTCTTGCGCATTCCGGGGAGAGCCCCCTTCAAACAGAAAAAGGCGCTCAGCAGAGTTCCCCTCAGGATAAAATCCCAATCCGCTCCGGACAGCTTGTCCCAACGTTTCTGGATAAAAGGGCCGAAGTTGTTGACCAGGATATCGACTCGGCCGAACCTGGCCTCGACATTCTCGACCAATGCCTCGGCCTGCCTTTCTTTCGTTAAATCGGCGCGGAAAGCGAAGCTCGCCCTCCCCTTCCCCCGAATAAGACGCACGACGTCCTCAGCGGACTCCCGGTTTCCGTGATAATGAACGGCCACGCCGGCCGCGGTATCCGCCAGCCGAAGGGCGATCTCCCGGCCGATCCCCCGGCTGGAGCCGGTGACGAGGGCAAACTTTTCTTTTTCCATTATGTGACCTGAAAAATTCAACATATTTTACCACAGATCGCCGGCATTTCAACGTCCAGAACGCTTCCGATGGGTCCTGTCACGGCATGTCCCCGTCCGTCCTCGCAAAAGACCCTCCCACCCACCACTTATATGCTGCCGGCGGGCGGGGACATGCCGTGCCACCCATCAAACATAAATATCGTTCGCATGCATTTCGCAACGAAAAAAAACGAAGAACCATCTGGAAACGAATGAAGCGACCATGAAGGGTTTAGCCTTCCCGATTCCTCCTACGAGGGCAGCCGGCTCGGAAGAAGACGGCCGGCGAAGCTGTCTGAGCTTCCCGGCGGACATCCGTAAAATCAAGGCCGGGAAGCGAGTTCTTCGCCGCCGAGAAGGAGGATTCGGGAACGGCGTGAAAAACCCGGATTGGGAGCGAAGCCGTTTCCAGATGGTCCTTCTACCATTTTTTTCGGGTTTGATTTCGATTTTTCCCTGTGTTATAAATGAATCCCTTCATCATGAAAAAAATCATGGTCACCGGGGCGGCGGGCCAGATCGGCACGGAGTTGATCAAGGTCTTGCGCAAGAACCTGGGTTCCCAAAATGTCCTGGCGACCGACATCCAAGCCCAGCCCTTCCTGGAAACCGGAGCTTCCGGACCTTTTGAACTCCTGGATGTGACCAAAAGAAAGGACATAGAAAGGATCGTCAATAAGCACGGCATCGACACCATCTACCACATGGCGGCCATCCTATCCGCAACGGGCGAAAAAAAACCCCAGCTGGCCTGGGACGTCAATTTGAATGGCACAGCCAATATCCTGGAAACCGCCCGGGAGCATCGGATGAAGCGCGTCTTCATCCCGAGCTCGATCGCGGTCTTCGGTCCAGAAACGCCGCGACTCAACACACCCCAGGAGACGATCCTTAAGCCGAAAACAATCTACGGCATCACCAAAGTCGCCGGCGAACTCCTCGGCAATTATTACGTGGATCGTTTTGGCCTGGATGTCAGGGGCTGCCGCTTCCCGGGGATCATCAGCCACGAGACTCTTCCCGGGGGAGGCACAACGGATTATGCCGTAGCCATCTTTTACGAGGCTGTGAAAAACAGACGCTACACATGTTTTCTCGAAAAAGACACGCGACTGCCGATGATGTACATGCCGGATTGTCTAAAATCGATTGTCGACTTGATGAACGCCGATTTTTCTCGGCTTAAGCACCACGCCGATTTCAACCTGGCGGCCATGAGCTTCACCCCGGGGGAATTGGCCGCCCAAATAAAAAAGCATATCCCGGAATTTGTTTGTAAGTACAAGCCTGACTTCCGTCAGGCCATCGCCGAATCCTGGCCAATGACGATCGATGATTCGGCGGCTAGAGCCGAATGGCGGTGGAGCCCAAAATATGATCTGGCCGCGATGACCCAGGACATGCTCGGCGTTCTCTCCGTGCGCCGGGCGGCGGGTCAGCTCAATGACTAGCCTTGGCGAGTGAGGCTGCTGTCTATCTCCAGCCGATCGGCCGGGCCAGGTCTGCCGTGACGGCCAACGAGACTTTGGCCGCGGCCAGCGCAAAATCCAAGTTCAGGACATCCAGCGTATCCGAAGTTTTATGATAATAACGATTGTTCAAGGAATAGTCTTCAATGCTGAGCGAAGCGCTGAAGCCCTGGTCCCAGAACGGGGAGTGGTCGCTGTATTTCAGGGAAGGATTGATAGATTTGGCGATATCCAGAAGTCCGTAGAGTTTGGCCATGACGATGTACCGGTTGGCCAGCCACTCGGATGACTGGTTGACGATGACATCCAGGTCTTCGGGGAGCTGGTCGGCGAAGGCGATCATATCCAGATTGATGACAGCGATGATTTTCTCGCCCTTTCTCCTGGCTTCCTGGGCATAATGCTGGCTTCCGTAAAGGCCCCATTCCTCAGCCGAAAAGCAGATAAATTTGACGGTAAAGTCAAAGGAATAGCTGGATAGGATTCGGGCAAACTCCATAACCGCCGCCGTCCCGCTGGCGTTATCGTCGGCTCCCGGCGCGAGGACCGTGGGCTGGTTGCTCGTGGAATCATAATGGGCGCACACAATCACCTCGCGCTGGGGAGATGTGAGCCCCGGCAGAGTCGCCACGATATTTCTCGATGATCTGTTGGAGGAGAACGTGAAGGCATCATATTCACAAAGCAGGCCGAGCTGGGTGAAATAATCAAAAAGGAAGCTGCCCGCCGCTTCGCAGGCAGCCGTCGAGGCATAGCGCGTCTGGAACGATTGCAGGCTGAAAATGGAATTGCTCAATCCGCTTCTTGAGACCTGGCTGATCAAGGCCGGGATGAGGGGATCGACAAACGGTGCCCGGGGATAGAACCTGCCGATTGAAGCGCGCGCATGGATTGAATCTCTGGTAAAGACGAGGGGAATGTTGTTGTCCACACTCAGCCGCTTGATCTCGAACTCCGCGGGAAGAATCTCCCTGGCCTCTTTTGCGTCCGACCAGAACAGGGAGTTCCGGTCATCCAGGGAAATCGCGCGGCCGAATTGCTGCAAAGCTTCGGCCTGGCCGGGCTCAGGCGTGGAAACAAGGAAATAGGCCTTGCCTTCGGGATTTGAATCGAGCACCTGGAAAGGAATCCCCCTCTTGAAAAGTTGGGAGATGACATCCCGTGGCGCCGCAACAACCCAGGACTCGAGGAATTCTTCCAGGCCTCTCATCCGCTTGAGCTGCTCTCGGGGGATTCTCGCCCCTATTTGTTTGTCGAGTTTGACAAGGACCGTGTCCGGAGTCTGGACGACTGAATAAATGAATATAGGAAGAACGAAGAGCAGAGCAAGGATTTGGAAGTGTCGTATCTGTAGACTTTTCATTATGCCTCTCCCTGCCCCCTTCATCAAAATAATACAAAAAGCTGCCCGGCGATACAAGTCAATTGACCTTCTATGTCGCTTTTTTGTCCTATTTTATTGCCTTGGACGAGCCGCTGAACTACAATTCCGGCCAAGGAGGAAATCCATGAAAAAGTGGCTAGCTTTGATTTTCATAATTTTGTTGTCTATCCCAGCGATGGGCGCGGGCGAAAAAATCAGGCCTGCCCATACCTATTCTATCGTGGCCCTCGATAAGAATTCCGGGGAGCTGGGCGTGGCGGTCCAATCGCACTGGTTTTCCGTCGGGTCGGTCGTGCCCTGGGCTGAAGCGGGGGTCGGAGCCGTGGCTACCCAGTCCTTTGTTGAAACTTCGTATGGGCCGCTCGGAATCGAGCTGATGAGGGCCGGCAAGAGCGCCGAGGAAGCCCTGGCCGCGTTGTTGAGAGCGGATAAGAACGAGGCTTCCCGCCAAGTCGCCATGGTGGATGCGAAGGGAAAAGCAGCTGCCCATACGGGGAAAAACTGTATCCCCGAAGCCGGACATTCCATCGGAGACGGCTTCTCCTGCCAGGCCAATCTCATGCTCAAAAATACGGTTTGGCCGGCCATGGCCCGCGCCTTCGAAACGACGAAGGGAGAGCTGGTGGACCGGCTGCTCGCCGCACTCGAAGCGGCCGAGCAGGAGGGCGGAGATATCCGGGGGCGGCAGGCGGCGGCCGTGATTGTCGTCAGGGGAAAAAGCTCTGGCGTTTGGTGGAAGGACAGGGTCTATGACCTCAGGGTCGAAGATCATCCGAATCCGGTCGCCGAACTGCGCCGGCTGATCAAGGTCAATAAAGCCTATAACCACATGAACCAGGGCGACGAATTCCTGACCGAGAAAAAAGTCGCCGAAGCCGTAGAAGAATACACCAAGGGCATGAACATCTACTCCGAAAATCCTGAGATGATATTTTGGCCGGCCGTGACTTTAGCCTCCTCGGGCAAAGTGGAGGAAAGCCTGCCGCTTTTCAAAAAGGTGTTTGCCATGGACCCCAACTGGGCCGTTCTGCTGCCGCGGCTGCCAAAAGTCGGCCAGTTCCCTCAGGACAAAAAACTGATGCAAAAAATCCTGGCCCTCGCCCCGAAGAAAAAATAAGCACATCAAAAAGTCGAGCCATCATTCAAGGGCTCGAGAAACCTCAGCCTTAAATCCTCAGCCTGGCGATGAGTGTATCCAAATAGCGAGATTTCACCTGTTGGCTGGCCAGGGCCTGTTTGAGCGGAGGCAGCTTGAGGATGACGCCCAGTATGGCGGCCAAAGCCCGATGGCTCGCCAAAGCCTGATGGTCAAAAATGAGGTTCTGGAGCTTTCCCCTTTCGATGGCCATCAGGACGGCTTTATGGGTCGAGTTGAGAGGAGTGATGACTCGCTCGGGCCTCGACCTCAAGCGGAGGCTCTTCGGCCTGCAGACGCGAACGCAAACGGCACAGCCCAGGCAGACGGTCTCGTTGAGCCTGGCCTTCTTCTTCTTCGGATATCGGGGGTCGTTGGCGGAAACCAAGCTCATGGCTTCGACCGGGCAGACCGCAGCGCATTCGCCGCAGCCATTGCAGGTCAGCCCATCAATCTCCGGGATGAAATTGGTCGTGTGAACTGGACGGAGGATGCCGAACTTGCGCGCGGCGATCAAGGCTTCACAGCAACAACCGCAGCAGTTGCAGATAAAGCTGACCCTTTTGCGGATATTTTCGCCGAACTGGACGAGGTTGTGGGCATAGGCCTGCTGGAGAAAATCCAACCCCTCCGAAACTTCCACGGAGCGAGCAAAGCCGTGTTTGATGAGCGAGGCGGCCGTTGTGTTGAATGTCATACAGATATCCAGGGGCGCACGGCAAGCCCGGCCGACATGCTGCATCTTATGCCGGCAATAGCAGATTCCGATGCCCCGATAAGAAGCGGTCTTGATGACTTCACTGGCCCGCTCATAATCTAGGACGTGGAGGGCATTTTCGCCGGAAAGGACAGGCTCATGGACAAAGACCCTCCCCAGCTGCGTCTCTCCCTGGACGAACAGGGCCTTGATGAAATCTTCCTCCACGTTCATGTATTGATAATAAAGCTCGGCCAGGAGTTTCTGATCAACGTCTCCCCTCAGCCGCATCATCGAAAATTCAAAGAACCCGGCCATCGGCGGAGGCAGCGTATAATAGTGTCTTTTTCGTCCCGCGATATCGACCAGGATGGCGCGGCCGGCCAGCGTGTCCAGAATCTTTTGGGCTTCGGTTTCTTTCATCTTCCAGGCGCGGGCGGCCGTGGGCGCGGTAAAAGGCCTGATCGGGAGCCGGGCGACGAGAGAGGCTTCTTTCTCAGTCAAGAGCAGCCCAAGAATCTTGTAAAGCACTTCCGAAGGCGGGGCCCCCTGAGGGAACTTGTTCAGCCGATTGATCAGCTGCGTGTATCCCGATCTTGCCGTCGCGTGCGCCATTTGGCCTTCATTCTAGAAAACAAACATTGATTTGTCCAATGAGAATTCCTATAATCGGGGCTTCTCTCGAGAGCGAGATATGGCCGAGCCGAACGGAAAAAAGCCTCTGGAATTGAGCCGGGAGCTTGGCCTCATCGCCGCTATCGCCGCCGGCGTCGGGTCGATCATCGGGTCGGGCATTTTCAAAAAACCGGGGCTGATGGCCTCGCAACTGGGATCGCCCCAGCTTCTCATCGCCGTCTGGGTCGTCGCGGGGATCATGACGCTCTTCGGCGCGCTCAGCATCGCCGAAATCTCGGGCATGTTCCAGGACCCGGGCGGCCAATATATCTATTTCAACAAGGGCTTCAATAATTTCGTCGGCTACCTCTACGGCTGGGCGGTCTTCATTGTCATTCAGACCGGATCCATCGCCTCGATCGCCTATGTCTTTTCCGATTCGCTGGGTTACTTTTTCAAGTTCCCCAGGTTGCCTGCGGCCTGGGAGGATTTTTCCGTTCCCATCCCCTTTATCGGAATTATGACGCCTTTCCGCTTCATCGGGCTGAAGCTGTGCACAATCGCCCTGATTGTATTCTTGACCTCGGTCAACTATCTCGGCGTTAAATTCGGAAGTGCCATCCAGGTCGTTTTTTCGACGCTTAAAGTGCTGGTCATCGGAGCCATTGTCGTCCTGGCCTTCGCCCTGGGCCACGGCAGCCTGAGCAATTTTGTCCAAGCCGCAGCCGGGACCTCGGCAGGCTCGGGCTCGATTTTTTTGATGTTTATCATGGCCATGGCCGGCGCGTTCTGGGCCTATGATGCCTGGATCAACGTCACCTATATGTCCGGGGAAATCAAAAATGTTCAGAAAAATCTTCCCAGGGCCATTGCCATTGCCGTTCTGATTGTCATCGTCGTCTATGTGCTGGTCAACTTGGCCTACATCTACATCATTCCCGTCAGCGACATGGCGCAAAAATACAGACAGGCCGAAGCGAGTGGTGGAAGCTACCTTGTCGCTATCGACGTCGCCAACAATTTCTTGGGGAAATGGGGCGGCGCGCTGATTGCCGTCGCCATCATGATTTCCACATTCGGAGCCGTGAACGGGACGACAATGATGTCGGCCAGGGTCTATTTTGCTATGGCCAGAGAGAAACTTTTCTTCAGAAAGCTCGGCCACGTCCACCCGAGATTCAGGACGCCGGGAAACTCACTCATTGTCCAGGGCCTATGGGCTTCGGTCTTAGTTTTGAGCGGGACATTCGACCAGCTCACGGACATGCTGATCTTCGTCAGCTGGATCTTTTACGCCCTGGCCGCCGCTAGCGTTTTCACCTTGCGAAAAAGAATGGCCGATGTGCCACGGCCTTATAAGGTCTGGGGATATCCTTTCACTCCCATAATCTTTATTATTTTTGCCTCGGTCTATATCGTCTTCACTCTTTATACCGACATCCTCAACTTCACGAGCCACAAGGTCCCCTTGATCAATTCACTCATGGGACTGCTCTGGGTCGCGATCGGAATTCCGGGGTATGTCTACTGGAGCTTGAAGAAAAAAGCGGGAGCGGGAAGCTAAGGAAATACGGTTCCTTATTCGTACATTTTTTCGATCTTAATGCCCTGATAGTACTTTTTCAAAATGTCCTGGCACAGGGCCCCCTTTTGAGCCATGCGAAAGGCGCCCACCTGACAGAGGCCGACACCATGCCCCCAGCCTTTCCCGGAAAAAATAAAATGGCTGATCTGGCCGTCTTCGTTCCTCATCCGGTCGATGACGAACAGATTGTCTCTCAGCCCCAGCGTTTGGCGAATCTTCAATCCGGCGACTCTGACCTGTCCCTCCTGCCCGATCACGGACATTTCGATCACCCGCTTGGAGACGCCCCGTTTCTGAGGGACAAGATCGATGAGCTTTCCAATCGGATAATAGAGGTTGATTTTCGTTTCCAGGTCCTCCCGAGAAATCCGGGATTGCCATCTGTGAAATTGGGACGGCTGGTCCAGGATATTGGTCAGGGGCGAAGGGAAGACTTCAATGAGCCTAATCTTTCCCTCATTCTCGACCCAGCGCATGGTTTCTCCTCCAGAAAAATCGATAGACGAAGTGAAGATGGTGGCGTCGTCGAAATCTTGGAGAAGGAAGGTGTCCGGAGATAGCACAAGACGCTTGGTTTCGCCATCCTCCGTGACCTCGAGTTCGTTCTTGTTGGCTGACCGAAAACTTCCCTGGTGGTAAAAATCTCTATATGTGGAGACCATCCGGAAGAGATAGAAGGCCGCCTCAGCATTGGTCATGAGGCGTTCCCAATTGCCCGGGTCGGCAGTCGCAGGAAAAATCCCCGACTTGACGAGGAAGGCCAGGTCGTTTTTTTCCTCCACATTCAAGTCAGGCGAGTTCCCGAGGATATGATCCGCTTCGCTGGTCAAGAGCAGATTCTTAACTCTGTCCTGCCACTCGAAAGCCTGGATCAAGAGACAAGCATAGCTGACGAAGGTCAAAGACTGACCCTTTGGCAGCGGCTTCTCATTTTTTTTACCCAGCCGGTCCAGAGCGGCGCGCACCCATGCCGTAACGTCTTCAGGATCCGCTGGCTTTTTCAGGAAGGCTGTGTCGGCCGCGGAGGGCAGGATATTGAGGGCCATTAAATAGGCGAGTTTTGGACTGACATCCACGCCTCCAGCCTGGATCGAGGTCAGAGTGCCCGAGCCGACGACCGGCCAGACGTGTTCATTTTCCATAGTGCACTCCGTGCTCCTCAGGTAGGGAACGGGATTGCCATCGAACATGTTTTCGATATTCTCGGTCGCGCCTCCACACGTGCTTGTATAGAGGGCGTTGATGAGCTTGCCGTCATAAACGGCGACTTGCCCGCGGGTTTCCTCCACCGCCCGGGTACTCAAGGGATGCTCGATGCTGATCCCTTCGTAAACCTGGGAGACTGGCGTGGCGAAAAGGTCGAAGCCCAGGTCCTCAAACTGGCCGGAATTCTTGAGGGCATAGGTCCTGGCAGCCACAGCCTGAGCCTTGAGGGCTTCGAGCTCCCCGAAATTATAAGGAGACAGCTCGCCTGGAACGACACCCTTGAGATAGTCTTCGAGGTTTAAGATGTTGATCAGGAGAATGCCTTTCCGACTCCCCTTTAGGATCATGATTCCCCTGTAGCTGTGGCCTCCATGGCTGAGATAGCTCTCAGGACTAGAAGGGATGAAATAAAGCGCCGTCTCCGCGTTAAGATTGACGAGCTCGTCGCTGACCATGACCCATTGCGGTTTCGATTCCGAAGCAGGGACCTCTTCTCTGATGATCCAAGCGTCTTCGACCCCGAGCTGAGTCAATTTCTTAATAAAATCCAGGGCAGCGGCACGGCTCAGGAAATCGCCGACGCGAACCTGAAAAACGCCTTCGATCGGGTTTTCTCGATCCTCAATCACATAGACCCTGTTATCGACTTTGGACCTCAGTTCGCGGGCTTTGTCTTCGGCTTTGTCCCGGCCCCTGTATCGAGCAATCTGGACGACAAACTTTTCGGCCAGCGTCTCCTTGTGACCTTTCACCTGGACATCCGAGGCATTCTCCGCCAGCAGCTTATAGCTTCCGTTGACCTGATAGATCTTCATGCCCGAAGACGACCGGATCAGGATGTTGTCCAGGTTAACGCCCAAGGCGATACGGATGACCGGCTTTGGGATCAAATAGCCGTGGAAAAAGGTATTTTCCTGCCCGAATTCAGAGGGCTGGCCCCCGATGAAGAAAAGGGCCAGAAAGCTGAGCATAAAATATTTTCGATGTCGGTATATGATCTTTGGCATAATTGCTGAACTGACTTCTAATTTTGATGGCTAGATTATAAGCATCTCATTCTGAGGTTGTCAAGAAAAAAATCTATATATGCTACCTTCGTTCATAATTTCTACCATATATTGTATTTACCTTGGCGTAAGGTGTGTTCAGGATAGCCGAATCGGCGCGGCCTGTCAAGCAATTTCTATCCTTGCCCTCTCCCAGTTTTGAGGAGGGCCAGGGGATATGAGGAAGACAGGAGGCCGGTCAGGGAAAGCGGG
>Ga0315268_10009083_pt1 | contig 10343 bp, 7 predicted proteins | sample C1_top_MG_FD_204535 | JGI IMG/M metagenome (GOLD analysis project Ga0315268, IMG submission 204535) | Sediment microbial communities from Yellowstone Lake, YNP, Wyoming, USA - C1_top | ecosystem: Environmental > Aquatic > Freshwater > Lake > Sediment | place: USA: Wyoming | collected 2017-08-01 | reverse complement strand
CGGTCACCGGCGCCATCCAGGGCGAGGGTCTGGGCGAGGAGATCCTGCTCCTGACGGACGGCCGCTTCTCCGGCGGCACCCACGGCCTGATGATCGGCCACGTTGCGCCCGAGGCAGCCGTGGGCGGCCCGATTGCGCTTGTCGAAGAGGGCGACATCATCTCGGTCGACGTGACAGCACGGGAGCTCAACCTCGAGGTGGACCCTGCGGTCCTGGCCGAGCGCCGCACCCGCTGGACGCCGCCCGCCCCCAACTACACGCGCGGCGTCATGGCCAAGTACGCGGCGCTTGTGTCGTCGGCGTCCGAAGGCGCCATCACCAACGGCGCTGCGCTCGCCCGCGCGCTCGAGGCGCGCAAGCTGGGGTAGCTGTTCCGACATGACCCACCACACGCTCCCCGCCGCGCCGGGCCGCATCGGCTTCCGGATCTCGGCATCCGAGTCCACTGGTCTTGACTGGAATCGGGTGGATGAGTCATGGGACGCGGCCGGGCGCGAGGCGTCGATCTCGGCCATGTGGATGAGCGACCATCTCTCAGACGCCGCGCAGGAGCGCAATGGCCCGGCGTTTGAGTCCATCGCCCTCGCCTCGGCCATGGCCCACCATGTCGCAGGCAAGTGGATTGGCATCGCGGTCCTCGCCAACACGTTCCGCCACCCGGCGGTGCTGGCGAAGTCGGCAACCGTGCTGGACAACGCCACCGGCGGGCGGTTCATCCTGGGCCTCGGCGCGGGGTGGCACCAGGGCGAGCACGAGGCGTTCGGGATCCCGCTGCCGCCGGTCGCCGAGCGCTGGGCACGCTACGAATCGTCGCTGCGCGTGCTCACCGCGCTCTTCTCAGATCAGGCGCGCCACCGCCCGGGCGTCACGCTGGACGACCCGTTCTACCCGCTCCGCGGCGCCACCAATGAGCCCGGCACCGTCCGGACTGGCGGGCCGCAGCTGTGGCTTGGCGTGTCGAAGCCACGAGGGATCGCGCTGGCCGCGCGCTATGCCTCGGGCTGGCCAATGTTTGGCAACGTGCCGGGCAACGTCGGCTGGTTCACCGAGGTCCGCGCGCGGCTTGTCGCTGCGCTTGAGGCCGCCGACCGCGACCCGTCGGACTTCACGTTTGCCGCGCAGCTCTCCGTGGGCGCCACACCGGTCTCGCGGGTACAGGCGCTCGCGACGGCCCGCGCCTTCGTCCGCGCAGGCGCCAACCACGTGATCCTCGGTCTGCCGGCGTCGGTTGCCCCCGACGGCATCCGCGCCCTCGCAGACGAGGTAGCCGAGCCGCTGCTGGACGGCTCGCCCGGCTAGTGACGCAATTGACGCGGTGACAACAAATCCCGGAGCCCGGACGCCGAAACGGGTGTTTCGACGCGATCTGATGGCACCACGACAACAACTGGCCGAGTTGGGGGCCAATACGGACATCGATTCCGGGATTTGATGGCGTGGCGCCAACGGGAGCGGTGGCCATCGGCGGCCAACCCGCAACCCGGCATACTTCGCTCGTGACTGCCGTCGACCTCAACGGGATCAAGCTCCGCAACCGGCTGCTCACGTCCGCGAGCCTCTTGGGCTACGGGGCCAGCAAGAACCGGCTGATCCTGTACGGGCTGTCGCCCATCGCGCAGTGGGTGCCGCTTGAGCGCTTTGGCGCCGTGACCACGCGGACCCTCACGCTGGAGCCGCGCGCGGGTCACTTCACGCTCCAGGAGGACTGGGGCCTGCGCGAGTTCCCCGAGATGCTCCGACTCTACGGCCGCGCGCTGCACAAGGTGGACGGCGGCTGGCTGAACGCCTTTGGCTGGTCAAACATCGGAGTAGCACGCTACTTCGCGGAGTACTTCCCGCGGACCGCCAAGCTCAACCGCATCGTGTCGGTGGGCGGGTTCTCCGCGGACGAGATTGAGCAACTCATGGAGACCGTCAACGAGCATGCAAAGCCCGGCGAGATCGCGGCCGTGGAGCTCAACGCGTCCTGCCACAACGTCAACTTCCCGTTCGGGACGATCCTGGAGGAGGCGCTCCGCCGCGCCGTCCCCAAGAGCCGCCACCCGGTGATCCTCAAGATCAGCCCCGATGAGGATTACCACTGGCAGGCAAACCTCGCGGCGACGTACGGCTGCGCGGCGATCACGGCGATCAACACGGTGAAGGGCCTGCGTCTGGATCCCGAAACCGGCGCGCCGTACCTCAAGAACCGCTACGGGGCCATCAGCGGCCGGGCGATCAAGCCCATCGGCCTGCGCGTGGTCGCCGAATTGCGCGACCGCGGCTTCAAGCTGCCGATCATCGCCAACGGCGGCATCCGCACCTTTGACGACTGCCGCGAGTACACGTGGGCCGGCGCCGACGCGGTGTCGCTGGGGTCATCCGTGTGGCTGGCGCCCATGCCGATGTACGCCCTTGGGCCGCTCGAGGGTCTGCGGATCCGCCGCCTGATCTCGCGGATGGACCGGTTTGAGCCGCCCGTAGCCGCGCCAATCTGGCGCGCCGGACAACCCGAAGCGTGAGCGCCCCGGGCACGGCTCGACCGCGCGTCGCCGTGGTCACCACAGGCGGCACGATTGACTCCGTCGGGGCGGATCGCCTTGACCTCGCCGCATACCTCGAGACCGGCGTGCGTCTTGCCCCCGGCGAGCTGCTGGCGGGGATTGCCTCGGAGCTGGCGACCATCGCGGACGTGACCGGGGCGCCGTTCCGCCGGCTGAAGGCGCATGCGATGACCGATGCCGACCTCGCGGACCTTGCGGACCTTGTCACGGGGATCCTGGCGCAGGGCGAGACGGACGGCGTGGTGGTCACCCACGGCACCAACACGCTGGAGGAGACGGCGTGGCTGTTGCACCTTGCCGTGGCGACCGATGCGCCCATCGTGATCACGGGGGCGATGCGACCCGCATCGGCGCTCTCGGCCGACGGGCCGCTGAACTTGGTAAACGCCGTGCGCGTGGCGGCCTCACCCGCAGCGGCCGGCCTCGGCGTGCTGGTGGTCATGGACGACACGATCCTCGGCGCACGCGACGTGACGAAGCGCAACACGCTGCGGGTTGACGCGTTTGCAAGCCCGTTGGCGGGGCCGATTGGCCGCATCGACGGCGACGGCCGCGTCGTCATCACGAGCAGACCGGCCCGAGGCACAACGCTGCGCGGCGCCTACGCCCGGGTCGACCTGCGAGCGTTGCAGCGTGTTGACGTGGTAGCAAGCTACCAGGGTGCGGATGGCGCCCTGATCGACGCGGCGGTGGCCGCTGGGGCGCGCGGCATCGTCAGCGCAGGCACCGGCGCGGGCTACCCCACCCCGCAGGAAGACGAGGCGCTGGAGCGTGCATCGGCCGCCGGTGTCCTCATCTGCCAGGCGTCACGCACGAGCTCCGGCCGCGTACCGCCCACGCCATCGATGGTCCGGCGCGGCTGGATCCCAGCGGACGACATCGTCCCCTGGAAGGCGCGCGTGCTGCTGCGTCTCGCCTTGGCCGCCGGCGAGCGCCCCGACGCTATTGCGGAGCGCTTCGCCGCCAGCTAAGCCGGGGCGTCGCGCCCCGCCAGGTCAGGGCAGATAGCTCGCGTCAAGCGCCAGGTGCTGGACAAAAGCCCCGTCCGTTGTCGGGTCGATCAGGTTTGGCTGGCCGCCCTCCACCACCGTGTACGGGTGGACGCGAACCTGCACCAGGGTCTTCCCGCGGAATGTCACGTCGTAGATCAGGCCCTCCTGGGTCTGGCGGCTCCACATCTGACCAAAAAGGAAGTTGCCGTGGCTGGTCACCGCGAGCTGGTAGCCCTTCTTCGGGTCCGGCTTGGTGATGGACATCCCGCTTGCCCAGTGCGTGCCGCTGCCGAGGATCTGGTCAACACCGGCCTTGAACCAGGCGTCGCGCTGGCGCAGCGCGGTCTTGCTCATAGGCGCGGAGTACTCGGGCCAGTTCCACTGCGGCATCAGGATCACAAGATCGCCAGCCGCCTTGGCCAGCGCCACTGCCTTCTTGACATTGGAGCCGTCCGGGTGGAGTTCGCCCCAGCCGGTGGCGGTGGCCGCGCGCGAGGTGCCGGTGGCGTCCCAGCTGATGAACGCAAACTTCAGACCGCGGACGTCGAAGACCGCGGGCTTCATCGCGTCGGCCAGGTTCATGTCCATGCCGGAATACTTGACGTTGTTCGCGTCGAGCAGCGCCAGCGTCTGCTTGATGCCGTCGGCGCCAAGATCGGTGCCGTGGTTTGACCCAAGCGACGCGAAGTCCATGCCGACGCGGCCAAAGAGCCCGGCCACTTTCGGGTCGATGGTGAAGTACGTGCCATGGGCGTGCTGCTTGAACCAGGACACCATCGGACATTCAAAGTCGTTCACGGCAATGTCGGCGTTCTTGATCATGTTCCAGATCACGCCGATGCCCTGACCGGTGCGCACGGCCGACATGGTCTTCCAGCCAAAGCTGGACATGTAGCTGCCGGTGTAGCGCGCATAGCCGCCTTGGAGCGTCCAGTCCCAGCCCTTGCCCTTGACGTTGGCCCACAGGCTGACCGAGCGATCCGGACAGGTATCGCCGGTGGAGACGATCGTGCGGATGTCGTTGACGTCATACGCGACAGCGTCGCCGGTCAGACCTGCCGGATCCGCCGCGACGGTCGCGGTGATCGGGTAGGCGCTCGTGCGGATCACGGTGTCGCCAAACAGGTCAGCGCCGTCAACCACAAGCACCTTGACCCGCGGGTCAACGAGGCCGGCGGGGAGCAGCGCCACCGACGTTGGGCTCTTGGCCAGCTTGGCGGGAATATCTGTCGCCTTCGTGCACGTTGTGGACAGCTTGGCGGCCGTCTTGCCGATCTTGAGGTCCGCGATGCCGCAGGGCAGGATCAGCGAGCCATTGGTGACTCCTATCCGCACGGCTGCGGAACTTGTCGCCGCGCGCAGATCCGTGTTGTGGACGACGACAGCCAGCGGGAAGGACCCCGTCGGGAGCGGTGCAGGATTCGGGGTGACCGTCGATGCCGGAGTGGCGTTGGGACCACCCGACGGTGCGACCGTTGCACCGGCATTTGATCCGGTCGAGGCGTTGGCGACACCGGTGGGCGCCGTGGTCACCCCACCCGACGGAGGCGGCGTGCTCCCGCACGAGGCAAGCAGGAGCGCGGCGAGCAGCGCCGTGAGCCGGGTGACGCGTCGGTGGTAAGCGGCGGTATGGGTCGGCATCGTGCTCGCGAGTCTAACCCTTGGCGTGCCCGCTGCGGCAGCTGTCGCCCAACACCCGCACGTGGGGCATCATGGGGGTGTGAGCACCGCCACGCCGCTGCCCCCAGATCCTGAGGCCTATGACGCCGTCCGCAACGAGCATGCCCGCAAACGCGGTCTGCCCCAGGCGTATATCGCCGGCGGCGACGACCCTGAGCTTGGAACCACGCTGCTGCGCGAGCGCCGCTTCGTGCGACTGCTGGTCGGGATGACCATCGCGATTGTCGCGGGCGGGTTTGTCCTCGGCATCGCCGCTGCGCTGATGAGCATCCCGCTGTAGCGGGCACCGACGTGGCCGGACCCCTGCCCTCCGCCGCACTGCCGTCCGCCGCGCTGACCGCCGCCGAGTGGGGCACGGCCCACGACGAGCTGGTGGAGCTGCTGCAGGCGCTGATCCGCATCCCGTCTATCAACCCGCCAAACCCGCCGGGTCCGGAGACGGACGCCGCGCGCCTCATCGCCGAGCGGCTGCGCGCGGAGGGGCTCGACCCCGAGATCGTCGAACCGGAACCCGGCCGCGGCAGCGTCCTCGCAAGGCTCCACGGTGACGGCACCGGCGGCGAGCCGCTCCTCCTGCTCTCGCACCACGACGTCGTCCCCGTGGACCCGACGGGCTGGCGCTTCCCGCCCTTTGCGGCGGAGATCGCGGATGGCTACCTCTGGGGCCGCGGCGCCGTGGACATGAAGTCCATGGTGGCCATGGAAGTCATGACGCTGATCCTGCTGGCGAGACGCGCCCGGGCAGCCGGCAACGACCCCGCGCGTGGCCCCATCCCCGGCCTGACACGCGACGTCATGTTTGCCTGCACAGCCGACGAGGAGGCTGGCGGCACGGTGGGCGTGAAGTGGCTCGTGGAGCACCGGCCGGAGACCATCAAGGCGGCGGGCGCGCTCAATGAGGCGGGCGGCGTGTCCGTCGATCTCGCCGGCCGGCGCTTCTACCCGGTGATGACCGCCGAGAAGGGTCGCGAGACGTACCGGATCCTCGTCCACGGCACGTGGGGCCACGGCTCCATGCCGCGCGACGACAATGCCGCCGTTCTTGCGGCAGAGGCCATCCGCCGTCTGGCCGCCCCGGGTGAGCCCAGCCTGACGGGGCCGATCAAGGCGCTGCTCGACGGGATCGAAGCCGCGCTGGGTGCCGATGACGCGAGCCCCGACGACGCCAAGGCTGCCGAGCTCGTGCGCGCCATCGGCGGCGACGATCCCCATCGCTCCGACGCCGCGGTCCGCTCGCTCTGCGACGAGATGTACGCCCGCGCCCTCCGCGCGCTCCTCCGCAACACCATCAGCCCGGGCGTGGTCCACGCGGGCATCAAGTACAACATCATCCCGGGTGAGGCCACCATTGAGATCGACTGCCGCACGCTCCCCGGCACCACGGAGGGGGACATGCGCGAGGAGGTCATCGCGAGGCTCGGAGACCTGATGCCGCGGTGCACCGTGGAGCACGTTATCGGCGCGCCCCCGGTTGAGGCAGAGGCGTCAGGCGAGCTGTACGACCTGCTCTGCAGCACCATCGTCGCCCATGACCCAGAGGGCATCCCCGTCCCGGTCATGGCCCCTTTCGCCACGGACGCCAAGTGGACCGCCCACCTCGGCGTGCCCACCTACGGGTTCTCCCCGCTGCGCCTTGAGCCCGGCGAGCGGTTCCTTGAGCGGTTCCACGGCCAGGACGAGCGCGTGGGTCTGGACGCGCTGCGCTGGGGCCTCCCCGTGCTGTTTGACGTGGTTGCGGGGTTCTGCGGACACCGCTGAACGGGGGAGACGGCCCATCGCAAGGGTGCCGTTAGTCCTCCAGTCGCGCGGGTGTAACCGATACCATTCTTGCGGGTCAGGGTATGGCCACTGGTTTCGCGTACCCGCGACACCTGATTGAGCGTCTCCCTCGACGACCTCCACCGAAAGGCCGCCATGCACGTCATCGTCCTGGTCAAGCAGGTCCCGGATGTCAGCAACATCCCCGAGGACGCTTGGGATCGAGAAAAGGGCACCCTTCGCCGCGCCCTCCTCGACAGCGTCCTGAACCCGCTGGACCTCCACGCGCTGAGCTTTGCGAGGATGCTCACCGCTGGCCACCCTGACGCCAAGACGATCTACCTCACCATGGGTCCGCCCCAGGCCCGCGACGTGCTCATCGACTGCCTGTCGCGCGCGCCCGGTGAGGCCGTGCTGCTGACAGACCGCGCGATGGGCGGCGCAGACACCCCCGCCACGGCGTACGCGCTGGCCCAGGGCGTCCGGCGCATCGAGCGCGAGTTCTTCGCCGGCAGCCGCGACTACCTCATCGTCACCGGCATGCAGTCGGTGGACGGCGACACGGCGCAGGTGCCGCCGCAGCTGGCCGAAGACCTCGACATCGACCAGATCGCCTACGTCCAGGGCGTGGAGCTGACACCGAAGCTCAAGTTCCGGCGGATCGGCGCGACGGGCATCGAGGACGTCATCCCGGCCACGTTCCCTACGCTGATCACGATTACCGCCTGCACAGACACGCTGTACAGCGGCTTCCATGCGTCGCGCGCCGCCCGCAAGGCCACCATCCACACGTGGAACGCGGCCGACGTTGCCGCCGCCCCCGATCGGATTGGCATCAAGGGCTCCCGCACCACCGTCTACCGCATCTTCTCCCCGTCCGAGGACCGGGCCAAGACCTGCGAGATGTTCACGGACCCGGCCCAGCTGGTGGCCAAGGTCAAGGCCAAGTACAAGCTCGCCACGGGCGGCCCCGCCGTCCACGAGGAGGGCGCCTATGCGCTCGAGGGCCGTGAGGCGATGTACCACGGCCCGTTCTGGGTCCTGGCCGAGACCGAGGGCGACAGCGTCAAGACAGTCTCGCTGGAGATCTTGGGCAAGACGCGCGAGCTCGCGCAGTTCCTGGGCGAGAAGGTGGGCGTCGTGCTGCCGGCCGTGTCGGTGTCCGACGAGCTGGCGGCTGATCTCATCGCACACGGCGCCGACACGGTCTACGCCATTGAGGACCCGCGGCTCGCAGAGTTCAACGCGCTCCGCTGGAAGACCGCCATCTCCGCGCTGGTGCAGGAGCACAAGCCGCAGGTGATGCTCTTTGGCGCCACGCCGCTTGGCCGCGAGCTTGCCCCGCGCATCGCCTACGCAAGCGACTCGGGTCTCACCGCCGACTGCACCAAGCTTGAGATCGGCGACTTCAAGGCCAACACCGCCATCCTCAAGCAGACCCGGCCCGCGCTGGGCGGCAACATCATGGCCACCATCATGACCAAGGACAGCCCCACCCAGATGGCGACGGTGAGGCCTGGCGTGTTCAAGATCCCGCCGCCTGACCCCACCCGCAAAGGCGAGGTTGTGCGCATCAAGCCGGTGCTTCCGGACGTGACCGTGTCAACGGTGATCCCCGTAGAGTCGTTCACCTCCAAGGTGAGCATCCGCGACGCGAAGATCCTCGTCTCGGGCGGCCACGGCATCCGCAACCGGGCCGACTTTGACGGCCTGCTCCGCCCGCTGGCCGACGGCCTCACCGCGCTGCTGGGCGATGACGCCAAGGTGTCCGCCTCGCGCCACGCGGTGGAGGACGGGTTCACCACGCACGACTACCAGGTGGGCCAGACCGGCCAGACCGTGGCGCCGCGGCTCTATGTCGCCATCGGCATCTCGGGCGCCGTCCAGCACATCTCCGGCATGCAGATGTCGGACACGGTGATCGCCATCAACAAGGATCCACGGGCCAGGATCTTCAACTACGCGGACTTCGGCATCGTTGGCGATCTTGAGACGGTCGTCCCGGCCCTCACCCGCGCCGCGCAGGAGGCGGCCCGATGAGCGACATCGACATTCTGGTCGTCGGGGCAGGACCCGCCGGTCTCGCCGCCGCCATCCAGGCCAAGACCGCAGCCACCGCCGCCGGGCGCGAGGTCTCGGTGGTCGTCATCGACAAGGCCCCGTCCGCGGGCAGCCACGTCCTCTCGGGCGCGGCGTTTGAGTCCGCCTGTCTGGACGATCTTGTCCCGGGCTGGCGCACGATGCGCAACCCCTTCACCGACACGATGGTGCCGGTGGAGCGCGATGAGATGCTCTTCCTCACGGGCTCCAAGGCGATCACTATCCCGGCGCGTGTGGTCCCCTCTCGGATGCACCACACGGGCGATGTCGTCATCTCCGCGTCCCGCATGACGCAGTTCCTCAGCGAGCAGGCCGAGAGGGCCAGCGTTGAGGTCTTCCACGGCACAACCGCCCGAACGCTCATCGTTGAGGACGGCGTCGTCCGCGGTGTCCGCCTGGCGGAGCTTGGCCTCGCCGCCGATGGGTCGCGCAAGGGCAACCACGTTCCGGTTGAGGAGATCCGCGCGCGGGTCACCATCCTCGCGGACGGCACGCACGGCACCATCAGCACCCAGTACATCGAGCGGTTTGGCGCCGGCAAGGGCCCGCAGTCCTACGCGCTGGGTCTGAAGGCCATCGTCCAGTTTCCGGAGGCCAGCCCCTTCGGCAACAACCGCGTCGTCCACACGCTGGGCTACCCCAACAAGCCGTCCACGTTTGGCGGCGGGTTTATGTACGCCATGGGCGAGAAGACCATCGCCGTGGGCCTGATTCTGGGCCTGGACTGGAAGACCGGCGATCTGGACCCCCAGCGCGAGTTCGAGACCTGGCGAGCGCACCCGGCAATCGCGGCGATGCTCAAGGGCGGCATCGTGGTCGCCACGGGCGCCAAGACCATCCCTGAGGGCGGCTTCTTCGCCCTGCCCAAGCTCTCGGCGCCCGGCGCCATGATCACCGGCGATGGCGCGGGCTTCGTCAACATGGAGAAGATCAAGGGTCTCCACTACGCCATCCGCACCGGCATGGCCGCGGCCGAGACGGCCGTGGAGGCGCTGGCGGCCGATGGCACCGTGGGCTCGCTCGACGGGTACCGCGGTCGCCTTGAGGCGGCCGGCGTCCTGGCCGAGATGCACCACGCGCGCAACTACCGCCAGGTCTTCAAGCTTGGCCTGTACCTCGGCACACCGATGTCGCTGGTCTCCTCGTTCCTGCCGGGACGTCTGGGGATGCACACCGACGGTCGCGCCACCAAGGTTGGCGCCCGCATCCGCCGGGCAGATCCGGGCCGCATGGACGGCGCGACCTTTGTGTCGCTCACCGGCACCATCCA
>Ga0315268_10009082_pt1 | contig 10343 bp, 8 predicted proteins | sample C1_top_MG_FD_204535 | JGI IMG/M metagenome (GOLD analysis project Ga0315268, IMG submission 204535) | Sediment microbial communities from Yellowstone Lake, YNP, Wyoming, USA - C1_top | ecosystem: Environmental > Aquatic > Freshwater > Lake > Sediment | place: USA: Wyoming | collected 2017-08-01 | reverse complement strand
TGGTCATGAACGTCCATCCTGTGCACCTGGAGCGTGCCGGCAGCATCGAGGCGATCGCGGCGGCCAAGGCTGAACTGGTTCAGGCGCTGCCCGCCGACGGCCTTGCGGTGCTGAACGGCGACGACCCGCGCGTTCGGGCCATGGCCTTGAAGACGAAGGCCCGCGTCCTCCTCTTCGGCGCGTCGTCCGACTGTGACGTGCGCGGTAGCGACCTCGAAAGCAAAGGACTGGAAGGCATCTCCTTCAATGTTGGATACGGCGGCGAGAGCTTGCGCGTAAGGACGCGCCTGCCCGGACGGCACCTGCTGCCAAACGCGCTGGCCGCAGCGACCGTAGCGCTGGTGGAAGGAATGAAGTTGGATGAAGTGGCGCAGGCTCTCGCCGTCGCGCGTATCCCTTTGCGACTGCACGTCTACCGCGGCCGCAACGACTCAACGATCCTCGACGACACCTATAACGCCAGCCCGGTGTCGATGCTGGCGGCGCTGGAACTGCTTGCGGACCTGCCCGGTCGCCGGATAGCGGTTCTGGGCGACATGCGCGAGCTTGGCGCCGAGGAGGAGGAGGGACACCGTATCGTCGGGCGTGAGGCGGCGCGCGTGGCCCAGGTCATCTACGCCGTCGGCGAGCTGGGACGCCTCATCGGCGAGGAGGCGAAGAGAGCCGGACACCCGGCCGTCACCCTCTGGCCGTCGAAGGAAGACGTCGCGAGACAGCTCGTCGGCGAGTTACAGATCGGCGATGTCGTGCTGCTAAAGGCATCGCGGGCCATGGCGTTGGAAACGATATTGCCGGAGCTGAGGGGCTGATGGTCTACGCGCTCTTTGTCGGAACAGCCGCCTTTATAGTGTCGCTTATTGCCGGCAACTGGGTTGTCGCTTATCTATCGGCGCACGGGCTCGGCAAGCAGATATCGGCGGATGCGCCGGCGTCGCACGCCGTCAAGGCCGGCACGCCGACGATGGGCGGCCTGCTGATCTTCGGCACCGTCTTCCTCGTTACGGCGCCGACGAACCTGTTCGAAAAGCTTTCGATATTCCTCCCGCTGGGGATAATCGTCGCCACCGGCACCCTCGGGTTGGTCGACGACTTCCTGACAATTGAGAGTCGCGCAAAAGGCCGTAGCGGTCTCAACAAGCGCCTGAAGACGGGCCTGCTGCTGGGTCTGGGCCTCGCCTCGGCGCTCATCCTCTACTACGGCCTGGAGGCGCGGAGCATCAACGTGCCCTGGCTGGGCAAGCACGAGATCGGCATGCTGTACATACCGGTCGCCGTCGGCATATTCCTGGCGACGACGAGCGCCGTCGCCGTCACCGACGGTCTCGATGCGCTCGCCGGCGGCACGACGGCCCTCGCCTTCGCCGTCTACGGGGTCATCGCTTTCCTCCAGGATCAGACGTTCCTGGCAACCTTCAGCCTGACCGTCGTCGGCGCGACACTGGGCTTCCTCTGGTACAACGCCCATCCAGCGCGTGTCTTCATGGGCGACACCGGCGCGCTGGCGCTGGGCTCGACGCTGGCGGTTGTGGCGCTGATGACGGGCTGGTGGCTCATCTTACCTGTTGTGGGCGTCGTCTTCTTCATGGAGGGACTCTCCACCTTCGTCCAAATTGTCTACTTCCGGCTTAGCGGCGGCAAGCGAATCTTCAAGATGACACCGCTGCACCACCATTTCGAGCTGATGGGGTGGTCGGAGCCGCAAATTGTCACAAGATTTTGGTTAATCGGCATGGCTGGAGGGCTTCTGGGTATAGCGCTAGCCTTGACAGATTAGTTAAAATGCTATGACGCATAAACAAGACTTCCGGGGCAAGAGAGTGACGGTGGTGGGGCTTGGCATTGAGGGCGTCGACTTGGCGCGCTACTTGGTGGGCAAGGGTGCGCTGGTGACAGTCAGCGACTCACGTCCCGCGGAGCGACTGGCTCCCCGTCTGCGCGACCTGGACGGGCTGCCGGTCAGCTTCTCCCTCGGAAGGAACGACCCCGCAGCGATCGTAACGGCCGACCGCGTCTTCGTATCCCAGGGCGTGCCGCTCAATATCCCGGCGCTCGTTGCCGCCCGCGACCACGGCGTGCCGCTCGACTCGATGATGCGCCTCTTCCTCGATCTCTGCTCGGGCCCGGTCGTCGGCATTACCGGCAGCAGCGGCAAGACCACCGTCACCAGCCTCGTCGGCGCGGCGTTTGCGGCCGCCGGCAGGGAACACGTCGTCGGCGGGAACATCGGCGTCGGGCTGCTGTCGCTGCTCGACGACATAGGGCCGCAGACGTGGGTGGTGCTGGAGATCAGCCACACGCAGTTGGAGCTGACGACGCAAAGCCCGCACGTCGCCTGCGTCCTCAACGTGACGCCGAACCACCTCGACCGCTACTCGTGGGACAGCTACGTCGCCCTCAAGCGCAACATCCTTCGCCATCAGACGTCCGGCGACATCGCGGTGCTCGGCTACGACAATCACGTGTCGCGCTCCCTGGCCTCCGACACCCGCGGCAAGGTGGTCTTCTTCAGCGACGGCGCCGACCTGCCGGGACCGGCGGCACTCCTCCGCGACGGCGTCGTCGTCTGGCGCGACGGCGCGAAGGACACGTCGGTCGTATGGACAGATGAGATACCGCTCAGGGGCCGGCACAACGTCGCCAACGTGCTGGCGGCGACGGCCGTCGCTGCTTCCTGCGGGATTCCGGCTGGCGCGATTGCGACGGCGGTCCGCAGCTTCCAGGCAGTGCCGCATCGCCTGGAGTTCGTCGCCGAGGTCGACGGCGTCGCTTACTACAACGACAGCATCGCAACGACGCCGGAGCGCACTCTCGCCGGAATTCGTTCCTTCCAGGAGCCCGTCGTCCTGCTCCTGGGAGGTCGCGAGAAGCACCTGCCGCTGGACGCGATGTTTCGCGAGGCCTGCGGGCGATGCCGTGCGCTGGTGTTCTTCGGGGAGGCAAGGGAAACGTTGATTGCGGCGGCGCGGGCCGCGCACAACGCCGCTTCACCGGATAAACAGCCGGACCTGCACATCGTCGATACGCTCGACGACGCCGTACCAGCGGCCCGCGCCGCCGCGCGACCCGGCGACGTGGTACTGCTTTCCCCAGCCTGCACCAGCTTCGATGCCTATGACAACTTCGAGGAGCGCGGAGAGCATTTCCATCGCCTCGTTCTCGCAATGACACCTGCTGAAGGAGGGAGCCGACCATAGCAACGTCCGAGACCACACGAGTCAGGCCGGGACAGCCCGATGCCGTGATCTTGACCCTGGTCACCATGCTGGTGATCGTCGGTCTGATCGCCGTCTATAGCGCCAGCTTCGCTCTCGGCCAGCTTGAATATGGCAGCCCCTACTATTTTGTTGCCCGGCAGGCCGTGTGGGCGGTTGTCGGGACGTTCCTGCTTATCTTTTTCATGCGCACCGACTACCATCGACTGCGAACCGTCAGCCCCCTGCTCATGCTCGCCGCGCTGGTTGGTCTGGCCGCCGTTTTGGCGCCGGACCTGGGCGTCAATCGCTACGGCGCCAGCCGCTGGATAGCCCTCGGTCCGCTGCCACCCATCCAGCCGAGCGAGTTCGCCAAGCTGGCGCTGATCATCTACGTCTCTGCCTGGCTCTCCAGCAAGAGCCGCAACCTGCGCAGCTTCGCCGCCGGGCTCGTGCCCTTCGTCACCATGGTCGGCCTCGTCGCGGGGCTGATCATGCTCGAGCCGGACATGGGCACGACCATCATCATCGTCCTCACCACCGTCACGCTCTTTTTCGTCGCCGGCGGCGCATTGAGCCATCTGCTGGCGCTCATGTCCATAGGCGGCGTGACCGCGGCATTCCTCGTGCTGACCGGCGGCTACCGGACGGACCGCATCTTCGCCTTCGTCTCGCCGGAAGCCGACCCTGCCGGAAAGGGCTTCCACATCCTCCAACTGCTCATCGCCCTCGGCAGCGGCGGCGTGACAGGTTTGGGCGTCGGCGCCAGCAGGCAGAAGTTCTTTTACGTGCCCGGCGCCCACACCGACGGCATCTTCGCGATCATCGGCGAAGAGATGGGGTTCATCGGCGCCATGGCCGTGCTCCTGCTCTTCGCGCTGCTCGTCTACCGCGGCATTCGCGTCATGCTCAACGCCTCCGACAACTTCGGCTCGCTCCTCGCCCTCGGCGTGACGAGCTGGATCGCCTATCAGGCCATCATCAACATCGGCGGCATCACGCGCTCCATGCCGCTCACCGGCATCCCGCTGCCTTTCCTGAGCTACGGCGGCTCTGCACTGGCAGCGACGATGGCAGGAATCGGCATCTTACTGAGCGTCTCGCGCTATTCGAAGGGCTACATGGCCGCCAGAGAGCTGCGGCCCACTGCGAGACAGGCGAAGAGCCGCCTGAAGGAGGAGAGCGCTTGAGACTGGCACTATCGGGCGGCGGCACGGCGGGGCATGTCTATCCCTGCCTCGCTGTCGCGGCGGCGCTGCGAGAGCGACTCGCCCAGCACGATGAACCGCTGGCGCTCCTCTACCTGGGCGTGCGCGGCCGCGTCGACGAGCAAGTCCTCGCCGCAGAGGGCATCGACTTCCGCGCTGTCAGAGCCGGCGCCCTCCGCGTCCGCTCTCCCCTCCGCTTCGCCAAAGGCCTCGTCGACCTCGCGCTCGGCGCCGGCCAGGCGCGCGGCCACCTCCGACGATTCCATCCGCAGGCCGTCTTCGCCACCGGCGGCTACGCCAGCGCGCCCGTTGCCCTTGCCGCCCGCAGCCTGAAGCGGCCTCTCCTCGTCTACCTGCCGGACGTCCGTCCCGGCTGGGCCGTGCGCATGATGGCGCGACTCGCCACCCGGGTCGCCGCGACCACCCAGGACTCGCTCCCCTACCTGCCGCGGGGTAAGGCCGCCGTCTCCGGCTATCCAGTGCGACCGGACTTCCTGCAAGCAGCGAGAGAAGAGGGACGCCGTCGCCTGGGCATCGACGCGAACGCCAGGACGCTGCTCGTGAGCGGCGGCAGCCTGGGCGCCCACGCCCTCAATCAGCTCGTCGCCGACAACCTGCCGGCGCTCATAGACTTATGTCAAATCATCCATCTTTCGGGCGCTACCGACTTCGACGGCCTCAAGCGCCGCGGCGACCTTCTGCCGGAACCGCTCCGTTCAAAGTACCATCTGCACGCCTATCTGCCGGAGATGCCCTGGGCCATGGCCGCCGCCGACCTCGCGCTCATGCGCGCCGGCGCCAGCACCCTCGGCGAGTTGCCGGCGGCCGGCCTTCCCGCCGTGCTCATCCCGGGCGCCTTCTCCGACCAGGCAGCGAACGCCTCGTACCTCGCCGGCCACGGCGCGGCCGTCGTTCTGCCGGAGAGCCGCCTCGCCGAAGCGGTCCCACTTGTCAAGCGATTGCTCCAGGATGACCAGCGGCTGAGCGCGATGTCCCAGGCCATGCGCTCCCTGGCGCAGCCCGACGCGGCCGACCGCATCGCGGGAATGCTGATGGAGATAGCTGCTTGAGAATGACGACGATGACGCAGGAAAAAGCAGACACACAGACGATACCGCAGCGGGTCCACCTGGTGGGCATCGGCGGCGTCCACATGTCCGCCATTGCCCGCATCCTCATGACCTGGGGCCACACCGTCAGCGGCTCCGACCTGCGGCTCTCCCTGTTCACGGACCGCCTCGTCGCCCAGGGCGCCGCTGTCTACGAGGGCCACAACGCCGCCAACATCGACGACGCCGGCCTCATCGTCTTCACCTCCGCCGCGACAAAAGACAACCCGGAAATACTCGAAGCGCGGCGTCGCGGCATTCCCGTCATCAAGCGCAGCGACATGGTGGCGCGCCTCATGGAGGGGCATCGCTCCATCGCCATCGCCGGCACCCACGGCAAGACGACGACCACCGCCCTGGTCTCCTTCATGCTCACCCAGGCGGGCCTCTCGCCGACGTTCCTCGTCGGCGGCGACGTCGTCAACCTGGGCACTAACGCCGCTGCCGGAGAGGGCGAGCACGTCGTAGTCGAAGCAGACGAGTTCGACGCCGCCTTCCTCAGCTACACGCCGGACATCGCCGTCGTCACCAACATCGAGCCCGACCACCTCGATATCTACGGCTCGTTCGAAGAACTGGTCGGCGCCTTCGCCCAGTTCCTCAAGCAGGTGCCGCCCGATGGCCTGATCATCGCCTGCGCCGACGACCCCACCGTCGCCGACCTCCTCGGCCGCGGCAAGAGCGAGGCCATTCCCCTGCAGACACGCAACGTCGAGCTCTACGGCCTGGCCACTCCCGTCGACTGGGTAGTGAGTCACCTGGGTGAGCCTTCGGCTGCCGGACAGGAGTTCCTCGTCGGGCTGCACGGACGGCCCTACGGCGAGTTCCGCATCATCCTGCCCGGGCGACACAATGTGGCCAACGCCCTGGCCGCCGTAGCCGTCGGCCATCATGTCGGCGTGCCGCTCGAGGTCATGCGAAAGGCGCTGGCGGAGTTCCGCGGCGCCGGCCGTCGCTTCGAATTCGTCGGCCAGGCCGGCGGTGTCATCGTGATGGACGACTACGCCCACCACCCGACGGAGCTTCGGGCGACGATCGCGGCGGCGCGGGAGCGCTTCCCGGGGTGCCGTCTGATCGGCCTCTTCCAGCCGCACACCTACAGCCGCACCCTCTACCTTCTGGAGGGGTTCCGCACCTGCTTCGAAGGTCTCGACGTGCTGCTCATCGCCGACACCTACGCCGCCCGCGAGCCGATAGCCGCCGGCATGAGCGCTGAAGCGCTGGCGCGAGAGGTCACTCGCCCCCGGGCCCGCTTCGTCGCCACGTTCGACGAGGCAGCAGCGGCGGTTCTCGATCTCCTCAGGCCCGGCGACGTGTTTTTCACGCTGGGCGCCGGTGACGTGAACGAAGTTGGACCGATGGTCCTGGAGGGGCTGCGCAGCCGCGCGGCGAACGGATAGGAGAGGATGAAGATCGACAAGGCGCTGCTGGAAGACCTGCGACGGGTCGCGGAGATGCGGCTCAACGAGCCGGTCGCCCGGCATACCACGTTCGGCATCGGCGGCCCGGCCGATGTCTACGCCATCGCCCAGAACGCCGATGAACTGCGACGCCTCGTCGTCCTCTGCAACCGCGCCGAAACGCCCTTCTTCATCCTGGGCGCCGGCAGCAACGTCCTCGTCAGCGACAAAGGGATACGCGGCGTTACCATCGAGAACCGGGCCCGCGGCCTCGACGGACCCATGAACGGTCAAAACGCCGGCAGCGCCGTCTTTCGCGCCGAATCGGGCGCCAGCATCGCCGCGCTCGCCCGCTACCTCTGCCGTAAAGGCTTCGGCGGCCTGGAATGGGCCGGCGGCATCCCCGGCACAATCGGCGGCGCCGTTGTCTACAACGCTGGCGCCTACGACGGCAGCATGGCCACCGTACTCAAGAGCGTCCAGATGGTCAGCAAGGATGGCCTCCAGTACGAGCTGGCCGTCGAAGAGCTCGGCCTCGGCTATCGCGAGAGCGCCTTCACGCGGAGGCTCTTCGAAGGGCACGTCATCCTGTCAGCGGACCTGATGCTCCGGGCGGCAGACCCGGAAGAGCTGGCCCGGCGCCTCGTCGAGCTGGACCGCAACCGCCAGGCCTCGCAGCCGCGCGGGCGCAGCGCCGGCTCCATCTTCAAGAACACGCGTGAATACCCCGCCTGGTGGCTCATCGACCAGGTTGGCCTGCGGGGTTATCGCATCGGCGACGCGGAAATATCGACGAAGCATCCCAACTTCATCGTGAACGTCGGCCGCGCAACGGCGGCGGACGTGCTGGCGCTCATTGAGCTGGCACGGGAAAGGGTAGAGGAGGAGTTCTCGGTCAAGCTGGTGCCTGAGGTGGCCTTCGTGGGGGAGGACCTGCAATGACGGCGCAGAACAACCGCAGGCTGCGACTCGGCGTCATCTTCGGCGGGCGCTCCGGCGAGCACGAGGTGTCGGTTGTCTCGGCGCAGCACGTGATGGCGGCCGTCGACCGCAACCGGTTCGAAGTCGTGCCCATCGGCGTGACCAAGACCGGCGCCTGGCTCACGCCCCGGGAAACGCAGGCGCAGATGGACGTCCCGGCCGCTCCCTTCAAGAAGACGCTCGCGCTCAGCGGCGCCGAAGGCCTGCTGTCGCGGCCGCAGGCGCTGTCCGTCCTGTCGGAGATCGACATCGCCTTCCCCTTGATCCACGGCCCCAGCGGCGAGGACGGCACTTTGCAGGGACTCCTGGAGCTCGCGCGTGTCCCCTACGCCGGCGCCGGCGTGGCCGCCAGCGCGACAGGCCTCGACAAGGCGCTGATGAAGGCGCTCCTCCACGACGCCGGCCTGCCCGTCGTCGACTGGCTCATCGTGACCCGCGCCCAATGGGATGCGGATGCGCGAGATCTGACGGCGAAGGCCGAGGAAACGCTCTCTTACCCCATCTTCGTCAAGCCGGCGAACGGCGGCAGCAGCGTCGGCATCACCAAGGCGCGCTCCCGCGAAGACCTGGTAAACGGCGTCATCGAGGCCTTCCGCTTCGACCGCAAGCTGATCATCGAGAAGGGCGTCGACTGCCGCGAGATCGAGTGCGCCGTCCTCGGCAACGACGAACCAGAGGCGTCGCCGTTGGGCGAGATCAAGTGCGAGCACGAGTTCTATGACTACGAGGCGAAATACCTCGCCTCTTCGACCACGCTCGCCATTCCAGCGCCTCTGCCCGACGACCTCGCGGGCCGCATCCGCGCCATGGCCATCGACGCCTACCGCGCCATCGATTGCTGCGGCATGTCGCGCGTCGACTTCTTCCTGACGCCCTCGGGCCAGGTCTTCATCGACGAGCTCAACACGATTCCCGGCTTCACGCCCGGCAGCATGTACCCGCGGCTCTGGCAGACCGGCGGTCTATCGTATTCCGACCTCATAACCCGGTTGGTAGAGCTGGGGCTGGAGCGATTCGAGGAGAGGGAGCGCCTTGCGCAGACGTAGCTACAGCCAAACAAAGCGCCGCGAAGGCCCGCCGTTGCGACAGCGGCTCGGTCGCCTGCTCTGGCGCCTGGGTATCGTTGCCCTGCTGGCAAGCCTGGGACTCGTCGGCTGGCTGGTCTACCAGTCGCCGCTCCTCCAGGTGCGGTCGGTCTCGGTCACGGGCGCGGACAGCCTTGACCCGGCAGTCGTGGCAGAACTCTCCGGCCTGAAGGGGCAGAACATCCTTCAGGCCGACACAGCGGCCGCGAAGAGCCGCCTCCTGGCGCTGCCGGCCGTCAAGGACGTGTCGATCTCGCGGCGCTGGCCCGGCCGCGTGCTCGTGCGCATTGAAGAGCGCCAGCCCTGGGGATACTGGCAGGTCAAGGAGCAGCCCTACGTCATCGACGACCAGGGCGTCGTCCTCGACGACGCCCGGCCCGAAGAGGGCGCGCCTACGATATTCGAGCTCGACAGCGAGCGACGCCTCGTCGCCGGCGACCGCGTCTACGCCGACGCTGTCTCCCTGTCTCTGCAACTCATCGAAGAATCGCCGCGGGCTCTGAAGCAGAACGTAACGAAGCTGGAATACAGCGCGCATTCCGGCCTGACAGTCGCTTTCGACGGCGGACTGCGCGCCACCTTCGGCGACAGCCGCGATCTCGATTACAAGCTGAGCGTCCTGTACGTGCTGCTGGAAAACGCGCAGGAGCAGTCGTTCGCCGTCCACAGCGTGGACCTGCGATTCGGCGAAAACGTCTCGTTCCAGTAGAGCGGAAACTGAAGAGAGAGGGCAACACCGCGGGACCGAAACAAGGGCGCCCTCAGGCCTGCCCGCCGGCAGGCAGGGAAGGAGGAACGCAAGGTGAGAGCGGATACCTTCGCCTCAGTTGACGTTGGGACAACTAAGGTCTGCACCACCGTCGCCGAGATCGGCGAGGAGCAGGCGATACGCGTCCTCGGCGTCGGCGTCTGCCCGGCCAGGGGCTTTAGTCGCGGCATGGTGGACAACATCGCGGAGGCGACCCAGTCCATCGCCGACTCCGTCGACAAGGCGGAACGCTCCAGCGGCACGCGCATCCTCTCCGCCCACGTCGGCATTACCGGCTCGCACATCCAGTCCCTGAACAACCGCGGCATTGCCGCTATCCCCGACCGCAGCCATCCCATCGGCGCCGACGACATCGAACGCGTCCTCGAGGGCGCGCGCGTCATAAACATCCCGTCGAACCGCGAGGTGCTGCACGCCGTTCCCCGCTACTACGTCGTCGACGGCCAGGACAGCGTCAGCGACCCTCTCGGCATGCACGGCCAGCGCCTGGACGTAGAGACGCACATCGTCACCGCTTCTACCAGCGCCATGCAGAACCTGATCAAGTGCGTCGAAAGCGCCGGCGTGGAAGTGGAGAGCCTGATCCTGGAGCCGCTGGCC
>Ga0315268_10009081_pt1 | contig 10343 bp, 7 predicted proteins | sample C1_top_MG_FD_204535 | JGI IMG/M metagenome (GOLD analysis project Ga0315268, IMG submission 204535) | Sediment microbial communities from Yellowstone Lake, YNP, Wyoming, USA - C1_top | ecosystem: Environmental > Aquatic > Freshwater > Lake > Sediment | place: USA: Wyoming | collected 2017-08-01 | reverse complement strand
AGGCCACTGGACCTTCAGGGTAAGCGTGCCAGAGCTTCTTGGTCTCAACTATCGCTTTCCCCGCGTCCTTTTCGTCTCGGCCGGTCTTTTTGATAAAAGACTTGCGGAAGACCTCGCCAAACATTGTCCTGGCTTCTTTTACCGTGAGCGGTATTCCGTTTATGACGAAACCCTTCTGCTTGAGTTCATGTGCCAATCTGACAACGGAGGGCAATCCGACTCCGACTTCGATGATCTTGGCATAGTCATTATCTAGAACATCTCTCACGGCACCGTTGGCAATGATTTTGCCCTGGTCGATTACTACCAGCTTGTCGGCATATTGAATCACCCGGTCCAGCCGGTGCTCTATCAGGACTATAGTGAGCCCAAGTTCGTCATTCAGACGCTCCAAAATGGAAAGCACTTCCTCAGCGCTCCGGGGGTCCAGCTCTGAAGTCGGCTCATCCAGCACCAGAATCTGAGGGTGTAGAGCCAGGACGGAGGCAATCGCCACCTTTTGTTTTTCCCCTCCAGAAAGCTGGTGCACCGTCCGGTGACGGAGATGGGAGATACCGAGCGTATCCAGCGATTCTTCAATCCTTTTGGCAATCAGGTTTCTAGAGAAGGCTAGATTCTCCAGACCAAAGGCGATTTCCCTTTCCACATCCACGGCCACAAGTTGGTTTTCGGGGTCCTGAAATACCATGCCCACCTTGGTAGCGAGTTCTTTAGTGGAGTGATTTCTGGTGTCCAGCCCCTGAACTAATACCTGTCCGCTAAGCCTGCCGCCGTAGAAGTGTGGCACCAGACCATTGAGGCAGCGGCAGAGGGTAGATTTGCCCCCTCCTGAGGGACCGGTTAGCAGTACGAACTCGCCATCTGAAATCTCGAGGTTTACCTCTTTGAGGGCGGGTTTTTGGGAATCGCTATAGTAAAAGGTAAAATTATTTATCTTAATCAATTTCCAATCCCTTTTTCATTAGTCCCCATAGCACTAGGCTGGATATCACAAGAATAGAGGCAATGAGCCAGAATAGGTCAATGCCACCTAGGCTAATTTTTCCCAGCGTGGGGTAATATTGGTAACCACCCAGACCATAGCGCCACATCAGGATTCCCATGAGAAGAGGCAAGGTGCTCCCAGCCAACGCCGGAATATCGGCTTTGCCGAGCTTTGTTTCCTTGTAGAACGTTCTTCTGGTGCCAGCACCGAAGGCTCTGGATTCCATCGCCTCGGCCACCTGAACAGACCGGTCAAGAGAGTTGGAAAGCAGGGGCATGATTACAGCAGAGTAGTTTTTCACTCGCTGAACCAGCTTGCCCTTATCCAACTCCAGCCCTCTTGACCTCTGGACGTCTCTGATGCGCTCTATGTCGTCAATAAAGGTAGGTATAAACCGGGTGGAGAGCGAAGTCACCAGCACCGATTTATAGGGCAGCTTCATCTTTATCATCGCCAGCATCATATCGTCAGGATGAACAGTAAGATTAACCAGGACAAATGCCGATATTATTACCAGCAACCGTAGAGCCATACCCAATCCAAAGACCATGGCCTCGAGAGTTATGGTCGGAATCCCCACCACCGGTAGTTTGAAGGGAGCCTGATACAGGACATGGGAGCCGTGATAGCTGACTAACATATTGATTATCACTATAACCAGAGAAAAATACAGAGCAAACTTCAGAGAGATGAGCCACTCGCGCCATACCTTCGCAGCTACTACCGGCAGTAAGATGGCTAAAAGCAGAGCAAGGAGATACAGAGGATGATTAAAGATTAAGGCGAGAGCGAAGACGCTTGTAAGCCATGCCAGCTTAACGAAGGGATTGAGTTTGTGGACACCGGTTCCTTTATCTCTATATCGCAGGTTTATCATTAGGGCACCTTAGCTATCTGGTCACGGACCACTACTGCCGCGAAGGCGTAGCGGATTTCGGACGGGCGTCTTATGAGCACATCCAAGGCTCCTTCTACACCCATCCTATCAGTACCAGTCAGCATCCAGACCACGTTTTCCCCCGCACCAACGCCTTTCGGGTTCCAGGGGTTCTGGGTTGCCTGAATCAGCCCGGCTCTAGCGGCATAATGACCAGATACTTCACCCTTAGCATTAAAAGTCACGATAGTGCCATCTTCTATGCAGGAGAAAAACCCCATCCGGCGCCAGTTGCGGTTGAGCTCCGTGACAAGGTCATCGCTCGTCATACTCAGAAGAATTAGATTAGAACTAGCCCTTTCTTTTTCCCGCAATTCCCCAAAGCTTCTGATGGAGACGTTGGTAACCCCTGACTGGCTAAGCTGTATCGCCAGGTCTTCGGCAGCCTGTTTGAAGTTGGCAGAATAGGCAATGAGTGTCGGCCCCGTTTTCTCCTGAAACCCCTGCCGGAAGGTCTCGGGAAAGGCGCCAATGGTAGCTGGAATGAAAGTGTGGAAGCTCCAGTCGTGGAAATCCCATTGCTCCACGTCACCAGTACAGAGAACGTAGTCCAGTGCTCCCATGTTACTCATGATGCCGTTAATATAGAAAAACCAGTCTCTCTTAGCAGAATTCACCCCACCATACTCTGACCTGATGCCATTTATCGAACTGACAAATCCGCCACCATATTTGGTTTTCACCTCTGCCACTCTTTTTAAGGCATCCAGAGCCGAAGTCCCCGCGTCAATTTGAACCAGCTTGTCGAATATTAGCTCCTGCCCGAAGTTCCGGGTAACTACTACCCTGACCAAAGCCGGGCTGACTTCTAATGACGCGGGCGGAGAAGAGCAGGAACATGAAACAGCAGTTATAATTAGGATAATGAAAGCCAATAAGCTTCGCTTCAAAGTTCCCAAGTCCTAATCACGCCTTCTTAAGACAATCACGAAGATGAATAACCCGAGTACTATCACACCTCCGATGATACCGCCAATGACAATCCAATTTGTCTGCGCAGCGGGAGGCGATGGTGGCAGTGGGGGAAGTGGGGAGAGCGATGCTCCTGGTGTTGACGGCGGTATCTGCGGGGGTGCCGCTCTAACCACGAAAGGGATAGACAAGTTATCCACACTCGCGGTATATGTCCCGGGATTCTCCCTGGTTACCGCGAAAGTGACCTGCTCGCTGGCGCCACCTGCTAAGGCAATCTCTTTTGTTTCCACCTCTAAGTTATCTATCTTGAGCACAATTTTATAATTGCCAGCGAGGTCACCAGTATTGGCAACAACCGCTGAAAGGGTTACGCTCTCCCCAACCCTGGCTTCAGGCGGATGCACCGTAAGCGACCTGATGCTGAAAGCAGCTGGAAGCTGAGGCATTATTACCTTGAATGACCCCTGCAGAGTGCCAATGCCTACAGAGTGAGTGCCGGTTGTGTCACTAGTGACATTGAAACTGACCGTCTGACTTGCACCACCAGCCAGGGTTATATTCTTCGTTTGGGTGACAGCGTTATCTACTTTCAAGATTACTTCATAGCTTCCTGAAAAGTCGCCATTATTGGTTACCTGAACACTGACGTTCACTACCTCTTTCACATTGACTTCAGGAGAAGAGACGGACAGGTTAGCAAGGGTAAAATTGGCGGGCCGTGTATGCGCCAGGGTGGTGTAGGCAGAAAAGTGGCTTACCCTGGCACTAATCGTGTTTGCCACCGGGTCAACCGTGCTTGGTAGCTCCAGCCACCTCCCGACAGCCGTATCCCACGTCGCGATGACCAGTTTCTTTTCATCAACGCCCTGGGGCACTAATGAATCGCTGTAGCTGAAGGTGAGCGTTATTGGAGGGTCAAAGCTGGCTCCGTCTGGGCCGAGGTTATAAACCAAACCAATTACGCTGGACTGTGTCGGAGGAGAGGGTGGGCTTGTCATTGGTGCTACCGTAATTTGGCTTAGAGCCTGCCCCGACGCCGTTAAACCCTTGGTTCCAGTATTGATGGATAGGATACATTTACCATCCTGTGACTGGCCGCTTACTCCCTGGGTAAAGACGCCGTCGCTCCGGACAGCCTGAGAGACATTGATAGTGCCCGGCGGTAAAGGGGTTGGCGTGGGAGTTGGAGTTGGAGTAGCACCTCCACCACCCCCTCCTCCGCCACCGCTGCCACCGGAGGCTGTTACCTGGAAAGACCAGCTTCGGCTCGCTTGGTTGCCGCAACGGTCACGAACAGTGACGGTTACCGAATGGGTGCCAGAAGTCAATGTGGAGGCTGTGTAGCTGATATTGGAAGCACTCACCGTGGCGCTGGCGGTAACATCTATCCCATCCAGTTGTATTCTGGCAGTCGTCTGATTGATTCCGGCCGTTTTGTCCGAGTAGCTGGCACTGATGACAACGCTGGTTGAAGCAACCGTAGCCCCGGATGCTGGTGTAATACTGGATATTGTTGGTGAAGAAGTGTCCCTGGGATAGGACTTCCCCAGTAATGCCGGGATAGCATAAGCCGTCATCCACTGGGGATTTGAGCGCTGTGCCGCCGACCATTTGAAGGCACCATCAGCGTCTTGGAGGCTGAGCAGATGACCTATTGGATTGTTGCCACTTTTACGCCACTCCTCGGCAAGAGGACTTTGCCCGACACTGGTCAGGGCATTAATCACCCACGAATCAACAGCGGTGTTGGTCACACCCTCTGAGACAAAGCCACCATCGTTTTGCTGCTGCGACTTGAGGTAGGTAAGAGCCTTGACTATAACCTGCGAAGCGGGCGATTCGCCAGCAGCAACCAGCGCTGTTATCGCAGCAGCGGTATTATCGGCATCGCTATTTCCTCCAACTGTCCAGCTCCAGCCACCGTCGCTGTTCTGTTTGCTGATTATAAAGCTCTTCACATTCGGGACGATTTGCGAGCCTTCCCCAATAGAGGTCAGTGCCAGTATGCCCCAGAAGTCATCATTGAGCACGGTAGCGTCCCCCATCTGGTTGTTCTGGTAAAAGCTCAATAGCTTATCAACATAATTGATGCCGCCAAAATCACGTGGGTTCTCACCAGCCGCCACGATTGCCAGTATTGACCTCTCCCAGTCAGTCGCCTTATTCTGGTCGAGATTGGAGCTGGCATTGTCTCGCAAATAGCTGATAATAGATTTATTGCCAACTGTCCAGGTATTCGGGTCCTGTCCCGCAGCAGCGATGGCCATCGCTGCCCAGGCCGAGGTAACAAAGCCGCCGATACCGCCATCAGCCTGCTGCACCTGCCGCAGGTAGTTCAGGGCCTTGGTTACTTGGATGTCCCCCGCATCCAGCGGATACGCCTGGGCCGAAAGATTCAGTTGTTTGGACTGTCCCGGCTCATATACGGCAGTCTGGTTTGCCCGCACACCGTTAACCCAGAAGGTGATTGTCTTACCAACCTCTTCCTGCACGCCGGCAACGACCAGTCGGGGCGTGAAGGTCGCGGCAGCACCATACTTCCCGGCCTCGGTGGTGACAAACCGTCCCCGTTCTGTGCTGTCAATCTTGGCTACGACCGTCGTGCCCACCGGCGCCGATAGATTGTTTATGGTTACATCTCCATAGAACTCCTCTGGAAGCGTAATATCAGATGCTACGGCAGGGACTGGCAGGAGCAAGACTGCCATGCATAAAAATGTCAGAAGTAAGCTAATGAGCCTTAACTTGTTGCCCAACACAGTATTTCCTCCTTATGAGCTTATGGCAGCCAGCTCTCCTGAACTTGTCATGTAGAGCCAGTAGCCCTTCCACAAAGACATTTCCCTGAGTTCACTGTGCGGGTCGCCCGACGGAGCGTTGTTTATGATGGAGACTTCATAGGTCTGTGTTGCCGCATCAAAGCCGATGAGCGTCGTCCACTTGCTTTCCACAGAGGTCAGGGCAGAGTTAGCTGAAGCCGAGGTGAAGTCAGAAAACCCGATGGCGTTCCAGCCAGAAGCAAGCTGTTTGGTTGGCGGTACCTGGCGTGGGTTGGTATCAAATACCGGACGTAGTTCTGCTGCCGTTGCGGAGTATATCCAGATGCCTTCCAATGGCGAAACAACTGTGCTGGTTCCCATAGCTGTCCAGCCTCCGGAAGCGCTGTAGATGAAGATGGAATGCCCAGCTGTATTCACGCTGCTGAATACCTTTTGGGCAGTGCTGTTATCACTGGCCAGCCTTTTGGGCACTGATATGAAGTTCCAACCCGGTTGAAGATTGAGAGGGACGTAGACAACTACCTGCTTCTGATTGGAGCGGATGAATTGGGTATAGTCGCCCTTGCTGGCATAAACCGTGTAACCGCCGGGGCTTAAAGAAATATTCAAGACCTTGCCGTTGGCATCGGTGGTATATGTGCGTGAGCCAACGTATAAAATGGCACCACTGGCGGCGCTCCAGGTCGTTCCATCATAGGACTCTACAGTAGCGGTGAAGTTATCGCTGGACGGGAGGTTATCCTTGTCTACTGAAAGCCTTAGTGGTTTAGCAGTCCAGCTGCCATAGTACCACAGCACCTCGTCATTGGCAGCCAGGGTGTAATCTACAGCAGCAACATCCGGGCTTGCCCAATTTACCCGGTACATCCAGCCATTCATACCTTCGTTGGCCTCACCGGCCACCGCTTCAACAAAAGACAGCGGACCATAGGCACTGGAAACTACAAAGTTAAACCCGCCGGCTTGCGATGCCTGACTTAAAGCTCCCAGCGCTGTAGGATGGTCAATAGTGTGGGTGGTACCCTGCTTGTCGGTGATCGTTGATGTCTGGAAGGTTACCGCCCCGCTCCATATGGTCGCCGTTTTCCCTTCAACCCTTACCTTGACCGTTACCGGGGTCGCGGCGAGTACCGTTACCGCCCGCTGAAGCTGGTTGTTAGTCTCATCAGACTCAGCAATCGCTCCGGCTGAATCGACTACCGCCGTAAGCGTATAGGCCCCGGCTGTAGCTGGATTCCAATCAAACTTGACCGATGCTGGCCAGTATGACGGATCGTTCTTACCCAGAACCGAGATTCCGGTTTTAGTGGCAACAGGTGTGCCGTTGGCTGACAGAGTCACGGCAAAATTGCTAGCTGCAGCCTCCCCGTTATTCGCCACCACGACAGTCACGGCATTGGTCACTCCAGCGTATAGAGTGGTTACCGTTAGTTGAGTCGGTTGCAGGTCTGGCTGAGCCTGTGCCAACACTGGGGTGGCACTCATGAGACCTGTGACCGCTACCAGTAAGCAACATAGCAATCTGAATAGCTTAACCATCGATAGTGCCCTCCTTAGTAAACCGCACTTGTTTTAAATCAACTAGCCTTGATTATACCATTACCCATTATTGGGGTGTCAATACCCTTCCTACAATTTTGAGAATAAAGAACCGGTATGGCGAAACCACCATACCGGCCGGTTGGTTGCAGTAGCTGCAACTAGAGACTAGACACTTTTCCTGCCGCTCTTTGTCAGGTCAATTATGTCATAGCTTACGTTCTGTTCCTTGAGTCGAGCTATCAATGGTGAAATCATATCATCAACGCAAACAATGAGCGGATAGAGGCCACTGTGAGCGCCCTCAATAGCTGCCTCAGCCGCACCGTAGGCGTATACAGGCCCGCTGGTAACCCGCTTTAGTGCAATAATGGCTTCAATACCGATAGCCCCCACCAACTCTCTGTTAGTTATTTCTTGTTTGAGTTTCTTAAAATCGGCCATCCTGGAGCCGCCCCGCTGTATGCTCGGCACTTTCAGGATGGTTACCTTGCCTGTTTCCAGCTTAACTATTCCCTCTATACCGGAGACGCCGACGTCTTCACCCGCCTTAGCTTCGAAACTGGCTATTGCCCTGGCTCCGTCGCCAACCTCTCCGGTAGCAAAAAGCAGCCCGTCTTTCATTATTAACCCTACTGACTGCCCTTTAGTCAAATTGCTCTCCGCTATTGCCGCACAGGTTGAAATATTAGTAATCGCCTTCTCTATGAAGGCATTGTAGTTTCTTAGCTCTCGGAGATTCTTGATAATCCAATTGACACCCTCGGTAGTAACTGCGTACTTGGAGCGGCCATCTGAAGTAAGCAAACGCTCCTGACATAGTTGCCTGATATAATCTGACACGGCTTGCGGAGTGACCCCTAGTTTCTTAGCTACATCCCGTTGCTGAATATTCGGGCCACCGCTAGCTACCTCTACCAGTATCTGAAATTTGGTCGCCAAGTTCTTATTGCGCAGTATCTCTACCATGAATTCACCTCACTTGCAAAATAATCAAGTAGGCTTTAGTTCCACTTCATTATAGCAGTTTTTCACTGTGTGTGAGGAGTTGGGTTATCATTTGACTAAGACTGACAAAAGTGCAATTCGAAACACCAGACGCGTGTGTCAGCAAGGTGTCGGCGATTAACGAAATCTCACCAGATGGAGTAGAATGTGAGTAGAATAATCTGAACGGGTTCGTAGGAATGCCTAAGTCGAGGAACTCGGCGCTACATTCGCCGTACCGCCCAAGCTGTGTGTATGGCATCGACTTCAGCGGTGCGAAGAAGGCCGGTACCAAGATCCGGGTCACGAGTGCTACTATCGCAGGAGATGCATTAAAGATTGAAGACTGTCGTCAGGCGAAGGATCTGCCCGGTTCAGCTACCGAGCGTGACCGGTGTCTAGGCACGCTCCAACACTTCATCAGTACGCAGAAAGCGTGTGCTTTCGGACTCGATTTCCCCTTCGGGCTACCACGTGCCCTAGCCGAGGCGAATAGCTGGGAGAAGTTCGTATTGTCCTTTAGTAATCACTACCCGAGCCCCGAGAAGTTCAGAGATATGTGTCGTGCAGCCGCCGGTGGCTACGAACTGAGGCGACTGACAGACGAAGAGAGTGATACTCCATGGTCTCCGTATAACCTTCGGCTTTACCGTCAAACCTATTTTGGGATCCGCGATGTGCTTGGTCCGCTTGTACGGGATAAAATGGCATATGTTCTGCCCATGCAGAGAGCATCAAAAGGTAAGCCATGGCTATTCGAGGTCTGTCCTGCATCTACGTTGAAGAAGATAGGTCTTTACTTGGTGCCATACAAAGGAGCTAATAAGGAGAAAAGGGTACGCCGGACACGCATACTTGAGGGAATCGAGGAGACTGGTGTCATCTTAATCCAGACATCGGCGTTACGGGCGAAGGTCTTGGATGACCCAGACGGTGATGCCCTCGACAGTGTCATTGCCGCGTTTGCTACCTTCAGGGCGTTTCTTAATCTGGCTCGTTCTACTGTTCAAGGGAGCGACAGTTACGCGCTTGAAGGATATGTTTATGTTTAGATTCCCAGTACAACCCGCGGCCGAACCGACGGTAGCCTGCAGTTGAACAATCCTCAGTTTTCTTCACGCTACCCGACTTGTTCTGGTAGGAGTGTTGGCGTAAAATGCGTTTGGCAATGCCGAATAAGAAACAATCATATCCAGAACCAGAACCCACCTACTTTGGACTGCAAGCTGCATGGGGTGCCACGAAACATTTTGGTGGTCTAAAGGCCACAAAAGAGCTGATTGAGCTCTGTCACATAAACAAAGGGACGGTACTGGATGTCGGTTGTGGTGTTGGAATAACTCCTTGCTACCTCGCAAAACGGCATGGGTCCAGAGTGGTTGGCGTAGACATTTCCGAAAGAATGATCGATTGGTCAAATGAAAGGGCGAAAAGGGAAGGCGTACAGGACAAAGTTGAGTTTAGGGTAGTGGATGCGCGAAGCCTTCCCTTTGAGGACGCCTTATTTGATGCGGTTATCGGCGAGTCCATAACCGCATTTCTTGAAGATAAACAGAGAGCGCTCAGCGAGTATGTGCGGGTGACAAAGCCAGGAGGATACGTCGGTCTAAATGAGTGCACTTGGGTAAAGGCGCCGCCTCCGCCAGAGTTGGTTGAATACTTGTCCCGCATCACCAGCGTGAAGCAGATTTTGTCCCCTAGTGGTTGGCGAGAATTGTTGGAAGGCTCTGGATTGCGAGACGTAGAATTGAGAGTCTATCAAACCAGCGCTCTACGCCAGTTCATTGATGAAATTAGGTGGTTGGGTTTTCGGGGTTATTTTAGAGGCTGGTATAAATTCTTGTCCCTCGTGGCTGGTTCTGCAGCTTTCAGGAGATACGTGAAGGAAGCAAGGCCGCCCAAGAATATTTCTAAGACCTATTTCCAATACCTAGGGTACGGCATCTACGTTGGCAGGAAGTAGAAAGGACAGTGAGCCAGCACCCCGTGCGCTTCGCTTAAGAAGCCGCCGACGATAGATTATGATTGCCCGCCTGACGTGAGCACTGCATGGATTGTTAACCAAGGATATGGAGGACTGAGCCTAACTAAAACTCAATTTGTTATCTGTCGGAAAGGCAACACTTTTGGCGTGAAACAGAGTGGGCAGTCTTCTTACCGTCATGCTCAATGTCACACCACAGGTATGTCAACTCACTAC
>Ga0315268_10009080_pt1 | contig 10343 bp, 10 predicted proteins | sample C1_top_MG_FD_204535 | JGI IMG/M metagenome (GOLD analysis project Ga0315268, IMG submission 204535) | Sediment microbial communities from Yellowstone Lake, YNP, Wyoming, USA - C1_top | ecosystem: Environmental > Aquatic > Freshwater > Lake > Sediment | place: USA: Wyoming | collected 2017-08-01 | reverse complement strand
CGAAGATCAGCAGACTCGCGAGAATTGGGACAAGCAGCTCGGCCTGGGTCGCCAGAAAGTATTCGAGGTGCGGCGAGTGTACAACGACGTGGGCTTTATTGACACATTCCTGACGCCGGACTTTGCGCGCCGCCAAAAATTGTTCACCTACAAGTATGATCGCAGCTCGGGCCAATATGTGATTGACAGCCGCGGTTTTGACGAGATCAAGCGCAAGCTGCTGTTTAGCCTTACGAATTTTGGTCAGCCCATCGTCGTCGTGCAGGACGCCAACTATGGCAACCGAGGCGAGTTATATTTGCGGCACGAACACGAAGGGGTTGAACTCAAGCTGGATTGGGCGCGGGATACACTCGCCAATGTCCAAAAGATCTGGGCGCGGCCGGTGTACTTGGAGACGGTCGTCGAGGAAAAGCGAACGCTGTTCGGTTTCGATGGAGACAAGCATTCGGAAAAGCGACTTTAGCGGCGCGCTGTGTCGTCTTTGCGATCTGATGAAAACAGCCGGCGTTAGTCCAAACGCCGGCTGTTGTATTTCTGCTGCGCTCAGTGCTCCAGGCGCCCGAATCGTTTGCTTGCCTGTCCGTGTGACCGATCCAAGGACCAGGGCGCCTGGGGAGCCATGGTTAGGTCGGCGAGAAAGAGTAGAACAGAATCATAGTTGACGCGCCATCCGGCATAGTCGCGCCATGCCTGCTCGCGGTCAGATTTGAGCGGGATGCCCTCACTTGCCAGCCGCGCGTACACTGCGTCGAACTCGTCACGGGTCACGTTGATCGGATCGTCGGGATAGTGGGGGTCGGGGTTGAAGGGGAACTCGAAATAACTCGCGATGCTGCGCAGCGCGATGAAACCTGCCCGGATGCACAAGTTGGCGGACGCATCTCTGGGCACGTCCAGCGTTGAGGCAGTCAGCGAGGCCGCGTCGAGCACTGCGCCTGCCGCCGTGATCCAGGAACGATTGGGGTGCGGAGAGCGAAAAAAGACGAGCGCAGGCAGTGAGGTATGGCTCTCTTCGACTTCGGCGAACCAAGTTTCCCATGTCCGCCACGCATCGTTCAGGCGGTCCAGCCCATGATTGCGGTGGAAGCGCTCAATCATCTCGACAGCAGAGGGCGGAGAGCCGGCGCGGACTTCAAGCATCGTCACGGCGGCTTCGCGCTTGGAAAACGCCGAGTACATCGTGGGCAGGTAGGCGATGAGCAGCGCGACGAGGATCAGGCCGATAGCGGCCTCGGAAATCATCAAGATAGTTTGGGGCAAATCATCAGCCTGCACAAAGCCGAGCGTGAACAGCGAGGAGCCACTTGCCCTAACTGCTTCGTACCACGTCGGGATGTCCAGCGCCCAGAACATGCCAGCGTACGCAACCAGGATAAGCGCGAGCCAGGCAGGCAGCAGCGCCAACAGGCTGAGCGGCGCATAGAACGCCATCACCCGGTCACGCTCGGCGTAGGGGCGGGACGAGTTCGTCCATGGGCGAAAAAGAGAGCGCATCGCCATGAACACGATGCGCACCAATGGGTCGGGCGTGCTGCGCGGCACAAGCAGAACGCGCGTGACGGAAAGCAGTGTGGTGACGACGAGCGCCACACCCAGGCTAAAGACGATAACACGGAGGATTATCATTCGAATATTCAAAACCTCAGGGTCTCCCAAACCCTTGAGGTTTATCTCTGCTCATCCACGCACAAAATGCGGCATCTCGAATGGGATTTCGAGCGACAGCTCGACCAGTCCCATGAACTTGCCGCCCTGATACCACGGCGTTTGATAGATCAGCTTTTTGACGCCGTTCTTTTCAATGGTGTATACGTTCGGCTGTTGCGTTTCCAATAGCCGTTGAACTTGGCTGCGTGCCGGTTCAGGATGGCAGTCCAGCATGTTCGCGCCGATGAGCTTTTCGCCGCCATCTGCCTCAAAGGTTTTGATGGACTTGTCGTTCATCTCCAGGATGATGCCGTTCACGTCGCTCACTGTGATGGCGCCCGGAAATTCTTTGATCCACGCATGATTTGTCACTGCTTGGCTCCTATTTGGCTAACCTCGGATGAATGTGCCGTTGCGCAGGTCGCGCAAGGCTTGCTCGATTTCTTCTCCAGTGTTCATGACAAAGGGACCGTACCTGGCAATCGGTTCATGCAAGGGCAGGCCGGAAACGAGCAGAAAGCGAACATGTTCCTCCGTCGCCTTCACCGTGATGTGATCTCCATCACCGAACACGACGAGCTTGGGGCGAGTAACTATCTGACCGCTGCTCTCGTCTGTGATGCCAAAGGTCCCTTTTCCTTCAAAGACGTAGGCAAAGGCAGTGTGCCCCTTTCCAATCGGATGCGAGAAAGCAACGCCTGAGGGAATGGAGACATCCAGGTAAGCCGGGTCAGCGGCGATTTCTGTCACCGGGCCGCGCACATCGTCCACCTGGCCCGCAATCACTCGAAGGCTCACTCCGTCCTGGCGATGGACCTCAGGAATAATCCGAGATGAAACCTCTTGATATCTGGGCTTTGTCATTTTGAGTTTGGCGGGCAAGTTGACCCACAGTTGAAAGCCGGCCATTTGGCCTTCGTGCGGCTTGGGCATTTCTTCGTGGAGGATGCCGCTCCCCGAAGTCATCCATTGCACATCGCCTGCTTCGATGCTGCCGGCGTTGCCCAGGCTGTCTTTGTGCTGAACGACGCCTGCCAGCATGTAGGTCACTGTCTCAATCCCTCGATGCGGGTGCATCGGAAATCCAGCCAGGTAATCGGCCGGGTTGTTCGACCCAAAGTGATCGAACAAAAGGAATGGGTCGAGATAGTCCAGTACGCTTGTGGCGATGCTGCGCTTGAGCCGTACGCCCGCGCCTTCGATGACGCTCTGCGGCTCGATGATCCGGTTCACCTTTCTTGGCTGCTGTTCCATGTTTTCCTCCCTCGGATACTCTATCGGTCACTTCAAGATGTCTCGTCAATGTTGGCAACGCTGGGCTTGGCCGACTTGCCCAGCCCGACGAAAGAACTCTTGGTTCAATGCAGGCACAACTTGATCTGCCTTGACAGCGGCAATGTATTGAGCCAGACAGTCGGCCATTAATCGCACGAGGGCTTGACCCTTCGCTTCGGTTGCGGAACGTGCATCGCCGGCATAGTGATCGGGATAATCGCCGTACCACCAGATGCCGGTATACGTGGGTGGAAGATGTTGCAGACGGTTGAGCGGCAAAGCGGGCTGTTCCGGCACGCGATCCATCTTGACGAGTTGAGGGTATGTGCCCAGCACCAGGCTAGTCTCGGTCTCGCACGCATGTCCTCCAAATGGGGCCTCTCGCATCGCTTGCCATTCTTTTTCTCCTTCGGGCGTGAGTCGCTGGGTCGGGATGTAGAGCGAGTAGGGTTTTTCTTCCCACAGACTGCACTGAGCCAGGAATGGCAGCAGATGCTCGTTGCCTCCATGCGCGTTGTAGAGAATGATCTTGTTGAAGCCGTTGCGACCGATTTCATCCAGCACGCCTTGAAGCAGCTCGAGCAGGAGCGAGGGCTTGATCGTCACTGTTCCAGGAAAGCAGCGCGCCTCATAAATTTGCCCCAAGTAGAACGGCGGAAAGACAACGGCGGGTTCCTTTTCTGTCGCTAGGCAAGCGACCCGGTGACCGGCCAGATAATCGGTGCCCAGCGGAAGATGCTCACTGTGTTTTTCAATCACGCCGAGGGCGATGACGCAGACGCCTGTCTCGCGGACGGCTTGAGCAAAATCCGTAGCGGTCAGCTCTTCCCACTGCATGTTGATCCTCCTTTGTGTCGCATCACGGTTTCAGCAGAGTAGAATCGAAAAACGCAATCATGCGTTGCTGGTATTCTTGCGAGTGCGAAAATATCCCGTTGCAGTGCGTGGCATCGGGCAGTTCCCACACCTGCGCCGTGGGCCCGATGCTATCGGCGTACCGGTGCGCGATTGAGATCTCACCTTGAGCTTGACCGGCGGCGACGAAATAAACGGGCCTCGGCGCGATGCGCTTGACCTGCTCTCGAAGGGGCGGGGCGGCGCGCGTGCCGCTGAAAAGCTCAATCAGCCGGTCCGTGTTCCACACCATCGGCGTCATGAACCAAAAAGGCGCAATGTCGGGCAGGAACGGGTTGATCGAGTCTTCCACCCGCGCCGCTGCTGCGCCGTCTGCCCACACCGCTTTGATGCCGTCATCGCGAGCCGCAGCATAGAGGTCGGCCATGGCGCCTGAGGAAAGTCCGAGTGCCCCAATGCGATCCAGTTGGACTTCTGGACGGTGTTGCAAATAGTCTACTGCGGCCAGCACATCGAGATCGGCCATCCAGGGCTTGAAGAGGTCGCCTTCACTTTCGCCGTGCGCCCGCATGTCGAGCGCGAGGATGCCATAGCCGCGCTTCGCCAGCGCGTGAGCGTGATAGACCACGTGCGTGCGGTTGCCGCTAAAGCCGTGCACGGCAATGATGGTGGCTCCGTTGCGCGGGGGAATGTACCAGGCCGCGAGCGTCAGGCCATCTTGTGTCTCGAGTTGGACATTTTCATAGGATAAGCCCGTGTCGCCTGGATTGACGAGCAGCGGGAAACGAGTCGGGTGAACCTCGATGTAGGCGACATAGATGGGGATGACCAGGTAAACGATCAACAGCACTTCCACCAGCACGGCAATAACCATCCGCATCCGATAGAGGCGGGCGTGCGAGCGGACCCGATTGAAGAAGGCCTCCGTCAGCGCGCCGAGGAGCGCGCCGACCAACACGCCGCCGATGAGCCACAGAAGCAGGTTGCTGCTGAGAATGCCAAACGTCACGCCGACGATGCCGCAGACGAGAGCGTTGATGATAACGAAAGAGCCTAGTCGGGAAATGAGGGATGGGATGGTCATGTGAGTGGCTCCGCTGTGAGGCATGGCGAGGCTTCGGAAGACATGCACCAGGGACAATACGCGCGTGTCGAGTCTCCGTTCAACACGCGCGCGTCGAAGGCGATCGAGTGTTACTTGGCAAGCGTACGGAAGACCGATTGAGCGGTCGCTCTAATGCTTTTAGTCGCGGCCTCGGTGCTGGTGATCCATTCCACCAGCCATTTGAGCGCGATCGGCGAGATGCTGCCCACGGCCGTGAGCATCAGGCGGATCAGCCCTTCGTCGGCCTTGCTCCCCTTTTCCATCTCCTGGCGGATGTTGGTCGCGGCCTCGATCACTTCTTTGCGCTCTTCAGGTTTCAGATCGAGATCGTCCAGGATATGCTCCAATTGCTCAAAGGATGGGGCTGTGTTCTCTGAGACGATCTGGTACACGTCGCCGTCAATCTTGCCGCCCGCAATGTTGATGGCCGTCATGTTGCCGCTGTTCACGACTACGTTTGGCCCAAACTCGCCCACGATTTTGGTATTGCCTATCTTGACCTGTTTGTATTGGTCAGGACGATGAATCTTGGAATCAGGATCTAAATTTGCCATGTTCAACCTCCAATGGCCTGCTCAAGCTGCGTCAGGGCGCTGGCGTTGGCGCACCTTTGACCAGAGAACTGATGCCAGCGAAACTCTCGAACGCTTTCGTGCCGGTATAGCCGACCAGGAACCCAATGACCAATCCTCCCCAAAAGTCTTCAATCGAGACGAGCGATTGCGTTTCGGATTTCCGCGCCAGAAAGACGACGGCCATCGCGCTCAAGATAACGGTGACGGCGAGCGTCACCAAAAGCGGCGTCCAGTGGCCAACCAGCGGTTGACCCACGGGCGCTTGGCTGAGCGTCTGCAACGTGCTCGCCATATATCCAACTATACCACCAATGACCGCGCCTGTCATGACGGACGTAATCGGCGCGCGGATGGTGAGCGGCTGGCTGGCCGAGTTGGTGTGCGTTTGACTTCGAGCCTGGTCGAAAGAAAAGTTGATCGAGTATTGGAGCATGTACTGGATGGGCCTAAAGAACAGGCTCGACTTGGTTGTAAGCGCCAGGCTGTACACGGCCGTATTGCCCGGTTGCAGCGCGTCCACGCCCGGCCTCAGCGAACTGTCCAGCACAGCTACCGGCGTTCTGAGCGATGATTCAAAGTGAACGTCGCCCTTGGCCTGCACATACAGGCTGCCCGGCAGAGTGACGTTGGAAAGCGTCAGGTCGCCGTCGGCGATGATGGCCGAACCGTCTGTGATGGCGACCAGCGAGTTGCGCAGCATCGCCAGTCGCTCGCGGATTTCTTCAGCGCGCTTGGCGAGCTGCGAGACCAACTCTAGCTGCTGCTTGAGGTTCTCGTCGCTCTTGTACAAGTCCAGCTTTTCCTGAAGCGTCTTGCCCTGGGTGGCGGCTTCAATGCGCGCTTCCACCTCGCCGCGCGAAGTGTCCAACTCGCTCAACTTTTCATCCAGCGTCTTGATCTGGGACGCCAGATACTTGATCGAGTCCTGAACATCGGGAATCGCCTGCCGCCGAATGAACGGCCAATGTGACGCAAGCACCCATCGGTGGCCTTGCGGGACCTCACCTTCGATGGCTTCGTTGAGCAGCACTTCAAGCGCCTTGACAGATTCCTCGGCTGACTTGGCATGCGAGACCGTTTTCAACTCGCTCGGCAAAAAGACCTGTGGCGATTCCGGCCAAATGGGCACGTCGAACAAGTTGGTGACCAGGACGTACACCGTGAACTCGCTGCCGGCGGTTGGCGCAGGATTGGACAGCGTGACCTTGATGTCGAGCAGCCCGCGCCCGCCACTGCCGCTAATACGAGTGTCGACTTGACCTGATTGGGCGTTGGATGACCCGGAAGCTTCTGCCGCGCCTGCCATCGCTATCTCCCTGGTTGGCTACAGTGCCGATCTGCAACTAGTATATCCCAAAGCTGTCTACAAATCAATGCCTCCAAAAACAATGCGCGCGCTGAAGTGCATAGCTCCGGCGCGCGCATGTCGCTGCATGGAATCGAGCGAGCGTTTACACTTTTCCTTCTTTGTCGAGGACGGCCAGCGTGAGCCTGGAAATGCAGACCAGTTTATCCCGCTCGTTGCAGATGCGAATTTCCCATACCTGGGTGGAAGCGCCAATGTGGATGGGTTTGGCGATTCCATAGACAAACCCGCCAGTCACCGGGCGGATGTGGTTGGCGTTGATTTCCAGCCCGACGACCATTTTCCTGTCCCCATCCACGCAAAGATGCGCGGCGACGCTGCCCAGCGTCTCGGCCAATGCGGCCGAGGCCCCGCCGTGAAGAAAACCGTACGGTTGAGTCGTGCGGTGGTCAACCGGCATTCTCGCTTTGATAGTGTCGTCCCCGACCTCCAAGAACTCGATGCCGAGATGTTCCACCATCGTCATCTTGGAGACGGTATCCAGTGCCTCTGGTGTTGTTAGAGTGAGCCAAATGGACATGATGTTTTACTTGCCCTTGACATCCACGTAGGCCGTCATGCCCCACTTCAGGCGCGGGTCGGGATTGTTGAGGGTGACATTGACCGTGTACGTCACGTCGCCGCGCTTGATGGCGCTGCGCGGTGTGATGGATGCGACCGTGCCCTGGAGCGTCACGCCGGGCAAGGCGTCCACTGTGATGCTCACATTGGCGCCTGGCTGCACGCCCACCACGTCCACTTCGCTCAAGTCGTCCGTCTCCACTTGCCACTGAGTAGCGTCTGCGATGCTGGCGATGCGGTTGCCCGGCGTGGCAATCTCGCCGACGTTGACGTCGAGTTCCGCAATGGCGCCATCGAACGGAGCGACGAGGGTCGCTTGATCCAACGCGGCCTGCGCCTGGGCGACGCGCGCCTTGAGCGAGTCAATCTGCTCCGGCGTTGAGCCAGCCTTGGTGAGATCGAGCTGTGCTTGTGCTGCGTTGAGCTGAGCCTTGGCGACCTCGACGTTGTCTTGCAGACTCTTCAAGGTCATGCCGGCGTCCACTTGCGCTTCCATCAGCTTTTTCTGCGTGGCTTGATAGTCAGCCTGGGTGATGCCCAGTTGTTCGCGCTTGAGTTCCTCGTATTTGCCCAGCCCGCGCCCTGGCACGTTGGCATCGGTAGGAATGCCGTGGCCTGGCCCCAGCGCGAGCGCGTCGTAAGAGCTTTGTGCCACCTGGAGGTCGGCGGCGGCGCTGGCCACTTCGGCTTGAGCGGCGGTGACCTGAACGCCCATCGTGCTGTTTTGGAAGCGGTCGAGATTGGCTTGTGCCAGTTCGAGCTGTGCTTTGGCAATGTCCACGCTGGCTTGCGCCTGCGCGATTTCTTCCGGTCGGGCGCCTTTTTGCGCGCGTTGGAGATCGGCCTGTGCCGCTGCCAGCGCAGCCTTGAGACTGGCATCCTGCAATTTGACGAGTGGCTGCCCGGCCTTGACCTGGTCGCCTTCTGTTACAAGTACCTGGGCCACGCGCCCGCTCGCGCTGAACGCAAGATCAGCGTAGTGAGCCGGCGTAACGTATCCCTGCGCTGATGCGCCCGAAGCTGCCGACTTGTTGGCGCCCGGCGTCGCCTCTGGCGTGGGCGTCTTGGCCGCATTGGATTGCGCGCAGCCGGCAAGTAGTAAGATGACAACCATTGCAATGAGTAGCTTTTTCATGAGTTCTCCTGCTTGGCAATCAGTTGCTCAGTCACTTGGTAATCAGCTGACCGATTGACTGATCACTAATCACTTGCCCTTGATATCCACAAACGCCGTCATGCCCCACTTGAGCCTCGAGTCAGGATTGTTGATGGCGACTTTGACGGTGTAGGTGACGTCGCCGCGCTTGATGATGCTGCGAGGCACGATGGACTTGACCGTCCCTTGGAGCGTGACGCCGGGCAGAGCATCTACGGTGATCGAAGCTTCCGCGCCTGGCTGGGCGTTTACCACATCCACCTCGCTCAGGTCATCGGTTTCGACCAGCCACTGCGAGAGGTCGGCGATGCTGGCGACGCGCGGACCTGGAGCGACGATCTCGCCCGCGTGAACGATCATCTCGGTGATTGTCCCATCGAACGGAGCGAGCAGCATGGTCTCGTCGAGCGCAGCCTGCGCCTGAGCCACGCGCGCTTTGGCCGCGTCAATGTCTTCTTGCATGGAGCCGGCCTTGAGCAGGTTCAGCTTGGCCTGTGCCGTGTCGCGCTGGCCGACGGCAATGTCGAGTTGCGCCTGAGCCGAGCGCTGGTCGTCGCCTCCGCTGACATATACCTGAGCCAGTCGCACTTTGGCGGCGTCGTAACTTGCTTGCGCCGCGGCCAACTGGACGCTCATCTGTTGTACTTGCAAGCCCAATCCGCCGCACGGGACGCCATATTGCTTGCACGTTGCGCGGCCGGAGACAATCAAGTCATAGTTGTCCTTAATATCCTTGAGTTGCACTTGCGCCTGCGTCAGTTGCGCCTGGGCCGAAGCAAGGTCGGCAGCCTGCTGCGCACCGGTCTTGACCTTATCGAGGTTAGTTTGGGCCACTTGGACCTGGCTGTTGGCGACGTCGAGGTTGGCTTGTGCAGCGTCGATCTCTTCCGGCCGCGAGCCGTTCTGCAATTGCTTGAGGTTGGCCTGCACCGATGCGAGCGCCGCTTTGAGTTCGGCGTCCTGCAACCTGACGAGCGGTTGCCCGGCGCGGACACTATCGCCCTCCTTGACCAGCACCTCGGCCACGCGCCCGCCCGTGTTGAACGACAGGTCCGCGTGGCGAACCGGCGTGACGTATCCCTGCGCCGATGCGTTGCCCGTGCCGGCCTTTTTCGGCGCAGCCGTTGGCGTGGGCGTCTTGGCGGCGTTGGAGGAAGAGCAGGCCGCCAACGCGAGCACGACGATGATAATGAGCAATTTCTTCATGCGATTTCTCCTTTGCCTCAAACGCGAAACGTCAAAAGGCATCCATGACGTTTTACGATCATGTGTAAGCAAGACTGGCCCGCACGCTGATGCGCGTGGCATTGCGCGCGGGCAGAATTGAAGCCAATGTCGAGATGACCACGACAGTCGCCAGCCAGGTCAAAACGGCAGGGTAATTATACTGGTAGTACAGGTTAGTGTTAAACATGGCCTGGCCCACGGTCTTGGCCAGTTGCTGGCTGATCAGCAGCGAGACCGGCACGGCGACAATCCAACTGAATATCCCTTGCAAGAGGCCCTCCATCACAAACATACCCATAATCGTGCGGGAGCGCGCGCCCACTGCCCTCAGCACGCCGATCTCTTTGGTGCGCTCGATCACGCTGATGAACAGCGACCCCATCAGCCCCAGGCCGCCCACGATCGCGACGATGACCGCCAGCCCCAGCATCATCCCAATCAACATGTCAAAGACGCCCTTGCTGGCATCTACCTCTTCCTTGTTTGTCCATGGCTGGCCCGTCTTGATGCTTCGCCCTTCGTACAGGCTCTTGATCTGACGGATAATGGCTATGGCCTCGGTTGGGTTGCGCG
>Ga0315268_10009079_pt1 | contig 10343 bp, 9 predicted proteins | sample C1_top_MG_FD_204535 | JGI IMG/M metagenome (GOLD analysis project Ga0315268, IMG submission 204535) | Sediment microbial communities from Yellowstone Lake, YNP, Wyoming, USA - C1_top | ecosystem: Environmental > Aquatic > Freshwater > Lake > Sediment | place: USA: Wyoming | collected 2017-08-01 | reverse complement strand
ACAAAATTATCAGCACCATACGGTTGTCTTATGGCAATGTCGCAAAGCGTGGCGTAATCTTTCTTTCTAACAAGCTCTGCTACGCGGTTTGGACTGTCATCAGAAGCGATGTGATTTAATATCATCGTGCTGAATACGCCTGCGAAAAATAGACCTGCTATGGTTTTGCCTATCAATCCGCCATGTGCGTCGAGTGTGTTCCAAAAAAATCTATTGATTTTTTTCCGCGATTCGCTTTTCTCTTTTCTAGCCACCACAAGGGCAACGCCCGCATTCTCTGCGTCTTCAACACCGACATAAGAAATGTTCCTGCTTTTGAATTTGCTCTTGTCCATCATTCGTTCCAACTGGTTCTCATTATTATTTACCCTGTATCTTTTCGAAAACATCACCGCCTGCTCTTCCCTCCTGCTGTTATCAGGATAATCCCCACACATTTTCAAAACGAGCCTATCTATCGAATCCGAATTATTATGATCTGCCTCGAGGTATTCCAACTGATACTTCAAATTCCTCCAGCCACCAAGTCGCGTCAATTCTGTCATGAACTCGTCCGATTCCGCCTTTAGATACGGCAAAGCCATGCTAACTTCGTCCTTCCACCCGTCTTTCATCTTGACAGTTGAAGCGGAAAAAATGAAAATATCCCCATATTCCATGCAGTCATAAATGATGTTGATCAACCCAACCTCATCTTCAAAATTCCCTATTGTGCGCCCCAACAGGAGATAAGCTGTCGCGCTGTTATCGATATATTGACCTTCGTAACGGCTATCACGCAGAGCGTCTTTCAACCAGCTTCCATGCAACATGTCTGCTGACACCTTCCTAACTCTTTTATTGAAATTTCTCTTGTATAAAGGATGACGCGGGTTTATCCTGTGTTTTGACGGGTCATAAGATCTCTGCAGTCGCGTGTGCCCTTTCTTGACCGCCTTAAGATCAGAAACACTGATTTTATGATCGCCATTATCTACGCATCTAAGCGAGAAATCCTTAAGATCGTACCTGTTGATATAAGGTATTACAAAACTCGCTAGTTCCACAATCCCTGTCCCTGAGCCCAATGCGACAAAATTCTTTATGGTTCTGGGTTCAGACATGTCGTCAACACTGCTTTTCAGATCCGTGCCACCTTCCTGGCCGCCGAATATCATGCTTTCGATACATCTCATCTCCGGAAGCATTAATGAATCATAGTACTCGGGCGTGCCGACTGTCGCATCATAGAAAGATTTACTTGCCCTTGGATGAGAATATATTGGAAAATTATTAACTGCATATTCAATATGGCTTTCAAGCGCAGCTAATTTAGCGTATATCAGATTTTTCTTCCTGGAGACCTTCTTTTCGCTTTTCATTTTTTTATGCTTAGATTTGTACTTCAGAATTAACTTCTCATATAATTTTAGAATGTTTGACTCTGTTTCCGCGCGTATGGCTTCTCTTAAATGCGGTCTATACAGCGGGTGAGTGATGCCTTCCTGCGTTAGTCGATTTTCGACTGCTTCAAACGCGGCAATAACTGCTTTTTCGTTTACCTTCATCGGTCTGTATTTCTCAATTAAACCTAACAAGTCCACTTCTACGTCTCTGCGAACCTTGCTTATGGAAATCTCCGCGAGTGAGTCTATCTTCTCAGATAGTTCTTTGCCATCATCTATCATCTCCCTTACTTTTGCCTCAAGAAATGAAGGTGAGGCGGAATCACAAATCTCTAGATTGTAACCTGGCGGTATACCCTGGTCTGTGCTTGAGAAAAACGAGATTATCAAGCGCTCGCTTAATTTCCTTTCTGTAGTGTCTCTAAGAAGTATGTGCTGCCGCATAAAATGTATAAAATTCTCCTTTTCCTCTGCATCAAGTTTATCAGCTTGACTGATAATATTTTCTTTCTTATCAGAAAGTATGATACCTTTCTCAACAGCATAATCAACAAGAGCTCTTGTCACGGCATCCTTAGGAAACAGTTCGGATACTAATTGTTTGACTTCGTATCTTAAATGAACTCCCCGAGTCATTACCTCAGACAGCCATTTATCTGTGTACATGAAGATATCCATGAAATAACCTGTAATACACAAATATATAATATTTGCTATTATACAGTAGTTATATTATGCACTTTCGTGCAATTCCCGAAACCCTTGCTCTTTACCACATAAATCTTTTAATAAAAGCCCTGCATAACTTAGTTGGGGGTAGGGACATGTCTTTAGAGAGAAATTACCATCTGGACAATCTAATAGACATACCTAACGACCTATTCTTTGAAGCAGACCTTGATAGCATAGATGCAGGATCAAGAAATGTCTATACCAAATGCAACAGGAAACCAAGTTCGTTGGAGCTTGCAATCCAGGCAGAACTCTGGTCAGGACAAGGGCTGGGAAATGCAAAACAGCTCATCATAAATGAATACGGCACAGAAGTGTTCAAGCTTTTTGATTATGCACAGAAGAAATCAAAAGGAAGCAGAAGGAGCGGAGACAACGCATTCCTGCACGAACACGCGACGCAAGCAAGAGTGGCAAGAGCATTCGGATCCATCCCGCAGCAGCTAGCTATAGCCCATGATGCCGTAGAAGACAACTCCGACAGCATAGTCGACATAGAATACTACCTCTGGGAACAAGGGACAAGAAAATACGAGATACCAGAAGAGATAACAGACTCGCTAAGACTGCTCACAAACATCTACAGGATAATACTGCACAATGCTGAAGAAAGAATATTGATACGCGACAAGAGCTACACGACTAAACTCCTGGCTGGCCTGCAAATCCCGCAAGGAAAGGATGCTAAAGAAGCGACAAGAGAATTCTTAGACGAGCACAGGAAAAAACTGGACAGAAAACAGCTCTACTTCGACGAACCATACCTGCGGGACATAGAAACAGTCTTGGACATGATTGACATAAAGAAAATGAGCAACAAAGACGCGCTCGAAACAATAAAAAGCGAATCAGAGCTCTACAGCACCAAGAAACTTTCTGCAAGATTCCTCAAAAGAGAGCTTGAGAGCCAGCAGGAATTCTTGGACCAGAGCGTCGAAAGACCTCTATTCGAGAGAAGATTCCGGTTCATTCTCAACAAGATGAATGTCATAAAATACTCTTACCTCAAGGCTATGCAAGACAACTCACGCGCAGAGAAGCAAGGAGTTCTGTTGAAGATGCTCACAGGAATCGAAGACGCTCTCGAGCTCATAGGAAATGCTGTAGGATACACAGAAGTCAGGAATCAATACCAGAAGGTCCATAGGATGATAAGCAACGTGAGAAAGAACAACCTAGGCATCGATGATTATGAATCTGTACAGAAGGTTGTAAGCATTAGCAGGGAGCTTTGCAGTGCACTGCCTAAAATCACAAAAAAGATAGTAGACATAAAAGAGATAAGGGAAAGCAAACACATGTACAAGGACCAGCTTAGGAACAACAAGGTCCTCAATATGAGTAAAGTTGTAGGCAATATCTTCTGGCCATTCGACAGCCTGCTCATCGTCATGGCTGACGTAGCAGACCAATTAGTCATAAGAAACCAGCTCATGTACCTTAACGCACTCTCAGAAAGTCTCTCTCAAAAACAGATGCAGCAGATCAAGATTTCAGACATAGAAAATGCCAAGCAGGTCGCGGCAGATCTTCTGCGCGAGAAATACAGGCCTTACTTTTTGACGTTGCATAAGATTATCGAAAATTCCAACTTGGATGAGGGCAAGGACTTCTACGAATCAGTGAGCATGAACGCTTACCGGCAGTATGTCGAGGACCTTTACGAAGCGGAAAAGGCATCATACTTCAAATTTAGTGAAAAAAGTAGAGTTGACTTCTGCAGAGGATTGATGATAGTCAAGGTATTCGACGCTGTCGACAACGTGAGAACAGCGCCGGTTGACAGCAAGAAAGCGATAGAGAGACTTATCGAAAAAACCAACATCATAATAGACGCAGCTAAAAGACTGGAAGATTTCTACAAAGAACAGGCAGCCGGACCAGATATCATGGCAAGCATCAGGGGACCACGGCTGGTGCTTACAAATGAGCTGCACGCAAGCCTCATAGAGAATGCCAAGATGCAGGCAGGTAGAAGAGACAACCTCTTTGTTGCAGGCAAGATGATACCATACCTGCTAAGCGAAGCCGAATATATGTACAGAAAGAAAGAGGAATACTTAAAATAATTAAAATAATTTCACTCGCGCCTTATCTCGTTCTGTATCTTTGTCAGCGCCTTGTCTGTCGTGAAGAACAAGTTGAAGTCTGTGACTTCGCTTGTGTACTGCTTTCCGTTGTCTAGTAGTTTTGCCTGTATCTCGAACTTGTTGCCGCCGCTGCCTATCTTCTTCATCGTGACTGTCAGCTTTTCGAACTTCTCTGCTGTCTCTGTCATCTTCCTTACATGGTTTCCTATCATCTTCTTCAGAATTACCATCGAGCCGCCGTCAAGCTCCTTGAAGCCCACTAACTCGATATTGCCGCCCAACACTATATTATCAGACTCTATCATGGCCCACACCTCGCTTTGTATTTACCGGTTACTGTTCGTGATTAATATGCTAATTCAGTATATAAATTTTTGGGATTACAGATACATGTGGAGCCTGCCTCAGGCACAGGTATTGTAACCTGGGAGGGACTCAGCAAGAATTAAATAAAAATACTCTGTAACTGTTGCTATGGAATATATTGTTCATGACATAACCAACAAGACAGAAGATGACCTGCTCCCATTCCCTGTCGAGAAATACAGGAACAAGATAGGAGAAATATATCTCCCTAATGTGATAGGGCTTCTTGTGAATCAGGAAATGAAACTTCTGTGTCTTGAAGCGCTGGCAGCGCAGATAAATTCTGATTACAAACAGGTATTGAAGCATGATGAAGCGCTGGTCGTCGCTCCGCTGATGAATGGCGCAATGTATTTCGGGGACGACCTTACAAAAAGGCTCGAATTGCCGGTCGAGATAGATGCCCTGAAGCTGGACGGCTATTTTGGCGGAACATCGACAACAGGAGAGATACGCATGCATAAGGATTTCAGCAGGTCAGTCAAGGGAAGGCATGTCCTGCTTGTGGAGGACATAGTTGATACAGGCCACACTCTTGAATTCATTCTTGGTATATGCAATGCGAAAAAGGTAGCATCTGTGAAGGTGGTGTCTTTCCTTGACAAGCCAACAGCAAGAAAAGTGTCTTTTTATGCAGACTATATTGGATTTAAGATACCTGACATGTTCGTGATAGGATATGGCCTGGACATCAACAACCAGTGCAGGCATCTGGACGAAGTCGCCGTCTACTCTGATATCAAGAAATGAATCACCTGTTCTTTGTGTACTTGCCTGTCGCGTATTGTGCTGCTGTCACACGCATCTGGCGTGTCCTGTCGTTCGGGTCCTCGACCCAGTAATACTTTTGCGTATAATTTGCTCTCCTACCCGCATATCCGCGGGAGCGTCTCTGCTCTCTCTGTTCCCTTGTGTCGACATCAGCAGGCACGTCGAGTTTTTCTGCAACATCATCTATGCTGCCTCTTTCTACAAGTAGCTGTACTTCTTTCTGGTCACTCATCTCTCATCACCTTTATGGAAAATTGACTCCCCTGTACGGGTATTTCCGCTTGTACGGATTTATCACGACAGTCCTGATATGAAGCGGGTCCTCAGGAATAAGACTTCTCCTAAACCTTGCCATTGCCGCAGGTACACTCCTATAATCTCCTTCCGGGCCCTTGTACTTTGGAACTTCCTGATCAACATCTCTTCTAGTGACGACTGCCTCTGCAATCCGCTCATACTGGCCTCTCTCAGCATATCTGACAATCTCTTCAATCCTATCGACCATCTACTCACCCCGTTCCTTATAGAGAATAATTCTCTTTAGGAAGGATATGATGAAACAAAACAACCATTTATAAACTTTATTCAAATCTTTCCGGTGGATACAATGAATTTTCAAGGATTAGGGAAAGTTGAAAGCGCGGATTGGTACATCGATCTGGCATTTCGGAACGCGACAAAGGTAGGCAGGGAACTCAAAGGTCAGCTAAGGGCGAATCCTAACTCGATAAAGAGAGTCGAGATCGCAAAGATAGCTGAGATAAAGAAGGTGCTTCACAGGCACATAGGATTGATACTGCTGGCATTCCCGTCTATAGATTCTCTGCCAGAGTTCTACCAGGAGCTTGTCAGGCTGACCCTTGATTATGCAGAACTGAAGAAATGCCTGGGAGCGATGAACTGGGTGCAGGGCAAGATAGATTATTTCTCTGATACATATTCGAACAAGATAAAGAGATGCCATGAATTCAGGAAGATGATATCATATTCAAAGGAATACTATGGAAGGATTGCTTCTGTGCTAAAACAGGCAAAGAAGCAGTTCGCATACCTCGAGCACGCCAGAAGGGTGATGAAGGAGTATCCTGTCGTCAAGACAAAGATATTCACCGTAGCCATCGCAGGCTTCCCTAATGTTGGGAAGACAACATTGCTTTCAAGGGTTACCGGCTCAACGCCTGAGATTGCAAACTACGCATTCACTACTACGAGCCTGAATGTAGGATATGCAACAATAGAAAACATAAAAGTCCAGTTCATAGACACGCCTGGCGCGCTTAACCGGTTCGAGAAGATGAATTACATCGAACAGCAGGCTTACCTTGCGATGAAATATTGCGCTGACCTGATTGTATTCGTCTTTGATTTCAGCGATGAATCATATGATTTGGATAGCCAGCTGAAACTTTTCAAGGAGATACATAAAGTAGGAAAGGACATGATAGTATATGCAAGTAAGGCAGATATACTGGATGAAGCTACAATGAAAGATGGAATCTCTAAAGTGAAGAAACAGGCAAAAGTCAAGATTGTATATACTGATGCAGAATTGATACAAAAAGGGATACAGAAACTTATAAAATCTGAAAACAGCTGACCTCTGTCACTCACAACCATTTTCCGCGTGAGAATTGCACTATCTTCTTAAAAATCTTATGTCAATAAAGCAGTTATATTGTGTTTATAGGCCATATAAGCCCATTTGAACTCTCCAAAAAAGTATTCACTTATCAATAGTAATATTTAAATATGAGTTGAATATAACAGTTGAGTAATCATGCTATTAATTTGGGGGATGCAAGCGACTTATAAGCCTAGAACATATCTGGTTTAGAAGCAATAATAAGCTATTTACTATGGTAACAGACAAACCATCCGGACTTGAAAGGACTGTATTCCAGAAACGTTCATCTGGTGATGGCTCAGATGATTCTTCATTGAGCTACGAAGATATGAATGCGGAATTGGCCAATGTTCAGAATTTCCTATTCCTGATTGCTGGCCCGACAGCATCTGGAAAGACAACTGTCCAGATAGATATTATGAAACTTGTCGGCAGCATCAATGAAGTCAAGATAGAGCAGACAAGGGAAATCAGGGACGTACTGGATGTCGGAAGGGTCCAGATCACTAAGCAAGAATACAGGGATAATTGTAAAGCAGAAAGATACTTGGTCACAAACACAACACAATATCCTGATGATCAGAGTAAACGTGAGTATGTCTCATACGGCATACCTAAGGGACCATTCCTGGAGAACTTGCTGAGTCAAGACGCTATTCTCACGATGACTGACCCTAAATTTTACAAATGCTTCATAAAAAGAATGAAAAAGAATCTAGATAGACAAAGGGTAATTCCTATAGCGATAATAACTGATGACAGGGATGATCTACAGATGCGCCTTGATGCGCGCGACTGCTCAGAAAGCGAGAGACTGCGCAGGCTTCTTCAGGCAGAACCGCAATGGGAGTTCTATGCAAGCAGGATATGTCAAGGTGAATTCCCTCACATCATCGTGAATAATTCGCCTAAAAGTCTCAGGGAATGCCAAAAAGGTGAAAAGCCCTCTCCGATAATCAGGGCAGAGACATATGCAGCGATAAACCAGACAGTGAAGAAAACAACAGAGATAGTGAAGTTCTACAGGGAACTGAGAAACAACCCTATGTCTGCAATGCAGCATGACAATGCAGCAGTATTCGATGTCAACAGGGCGTTCCTAAACTATATCTCTTTCAAATTCTTCGGATGCTGTTATGACAAGGTCGTAGAAGGATGCAACAATGGCAATCTAAAGCTCAACAAGTCAGGAGAACGACTCACAGAAATCAAGCAGAAGACAAAGAACACTACGCTTGTCGACCATCTTTTCGAGCACATGACTGTCTCCGAGGCAGAAGCTGACAAGCAGACAGGAGTGCTATCAATAGAATTCAATGATGTCATATCCGGCGCCCCGCATGAAGACATACAAGAGATATTCCGATGCATAGCGCCTGATTATGGAAGGATAATAGGGAACAAGATACGATATTCAATATCAGACAAGCCTTCTTTTGACAAGAGACCTTACCTTTGCGCGATAGAGATGAAGATATACTGATTCTTTGAAACCAAATATTCTTACGCAAGCTGTAGGCTTATCCCTTTGCTGAATGCTATGCTGACAAGTATGTCGAATATGTAGCATGCGCGCGTGAGTATCATTATCTCCTGCGGAGGCATCTTGCTTAGGCTTGCTTTGAAGAGTTCTAATGCCTCGTGCCTTGTCTCATACATCTTGATTATCTTGTCCTTGTCATACTTGTAGAAAAGGTCGTAATATATCTTGAAGCCTGCGAATATCTTCTCGAAGACTTCTTTGCCCTTGGGTGTGAATTTCACCTTCTTCAAGGCGATAGCATCCCTTGCAACCCACTTCAGGATGTTTGTTATCTCTTCAAGGCTCGCAATCACATCATAGTAACCTGTCGAGTCTGCGGCTATCTCTCCCCCTTTCTTGTTGAGTATCCGAAATGAATAGCTGACGAATGTCGTGACATTGTACCTCTTCTCTTCCATCGTCTCAAGGAGCTGCGTATTGCCTGTCGCAAGACCATTTAGTATGTCTGTGAAAGCGTCAGTCAGGAGAAGAAATATCCTTCGCAGGATGCTTCCAAAATCCTTTGCAGAGACCTGCGATATCGACTTGACTATGCAGGAGTTCTCTTTCTGCTGGATTATCTCAAAACCCACCAGTCTTGCAATCTCATCGCGGAGGATGGAGCTTACCTTCTGCTTCTCGCCAGTCCGAAGATGGGTGGTATATGCTGTGTTGTACTTGAGCTCAATCTCGTCATATCCCTTCCTGTAGGCGCTTCTGAGGTAGAATATGATGTTTGACCGGTCCATTCCTGTGAGGTCTATCACGTTTTTCTCAAGCTCAGGGACAGAATCAGTAGATACTATGATCTTGTTTCCTTCCTCCTTGACATCGACCTCCTGGCCCTTCTTGATATTGAGTTTAGTGATCCATTCCCTGGGAAGAGAGACCAGGCAAGTGCTTCCTGCTATCTGTATAATCTTGCGTTTCATGTTGCTTTACCCCCCACAAATCATAAATCCAGCATGTTATATAAAAATCAAGCCTTTTTAGCATATAGGTCAAAAATTTATAAATTTTATAAACTATATAGGATAGTTATATATAAAACTTACGATACAGAATATACAGTCTTTATGTCTTAAAGGGGGGATCGGCATGAAGCTCTTAAGGAATTATCCATTCGTTAATATGCCTGAAGACTTGCCAGACGAAGACTTCGACATTTACTCTGAGAACTTCGACGACGAGACTGCAATCGACACCGGGATGAAACCCAACGAAGCAGCCTTCCTGCGAGGGTTCAAAAGGTCGAACTAAACACCACACAGGCAAAATATTTAAAGGATATATAATTTAGCATTTATGAGAAGACATCTCTCAACACCTGGATGCAGTGGCCGTTAAAGCTTCTCCTTGCTCAAGGCCACCGCATCCGCTATTTTTCTAACAACATAAATTTAATAGAAAATTTTCTGATAAGCGCCGCCACCATCGACCTGCGAGCTTGCGGATAATAATGCGACTGATACTAAACTCGGAAGAATATGTGATTAATGAATCGGAGCGAGCGTCATGGTGGCAGCGCTAGTACCTAAAATAAAAAAAGAAAACTAGAAAAAATTATGTTGTTCTCAGAACTTCCTCATCTTTGCTGTCCTGTAGAAGTCGACCAGGTAGAATTCCTTGCCGAAAGCAAGGCAGGGTATGCCTACGAGGACAAGGCAAAGAAGCAAGTATATCGCCGAATAGAAAAGAGTCATCAGGAAAGCGATGACATACTTCCTGAAATTGCCGAAGACTGTCTTGACTGCTTTCTCGAATTCCCACATCGAAGCGAACTTCTCAGTCACCATCAGGTTGATAACAAGATAAGGGACGATGAAGATGGCTATTGCGCCATACACTATCGC
>Ga0315268_10009077_pt1 | contig 10345 bp, 10 predicted proteins | sample C1_top_MG_FD_204535 | JGI IMG/M metagenome (GOLD analysis project Ga0315268, IMG submission 204535) | Sediment microbial communities from Yellowstone Lake, YNP, Wyoming, USA - C1_top | ecosystem: Environmental > Aquatic > Freshwater > Lake > Sediment | place: USA: Wyoming | collected 2017-08-01 | reverse complement strand
TTCTGGCAACAGTGGCGATATTGCAGCTCAAAACAACTGTGTACTGACCGTCTGCGGATGTGGTGTCAGTTGGAGTGGCCGTGTAGCTGTTTCCATCACAGACACCTGAAGCCAGCACTGGATATTCCGAGGCTTCAGCTCCCGTATTGGCGCAAATTGCAGTTCCGATAGCAGAGACCGTGAAAGCAGTTGCCGGGGCAACAGGAAGAGTCAACCGATCTTCGTCAGCACAGGACATGGCAGCTGGGTTGATACTCACTGCGGTTGACCTGAATGAGGCCAATTTGGCTTTGTTCTTCGCGCTCTGCAAACTTACCAGCACGATTCCGGCCAGAATTCCGATAATCGCGATCACGACCAAAAGCTCAACCAGTGTAAAACCCTTTTTCATTTTTATTTTCATTTTTTCACCTGCCTTTCTAGATTTGATCCATTATTTTATTAACGATTTTGCGAGTTAACGAGTTGAAAAAACTAATAGCTTGGAGTCGTCGCGTTGCAAGAGGAGCCTGCCACATCTGGCTTGCAACTATTCATTGCTGAATTGCAACAAACCTTTACATTGTCGGTGTTACTCCTTAAGCTAAACGACCAACTTCTGCTTCGATTCGTTGTATTATCAATATTGATGTCGCCATAACTATAAGTACTCAAGTCTCCAGCAGTTTGCGGCCAAATGCCATAGCTGTTGCCTAAACTGCATATGTTACCACCGCCAACCGGATTATTCACGCCCGCTGGCGCCACCGTGTTTCCCCAGCAACTCACCGTTGACGGAATCGCGCTTGAAAGCTGTCCCAAAGCTTTCGCCGAACGAGCTCGGACGCGGAAACTCGACATTGAAATCAAAACTACCGCGGCGAGAACACTAATAATGGCAATGGTGACTAGCAATTCAATTAGTGTAAAACCTCTTAGATATTTTTTTATTTCGGAGGACATATTTGTATCCCGATTAAAGTTTATTTTCCCACCTCTGCCCCGCCCTTTTTACCCCGCACCAATTTCAACAATTTTACGACTCGGCATTTCGAAAAAACGCAGATTATTATTTTTGCTAAAATTGGTGCGGGGTTTTGAAAAAGAGCGGGATTCATTGAAAAAATAACTAATCACAACAAAAACTTGTTTTCATTCATCCGACATCACTAATGGATAACTTGCAAATGGATAACTTGCAAAGCAACGCAGGATTTATTGCGGACAAGCAGCTGTAAAACTGGAGATACCATTTTGTGTTAGCGTTGCCGTGCAGCCTGGCGCAAATCCCGCCGCAGTCGCTGTAACGGTAAATGTTCCGCCTCCATTAGTTCCACAGTCCTGACTATTGATTGCATAACTCCCCACTTTAGAATTTGAATTTGTGGCACTTGTCGGGAGGTCATTCACAACCAGTGTCCCCGCATAGCATCTCGCCAATATCTCTGTCTGGGCATGCACCGCTTCCGTTTTAAAGTTTGCCATATTTGCTCTGTTTCTGTATGCCAATATCGACACCAATACCACCGACGCCAAAATCCCGATAATCGCGATAACAACCAGGAGCTCGATCAGGGTGAAACCTTTTTTTCTATTTATTTTCATTTTACACCACCTTTCTAGATTAATCTTTTAAAATTTACAATTATTAATTATCAATTTTCAAGAAATTTTCAATTAATCTTAATTTATGTCAAAACTCAAATGTCAGATGTCAAATCCATATATTAAATGTAAAAACTATTTTTTGCCCTTGAGCGTCAGCAAGCTTGAACCAATCATTCTGCTAATTTCTTCGTTCTCCTTTAGCAATCTTTCTGCATCTTCTCTGCTTGCAATTTTAGCATCTCGAGCCAGACACAGCCAATATTTTGATTCATTGGAACTTTTTAACGCAATCTTATAATACTTTATGAAATCTCTTTTGGATGAGGATGCTTTGGCTTCCATAAGATTTGCACCGATGCTCGTTACTGCCCTCAATAACTGACTAGTGATAATCTAAGCAATCCTTTTATTGGGAAAATTTTCTACGAACTTAATTGCGTCCAGTGAAAATTTATAAGCCCTGTATCTTGTGTTAGATTTGACATTTGAGCTGTGGTTTTGACATTTCACATTTGACATCTAACATCTACTTAATGCCTTGGGCAATGTTGTAGATCGGAATGATGATTGAGAAAACAAGTGTTCCGACGCCAATGCCTAGAATCACAATCAGCACCGGCTCGATGATTGAGGATAGATTGGAAACCATCTGATCCGCTTCCCGGGAATAAAATTTTGACATTGCCTCAAGCGTGGTATCCAATTTCCCGGTTTCCTCGCCAACTTGCATCATTTGCACCATTATGGACGGAAAATTCGGCTTCGTCGCCAAAACCTCGCTCACCGTTCCGCCAGTCTTGACTTTTTCCGCCGCCTCCAGAATATCAGCTTCAAACAAGGAGTTTCCGACAACTCTTCCGGATATCTGAAGAGCCGAAACGATGGGAAGGCCGCTTCTCACCAGAGTGCTCAAATTCTCTGAAAAACGGGCGAGATAAACATATTGGAGAACTTTTTTTATAATCGGGATTTTCAGCTCGATTACGTCAAATTCCCGCTTCCCATCCTCGGTGCGGAGATAGTATATCAAGCCAATAATGCCCGCGACAATCGCGATGAGCACCGCCCACCACCACTTCTGCATGAAATCACCTGTCGCAATAAGAACTTTGGTTGATATGGGAAGCTTGGCGTTTGTTTCTCTGATTATTCCCATCAGTTTCGGAATGACGAACGTGAGCATAACGAAACCAACCACGAAAAAAGCCGACAGGATAAAAGCCGGATAATAAAGAACTCCCTTTATTTTTTGGGTAAGGGCGTAATTTTTCTCGATATTGTTTGCGAGATCCTCAAGCGACTTTTGCAGGTTTCCGGAGACCTCGCCCGATTGGACCATATTGATATAAAGCTCCGAAAAAACCGTCGGGTGCCTCTTGAGGCACTCGGAGAGGGATTTTCCCTCGTCAATGTCCGCAAGGACCATAAACAGGACTTTGCTGAAATAGGGATTTGTCGTTTGGGTGGCAATGCTCTTGAAGGCCGCCACTAGAGGCACTTTGGCTTCAATCATAACTGCCAGTTGCCTTGAGAAGATCACAAACTCCTTGGCCGAAATTCCTTCCCATACTCTGGAAAGGCCGGAAAAAATTCCTGATTCCCCGGCAGGCTCAATTGAGACAACAACGAGGTTATGCTGCTGAAGAACTGGTATCGCATTAGCCTGCGTTGAAGCTTCAACGAAACCTTCTTGGACTTCTCCGGCTTGATTTCGAGCTTTGTATTTGTATTTCATGTAGTTCTCTACGAATTACCCGCCCGCTTTGACTTCGCCGTGTCAACTGCAACGAGTAATTGTTATTGAGATAATTTATTTAGAGCTCTATAAACTTCAGATGGTCAAAGCGAAGTCGGGCGCGGCGAATACGCTTTGCTCTACGAATGTACGAAATACGAATCCGAAAATAACGTCTGCTCTTCTATATTTTTCGTATTTCGTGCATTCGTATAATTTCGTAATTCGTAGAGATTATCTCAATAGTATCTTCAACTCGTCCCTGTTAGTTGAGTATGTTTCGGCTTCTTCGAGTGAGATGACTCCTTTCTTCACAAGTTCAGCCAGGGAATGATTGAGTGAAACCATTCCATGCTCTCTCGAAGTCTCGATAACAAGGTTTATTTGATGAGTTTTTCCTTCCCGGATCAAATTGGCAACCGCATTGGTATTATACAGTATTTCTACCGCTGGCACCCGGCCGCCGTCAACCCGGTTCGCCAACCTTTGAGAGACGATCCCGAGAAGCGTTTGGGCCAGCTGCATCCGGATCTGATTCTGCTGATGGGCGGGGAAAACGTCTACCATCCGGTCTATAGTTTGCGCCGCATCATTGGTGTGAAGCGTTGCAAAAATGAGATGCCCTGTTTCCGCAGCGGTAATAGCTGTGCTGATAGTCTCGAGATCCCGCATCTCGCCCACCATGACAACGTCAGCGTCTTCGCGAAAAACAGCTCTCAAAGCGGTGTGAAAATCAGCCGCGTCCTGAAAAACTTCCCTCTGGTCAATAATGCACATATCCGGGTCGAAAACGTACTCAATTGGATCTTCTATGGTTATGATATGGTCCTGGCGAGTGTGATTGATGTAATCAACCAGAGCGGCAAGTGTGGTTGACTTTCCGTGGCCGCAGGGCCCCGTGATCAGCACAAATCCTTGGGAGGGCTTGGTAAGCTCGTAAAGGGCCGCGGGAAGGTTCAATTCTTCCAGTGTCCTAATCTTTGAAGGTATCAGCCGGAAAGCAACGCTTAAAAAACCTTTTTGGTAATAAATGTTGGCCCGAAACCGAGCCCTGTCGCGAAGCTCAACAGAAAAGTCAATTTGTCTTTCTTTTTCCAGCCTCTTTTGCTGTTCTTCATTTAGAATAGCTTTGGTTATTTCAACCATCATCCGTTCAGAAAGCTTCTCTTCGCCCGCGATTGGGTATAGTTTTCCATCAATCCGGATAATAGGAGACCGCCCAACGCACAAATGAAGATCGGACGCGTTCTGTTGGGCTACCATCCCAAGAAAGCTGTTGAATTTTGCTTCAATTTGAGTTACGTTTTCCACTCAAAATTTTTTTAGTCTTTTAGAGCCAGGGCTGATTCGATTTTTTCAATGACCTCCGCTGGCGTGAAATGAGATTTTATAAGATAATCCTGAATCCCCAGGCTTCGCACTTTTTGTATGCTTTCCTTCTCTCCCACGTTGGTAAGAAGTATAATGGGAATATCTTTCCACTCTTCTTTTTTCTTCAACTCCCCAAGCATTTCAATGCCCCCCATAACTGGCATTATGATGTCCAGCAAAATCAAATCAGGCTTGTCCTGCCCCAATTTTGTCAGGCCCTCCTCTCCATTTTGGGCAATCTGAACCTCATGGCCCATTTCCAAAAGCTTGGTTGAATAAACTTCTGCCACAAAGTTATCATCCTCCACGATTAGTACCTTTTTTTTGCTCATTCCGGTAGTAGTCCGCCCCGCAGAAGATAAAATGGGCGGAAGTTATTAAAAAATAATTAAATTACCAAATAACGATAGTAAAATTTATTCAATGGCGGATCACTACCGGGCATTTTTTTAGTCTATTTCCAAGGATTCTTCCTCGGTCACTCTTTCTATTTCTTCCAGCGTCGTGATTCCCATAAGAACTTTGAGCACTCCGTCCTGTTTCATTGTTATCATTCCCTGCTCTTTGCCAGCTTTTCGAAGCCCCTCCTCATCAATGGAACCGCCCAAGAGGCCCAGCACCCTATCATCAATACTGAAAACCTCGAAAATACCGATCCTGCCCTTCATTCCGGAACCGCCGCATTTTGCGCAACCTTTGCCCTTGTATATTTTCAATCCCTTCGAAACATCAACGTCCCCTCTTTGGTTCTCTGGTATTTGAGAAATCACTTTTTCAATATTCTTCGCGGCTGCTTCCGTCAGCCTCACTGCTTCTTTGCATTCTTGGCAAATTCGCCTCACCAGCCTTTGGGCGACTATTACTCTCAAGGACGACGCTAAAAGAAAAGGCTCGACTCCCATATCAACAAGTCTCGGAATAGCCCCTACTGAATCATTGGTGTGAAGAGTTGAAAGGACAACGTGTCCGGTAAGCGCAGCATGCACTGCCAATTCCGCTGTTTCCTTATCGCGGATTTCGCCAACCATTATAATATCCGGGTCTTGGCGAAGAATAGAGCGCAGTCCCGTGGCAAAAGTATATCCTATCTCCGGCTTTACCTGGCTTTGATTTATGCCTTCAATCGCGTATTCAACCGGATCCTCCAAGGTAACGATGTTTACTCCCTCTTTATTAAGAATCTGGAGAATGGAATAAAGAGTTGTCGATTTGCCAGAACCCGTCGGTCCAGTAATCAAGATCATTCCATAAGGCTCGAAGATGTTTTCCTTGATGACATCGTAATTTCTTCCCCGAATCCCCAAGTTTTCGAGGCTGATCAGCCCCTGTTCCTTGTCCAGCACCCGCATTGCCACCTTTTCTCCCATTGAAACCGGGAGTGATGAGACTCGAAAATCGATTTGCTTGCCCCTTTCAATGATGCGAAAGCGCCCGTCCTGCGGCTTTCTCCGTTCGTCTATTTTCAAGTTCGAAAGAATTTTGACTCTTGAAACTATCGCTGGCCCGACTTTTTTGGGAAGCGTCAGGGAATTATGGAGTATGCCGTCCTGCCTGTATCTCACTCTGACGCAGTCTTCCATCGGTTCAATGTGGATATCGCTTGCCATACCCTCGATTGCGTTGCGCAAGACCACTTCAACTATCTTTGCCACCGGAGCATCCTTCATTATCTCTTCTTTTTGCGCTTCCTTCACCGGTTTTCCTATTCCTACTTTTTCCTCCCGGCTAATAGATTCCAGCGCTTTCGTGATCGCAAAAGCCGGACTAGTGTAGGCTCCCAAGGCGGACTTGAAATCTTCCTCGGAGATTTTCACCATTTCTATGATCAGCTGGTTCTTCTCTGCCAAAAACTGAAGGGCATTCTGGACTTCAATATCATCCATGTCCACAACGCCGACCCGAAGAGTTTTATGATCCTTCTCTAGAGGGACGAACTGGTATTTTTTGGCGGCTTCGTAAGGAACAAGACTAATAATATCAGGAGAGATCTTAATATGCTCCCAGCTTATTTTTTCCTGCGTCTTATTGTTATCATTGCTGAAGTCTTTATTTTTCTTAGTCATCACTCTTTTCAAAATTGAGGAAGTCTTTTGGTCTCATAATATCCGGCGATATAGTATCTACTTAAAAATATTTCTCTCTCCTGCTTCATAGACAGCCGGAGCTTCATACGGCGAATACACCATTTCTTTTATTTTGCTGATAACATTTTTGCTAAATCCCGCTTGGCTTGCCAGCGAACTCAACACACCCGAGTTGCCCTTCTCACTTTTAGGCTTGTAATAAACCTCGAGGGTAACTTTGCCGCTAAGAATATCTGAAGCTGGCTGTTCCGAAGCGCTTTGGACCCCTGACGCCAGACTGATCTTTTTTAAGTTTGCAACCCGGTTTGATTCGGCGATGTTCCTGAAAAAATTCAACATCTGTTCCCAGGTGCCCTTTATCCCGATTTCAACTATCAGACTTTTGGCGCAGGAAGAGGAACTCGGCAAAGTCAGGGCGCCCGAAGCTTGAGAACTAGAGCTGGGAGAAACCTCTCCTGTACCGCCTGTCGCAGCCGCCATTTCCCCGGGGCTCGGACAGCTGTAAGAAAGATCTCCCGAACTGCTTTTTTGGGAAGAGCCAACATCGTCGATCATGACTCCGCTCCGCGCCGCTTTCTGATGCATTTCCGAAAGAAAGTCATCAAAAGATTCATCGCCAGGAAGGGCTACTTCAATAATTTTTCTTTCTTCCATTGATTGCCAGGTTGATTTTAGCTGCGCCAATTTTTGAGACTGGTCTTGCAGACTGGCGAGTTGCGCCTTTTCTTCTTCAGCCGATTTTTTGTAGTTCCTCATTTCCAAATATTTCGGTTGAATAAAAAGAATGGCTAACATCACCACAATTCCCAGAGACAGGGGAAGTATGAGGACTCTCAAGCCGATTATCTTGTTGACCATTTTATTTTTTTGCCCGCCCATCTCCTAAGATCACCGAATCTTAAGAAAATCAAGGCTTTTTTATTTATTATAAGCTTCTTTTTTTATTTCCGCACTCATTTCAAACTGCACGCCGACTTGCCCGGTTCCCGCCGCCCCAGACTGCGCCGCGTTTTTGAACTCTATTGATTCGACAAGCGGACAGTTCTTGAGAAGGATAATTTCTCGTGACAAGGAATCAAAATTAGGCGCAATGCCCTTTATGGAAAGATTATCCCCGCTATAGTCCCACTGGAGTTCCGTAAAGCGAACTTCCGGAAGCACAAATTTGCTCAAGTTTTTCAAGAAACCATCCAGATAAACATGATCTCCGATTATTTTTTCGAGAAGGTTCAATTTCCCCTGAAAATCAGCCACGTCTGAAAAATTGGGCCCGCTTATTTTTGCCTTTTCTTCTTGAATTTGGCTCTCAACGTTGCTTTTTTCCCGCTGATAACTATTTGAAATCTGGCCCAAGGCAAAATAGACACCCACTGCGACGACAAGCAAAGAAATAGAAAGAGCAAGAGACGTTCTTCCGGAAAGCTTCGGTTTGTTTTTTTCCTCTGGGGAAACAAGATTAATATTGGTTACCATATATTTTTTGTTACTAGGTTTATTTTCTCAACTATACCACGAACAGATGATTTGGGCAAAATCACGGGCTTACCCCGTACCATAGGCTGACCGCCTGTAGCTTTGGGACAATAGCCCATCGGGATTTATTAACATTCATTCTTGAGCTTACGTCACGGAGCGTTCTGTGGTACGGGGCTTACCCAATTTCGTCAAGCCCACGAAGCGCTAACCCTATTGCTACTGTCAGCTCGGGAGACACTTCTTTCACTACGGGCTGATATTTGCTTTCGACACTTACTCTCGCCAAAGAATTGCCCAGTTGACATTCAATTGAAACCTGAGAGGAAATATATTCTACCAAGGTAGCGAGCTTCGAGGTCCCGCCAGTAAAAATTATTTTCTCAATCTTGTTAAGTGGATTTTTTTTATGATAAAGTTCGCGCAATCTCTTGATTTCATCAATAATCATTCCGACAACAGGGCCAATAAGATTTGCAAGCTGTTCTTTGACATTTATGAGACTTATTTGCGTTGACCTTTTTATTTTATCTGCCCTTTGAAGGTCCACCCCGAGGCCGCTTGCAATAGCTCTTGTGATCTCCGCTCCTCCAACATCAATGCTTCTGGTTACCCTTATTATCCCATCACTTGCAATCGTGAAGTCGGTTGCCTTGGCGCCAATATTCACAACCATAAATGACCCCCTATCATTGCCAATGAGACATCTTACTGTCGCGAAGTTTTCAACCTCCATAGCCAAGACATCGAGTCTTGATTTTTCCGCGATAAATGTTAGCTTTTCTATCGCCGGTTTGGGAACGGTAACCACCATAATCTGCATTTTTCGACTCTGCTGGGCCGCAGCCTGACCTCCCTCAACCGGCCTTTCTGCTAAATTTCCGATTATCTCCCAGCCCAGACTCACTTCCTCAAGAGGCGTCGGGATGTACTTGTTCGCCTCAAATCTCACTGCTTTATCGGTTTCGGCACGCGGCATCTCCGGAAGCTCCATAAAAGAAATAAGCGCTAGAAAGCCGGGTATCCCCACAACCGTTTTTCTGGTGCTAAAGTTCCCTCTCTTGACCACGCTCTGCAAGATATCGCTTGTCTGACTATCCAGAATTTCCAAGCTGCTGCTCTGGAGAAATAACCCGGAGTCATAGGAAAGGGAATAATTAGTCAAAACAGGAACATTATTTTCCTTCTTGAGTTCGACTATTTTCACTCCCGTAGTGCCCACATCAACTCCCAATGAGCGGTTTTTTGCTGAAAAAAATCTGAACATAGTTGAAAATAAAAAACAAGCCGAAAAGTTCAGCTTGTCCGCCTTAATAAACAACCCTTGGAAATTTTGGTTTCCTCGAAATGCATTTTATTTTTGTGTTTGCTGGATATTCTCCGCACTTTCAATTTTACCATACTTCCAAAGAATGCACAACGTCCTTCGTACGAATCCAATCCTATTATATAATACATCCAGCAACTAATTGTGGCAAATGACTAAGAGTTCTAGTGGTTTCAGAAAAAATCTAAAAAAAGCCATTCTTGACACTCTTTTCCCAATTTTCTGTTTCGGCTGTGGGAGAGAGGGTTCTTGGTTATGCAACGAGTGCGTCAAAAAAGTGAAGATTCTCGAAAGACAGTATTGCCCTCAATGTGAAAAAGAAATCACTTTAAGCGGATCGCTTTGCGGGAAGTGCCGCCACGGGAAAAAATCGCATCTGGACGCGCTGATTTCTTCAACCGGCTATGACGCTCCGGCGATAAAGAAATTGACCCATGGTCTCAAATATCGCTATCTGACCGATGCGGCCGGGGTGCTGTCACATTTTATCATAAAAGCGCTGCTTTTTCATGACTGCCCTCTGCCCTTTGCGATTGTTCCCGTTCCGCTCCATAAGAAACGTTTGCGCTGGCGCGGATTCAACCAAGCTCAACTCCTGGCTGAAAAAATATCCGAAAATCTCGCCCCGCCGCTTGTGATTTCCGTCTTAGACATTTTGGAGAGGAAGAAATATAATAAACCGCAGATGGAGATAAAAAACTACCAGGAAAGGCTGCGCAACGTCGAGGATATTTTTCAGCTTAAATCTGATTTCGACTGCAGCCCAAT
>Ga0315268_10009076_pt1 | contig 10347 bp, 11 predicted proteins | sample C1_top_MG_FD_204535 | JGI IMG/M metagenome (GOLD analysis project Ga0315268, IMG submission 204535) | Sediment microbial communities from Yellowstone Lake, YNP, Wyoming, USA - C1_top | ecosystem: Environmental > Aquatic > Freshwater > Lake > Sediment | place: USA: Wyoming | collected 2017-08-01 | reverse complement strand
TACTCTCACCGTCATCAGGAAAAATGTCTGGGCGGTGTGACCACTGGGAAAGGACCGACCTCGTTCCCGCCAGCCGATGACCCGCGTCTCCTCGAGACCAAGAAATGGGCGGGCACGATCCGTCAGCGCCTTGATGGTCTCCACCAGTAGCCACAGAGTGAGCGTGCCGAGGATGACCTCGACGGCCAGGCGGCGGGTGTTCAGCACGAAAAACAGGCCGGCCAAAAAGAAGGCGGTCACCATGTTGCCCACCTGCGTCGCCAGCCACATGACGCGATCCAGCCACTTGCGGTGGTAGCCGCGAAGGTTAAAGAACAGGAAAATCCAGGTATCCAGGCGCTGTCCGGCCGACCACACCAGGGACACTGCGATCAGAGCAAAGAGGAAAAGCATGCCGACCAATGCCCAGTGGGCGCGCAGCGCCGCGAACAAGGCCGCCCGCGCCCCGCTCGGCAGCCAAATAAAAAACAGGCCCAGGCCAATCACAAGGCTTATCAGCAGCGCGAGCCGTCGGCGGGCAGACCCAAGACGAGTGGCGTGCGACTCTGGCGGCAAGAGAACCTCTTTGAGGTCACTAGCCATGGGACATCACCTCGCGGTCATCGGCTTTGGGATTCACACCGTCTCCTCGGCAACCGCTGTCGGGGCCGGCGGCGTCTCCTCAGTAACCGCTGCCGAGGTCGGCGTCGTCGCCGCAACACCCGCAGGACCTGCCATCACCCTCAATCGGTGCGGATGCAACATCACCGTCACAGAACCCTCGCCAACGTTGAGCGAGACGCCATCTGCCATGACGGGCATGGTCGGGTTCGTCCTGATCGCGATTGTTTTAGCGCGAAAGCGCTGGGTGCGCGCATCGGGCGCGGTGGCGGGCGACTGCATCGCTTGACCGATCAAATCGCGCTTGCTCAAATCGGAATAGACGAACACATCGAGATAGCGATCATCAAACGACACGTCCGGCGCGATCTGAAAATTAGCGCCCATAAACGGCATGTTGGCGACGATCACCAGATGCGCGTGCGTGACGATCTCTTTGCGGTTATCCACGCGCAAACGAATTTCGGATGGCACAGCCGATACCAGGGTTGAGATGAACTCGGCGATCTTGCCGAGGTCGCCGTGCTGAATGTCATCGGCGGACGGGTACAACGCCGATGCCAAGCCGATGACGCCGGCTTCCAAAAAACAGCGGCTCGCTTTGCGATGGCGCACCTGCCCCACATCAATTTTGAGCCGGCGTCCTTTGCGCAGGAGCGCGACGGCGTCGGCGAGATTGCGTGTGTCGGTGGGAATGCCGAGACTGCGCGCGAGGTTGTTGCGCGTGCCGGTCGGAATAATGCCCAGCGTCGTCTGGCTGCCGACGAGTCCGAGCGCGACATTTTCAATCGTGCCATCGCCGCCGGAAACGATCACCATTTTCGCGCCGGCGCGGGCGGCGCTGCGCGCGATCGCAGGCAAGCGATGTTCCGGCTGCACAACAACCACTTCGACTTGGATCTGCTGCGTTTGCAAATGGCGCAGCAATTCGACCAGTTGCGCCGCGGATTCCGACGGGTTGCCGGAAGCCGGGTTGAAAATCAGTTTGGCTTTCACAGGCATTATCCTAACACATTTGCATCCCCTACATCTTCTGATACTCGCCTTCGACCACGTCCTCACCGCGCGGCTCGCCGTGCTCATTGCCACCTGGACGCTCAGGGCCGCCTGGCCCGGTCGCCGTAGCGCCGCCGCCGTAGGTGGCCTGGCCCAGGACCATCATCGCCTGTTGCAGCTCCGCGATCTGCGCGCGGATGCGCCCGGTGTCCTCACTTGGCATCGTCTCCTTGAGTGTGTTCATCTGCGCTTCGATCTTGCCTCGATCAGACGCAGACACCTTGTCACCCAGGTCACGCAGCGATTTCTCGGCCTGGTAGATCGCCTGGTCGGCCTCGTTGCGGGCCTGGATGGTCTCCCGGCGGCGATTGTCCTCGGACGCGCTGCGCTGTGCGTCTTGCACCATGCGCTCGACATCGGCCTTGTTCAGGTTGGTGCTGGCCGTGATGGCGATCTTTTGCTCGCGGCCCGTGGCCTTGTCTTTAGCCGTGGCGTTCAGGATGCCGTTGGCATCCAGGTCGAACGTGACCTCGATTTGAGGCACTCCTCGCGGCGCGGGCGGGAGGCCTTCCAGCCGGAACGTGCCCAGCGTCATGTTGTCGGCCGCCATCGGGCGCTCGCCTTGCAACACGTGAATGTCCACCGCAGTCTGGGCGTCCGTCGCCGTGCTGAACACCTCGCTCTTGCGGGTCGGGATCGTCGTGTTGCGTGGGATGAGCGTCGTCATCACACCACCCAACGTCTCGATGCCAAGCGAAAGCGGCGTCACGTCGAGCAGCAATACGTCCTTCCTCTCGCCGCCCAGGACACCGGCCTGGATCGCCGCGCCCACCGCCACCACTTCGTCCGGGTTGACCGACTTGTTCGGCTCGCGACCCGCGGCCAGCTCGCGCACGAGCTGCTGGATCATCGGCATGCGGGTCGCGCCGCCGACAAGCACCAGTTCGTCCAGGTCTTGCGGCGTGCGCTTGGCGTCAAGCAATGCGGCCTCGAACGGCCCACGGCAACGTTGGACGAGTGGTGCGCTGAGTTGTTCGAGCTTGGCGCGCGTGATTTTTATCTGCAAGTGCTGGGGGCCGGAAGCGCCCGCCGTGATGAACGGCAGGTTGACCTCAGTCTCCAGCATAGACGAAAGCTCGATTTTGGCTTTCTCGGCGGCTTCCTTGAGCCGCTGCAGCGCCTGGCGATCCTTGCGCAGGTCAATGCCTTGCTCCTTCTTGAATTCATCGGCAATGTATTCCGCCAGGACAGCGTCCCAATCGTCGCCGCCCAGGTGCGTATCGCCATTGGTCGCCTTGACCTCCACCACGCCCTCGCCTACTTCCAACACGGAAACGTCGAACGTGCCGCCGCCCAGGTCGAACACAAGGATCGTCTCGTCCTTCTTCTTGTCCAACCCATACGCCAGCGCGGACGCCGTCGGCTCGTTGATGATGCGCAGCACTTCCAAGCCCGCGATCTTGCCCGCATCCTTGGTCGCCTGGCGCTGGCTGTCGTTAAAGTACGCCGGGACAGTGATGACGGCCTGCGTCACCGGCTCGCCCAGATACGCTTCAGCATCCTTCTTGAGCTTTCCCAGGATCATCGCCGAGATTTCCTGCGGCGTGTAGGTCTGGTTGGTCTGGGGGATTTGAACGCGCGCATCGCCGGCTGGCCCTTCGATCACCTTGAACGGCACGCGCTGGCGCTCTTGGGCCACTTCGCCGTAGCGCCGGCCCATGAATCGCTTGATGCTGAACACAGTGTTTTCCGAGTTGACCACGGCCTGGCGCTTGGCCACCTGGCCCACCAATCGCTCGCCGGTCTTGGTGAACGCGACCACCGACGGAAGCAGGCGGCTGCCCTCCGCCGTCGTGATGACGACCGGTTCGCCGCCCTCTAACACCGCGACCAGACTGTTGGTCGTTCCCAGGTCAATGCCTACGATCTTGCTCATGATTCACCTCTTCGATCCTTGACTCAACCGACGTGCAGTTCAACCACCTGGCGGAAATGAAAGCCATAGATGGCCAGCGTGATGGCCAGCGGGAACAGCCGGGGACGCCGGAACAGGGTCCAAAAAAAGAGCTTCCAATAGTGCACGCGCTCGACACCGCGGATGCCCAATTGGTAGATGGACCGCCCAAAGGCCAGGATGTATTGCGGCTCCAAGTGGAACCTGATCTTGGGCGGCTGGTACTCGCGGAGAAAAGTCAAAACGCGCTCGTAATAGAACTGGGGCGCGTAGATTTGGTTCAGGATCTTGCGATAGCCTTCCCGCAGCGTATCCAGGCCCATCTTGGGGATGATGTTGGTCGAGCCATCCACGTTATCGCCCGACATTTCATTCACCAGGCGGCCTTCTCGTTTCAGACGCTCGTACAGACCTGTTCCCGGAGGAGCTTGCAGCAGTCCCACCATGGCCGTCACGATGCCGCTCTTTTGGATAAAATCAATCTGCTGCTGAAAGATCGAAGGGGTATCGCTGTCAAAGCCGACGATGAACCCACCCTGCACCTGGAGACCGGCGCGCTGGAGCCGCTTGACGCTCTCCACCAGGTCCCGGCCCTTGTTTTGGGTCTTGCTACATTCGACCAGGCTGTCTTCGTTGGGCGTCTCGATGCCGACAAACACCGTATCGAACCCGGCCTGCGTCATGAGCCTCATCAGATCCGTATCGTCGGCCAGGTTGATGGACACTTCGGTGCTGAACGGCATGCCGACCTTTCCCTTTCGCCATTCGATCAACGCCGGCAGCACCTCGGACTTTAATTTCTTCTTGTTGCCGATAAAGTTGTCGTCCACGAAAAAGACGCTCTTTCGCCAGCCCAGCGCGTAGAGGCTGTCCAACTCGGCGATAATCTGCGCGGCGGTCTTTAATCGCGGGCGATGCCCCAACAGCGCCGTCACGTTGCAAAAGTCGCAACTGAAGGGGCAGCCTCGGGAGAACTGGATACTGACCGTGTCGTAATGTTTGAGATTCGCCAGTCCCCACAGGGGCATCGGGGTGTGTTGGATATCCGGGAACTCGGTCGTGGTGTAGATGGGCTGAGCGCACCCGTTGGTCAGGTCTGCCAGGAAAGGCGGCAGGGTCAGTTCGGCTTCGTTGAGCACAAAGTGGTCTACGAGGCCGAACCGCTCGTGTTCCATGGTAAAGAGCGGCCCGCCTGCCACCACCTTCACACCGGCCTCTTTGCAGCGAGCGATCAAGGCTCGCGCCGAATCGCTCTGCACGATCATAGCGCTGACGAAGACATAATCGGCCCAGGCCAGGTCGGCTTGGGTCAGGCTGGTCACGTTGAGGTCAACCAACCGTTTTTCCCACTCGGCAGGCAACATGGCCGCCACCGTCAACAGGCCCAAGGGCGGCGCACCGGCCCTTTTGCGAACAAACTTGAGCGCGTGTTTGAAACTCCAAAAGGTGTCCGGGAATTCTGGGTAGACAAGCAGGATTCTCAACAGTCTCTCCTTTCGCAATTGAGCCTATTCGGTAAGTCCGAGTAGGCTCAATTTCCATGTGAATGTGCCACCAACCAACCAGCCTTTCGGGACAAGGCGCGTATTTGCTGCCGTTCATCAGTCACTTTGTGTGACACCAGCGATCTTTGCCAAGGCCCTCGCATAAACCATCATCTGCTCGTGGACTTCCGCGAGTTCTTGACGAAATTCGGAAGCTTTTTCCCACAAGCGTTCGTGGTCGCGTGCGCTGACGTCGGGCGGACGCTTTTGTTCGTGGGCGAGTAGCAAAGGATGCCATTTAGACAAGAATGGCGTGAGGCCCTTATTCAGGACTTGAATTGCCACGGGCCCGAACGAGTTTGGCCCTTGCGCTACTGGCGGCCCTGCTCGTCTGAGAATCTCTCTTGAAGCCTCAAAGATACTATACAGGGATGAAAGAGCCTCGCGCATAAGACCTTCATCAGGGCCACACGGCTGGACTGCGATTCGAGTGGTCAACTCCACGTACAATTCCCATGCGGCTCTTTGCTGAACCTCATCCGGCTCAAGTTCGAGCTGACCCAGGCCAAATGGCAAACTGACCGTGAGCTTGGTCGCTTTTTCCCTTTTCTTTGTCATACCTGATTCCTCCTACCCGGTCTTGAGGATGGCGTCCCGTAGCGCTTCAGCCGGATAGCCCTTGAGCAAAAAGGCGCCGGCCCCGGCGGCCAACGCGGCAGCCCCCGCAACGGTCACGCCCGATGTAAAGACACCCTCTACCGACCCATCAGGATCAAAACACCCGCCGCAATGGCGAGGATCGCCAAGATCAGGCTCAGGCCATTGAGAGCCGGGATTAATGCGATCAAGCCCCAGGCGATGAGCCAGATGGCCAGCAAGAGCATTCCCAGGTTCTTTGTCAGTCTCATGTTGTTCACCTCCTTTGTGTAAAGATTGCGATTCGTAACACCGAGTCGCGGCGCGCAGACATCGCGTGCTGCGGTCGCGATGTTTTTCTTGGCTTGGCGACGGTGGGCGCAGAAGATAATCTATGCGGGGCCGATCACACGACCATCTCCCGCGCTCCTCGTCTAGCCACAGATGACCACGGCTGTCGAACTACATGCCGCGCATCACCGTGGCGATCAGCAAGAGTGCCCACCCTGCGACCACGAGCCAAAAGGCATACGCGGCGAGAGCAGTAATGACCCCTAGAACTCCCAGAATCCCCACTATGCCGAGGATCAAGGCAATGATCCAGACGATCTGTGATGGTGCACTGAGTTTCAAGTTCATTTTTTCCTCCTGAATGGTATGTGTGAGAACTGGCTGGTTCGATAACTCTCCCGGCCCCGTGGCAGAGCGCCAATTGTGGAAAGCCCCCGAACCCGTGTCAAGCGTAGCGGGCAGGAGCAGTTGGGATGATTATTTTATTCCGACTCCCTTACGATATGACACATACAGATCAGATAACCGTTCTGCGGAGACAGGATCACTACGAGCCAGTAGAGTGATGATCTCATCACGTCGGGTAAACAGCGGCAGGACTCCCTCTCTTTGCGCCGGCGAGAGAGCCGAAGCATCCCCTCTGTCAGTTTCTGCCCGTAAGGAAGTAAAAAAGTTGCTGGCCGCTTGACGGGCTGGCTCATAATCGCCCCGCCGCGCGTCAATGACTGCGGAGGCAAGGGCATTCTGTAGCCTGGCCAGGCTTAATTGGTGCTCTGCCTCAGAAAGACTGCCGGAACATTCACGAGACTGCCACCACATGGGGACGAAGCCGAGCAGGAAGGCGACGAGCAGCAGGACAGCCTGCCTGATGACCCGCTGCATCCAGGAAGTCGTCTTGACCAGTTTAGGTTGCACAGCTTGGCTCATACTAACTCCTTAGCGTGGCTCCCATTTCATGGCATCGAACGCAATCAGGCGCGTCTGGTATGGCTCGGACGTAACGTCGTCAAGCGCGACATAGTCATTGGACGTGCCGAGAAATGTAAAAGTCCCTAACGACACCCAGCGACCGCGGTTGATGGATTGATCCACGCTGCGTTGAGCGAGACCGTCGGCGTATGAGATACGGTAAATTGCTTGCGAGGTGGTGGAGTAGCGCTCCGGAATGTACACATAGACTTCGTATTGCCCTGGCTTTAGGTTGGGGTGCCAACGCGCCCAGTTGTAGTTGGGTTGCAACTCGTCGCTGTTACGTGCCCAGAACAGGCGACCGCCATAGCCTTCGTTTGCAGTGTACCAGCCGGTCGCCGATCCGCCTTGGGAAAAAGCAGGGTCGGTGTCGTCAACAATCACGGTTCCAGGCAACGTGACAAGAGTCCACGCGAGTTGAACCACCGCTCCACCGTCATTCTCATAATACTCTAGCTCGATCGGGATTTCGCCGCCCGGCAGGTAAATGTCGGCGGTATACGTTCGCGGCGACTGGACGCGCCAGGTATCAATCAGCAGATGATTGTTCACCCACAGGCGAGCGCCGTCGTCCACCGTCAGTGTGAAGCGGTACGAGCTGGCCGACAGGTCGAGCTGCCGCGTCCAATGGGCAGAAAACCCGTCGGCATTGACGATCCCCGGCGCGGGGGAGCCGCTGCCCCAGTTAAAATCAATTTGCGCATCGTTGCGCACCAGCGCCGGGGCGCCGCCGAGCATCATGTTGTTAAAATACTCGCCGCGCCAGTCGTAGGATATCGGCGTTCTGATCAGGTTCCACGAGAGCCTGGCCACAGCCCAGCCATCGTTCTCGTAAAACTCGACCACGACCAGGTGGTGCCCGGTGGCCAGGCCCCAGTCGGCGGTAAACGTTTGAGGCGCGTGCTCGTCCCATTGGTTGATGATCAAGGCGTTGTCTACCCAAACGCGAATGCCGTCGTCGCTGGTGGCTGTGAAGCGGTATGTGCCTGGCGTCACGTTAAGGTAGCGCGTCCAGCGCGCCGAAAAGTTGTCGGCGTTGACGCTGGGGTCAGGAGAACTGCTGCCCCAGTCGTAGTTAATGTCGGACTCGTTGCGCACTAGCACCGGCGACCCGCTCAGTGTCTTGTTGTTATAGTAGGCTGCCTGCCAGGTGGGGTATGAACCCTGGGGCGGAGTAGGCCCCTGGGCTAAAGCGGCGCCGGTCAGTACCAGGGCCAGGATTAGATTGATAGGGATACTGATCCGTCTAAACATGATTCACCTCTTTGACCTTCAACGCACCACCTCAGTTCTCTTCCCGGCCGGCAGCCAGTCCCACGCCCACAATCAGCAAGACCAGGGGGATCAGGCACGCCAGACCGATCCACACCGGCTCGGCGATCCATACGCCCAGTTGCAGGCCCGATGCGTTTTCGAACGCGCGCATCAGGTCTACGTACAGGTTGTCGCGCGAAGGCTGCAGCCAGACGAAGGGCTGCGTTGGGTCGCCCACGAACGGGCTGAGCCGCCAGGCCATCTGGGAGCCGACGACGGCGTACAAGATGAACCACGCCCCCATCACTCCGCGCCGCAGGCCAGGCGACGCTTGCTCGAAAAGGTTGACGCGCTCCATTCCGCGCCACAGGTAAAACAGGCCAATGCATCCACTGACCGTCACCGATCCGGCGGCCAGCAGTTGGAAGAACGGGTAATTGTGCGAGGTAAGGACAAAGATGGCTATTACCGGCGCAAGCCCCAGGAGCAGCAAAGCCGTCACGCCGACTCCGGCCAAGACCACCGTGGCGACCTGGGTGAGGCCGAGCCGTGTCCCGAACGCCCGTGAAAAGAGGTATAGCGCCGGCAAGCAGAGCAGGCTCGCGCCCATCACCAGGATCGGCATCTTGATCGCCGACGAAAACGCTTGCCAAGGGCTATGGGACAGCCCAATCACAAAGCCAAAGACGGCCAGGCACAAGACGGATGCGGTAGCGAGCCAACTGCTTAGGAATCGCAAGCTCTTGCCTTGCCCGATACACTCGAAGAAAGAATCGGGATCCCGCAAAAGATGAAGCACTCCGTTCATCGAGTTATCCATGGGGCTTCCTGTTCGCGTCGACGGTGATGGACAGCACGTTATCTTGATCCCGAATGTATACCACAAGCGGCATGTTTATCTCCGTACCTCTGATCAACCTTGCCCGATGGATGCCTGACTGACGATCGCCTCCAACAGATCTTGCGCCGGACAGCCCTTGAGCAAAAAGGCGTCGGCCCCGGCGGCCAACGCGGCAGCCCGATGAGCCGTGTACATCGTCAGCACCACAATCCTGACCTGCGGCCGCCGGCTTTTGATGAGGCGGATCGCTTCCAGCCCATCTATCCCTTCGGCTGACCCTTCACTGCGTTCAGGGCTTCGGCTCAGGGCAAGTGCCGGCATCGGAATGTCCATGAGTGCCACATCCGGATGGCATTTCTCCACGAGTTGTACGGCCTCCACGCCATTCGCCGCCGCACCCACCACTTGGATCTCCGGCCAGGCGTCCAACAAGGCTTGTAGACCTTGGCGGATGTGCACCTGGTCATCGGCAATCAGAACTCGCACGCGTTGCTCCATTCGACGTCACCTGTGTTAGAATGTAGCTCCCGCCAAATCGCTGTCCCCGCCCCTGAAGGGCGTCCTGCCCACCCATGTCTCCGGCCCCGGTGGGGCCTGAGCGGGCCGTACCGCTTGAGGGTACCCTGGGGGCTGTGCCGGGAAACTTGGCTTATGTTGAAGCATCTGTAAACTCGGACTCAAGATGGAAGCAGGACGCCGCCCTAAAGTCACGCTCACCTGTCTCTGCTCCTCGCCCTGCAGGAGTGTCAACGTCACCGTCTGGCCTGGTTGAGCTTGCTGCAAAAAGGTCTGCATATCCTTCAACCGGCTCACCGGTTGACCATCTAGCGCGACGATCACTTCACCCCCGATAAGCCGGCGATGTCCGTTGCTGACAAAGGCCTGGCTTCCCGCTTGGAGATGGGCTTGGTCCGCCGGCCCGTGTTGTTCCAGCTCTTCCACCAGGACACCTTGCTGGCCGGAGGCGAGGTTCATCGCCAGCGCCACGTCCGGCGTAACGGTCAGGCCCAGGAGGCCCAGCCAGGGCGTTGGCGCGCAGCGCAGCGCGCCATCGGGTTTTTCATTCACGACCTGGCTGCGTTGCGTTCGGGATTTGGGCACTGGGGTGACCTTGTCAAGACGCATGGCCCATAATTGCGGCATGACTTTTTCCATAACCTTCTGGACGAGACCGGTATGTGCAAGTGCCATTTTCATTCACTCCTCGAGTACACTATTTGAAGTTTAGACTAAAGGGCAACCTACTCTTGCAGTAAGTTGCCCTCTGGGGTAATGTTCGTGGCATCCCAACCGACGAGCATCCCCAGATGAATCTTAACATA
>Ga0315268_10009075_pt1 | contig 10348 bp, 8 predicted proteins | sample C1_top_MG_FD_204535 | JGI IMG/M metagenome (GOLD analysis project Ga0315268, IMG submission 204535) | Sediment microbial communities from Yellowstone Lake, YNP, Wyoming, USA - C1_top | ecosystem: Environmental > Aquatic > Freshwater > Lake > Sediment | place: USA: Wyoming | collected 2017-08-01 | reverse complement strand
GACATCGTCAAGCCGCAGCGCGTGCAGCACGCCATCGTCGAGTTCGTCGACATCGCCGGGCTGGTGGCGGGGGCGAGCAAGGGAGAGGGCCTGGGCAACAAATTCCTCGCCACCATCCGCGAGACCGACGCCATCGTCCATGTGGTGCGCTGTTTCCACGACGACAACATCGTCCATGTCGCCGGCGGCGTAAACCCGCTCTCCGACATCGAGACCATCGAGACCGAGCTGGCGCTGGCCGATCTGGCCACGGTCGAGAAAAGCCTGGCGCGCTATGCCAAGCAGGCCAAGTCGGGTGGCGACAAGGAGGCGCAGCGGCTGGTGGCGGTACTGGGGAAGGTCCGGACGCAACTGGACCTGGCCAAGCCGGTGCGTGCCCTCGATCTTTCGAAGGAGGAATGGGCGGCGCTGCAGCCGTTCTGCCTGATCACCGCCAAGCCGACGCTCTATGCCGCCAACGTCGATGAACACGGCTTCGAAGCCAATCCGCTGCTGGATCAGGTGGTGGCGCACGCGGCGCTGGAAGGGGCGCCGGTCGTGGCGTTTTGCGCGGCGATGGAAGCCGAGATCGCAGACCTCTCCGACGACGAGAAGCAGATCTTCCTGGCCGATCTCGGCCAGGATGAGCCCGGCCTGAATCGGCTGATCCGCGCCGCCTACAAGTTATTGGGCTTGCAGACCTACTTTACCGCCGGGGTGAAGGAGGTGCGGGCGTGGACCATCCACGTCGGCGATACCGCACCCCAGGCGGCCGGCGTGATCCACACCGACTTCGAGCACGGCTTCATCCGCGCCCAGACCATTGCTTTTGAGGACTTCATCGCCTGCGGCGGCGAACAGGGCGCCAAGGAAGCGGGGAAGATGCGCGCAGAAGGCAAGGAGTATGTCGTCAAGGACGGCGACGTGATGAACTTCCTGTTCAACGTCTAACCCGGCCGATGGGATCGAGGCATCCCATGAGACTCCAACAAACCCCGTAAATCTCCGTGATTACGGGGTTTGTTGTTGGCGGGTACCGATGCGCTCAACAACTATGATGTGCATCCGATTACATGGAGCAAGCGCGATGAGGTGTGGGAGGAACTGGCAGCGTGATTTCCATTTCGCCCTCCCCGAATTTGCATACCCTGCTACCCGAACTTGGATCTGAGCTCCACGAATTTGAGCTAGAACGGATGGTCCCAGCAAGCAATGGCCATTGGCACCCCTAGCCCGAGGGGAAAACTCAATGAGCGACCAAGCCTTGCCCCAATCCGAATTCATCCTCTACCAGACGGAGGATGGCCGCACGCGCATCCAGTGCCGCTTTGAGAACGAGACGGTTTGGTTGTCTCAGAAGCTGATGGCCGAGCTGTTCGGCAAGGACATTCGGACGGTCAACGAGCACATCCAGAACGTCTTCGCCGAGGGGGAACTGGTGGTGGATTCAGTTATCCGGAAATTCCGGATAACTGCCGCCGATGGTAAGAACTATGAGACCAGCACTACAACCTGGAGGTGATCATCGCGGTGGGTTACCGGGTGAAATCTTCGCGCGGCACGCAGTTCCGCCAATGGGCGACGGCACGCTTGAGTGAATTCTTGGTGAAGGGTTTCACCATGGACGACGAGCGGCTCAGGAATCCGCCGGGCAAGGGCCAGAAGGATTACTTCGATGAGCTGCTAGAGCGCATCCGGGACATCCGCTCGTCGGAGCGACGGTTCTATCAGAAGGTGCTGGATATCTACGAGACGAGTGTGGACTACACGCCGGTCGCGGAGCAGTCGCACCGGTTCTTTGCCGCGGTACAGAACAAGATGCACTGGGCGACGCACGGCCACACCGCCGCCGAAATTATCCACGAGCGGGTGGATGCGGGGAGGCCGTTCATGGGCCTTCTGACCACGCGACCAGGTGGCATTGTGCGCAAGGATGGCGTAGCCACTCCGATTCGAACATGTCGTAGCGCGTGATAGACCTCCGGCGCGACGAGAGATGTCGGCTGCCGGCCGGTTGCGTGAATGCTCAAATTCCCCTTGCATTTTTCTGTTTAATGGGATATTTTTCCATTAACGATTCGTCAAGACATTTTTATTACTCCCGGGGGGGATGGTCATGAGCACAACTTCAAGCACCCGCCTGGCGCGTTTCCAGCGCGTCGGCATTGCCCTGGCGGCCGTCGCGCTGCTCGGCGGATTGGCGTACGCCGGCCCCGGTTGGCTGAAAACGCTGTTGGTCAGCAAGGATGCGCACCGCAGGCATGAAGAAGCACAGGCGCCAATGCCAGCGCCGGCAACGACCGACAGCGCGAGCGCCGGGTTGCAGGAAAACCAGTCCGGGGGCGACGCTAGCCTGTTCGCCTCCGACAATCCCTTCGCGCCGCTCAATCCAGGCTCCGGCACGGGGAGCGACAGCGGCTCGACCTCCGGCCAGCCGCCGGCGACGCCGGCCGGCACGACGCCCGCCGGCGGCCGCTACCTGGTGCTCGCCTGGAACGATCTGGGCATGCACTGCGTCGATGGCAAGGACTACTCGATCATGTCCATCCTGCCGCCCTACAACAATCTGCACGCGCAGTTGATGGACCGGCAGTCGGGCCAGCAGGTGACTTCCGGCGTGACCCTGACTTATGAGGCGATGCGCGACCCTTCGGGCTCGATCAACACCTCGTCTGCCAACAAGACCAACTTCTGGCAATACGTGAAGGCGCTCTATGGCGCCGCGCCGGCGCTGGATCACGGCCTCAACTTGAGCAATCCGACGGTGAGCAATCCCGTGCCTAGCCTCCAGCCCGCGTCGATGCGCTTCAATACCACCCGGGGCTGGTTCGAGGCCGAGGGGCTGCCCATGCTGCCCTACGACGACACGATGATGGCCGGCGGCGCTTACCACAAGAACTACTACCCGATGGTCAAGGTCGTCGCCCGGGATGCGAGCGGCGCCGCCCTGGCCAGCACGCAGACCGTCCTGCCCGTCTCCGACGAGATGACCTGCATCGCCTGTCACGCCAGCAACTCCGACCATGATGCCGCCAAGCCGCCTGTTCACGGCTGGGCCAATTTCACCGCCGACCCGGAAAAGGACTGGAAGAAGAACGTGCTGCGCCTGCACGACGACAAGCACGCCGGCGATCCGGTGTACCAGGCGGCGCTGCTGAAACTGCAGCCGGCGGCGGCGGGCGGTCTGGCGCTGCGGGCCGATCAGGGCACGCCGACGCTGTGCTCGTCCTGTCACGGTTCCAATGCCCTCAATTCGCCGGGCTTCACCGTCGCGGTCAATGGTCAGAATGTGAAGATCTCCGCCTTCACCTCGGCCATGCACAGCCTGCACGGACGGGTTTTGGACCCGGTGAAGCAGGTGGCGCTCGACGCTATCGGCAATCGCGATTCCTGCTATCTCTGTCACCCGGGTTCGGTGACCAAGTGCCTGCGCGGTGCCATGAGCGAGACGACCAACCTCGACTGCCAGAGTTGCCACGGCAGCATGGCGGCGGTCGGGCAGCCGGGGCGGGTCGGCTGGTTGCAGCAGCCCAACTGCCAGGCCTGCCACCACGACGGCAAGCGCGAAACCGCAGCGGTGACCGATGTGGTCACGGGGACCCTGCGTCAGGTGAGCGACAGCCGCTTCGCCACCAACCCCAATACCCCGGGCACCGGCTACTCGCTGTTCCGCTTCAGCGTCGGCCATGGCAAGAATCAGTGCGAGGCCTGCCACGGTTCAACCCACGCCGAGTACTCGGCCAAGAACCAGACCTGGAGCAGTTCGCACGACAATGACATGCTGCAGTCCATGGCGCAGCAGGGTTACGCCGGCACCATCACCGAATGCACGGTCTGCCACAGCACGCCGCCCTTGACCAAGGATGGCGGGCCGCACGGCATGCACACCATCGGTCAGGCCTGGGTGAACGCGCACGGCGACATGGTCGGCGACAAAGGCGCGCCGGCCTGCACCGCCTGCCACGGCGCCGACTATCGCGGCAGCCCCTTGTCCCAGGTGAAAATCGCCAAGACCTTCAGTCACGACGGCAGGCAGTACGCGCTGGCGGCCGGTACCCAGGTGGGCTGCTACGACTGCCACAACGGCCCGAAGGGCGACTGAGCTAGGCGGAACTTTTGCGGGGAGGGCGGACGCGCCCTCCCCGTCGTTCGAACTGGGCCGGCAATCCGCGCTAACATTGGCTGTCACAGGTCGTGACACCTCAGGGAGCTTGGAAATGACCGTCATCACCTGTATCGAGGATCTGCGCGTCCTGGCCAGAAAGCGCGTACCCAGGATGTTTTACGACTATGCCGATACCGGCTCCTGGACCGAATCGACCTATCGCGCCAATGCCGAAGACTTTCAACGGATCAAGCTGCGGCAGCGCGTGGCGGTCAATATCGACCAGCGTTCGCTGCGCACGCAACTGATCGGCCAGGACGTCGCGATGCCGGTGGCCTTGGCGCCGATCGGGCTGGCCGGGATGCAGCACGCGGACGGCGAAATCCTCGCCGCGCGCGCGGCGGAAAAGTTCGGCGTGCCGTTCACGCTGTCGACCATGAGCATCTGCTCGATCGAAGACGTGGCGGCGCACACTACCGCGCCGTTCTGGTTCCAGCTCTACGTGATGCGCGACCGGGACTTCATCGAGCGCCTGATCGACCGTGCCAAGGCAGCCAACTGCTCGGCGCTGATGTTGACGCTGGACCTGCAGATCCTCGGGCAGCGGCACAAGGATCTGAAAAACGGTCTATCCGCTCCGCCCAAGCCGACTCTGGCCAACCTGCTCAACCTGGCCACCAAGCCGAGATGGGGCTTAGGGATGCTGGGCACGCAACGGCGGCAGTTCGGCAACATCGTCGGCCACGTCAAGGGCGTGGAAAACATGGGCTCGCTGTCGGCCTGGACCAACCAGCAGTTCGATCCCTGCCTCAACTGGAACGATGTGGCATGGATCAAGAAGCGCTGGGGCGGGAAGCTGATCCTCAAGGGCATCATGGATGCGGAGGACGCCCGGCTCGCCGCCGACTCCGGCGCCGATGCGCTGATCGTCTCCAACCACGGCGGCCGCCAACTGGACGGCGCGCCCAGTTCGATTTCGGCGCTGCCCGCCATCGTCGATGCCGCAGGCGCCCGTATCGAGGTGTGGCTGGATGGCGGCATTTACTCGGGTCAGGATGCGTTCAAGGCCCTGGCCCTGGGCGCCAAAGGCACCCTGATCGGACGCGCTTTCCTCTATGGACTGGGCGCCCAGGGGGAGGCGGGGGTGACGAAGTGCCTGGAGATCATCCGCAACGAACTGGATCTGACCATGGCCTTCTGCGGCTTCACCGACATCAACAAGGTCGACCGCAGCGTCCTGCTCAATCCGCCCCGGTGACTGGCGGCGCCTGTATCTGGCCGGGGCTCCCCCTGTTCATCGTCGGACACAGCTTCGGCGGCCAGATCGCGCCGCTTCTGCCCAACTGCTGCAATACGAGGGTTCGCGCCTGCGGCATGACGCCTATCGCAGGCGGACGGTCGATTACTGGGTTCTCGAACCGGCGCAATACGGATCGCCGCGCATCGGTCACTTCGGGTTTTTCAAGCCGCAGAGCGAAGCGGCCCTCTGGCCCTTGGTTGCCGACTGGCTGGACGAGACTGCCGCGGCCTTCGGCCTCGCAGTGACGACCGAAGGAAGTCCCCGTGGGACGACGGTGGCGTGGCCTCCTCGGTCGGTCATTGCGAGCTGCCTGTTTCGGCGCAGCCGAAACAGCAGATGGACCATGAACCCTCCTCTGCGTCGTTGCGAGCGGAGCGCGGCAACCTAGATCGCCACGCTGCGCTCGCGATGACGGACTTGTGGGGGGGGCATGGAAAGCCGAAGGCGAAGCAATCCTGATGGAATCGTAACTAGCCGATATTGCCGACTCTTCAGTGGCCCTGCCGCCATTGCGCGTAGCTGATGCGTGCCACGTCGAACCGGTCGGTGGTGCGGCAGTAAACAGAAGGCGAGCCGAGTCGTCCGATGGGTGCGAAATTTTCGATGTGCAGACGCGGGCCGAGCAAGTGGTCGGCGACATGAAACATCACCACTTCGCCGATAAACAGCGTATTTGCGCCCAGCGACTGCGCGCTGAACAGTTTGCACTCGAGGCTGGCCTGCGCCTCCGCCACCCGGGGCGCCTTGATCCGCGCCGAGGGCGCGGCATGCAGATGTGCTGCCTCCAGTTCGCTCTGCTCGGCCGGAAAATCTGCCGCCGAAATGTTCATGGCGTCGAACAAGTCCTCGGTCACCAGATTTACCACGAACTCGCCGCTGGCCCGGATATTTCTCGCGGTGTCCTTGGGTCCGCCGGCGTCGTTGTCGCCGATGCTGATGATGAGGTAGAGCGGGTCGCTGCCCACCGCGTTGAAAAAGCTGAAGGGAGCGAGGTTGATCACACCGCTCTGGCTCTGGCTGCTGACCCACGCGATCGGACGCGGTACCACCAGATTGGTCAGCAGCTTGTAGTTGTCCGCTTTCGAGTGGAGGGATGGATCGATTTGCATCAGGCTTGCTCCTTGAGGGCTGCACAGTGGGCTGCTCGGGTCGATAGCGTAACGTAACGGCAGCCGATCGGTAAAGCGTCGGGGTTCCCACGGCGGCAAAGTCGACTGCAAGCAATTCCGCGACGGATTCGGCCGGCTGCTTCGCCTGCTCCTTGCCCGAATTTGCTAAGATGCAGTCGAGGGATGAGGGCTCGTATTCCAAACAGTTACAAAGTCGCGCAGCGCCTGCTGCCCGCGACCAGAGGATAATCAAGGGAATTGGAAATGAAGCAGCTTTTTGCTCCGGCCTACACGCTGTGCGACAGCCTGAGTTTTTCGGCCAAGTTTCTCGTCGTCGGCGCCCTGCTGCTCCTGCCGCTGGTGTCGATGGCTTACTTGCTGTCCGACGTCCGCCTGGATCCGGATCTCCAGTATCTGATCGTGGCTGCGCTGATCGCCGGGCTGCTGGGCCTCTACCTGCTGGGCGGCATGTTCTTCTCGATCACCGGCACCATTTCCTCCTTTGTCTCGGCGATAGAGCGCTTCAGCAAGGGCGATCTCGCCGCCCAGGTGCACACCTCGGCCAAGGATGAAATGGGCCACGTTGCCGCCCAGTTCAACGCCATGCGCCAGGACGTGAAGCGCATGATCGCCCGCATCTCGGGCGGCGCCGCGCTGGTGGCGGAAGCCGCCGCCAAGCTCTCGGATAAATCGCGGCAGGTGACTCAGCTCGCACAACAGCAGACCGATGCAGCGTCCAGCGTCGCCGCCGCGGTGGAGGAGATGACCACCAGCATCGCCATGGTCGCCGGCCACGCCGGCGATACGGAGACCGTCTCGGCCAAGGCCAGCGATCTTTCCGCCGAGGGTGAGCGGGTGGTTCGCGATGCCTCCTCGGAGATGTCGCGGATCGCCGATTCCTTCAACAAGTCCTCGCAGGAGATCGCCTCCCTCGGTCAGCGCACCGGGGAAATCAGTTCCATCGTCAATGTCATCAGGGAGATCGCCGATCAGACCAATCTGCTCGCGTTGAATGCCGCCATCGAGGCTGCCCGGGCGGGCGAGCAGGGTCGCGGCTTCGCGGTGGTCGCCGACGAGGTGCGCAAGCTGGCCGAGCGCACTTCCAAAGCCACCCAGGAAATCACCACGATGATCGGCAACATCCAGACCAGCATGAAGGGCGCCGTCGCCAGCATGGGTGCAGGCGTGGCCCAGGTCACCCAGGGCGTGACGCTCGCCTCGCGCGCCGGCGATGCGCTGGCCGACATCAACAGAGGCTCAAAGGACGTGCTGACGATGGTGCATGACATCGCCAGCGCCGTGCAGGAGCAGACCACCGCCAGCCACCAGATCGCCGAAAACATCGAGCGCATCTCGATCATGGCCCAGGACAGCAATTCCAGCATGGAGCAGATGTCGGCGGAGGCGGAAAATCTCGGTACGGTCTCAAGCACCCTCAGGGAAGCCATCAGCCTGTTCAGCGGCGGCACCGCCAATGACGCCCAGCAACTGGTGGAAAAGGGCGTCGCCCTGATCTCGTCACAGGGCAGGGAGAAGGCCTTTGCGGCCTTCGCCGATCCGGACGGCGAGTTCATCAAGCGTGATCTCTACCTGTTCGTCTATGACACCAGCGGCAAGGTGCTGGCGCACGGCGGCAATCCCTCCCTGGTCGGCAAGTCGATGATCGACGCCAAGGATGCCAACGGCAAGCTGTTCATCCGCGAGCGCATCGAGATCGCCCAGGCCAAAGGCAGCGGCTGGCAGGACTACATGTTCAACAATCCGGAATCGAAGATCGTCGAAAGCAAGACTTCTTTCATTCGCAAGGTGAATGACATGATCGTCGGTTGCGGCGTGTATAAATAGGCGCCTGCCCGCTCTTCGTGGCGGACGCTTTCGTGCAAGGTGCCATCCTTGCCGCAGGCCGGAGCCTTCATCTCTCCAAAGGACCTTCCGCCATACCCAATTCTTTCAGTGACATCCGCGGCATCAAGCCTCGACTGGATTGAATCTGACGATGCCGGACACGCTTGGCGAGCTTCAGGGTGTCGGCCACACATTCTGGCGCCCCATAATTTAGAATCTCGCATCTCAACCTGTTTAGGTGCTACCCAATGACCTTCTTGAAGATTCTCTTGCTGGCAGTGGTTCAAGGGATCTGTGAGCTGCTTCCCGTATCGAGTTCCGCGCACGTCATTCTTGCGGAGAAACTGATGGGACTCGACCCGACCGCACCGGAGATGACCCTGCTTCTCGTCATGCTTCACACCGGGACGATGTTGGCTGTCATTGCTTACTTCTGGCGATCGTGGCGGGATCATTACTTTTCCTCTGCCTCTACATTTTGGCAGTTTGCCAAGCTGGTGACGGTGGCGACTGCGCTCACGGGCGTCATCGGGATCGCGCTGATGTTTTTTATAGAACGCGTAATCATGCGCGGATCGGTTCATGCCGAAATCGAGAATCTGTTCGGTAATACCTACGTGATCGCCGCCGGCCTTGCAGCGGTCGGTGTGATGATCATCCTCTCTGCAAGGCAGCAGCCTTCGGATACGTCTCGCCGACTTGGACTACGCGAGTCGATATGGATTGGAGCAGTGCAGGGACTTTGCCTGCCCTTCCGGGGATTCTCCCGTTCCGGTTCGACGATCTCGACGGGCCTATTCTTCGGGCTGGACAAGGTGCGTGTGGAAGAATTCAGCTTCGCCCTGGCGGTGGTGCTGACGCCGGCTGTCATCCTGAAGGAAGGCTACCGGCTATTGAAGGCGCAGGAGGCTACGTTGACGGCGGCGGGCAATCTCTTCAGTATCGTCTGGCCGAGCCTGGTGGGGATGTTTTTCAGCTTCCTGGCCGGCCTGGTAGCGCTGAAATGGCTTTCACGCTGGCTGGAGCACGGCCGATGGCACTTCTTCGGCTATTACTGCCTGGCGGCTTCCGCCACCGTGCTGATAGCCGGCCAACTGCTGCACTGAGAACGATGAACATGGCGGCAGTTCTCACAACTACTGGTTCTAACGATGGAAACTAGCGATCAGCCTCAGACCTCGCCACCTGAAGGGCGGGAAGACAAAACCGGCATGCTCGGCCGGGCAGGCCGTGTCGTGGCCGACAAGCTGCACACCCTCGGACTGCGCGGCAAGGGCTGGCGCCTGTGGCTGCCGCTGCTGGCGATTGTCTGGCTGTCGTCCGGCATCTACAAGGTTCAACCCGACGAGCAGGGCATCGTGCTCCGCCTCGGGCGCTGGGTGGACACGCAGGAGCCTGGCCTGCATTTTCACCTGCCCTTTCCGCTGGAAACCGTGATGCTCCCCAAGATCACCCAGATCAATGAAGTGCGCCTTGGCGGCAGCAACTCGACCGGCGACAAGCCGCAGTCGAGGCAGATGCTGACCGGCGACGAAAACATCGTCGAGGCGGATTGTTCCGTGTCCTGGAAGATCAAGGACGCCGGGGAATTCCTGTTCAGCGTCAAGCATCCGAAACTGAACGTCAAGATCGCGGCGGAGAGCGCCTTGCGCGAAATCATCAGCCGCACCCCGATCCAGGCGGCGATGTCGGACAAACGCCAGCAGGTCGCGGAACAGACGCACGATCTGCTGCAAACCATACTCGACGACGAACATGCGGGCGTCCTGATCACCCAGATACAGCTCCAGCGGGTAGACCCGCCGGTCGAGGTCATCGACGCCTTCAACGATGTCCAGCGCGCCAAAGCGGACCAGGAGCGGCTGCGCAACGAGGCCCAGGCCTACAGCAACGACATCCTGCCCAAGGCGCGCGGCGAGGCCGACAAGACCGAACAGGATGCAGAAGCCTACAAGGCGCAGGTCGTCGATCTGGCCGAGGGCAAGGCGAAAAGTTTTTCGTCGCTCGATG
>Ga0315268_10009074_pt1 | contig 10348 bp, 9 predicted proteins | sample C1_top_MG_FD_204535 | JGI IMG/M metagenome (GOLD analysis project Ga0315268, IMG submission 204535) | Sediment microbial communities from Yellowstone Lake, YNP, Wyoming, USA - C1_top | ecosystem: Environmental > Aquatic > Freshwater > Lake > Sediment | place: USA: Wyoming | collected 2017-08-01 | reverse complement strand
GCGTTCACCACCTTGATCACGTCGAAATTCTGGCGCGAGCAGGAGGGACAGGCGATGATGTTGATGCCCTTGCTGCGGATATGCAGGCTTTTCAGGATATCGAAGCCGACTTTCACCTCCTCCACCGGATCGGCTGCCAGCGATACCCGGATGGTGTCGCCGATGCCTGCTGAGAGGAGCATGCCCAGGCCGATCGCGGATTTCACGCTGCCGGAGCGCAACCCCCCCGCCTCGGTGATCCCGAGGTGCAAAGGCTGTTCAATCTGCCCGGCAAGCAGTTTGTACGCTTCCACCGTCATGAATATTTCCGATGCCTTGAGGCTAACCTTGAAATCGCGAAAGTTCAGGCGCTCGAGGATCTCGATGTGACGCAAGGCGGATTCCACCAGGGCCTCGGGCGTGGGCTCGCCGTATTTCTTCTGCAAATCCTTCTCCAGCGAACCGGCATTGACGCCGATGCGAATCGGAATGCCGTGGTCCCTGGCCGACTCCACCACCGCGCGCACCCGGTCCTCACGCCCGATGTTGCCGGGATTGATGCGCAGGCAATCCGCGCCAAGCTCGGCGACGCGCAAGGCGATCTTGTAGTCGAAATGGATGTCGGTGATGAGCGGCACCGGCGAGCGCTTCTTGATCTCGCCGAAAGCTTCCGCCGCCTCCATGCTGGGCACGGAAACCCGCACGATATCGACCCCGGCCTTCGCCGCACGCATAATCTGGGCGAGCGTCGCCTCGATGTCGCAGGTTTCGGTGTTGGTCATGGTCTGCACGCTGATCGGCGCATCGCCGCCGACGGCAACCGATCCGACCATGATCTGCCGGCTCTTGCGGCGGGGGATTTCAGGTTTAAACATGGTTTACTCGAGAATCAGGCGCGCTACATCCACCTTGATATGGGGCGCCAGGTCAACCGGCTTGCCGTTGTAGGACAACCTGACATGGGCGGCATTACCGACCGTCAGGGAAAAAGGCTGCGTGCCGCGTACGGATTGTTGGCTGCCCTTCGGGTTCAATTGGTGAAAAATAACCGCGCCGTTTTTATCCTTCACTTCGACCCAGGCATCCTCATCGAACGCAAAACTGAGAAGCTGGCCACCCGTATCCGCCGTCACTCCGCTTGCGGGCGCAGGCGCTTGGGCCGGCTGGGCCTCCTGCTTCGCAGCAGATTCCGGCAGGGCCGGTAGCTTGACTTCCGCCTGGGGCTGTGGCAATGGCAGCGACAATGCAGTTTCACCAATGGATTTAACAGGTTCACTCTGGGGCGGTTGTTGCTGCCACTGGATCAACTCATAGACGCCCCACGACAGGAACAGCGCCGCCACGATGACGGCAACAGCGAATTTCGGCCAAGACTTGTGTGGGCGGTCTGAAAACGGCAACAACCTTTGCTTGCCGCCAAACTCGACACGGCTCGTTGGCACCACGATCAATAGATCCTGGGACTGCGCTTGCATCTCCAGACCGCCCGCCAACAAAGGTTCAGGATCGATCTGGAGAAGCTTGGCGTAATTGCGGAGAAAACCACGCAAGAAAGTATTACCCGGGAGTTTGGCATGATCATCGGCCTCCAATGCCTCGATTTGACGCAGAGACAGTCTCAACTGGCGCGCCACCTCGTCCACACTCAACCCGGCCCGCTCGCGCGCTTCGGCCAATATCCGGCCCGGACTCAGCTTTTCCTGATCCGGCTGTTCAGCCACGCCATCCTGTACCTCTTCCGTCACTTAAATACCTCTCAAGGGGAACCGATTACTCATATTTTCCGCTACGCACTGCCTCAGCCTCGCTCGAATCGGGAAACATTTTCCGCAGTTGCAGGCCATGGCTGGCCTCGGCATTGCGGTCACCCAGCTTGTGCTCTATGCGCAGGCCCAGCCATAGACTCTCAGCCGTAGGCTGGGCAATCCGGGAAAGCTGCTCACTGAATTTTTTCGCCTCCGTGTAATTTCCGCGCTTGAAGTTAATGTCGGCCAAATGGAATAGCGCCTGTGGCTGCCGTGGTTGTATCCTGATCGATTTCAGCAGAAAGTCTTCGGCCTCGACATCGTTGTTGTCCTTCTTGCGCGAGCAAATCCCGGCATTGAGGTAGGACTTCTCTGGCGTGGCATAGAGAGAATTCTTCAACGCCACCATGAAATGCCGGACGGATTCGTCGATTTGACCACGCTGGCACAGAAACCAGCCATAATTGTTGTGGGCATCTGAATCGGCGCTGTCCAGGCTGAGAGAACGGCGGAAATTTTCTTCCGCCTTGCCATCCTCGCGCAGCGTCATGTAAATCAGGCCCAGTATGTTATATGCCGGCGCGTAGCCGGAATCCGCCCGCACGGCCTCATTCAGCTCATCCAGCGCCACCCCCATCTGGCCACGGGCGAAATAGGCCGCTCCCAGTTCGGCGTGAGCCTGGGCGCGATTCCGTGATTCGGACTGCTCCTCTGCTGGCGCCATACCCGCCGCCAGCATGCCGGCGCCAAGCACCAGCAAAAGACGCCATCGCTTCAGGTTTTGCTTCATGCAGCCACCTCGATATTTATTGTGCGCCTGGTTTTGTCCTGTACCTTGCCCGCCAGTTGCCCGCAGGCGGCATCTATATCGTCGCCGCGTGTTCTGCGCGTAGTGACCACCCGCCCGGCCTCGATCAGGATTCCGCCGAAACGGCGGATAGTCTCGGCAGGTGAGCGTCGATACTGCGACTGCGGAAAGGGGTTGAACGGGATCAGGTTGAATTTGCACGGCACATCCTTGACCAGTGCGATCAGCTCGCGGGCATGGGCGGGGGTATCGTTCACTCCGTCCAGCATGACGTATTCGAACGTGATGAAATCCCTCGGCGCATCCTCGACGTAGCGGAGACAGGCCGCCATCAGTTCGCGCAGGGGGTATTTTTTGTTGATCGGCACCAGCACGTCGCGCAGGGCATCGTTGGGCGCATGCAGAGAAACCGCCAGCGCCACCGGGCACTGCTCGCGCAACCGGTCCATGGCGGGAATGATGCCGGAGGTGCTCACCGTCACCCGCCGCCGCGAAAGACCATAGGCGTTATCGTCCAGCATCAGATGGAGCGCGGTCACGGTGTTGTCGAAATTGAGCAGCGGCTCGCCCATCCCCATCAGCACCACGTTGCTGATCACGCGCTCATTGCGCGGCGTGGCGCCCTGGAGCGTCGGACGAGGGGCCCCCGCAGGGGGATCGGCCAGCGCAAGGGATGCCGGCGACCGCACCCCGGGCGCCGCATCCCGCTCCAGGGCCGCATCCCCGCCGACCCTCTCTCCAACTCTCCCCCAAAGGGGGGGAGGGCAATGGTTCCCCTCTCCCTTTGGGAGAGGGGTGGGGGTGAGGGTTTGCGGGGCCCCTGCTCCACCGTCCGCGGTCGCGCCTAAGGCCTTGTTCGCCCACCACAGCTGTCCGATGATCTCGGCCACACTGAGGTTGCGGTTGAAGCCCTGGCGGCCGGTGGAGCAGAAGCTGCACTCCAGGGCGCAGCCCACCTGGGAGGAAACGCACAGCGTGCCTCTGTCGCCTTCGGGGATAAAAACGGTTTCGACGCCCTGGCCGGCCCCGACATCGAGCAGCCATTTGCGCGTACCGTCATCGGAAAGCTGCTCCTGGATCAGGCGCGGCGGCTCGATCACCGCCAACCGGCCCAACTTCTCGCGCAGCACCTTGGACAGGTCGCTCATGCGGGAAAAGTCATTCTCCCCGAACTGGTGGATCCAGCGCAGCAACTGCTTGGCGCGGAACGGCTTCTCGCCGTTTTCCGCGAAGAAAACAGCAAGCTTTTCTTGGTCGAAGTCGAGCAGGTTAATAGTCATTGCACCCTCGCCCCAACCGAATCGAAACAAGCGCCTTTCACCATTGCCCCTTCTCCCTCTGGGAGAAGGTTGGGATGAGGGTTGCCCCATAGGCCGCTCATTCGCGCACGCCCCTCACCCCAACCCTCTCCCGCGAGCGGGAGAGGGAGAGGGAGAGGGAGCGAACGTGGAAGGCGCTTGTTTTGATCTGGCATTAACGCGAGTAAACTTCCATCGACGGAAAGAAGTAGGCGATTTCCACCTTGGCGTTATCCAGACTGTCGGAGCCATGCACCGCGTTGGCATCGATGCTCTCGGCGAAATCGGCGCGTATGGTGCCCTTGTCGGCCTTTTTCGGGTCGGTGGCGCCCATCAGTTCGCGATTCTTGGCGACCGCATTCTCGCCTTCCAGCGCCTGCACCATCACCGGGCCGGACATCATGAAATCCACCAGATCCTTGAAAAAGGGACGCTCGCGGTGCACAGCGTAAAAGCCTTCTGCTTCGGTACGGGAGAGATGCATCATGCGCGATGCGATAATTTTCAACCCGTTGGTTTCAAAACGGGAATAAATCTTGCCAATCACGTTCTTCGCCACGGCATCGGGTTTGATGATCGAGAGGGTGCGTTCGACAGCCATTCTTTTCTCCAATAGATACTTCATAAAACGTGTAAAAATACCACATTATGCACTTAAAATAAATGCTTAATGCGCCGGAAGCCGGCCGCTATTGCCGCTGGAAATATCGTGATACCATGCAATGCAACCGGTTTCCCCATAAGATAAGGATATCGCCATGCCGGAGCAACCGTCCGCCGACGAACAAAACGAAATCAAAAAACGTGCCGTACGCCGCGTGATCGTGGCTGCCCTTCTGGTGGCCGCCGCCATCGCCGCTCTCACCGTTGTGACCAGCTACAAGGAAAAAACGCCCGTTACAAGCACCACAACGCCTGGCACCGTGCTCGCCCCCATAAAGCAGGTCGAACCTGTCGCGCCGCCTCCTGAAGAAACCGCTGCACCCGCCACCATTCCGCCGGAGCAGGAAGCCCAGACTGGTACTCCGCCCCCACCGCCGCCCGAAGTCGTGAATGCGCCACTGCAGCCGGCGCCCGCCGAAGCGACAGCGAAAGCCGCCAAGCCGATGCAGGCGAAACCCGGTGCAGCCGCCGAAATATCCGCCCGCCCCACGCCGGCCAAACCTTCCACTGTCCAACCCACTCCTGGGGCACCTCCGGTTCAGGAAGCGCCGCCCGCAAAAGCGGCAAAAGAAATAGTCGCCGAAAAAGCGCCGTCCGCCAAGGCCGCAGAAACGGCCGCAGCCAAAGGCTATACCGTGCAACTGGGCGTCTTCTCCAATCCGGCCAACGCCATGCACCTGCAGGAAAAGCTGGCGCAAAACGGCATCAAGTCCTACACCGAAACCCGGCTCAACGTTGGTCCGTTCCAAAGCAAGACAGAAGCCGAGCAGGCGTTGGCAAAGATCCGTTCACTAGGGATTAGTGCGGTGGTGGTGCCGGTTCACTGATTCGGCTAGTGTAAGTGCTTCGTAAATTGCGATACATGCGTCACTGGACGCACCTCCCTTATCCCCAGCCCTTCTCCCGGAGCACCCTAAAGGGCATAAAGGAGAAGGGAGTTTAAACCCCTCGCCCTCCGGGAGAGGGGTTGGGGTGAGGGAAACCCGTTTGCAGTGCTCTGCGGCTTAAGCTCCAAACAGAATGGAGCACTACAGTAAGTATCCCCCGGCAGAGCCGGGGGCCTCCCTTGGTAGGCTAGAGCCCCATCAGCAACAACCACATCGGCAGCGTCACGGTCGCCAGCAGTGTGGAAACCATCACTTGGGCGGCGCTGATACTGCCATCCCCGCCCATGCGCATCGCCAGCACGTAGGACACGGTGGAAACCGGCAGCGCCGCCATCAGCACGGCGATATGCAAATACACCCCGGCGAGGCCGAACGCTGAAGCCACCCCCCAAGCCACGGCAGGCAGCACCAGCAATTTCACCGTTACGCCGTACCACAACGTCCCGGGATAACTGTGCAGACCTTGCAGCCGCAATCCGGCACCGACCGCTATCAACCCCATCGGCAGCGAAGCCTGGGAGAGTAGCGCAATGGGGCGCTGCAGCAAATCCGGCAAGTGCAGCCCAGCCAGACTGAAGGCAATCCCGCCCGCAGTGGCCATGATCAGCGGGTTGAACAGGATTTCCTTCAGCCATTTTCCCTCGCCGTGGCGCGCCAGCGCCCACACCGAGGCCACATTGGCCATTGGCACCAAAAACCCCATCAGCAATCCGATCGCCGCCAGCCCATCCTGACCATGGATAGACCCCGCCACGGCCAATCCCACGTAGCTATTGAAGCGGAAGGATGACTGGAACGATGCAGCAAACACCTTGGGCGGCGCGTGAAACAGGGGTTTCGCAACATAGCCGAGGATCATGCCGGCCAGCATGTAAAGGATGGCCACCTCCAGCATCGGCGTGGCCGCACCCAGATCGATCTGGAAACCGGACAGGGAATGGAACAGCAGTGCAGGGAAAAACACGTAGTAAATCAGCCTGTCCAGTTGCGGCCAGAAAACGTCGCTCAAACGGAACCATAGCCGCAGCCCATAGCCGAGCAGTATCAAGGCAAAAATCGGAATGATGGCCTGCGCTACGGACATGTCGCCTCAACAGGGTTGCAATAGAGGGTTAAACAAGAACGCCCCGCAATCAGGCGGGGCGTTCCACGAAGAAAAAACGGCTTACTTATACAGCAGATTCGGCAACCACATGGATATCTCCGGCACGTAGGTAATCAGGCCGAGATAGAGCAGCATGACACCCACCCAGGGCAGCGTAGCGATCGAAACCTCGGTCAGCCCCATCTTCGCCAGATGACTGGCGACGAACAGATTCAATCCCACCGGCGGATGGATCATGCCGATTTCCATGTTCACCACCATGATGATGCCGAGATGGATCGGGTCTATCCCCAGGGTTTTGGCAATCGGCAGGAACAGCGGCGCCAGGATCAGAACGATGGAACTGGGCTCCATGAACTGCCCCGCCGCGATCAAGGCGAGATTCACCACCAGCAGGAACATCCAGGGTTCCAGATTCTGCGCCACCACCCAGGCAGACATCGCCTGCGGGATCTGTTCCGTAGTCATCAGGAAGGAGAACAGGATGGCGTTGGTGATGATATAGAGCAGCATGGCGCTGGTATTGGCCGCACTCAGCAACACCTTGGGGACTTCCTTCCACTTCAGGTCGCGGTAAATGAACATCGCCGCCACAAAAGCATAGACCGCGGCAACCGCCGCCGCCTCGGTCGGGGTGAAAATGCCGCCGTAAATACCGCCGATGATGATGACCACGAGGAACATTCCCCACCAGGCGTCCCTGAACGATTCCCAGAACTCCCTGACCGTGGGTTTGGGCTGGGTCGGGAAGTTGTGCCGTTTGGCCTGGACATACACCAGCGACATCATGATGAGCGCGAGCAGGAAGCCCGGCACGATGCCGGCGATGAACATCTTGCCGGCGCTCTCGCTGGTGGCAACCGCATAGATAATCATCACGATCGAAGGCGGAATGAGGATGCCCAGCGAGCCGGAAGTCGCGATCACGCCGACGCCGAAGCGCTTCGGATAGCCCGCTGCCACCATGGCGGGCAGCATCACTGAGCCGATCGCCATCACCGTGGCCGGACTGGAGCCGGAGATCGTGGCAAAAAAGGCGCTCGCCAGCACCGCGGCCATTGCCATGCCACCCGGCATCCAGCCCACCACGTTGTTGGCGAAGCGGATGATGCGCTTGGCGATTTTTCCGTCGATCAGGAATTGTCCGGAAAGCACGAAAAACGGCACCGCCATGATGGCATAGCTCTCCAGCCCGGTGAACAGGCGCTGCGAGATGATGTTGACGGTGTCCATCGAAAACGTTGAAAAACCAAGGAGGAACGTCAGCACGGTCATGCCGAGTGCAATGGAAATAGGCGTACCGGTGATGAGGAGTAGCAGCAGGATGGATATGATGATGAGGAAGGTCATGACCGTACCTCCTGCTCGTGAATCACATCGACTTCACGGTCTTCCTCTTCGCCGTAGGTATGGGTATGGATATGGCCGCTGCGGAAGAAGAGCATCATCGCCTGGATGAAACGGTAGCACATCAGGCCGGAACCGAAAGGGATCGCCAGGTAGATCACCCACATCGGCCATTCCAGGTCAGGTGAAATCTGGCCAGTACCGTAGATGAAGATCACCCAGCGCGCACCGAAAAAGGCGATCACGCCGGTGAAAATCACGCCCAGCGACATGGCGGTGATAATCAGCAACCGCTTGATCGAAGGGCGCGCCGCGTTAACCACGAAATCGACGCCAATATGGATGCCGGTGCGCACGCCATAGGCGGCGCCGAATTTTGCCATCCAGATGAACAGGTAGATGGTGAGTTCCTGCGCCCAGCTGATGCCGGTGCCGCCCAGATAGCGCATTGTCACGGCGGCGAACGTAACCAGCGTGGCGGTAGCCATGAAGGTGACGATCAGGGTTTCTTCCAGACGATCCAGAATACGGTTAATCATATCGGCCTGGCCTTTTATGAACTATGCCCGGATACAAAGACCCCGGCTCGGAGCCGGGGTAATCGAGAAAAATCAATCTGCTTATTTCTTGGCCAGGCGCTCTTTTTCGACTTGGGCCGCGGTGGCGTATACGGACTGGATGATGTCCTGGCCGATCACGCTTTCGAACTCCTTGTGCACCGGCAGCAACGCCTTATGCCACTCGATCCGTTCCTTCAGAGGAAGAACATAGATCTCGGTGGTCTTGGCTGCCTTCACCTTGGCCATTGCTTCGTCGTTTTCCTCCTGGGCGATGCCGCGCTCGAACACGGTCGTTTCCTTCATCGCCTGGGTCAGCGCCTCGCGAATATTGGCCGGCAACCCATCCCAGAACTTCTTGTTCACGATCACCGCATAGCCCAGGTAGGCGTGATCCGAAATCGTCATATGCTTCTGCACCTCATGCATCTTCTGGGTGTAGAAATTGGACACCGGGTTATCGGTGCCATCCACCACGCCCTGCTGCAGGCCGGTGTACACCTCGCTGAACGCCATCACCTGCGGGTTCGCGCCGAGCGCCTTCATCATCGCATCCGACACTTTCGACTGCTGGATGCGCATCTTCAGACCCTTGAAATCCGCTACGGTGTGCAGCGGCTTGTTCGCGCTCATCTGCTTGAAGCCGTTGTCCCAAAACGCCAATCCCATGACGCCCTTGGTTTCCAGCTTGGCGAACAACTTCTTGCCGACATCGCCGTCCATGACGCGGTACAGGGTTTCCTTATTGGGGAAAATATAGGGCAGATCGAACACTTCGAATTCGCGTGCGCCCATCGGACCGAACTTGGAAAGCGACGGCGCCAGCATCTGCACCGCGCCGATCTGCAAGGCTTCAATTTCCTCGCGGTCCTTGTAGAGTTGGCTATTGGGGTAGACTTCAACCTTGACCTTGCCTTTGGTCTTCTCCTCCGCCAGCTGCTTGAATTTTTCCGCCGCCCGGCCCTTGGGCGTGTCGGGCGCCACCACGTGGCTGAACTTGATGACGATTTCCCCGGCCGCATTGGCAAAACTGCTGACCCCGAAGGCTAGAACAAACATGATTGCTGTGCGAAATTTCATGTAGCTTCTCCCAAAATGACGATTTTCGATCAAAAATAATACCTGCTGACGATTTGGCTCAGATATCTTATATAAGAGATAAAAGTGCCATACTATATTGATCTTTCGAACTTTACAACCAGCCCGGGCTCTCCCTCTTTTGCCTGATATTCGCACGCCGCCCCGATACCGGGCACGAACACCAAGGTCTCCCCGCTAAACAACAGCGGCAGACTTTGACGCTGCCAGGAAGGAACGCTCCCTTCCTGCAGCAAATTCTTCAAACTCCGGTTGGGCCGGCGGCAATCCGGGCGCAAATGCTCTCCACCATGTCGCAGTCTGATCGTGACCGGTTCGGCCGTCAACCTGGCGAGACTTAAGCCCTGTCCCGTAACATGCTCAAAAAGAAGCCGCCCACCCGAGCCGGGCAAATCAATCTCTTTCTGTGAAACCCAGCTTACACCCAGATTCGGCTGTGGCGTAAGGGGCTTCTTTTCGATGTAAACGTCATCCCGATACCGCCTGACAAGGACATCGCCAAGGCAAATACGGACCTGAGCGTCATCACGGGATCCACGCAACTGCTGCAGCATGTTTTCCAGTCGCCCGGCAGAGGGCATGGGCACGCCGATCCCGGCCAGAAAATGGCGCATCAGATTCTTGGCGCGCGGCAGGGAAAGCTTGCGCAGCGCATCCACCCGCAACCTGCCGTCGACCACCGCCGCAGCATGATCCAGACGCGCCAAATCATCCAGCAACAGCGCGCATTCAGCCAGGTTCCTGCTGGTGCGGGAAAATGTCTCGCGGTAACCGGGGAATCGCTTCCCCAGGAGCGGCAGTACCTCGTGGCGCAGATAGTTGCGGTCGAAAGCGATATCGGCATTGCTTTCATCCTCCACC
>Ga0315268_10009073_pt1 | contig 10349 bp, 11 predicted proteins | sample C1_top_MG_FD_204535 | JGI IMG/M metagenome (GOLD analysis project Ga0315268, IMG submission 204535) | Sediment microbial communities from Yellowstone Lake, YNP, Wyoming, USA - C1_top | ecosystem: Environmental > Aquatic > Freshwater > Lake > Sediment | place: USA: Wyoming | collected 2017-08-01 | reverse complement strand
CCCGCACTCCCGGCACTGGCACCCTTTCCAGGCACTCGTTCACCAGTTCTTCGGTCACGACGCCCTTCGCCCGTGCGGCCGGGCTGGTGATGAGACGATGGCCGAGGGCGGGGTAGGCCAGGGCCTTCACATCATCGGGCAGGACAAAATCGCGGCCGTCCAGGAGGGCCTCTGCCTGGCAGGTACGGTACAACGCCAGGGAGCCGCGCGGCGACGCCCCCAGATAGACCGACTCGTGTTGACGGGTGGCCTCTATTACGCCGGCGATGTACCGCTTGACCAGGGGATCGACGTAGATCTGCTTTACCGCCTGCTGAAGGGTCAGTATCTCCTGGCTCTCGCTCACCTGGCGCAGATCCTCCACGGGGTGAACGTACTGCTGGCGGTCCATGATCATCACCTCATCGCTCGCCGAGGGATAGCCCAGGTGAACGCGCATCAAGAAGCGATCGAGCTGAGCCTCGGGCAGAGGGAAAGTGCCCTCGTACTCGATGGGGTTCTGGGTGGCCATCACCATGAAGGGCGTAGGTACGGGACGGGTGACCCCATCGACAGTCACCTGGCGCTCCTCCATGGCCTCCAGCAGGGCCGATTGGGTCTTGGGAGTCGCCCGGTTGATCTCGTCGGCGAGCACGACCTGAGCCATGATGGGGCCCGGCCGATACTCGAAGTCGCCCGTCTTCTGGTTGTAGACGGAGACGCCAGTCACGTCGCTGGGAAGAAGGTCGGGGGTGAACTGGATGCGCTTGAAGGCGCAACCGGTGGAACGGGCAATGCTGCGAGCCAGCATCGTCTTGCCCACGCCGGGCACGTCCTCGATCAGGACATGCCCCTGGCACATTAGGGCCATCACCGCTAGCTCCACCTCGCGGCGCTTGCCGACGATCACCCTCTCTACGTTATCGATCAGTCTTTCGGCTACCGCCCTTGCTTCCTCCACCGCCAGCTCCTTGTCAGAGAGTCCCGTCTGCCAAATAAACGCCCGCGGGGGCCAAAATGTTCCGGCCAGACCGGCCAGCGGCCGCCATGCCCCGGCCAGGATTCGCCTGCCGCTCGAGCACAGCCCTGCTTCCCGATTATATCAGGTTTGCCTTTGGCCGCCAGAGCCGTACCGACCACGCCACCGACGGCTGGCTCTTCTGGCGCCTCGCCGAAGCGACGGCGTCGGACGCTCTGTTTCGCTTCCACGATCGCGATGCGCGCTCCAGCCGTCTTCCATCTTCAGCACTTCCCTTGCCAGCCCTTGCGCCTATGAGTACAATGGCGGCGCCAAGCGAGAAGATGCGCGGAGAGGGGACGTGCGAGGAAGGCTAGTTGCCTAGCGGCGCGTATCTTCAGGTTGCTGATAGGAGGTCTAACCATGGGTAAGCCCACGCGAGAGGACGCTGACATTCTGCTCCGCCTGGCCCAGCTTTCCGCTCTGCACAACTTGTCCGCCGCCGCCGCGTTCGTTTGGAGCGACGATTTCCCGAGCGACTTCGCCCGGTTCCGCGACAAGTTCCCAAGAGGGAAGCGCAGCGAAGAAGAAAGCCTTCTCCGGCGCTATCTCGGCCATTTCGAAACGGCCGGTACTTTGTACCGGAACGGCCTGTTCAGCGGTGACCTCTTGTTCGACTGGATGGCCGTCACGGCGGCCTGGGACCGAGTGAAGGGGTACGCCCTAGGCGTCCGAGAGGAGGCGGGGGACCCCAGGCTGTTTGAGAACTTCGAGTACGCGGCGGAACGGGCCCGGTCTTGGCAACCAACGCGCCCATAGCGGCACCACGGCAAGGAGCCGCCTGCTGCCGGAGGCGGGGGACGTAGCCCCGAGGGGCTTCGAGGAACCGGTGCGCCCGGCCGAGCCAGGCGGAGCGGGTGCACGTGCTGACGAACAACTGCCATCAAGACTACGCCGTGCGCAGCGCCCGCCAGATCGCCGAGCTCCTGGGCGCTGCTGGCTCTCCCTGATGCTATAATAGCGCGACGACGGGTGACCGAGAGGCTCATGGCGCCGCTCTCGAAAAGCGGTGCGGGCTTGCGCTCACCGGGGGCCCGAAGCCGGGGGAGGGACCATGGCCACGCTGCAGTTCTCGTTTCCCTGCCTGGAGGCGAAACCGGCGAAGCCGGGACTGCTGGACGTTACAGGACTGGGCCATACCTTCGACTTTCGACCTGACCAGCCACAGAAGCTCATCATTGTCAACATGTGGCGAGCCATAGGCGGCGCTCCCATCCGACAGAAACTGACTCTGGTTCACCCAGACGGCGAGGAGATTTTTGCCGCCGAAGCGGAAGTGACGGCCAGCGACGAGGGCACCGCCATCGTCACGCAGGTGGAGTTTGGGCCGATTCCGCCCGGGACCTACTACATTCGTGTCCACGAGATCGGCGAGGTGGAACCGAAAGTAGAGTACCCCGTCGTCCTGACGATGCGGGCACGCTAAACCCCGGGCAACTTGCGGGCACGGGGTTCCTCCTGATCGACGCCCGCGGCTGTTCTCCTACCCAACCCCATCATGCGGCTCGGCTCGCTCCCGGTTCTGGCTCTCTCTGATGCTATAATGAGGCCAGGAGGGGTGACCGAGAGGCTTATGGTGCCGCTCTCGAAAAGCGGTGTGGGCTTGCGCTCACCGGGGGTTCGAATCCCTCCCCCTCCGCCAGCAAACAGAACCAACAAACCAGGGAACCAACAGACCGGCCCCAACTTGGTTTGATGGTCAGTTGGTTCCCCTGGTTCTGGGAAGCTTGGAGGGGTGCTGGAGTGGTCGATCAGGCACGCCTGGAGAGCGTGTGACTCGCAAGGGTCCGTGGGTTCGAATCCCACCCCCTCCGCCAGCTAGACCGAGGGCCTGTTCAGAAAAGGAAAGATCCCCCGCTGCCGGGGGATCTTGCTTTTGGTTTCGGGCGCTCTATTCGCCGGAGCCCTTGATAGCTTCCTCGCGCCGGGCCTGCATCTCCTCCTCCGCCTCCTTTTGAGCCTGTCGCCCGGCCCTCAGAGCGTCCTCCAGCCGCCGACGCGCTGTCTCCACGCCCTCGCGCGCCCGCCTTATCGCCTCCTGGGCAAGCTCTCGCGTCTCTTCGCTGGTGCGCTCTCGCCAGGCCTCCTCCAGCCGCTGACGCGTCTCGCGGCCGGGAGCCGGGGCCATCAGAGTGGCCCAAGCAGCCCCCACGATCGCACCCAGGATAAAGCCGAAAAGGAACCTCATCATTTCTTCTTTCCCTCCTGGCGGCCCTTGCCGCCTCCCCCTCTCTGCGCTAGTCCGCTCAGCACACCCAGCCCTCGCCTGGCTCCCGAGAAGAAGCCGTAGGCGCGAATGATGGGCGATACCGTCGTGTCTGAGATGAAGGTGACCGTCCCGCGCACGTTGCTCACCATCGGCTTGACCCCTTCATCGATCAGGCGGCGCGCCGCCCGGAAGGCGCCGGTGGCAGCCACGCCCACCACCACGGTCACGACAATGGCCGCCAGAAAGAGGACCGTCCCGGCAATGGTGAAGGCAATGATGGTTACGTCCCGCACGTCCTGCAGACTGTCGATGCCCATAGGCGTGACCTCCTAAGCTACAAGGGCTGCCCGCTGGCAGCGCTGGCGGCCCATTATAACACAAGCCAAGCGTGACCTGAACAGGGATTGGCCGGAAATGACTGGTTCACCACCGGTGGGTGAACTCCCTAACTCTGCGGGATAAATCCCGCAGCACCAAACTCCCGATTCTAGGAAGCTGCGGGTTTCAACCCGCGGGATGGCGGTCAGTTGCTGCCGGAGCTTTCGGCGATGATGCCGCCGCCCAGCACCTTCTCGCCCTGGTAGAACACCACCGCCTGGCCGGGGGTGATCGCCCGCTGGGGCTGCTCGAAGCGCACTTCCGCCCGCCCATTGTGCAGCGTGAGCAGAGCTGGCGCCGCCTGGCTGCGATAGCGTATCTTAGCTTCCACGGCCAGCGGCTCCCGCGGCACCCGGCCGGAGACGAACGAAAGCTTCTCCGCCCACAGCACGTTGCACAGGAGCTCATCCCCGCTGCCGACGACCACGGTATTGGCCGTCGGGTTCACGCCCAGGACGTGCAGCGGCTCCCTCCCACCCCTGGCCGGCAGGCGACGCCTCTGGCCGATGGTATATCCAGCGATGCCCTGATGGCGGCCAACGATGCGCCCGCTGCTGTCGACGATGTCGCCCGGCTGCTGCGGGAAGCGCTCGGCCAGGAATGCACGATAGTCGCTATAGGGGAGGAAGCAGATGTCGGCGCTATCGATCTTGCTTGCCACCGGCAGGCCCATCTCCGCCGCCATCCGGCGCACCTCGTCCTTCGTGTAATCGCCCACAGGGAAGAGCAGCCGCGAAAGCTCCTCCTGCCCCAGCATGTACAGCACGTAGGACTGATCCTTGTTCTCGTCCCTGGCCCGCCACAGCTCATAGCCATCGTCATTCCTGACAACGCGGCAATAGTGACCGGTGGCCAGGTAGTCGGCGCCCCGGGCCAATGCTTCGGGCAGCAGCAGTCGAAACTTGATGTACTGGTTGCAGGCCAGACAGGGGTTGGGCGTGCGCCCCCGCAGGTATTCCTGGCAGAAGTAGTCCACCACCGATGAGGTGAACTCCCGCTCGAAGTCCACGATGTGGTGAGGGATGCCCAGGGCACGGCACACCGTGCGGGCGTCCTCGATCTCCTGCGGCGAGCAGCAGCGGCGAAGATTCCCCGGCGCCTCGGGGTTGTCCATCGTCCACAGGTGCATGCTCACACCGATGACCTCGTACCCCTGGCGCAGCAGAAGGGCCGCCGCTGTGGAGGAGTCCACCCCTCCGCTCATGGCCGCGATCACTCGCTTCCTACCCATCGCCACTGCCTATGTTATAATGTTTCTAGCCTTGACTGAAGTGGGAGGCCATCTGGAAGGCGCAACCCTGGCTCGCAGAATCGTCGATCTCCTCGCCGACAGGCAGGCTGAGGATATTCTTCTCCTGGATATCCGCGGGGTCACCGCGTTCGCCGACTACTTCGTGATCGCCAGCGCCCAGACCGTTCGCCAGATGCGGGCCCTCTCTGATGCCATCGACTCCGAGCTCGCCAAGGACGCCGTCACCCCTTATGGCCGTGAGGGGGAGTCGGCGTCCGGCTGGGTGCTCCTGGACCTGGGCGACGTCATCGTCCACATCTTCGGCCCCGACGAGCGCCACTTCTACGACCTGGAGGGCTTATACCGGCAGGCCACGCCGGTAGTGCGTATCCAGTAGCGTTCTACTCGAAAACCCAGGGGTCGATGCTGCGCTCGTAGCTGAACAGCTCTTCCTCCCGGAAGAACAGACGAATCTCCTTTTCGGCGGCTTCCAGGGAATCAGAGCCGTGCACCAGGTTACGGCCGGTGTCTATGCCCAGGTCGCCGCGGATAGTGCCCGGAGCCGCCTGGGCGGGGTTGGTCGCCCCCATGGACTGACGTGCTATCTCCACGGCGTTTTTCCCCTCGAAGACGGCGGCGATGATCGGGCTGGAGGTGATGTACTGGAGCAAGCCCGGGAAGAAGGCTTTCCCCTCGTGGGCGGCGTAGTGCTGGCGAGCCAGCGCCTCGTCCATGTGGAGCATGCGCATAGCGACGATGCGCAGGCCCCGTCGCTCCAGGCGGACCATGATTTCCCCCGCCAGGCTTCGCTGCATGGCGTCCGGCTTGATGAGCACCAGCGTTCGCTCCATGGGGCTTTCCTCCTCACTTGCGACCGCCGCCGCGCGGTCGGGCGACAACCGCCTCCCGCAGGTAGATGGGCTTGAGGCTGGCAGCATCGTCCGTCTGGCCGCCGGCCAGCCTCCGCCAGGCCAGCTCGGCGATGAAGCCCGCCCGTCGTACTGACATGGCCGCCTCGGCCACGGCGGTCTGCGGCCCCACGACCTCTCTCAGTCTTTCAGCCACTTCCTCCGATATTTCGCCGCAGAATAGAGCTCTCTTCAGCCGCCGTCTTCCCGCCGCCAGCAGCCCGTCCAGCGACGACAGTCGAGGCGGCACCACTTCGCGCCAGCCCGCGACGTCGCGAGCGTAAACGGCCCAGGCCAGCTCCCCCCGGCCAGCGCGATGGATGGGGCAGATGGGGCCGGCGTAGTCGGCGTGCGGGTAGGCGTCCGCCTCCAGGCGGCCCACGCCCACCAGGGGCAGCCTGAGGGCGAAGGCCAGCCCCTTGGCCGTGCTCACGCCCACCCTCAGGCCGGTGTAGCTGCCCGGCCCGATGCAGACGAAGGCGGCGTTAAGGTCGCTCTTGTCCACGCTTGCCCGCTGCATGAGGTACTGCAGCGTGGGCAGTAGCTCCGCCGAGTGGTTGCGGGGGCACCGCCAGGTGATCTCGGCGACCATGGCACCCTCTTGAGACAAGGCCACGCTGGCCATTTCGGAGGCGGTATCGATGGTCAGTTCCATCCTTGGCCCCCTATGGCCGCTTGCGCCGGCCGCGGGCGAAGGCCGCCATCAGCCGCTCGTAGCGTTCGCCGCGCGCCTCGAGCGTCAGGTCGCGCTCCCTGGCGCCGCCGATCGCCAGCCGCACCAGCAGGTGCTCCGGCGGGAAGACCTCCCAAGCGCGGTCGGCCCATTCAACGACCAGGGCTCCCTCGGCGCAGTACTCGGTCAGGGCCAGGTCTTCCGCCTCCTGGGGATCCTCCAGACGGTAGAGATCGCCGTGGTAGAGGGTCACCCGGCCCTGATATTCGCCCAAAAGGACGAACGACTTGCTGGTCACGGGGTCGGGTACCGCCAGGCCCCGGGCGATGCCCTGCACAAGGCAGGTCTTGCCCGAGCCCAGCTCGCCCGAGAGAAGCACAATGTCGCCCGCCTGCAACAATCGCCCCAGACGGGCACCGATGCGCCGCGTCTCAGCGGGGCTCTTGCTCTTGAGGGACAGAGATGCCGCTACCGTCGCCACGCTGCCCCTCGCAGGTGGTCCCAGCCAGCCCGTGGCAACGTCAGCTCACGGCCGTCCTCGTCCAGCAGGCGCACCCGCTGCTGGCGGTCGGCCACCATCTCCCCGATGACAGCAATGGGCACGTCGGTCTTGTCCTGCACACGCTCGACGACTTCCGGCGACGCCGCCAGCAGGAGCTGGTAGTCCTCGCCGCCACCGCAGGCCAGGGCCAGGGCGTCCTGCGGGAAGGCCTGCCGCAAGGAAGGGCTGATCGGTATTCTCTGAGCGTGGACGATGGCCCCCAGGCCGCTGGCCTGGCAGACGTGGCCCAGGTCCTGGAGGAGGCCGTCACTGACATCGATGGCCGCTCGCACCCCTTCGCGGGCTGCCACCTGGCCAACGGCCAGGGGCGGCCTGTGGTGCAAATGGGCCCGCTTCAGGTAGTCGGCCGCCTCAGCCGAGCCCGCGCTCTCGCCCAGTAGGATGCGCAGGCCGCCGGCGGAGTCGCCCAGATAGCCCGTCACCGCTATCGCATCGCCGACCTGGGCACCGCTGCGCGTCATGAGCAGCGGCTGGCCTCGATCGTCGACCAGCGCCCGGCCAATGACGGTGACCGTCACCATCGTCTTGTCGCAGCCAACGATGTCCCCACCCACGATGGCTGTGTCGTATTCACTGCCTGCCGCCAGCATCCCGGCCACGAGCTCATCCACGTCGGCCACCTCTGTCTGCGGCGGCAGGGCCAGGGTCAACAGCGCCTGCTCGGGGACGCCACCCATGGCGCCGATGTCGCTCACGTTCACTGTCAGGGCATTCCAGCCCAGGTCTCGCCAGGAGACCTGCGGCAGGGCGAAGTGGCTGCCCTCGATGAGCGTGTCGGTCGTAACGAGCTGGACGCCGCTGGCTCTCCAGGCGGCGGCGTCGTCGCCGATGCCGACGACCAGCGAAGACGGCTGGCCGCCCCGGGCGAAGGCCTCGGCCAAGCGGGCGATGAGGCCGAACTCTCCCAGCTCAGAAACCTTCACAGGCCCGATTATAAGCTATCGGCGGTAGAGGCAGAAGCCTGCCGCCAGGCGGCCGTGCAGCCCTGACCCAGCGGGTGCTATGCTGTAGGCAGAGTGCGCATCGCCATCATCGCCGACGTTCATTCCAACCTCGAGGCGTTGGAGACCGTCCTCCGCCACGCCGAGGGCGAGAACGCCCTCGGCCAGGTGTGGTGCCTGGGCGACATAGTGGGCTACGGCCCCGACCCCGCTGCCTGCATAGCCCGCCTGCGCAGCTTCGACCTGCGCTGCGTGCCCGGCAACCACGATCATGCCGCCGTCGGTCTGTTGCCCACCGACGACTTCAACCAGGATGCTGCCGCCGCTGCCCACTGGACGGCCGGCCAGCTTTCTCCCGAAGAGCGGCGCTATCTGGAGAACCTACCTCACGTCGCCCAGGAGGGGGATTTCACCCTGGTGCACGGCACCCTGCGCTGGCCCATCTGGGAGTACCTCTACTCCCCCGAAGCCGCCCTGGCCCACCTCCAGCGTCAGCAGACGCCCTTCGGCCTGGTCGGCCACACCCACGTGCCGATGGTGGTAGTGGAGGACGAGGCGGCGAAGGACCGCTGCCGGATGTACTACCTGGAGGCTGGAACGACAGTCAAGCTGGGCGACGGGCGTTTCGTCATCAACCCCGGCGGCGTCGGCCAGCCCCGCGATGGCGACCGCCGCGCCTCCTACGCCGTGTACGACAGCGATGCCCGCACCATCGCCCTCCACCGCCTGGAGTACGATATCGCCGCCACCCAGGAGAAGATGGAGGCGGCGGGCCTTCCCCGCTGGCTCATCTACAGGCTGAGCATCGGCCAGTAGGCAGGCGTGGGGCCGCTACGCCTTACTGAACACGGCAACGGCTTCGCATCGCTCCACCGCTCGCACGAACGCTCTCACCAACTCCGGGTCCAGTTGCGTGCCGGCGCAGCGCTCGAGTTCTTCCAACGCCTCCCTTACGGTTCGCCCCTTCCGATATGGCCTTTCCAGGATCATGGCTGAGAACGCGTCGGCGATCGCCATGATGCGCCCCAGCAGCGGTATGTGCTCGCCTTTCAGAGCTCTGGGGTAGCCCGTGCCGTCAAATCGCTCGTGGTGATTGAGGGCGCCATCCCGTACCTGGTCAAGGTTCGGGAGATCGACTAGCAAGTGGTCGGCAATGACCACGTGGTGCTTCACTATTTCGTACTCGCCGGGCGTGAGAGGGCCGGGCTTCCTGAGAACGCGGTCAGGTATGCAGATCTTGCCCACGTCGTGAACCAGGCCGGCAATACGCAGCGTCTTTTGGACCTGCTGGGAATAGCCCAGCTCCTGAGCCAGCATGACCGCATAGTCGGTCACGTTCTCGCTGTGAGCCTTGGTGTAGTGGTCTTTGTTGTCGACAGAGGCCACCAGGCTTTCCAGCATGCCGAAAGTGCCCAGCTTGCGCAGCTCTGCCTTCTCGTTCTGGCTCTCGGGCCGTCCGACGATCTTGCCTCCCAGTCCCTTCGACTCGTAGAGATTGGCGTCGGCCACCGCCAGCAGCTCGTGGCGCTTCTGCCCATCCTCAGGAAAGACAGCCACGCCGCAGCTTACGGATATGGGAATGCGCTCACCGCCCCGAACCTGGAAGTCTTTTTCGGACAGCCACTCCTGAACTGACTGAGCGAGGCCAAATGCGGCTTCCCTGCCGGCCCGGGGCAGGATGACCATGAAATCATCGCTCCCGAAGCGGCTTGCCAGGCCATTGTCTCGGCAGAGCCCGGCCAGGTGCCCAGCGATCATCTTGAGAACCTGGTCTCCCGCCGAATGGCCGTAGGTGTCGTTGAACAGCTTGAAGTTGTCGATGTCCATCGTTACGATAGCCAGCGGCTCCCCCCGTCGGGACGATGCCTGCAGCGCACCCTCCAGCTCGGTCTGGAGGGCGCGATGGTTGCATAGGCTGGTGATGAAGTCCCGGTCGGCCTGCTCTCGCGCCTCCTCGTACTGCTGCGCCCTTTCCAGCGCCATGCCGATCTCCATGCCAAGGGCGTAAATGAGGCTGACATCGTCGAAGGTTAGCCTTGGCGTCCTGACCAGCTCTACCTCCAAGACGTGGCGGGCGGGCCTTCTCTGACCCAGTGAGAGGTACAGTCTGCCTCCCCCGTCGCGGGACAGGCCAGCCTCTCTGCCTGCGCCGTCGCCTCTCTCCGGGATGATGAGGGGCGTGCCCTGGCTGGCGGTGAGCTTCACTCGTTCAACACTGGCGGGCAAGGGTGCTACGCCCTGGTCTTCCGATCGCTGCCCCGGATTGCCGGCCCAAGGACGGGCCTGGCCGTCTTGCACCTCCCACACCGTAACGTACTGGCTTCCCTGGCACTCGGAGACCAACTTGCGGCTCAGGGTCAGCACGCCGTGGGTACTGAGGGTCTGGCTAAGCGCCGATACAGCCCTGTGCAGAAGGGAGAGGTGCTGGTGGCGGCGCTGCAGCTCGCCGG
>Ga0315268_10009071_pt1 | contig 10349 bp, 8 predicted proteins | sample C1_top_MG_FD_204535 | JGI IMG/M metagenome (GOLD analysis project Ga0315268, IMG submission 204535) | Sediment microbial communities from Yellowstone Lake, YNP, Wyoming, USA - C1_top | ecosystem: Environmental > Aquatic > Freshwater > Lake > Sediment | place: USA: Wyoming | collected 2017-08-01 | reverse complement strand
GACTTACTTCCCTTTATGACCGGCAAAGACAGAGAAGCAGAAATTCAAATCGTCAACAAAATCTTCCAAGAAATGAAAGGAGTAACCGCTAGAAACGCTGGGTTGCTAGGTGTGCCGTTCTACATGGCGTTCATCCACACCAAAGACGGACCAAAAATCCTCGAAAACAACAGTCGCCCTGGCGACCCCGAGATAATCAACATACTGCCATTGTTGAAAGACGATTTCGTTGACGTGTGCTTCAGGATGATTCAGGGCAACTTAACCCGTATAGAGCTGGAGAGCAAGGCTTCGGTTGTGACGTACAAGGTCCCGCCGACGTATGGAGGCTACATGGCCGTCTTCAAAGACAGGGTTAAACAGAGCGAAATCGATACGTCAGTTGACTTGAGTGAAGCACAAAAATTGACCACCAAACACGACGACAACATCCGCGTTTACTCTGCTTCAATGGAATTGAAAGGTAATCAAGTCTTTGCTCTGCGCTCAAGAGCCGTCTGTGTTGTGGGCGTGGGCGAAGATATTCAGACAGCCCGCGAAATCTCTCTGGAGGGCATAAACGCCATTAAAGGCGGCGGCTTGTGGAACAGAAGCGACATTGCCTCGAAAGAACACATGGACAAAAGCGTACAGCACATGCGGCGATTAAGAGGCACCACGCGTTGACTAGGCTCCAGAAACAGAGGATTTTTGTCACCGATTGTGAAGGTCCGATTTCCAAGAATGATAACGCTTACGAATTAACGTCGCATTATATTCTCGAAGGCAACAAATTCTACGCGCTGGTAAGTAAATACGACGACGTCTTAGCCGATGTGCTGAAGAGAGAAGGCTACAAAGCAGGCGACACTTTAAAACTCATTCTGCCCTTCCTGAAAGCCTACGATGTCACCGACAAGAAAATGATTGTTTTCTCAGCCAAAGACATTCTGCTAGTCGCTGGCGCCAAAGACACCATACAATTTGTGCACAAAACAATACCATCTTACATCGTGAGCACCAGCTATGAGCATTACATTTCCGCATTGTGTAGAGCAATAAGCTTTCCAAGGGAGAACACTTACAGCACCAGAGTCAACCTCGACAAATACACAATAAAACCCGAAGAAAAAGAAACACTAAAACAAATCGCCAAAGAAATCGCAAAAATGCCCTTGATTCAAATCCCAAAAAACGCCAAATCGTTAGACGCCTTCTCCATCGAAGACCAAACCACGATAAAACGATTAGACGAGATTTTCTGGCGCCAAATTCGCAATATGTCGTTGGGCAGAATTTTCGATGAGGTTACTCCAGTAGGTGGAAGAGAAAAAGCGGTTGTCGTTAAGGAGATCGTTGCGAAACGTGGCTGTGATGTGGACTGTGTGCTTTATGTTGGTGACAGCATAACGGACGTGGAATGTTTCCACATGGTGAGGAATGGTGGCGGCTTAACTGTCTCTTTTAACGGAAACGAGTACGCGGTCAGAGAAGCCCAAATCGCCGTGATGTCAGAAAACACAGTTGTCACGTCTATTCTCGCCGATGTTTTCAGCCGACTTGGCAACGACGCAGTGTTGCAATTGGCGAAAGAGTGGAGTTTTCCCGCTTTAAAACGGTTCGAAATTAGTTCTGCCTTGTTGAGGCAAGTTAGCGTGTTGTATTCAAACGGATTTCCTAAAGTAACCATAATAACGAATGATAATCGTGAAGAAATCATAAAGGAAAGTGAGGCTTTCCGAAAAACTGTTCGTGGCGCAGCTATTGCTAGACTTGGTTGAGGGCAATATTCTTAAGCTGAGCGTTTGAGAATCTGTATTCTCTTGCGGATGACACACGAATGAAACCCCCAGTTGAGGATACTTATGCCGAGGCTTTTGAGGGCTTGTATTGCAGGGTAATCATAACCGCAGACAACAAAGAAACTCTTCGCAAAGCTGCTGAAGATGCCACTTCAACACCGTCAGTAGTCATCGGTAGAACCGAAGGCGGCATAGAAAAGTATCTCAGCAAGAATGAGACTCCAGACGGACGAATCGGCGCCTTACTGCAATTCTGGGGCAAAATCGACGAGGACAAGCCTTTCGGAAAATCTTTGGAACGTTTTGAGAAGGAATTGTCTTATCGGATTCGTCAAGACATACTTGTAAAACCCTTTACCGCTTTGTTTGACGCGCTGCCCAAGGCTGAAGGAAAATTCGACATGATGGAGAGAGTCGGCCACTGTGGCGACGGCTACGAGTGGACAGAAAAACGCTATGGACGCCAAATGATAATCGTGCCTATCATGGTGCCTGATTTTCAAATTGAACATTACATTGGCTATGCGCGTGGAGTTTCGGGCGCAAATTTTTGGGTTATGTGCAAAACCAAAAAAGCCCTTTATGAATCTGGAAGAAAGGCGCTTGGAGCCATAGGCAAAATTGAAGGAGTTATTATGCCATTTGATGTTTGCTCCGCGGGTTCCAAAGCTGAAACCAAGTTTCCCTTGATAGGTCCCACCACGAATCATCCGTACTGTCCCTCCTTAAAGAAGAAACTGGGCAAAGAGTCGCGGGTTCCTGTAGGTGTTAAATATATTCCCGAGATTGTCATAGACGGCGTCTCCTTAGATGCAGTGAAAAAAGCCATGAAAGCGGGCATCGAGGCTGCGAGCAGCGTGAAGGATGTGGCCAGAATTTCGACTGGCAATTACGGCGGAAAACTCGGCAAATACAAAATAAGCCTAAGAGAGTTATTCACATGAAGTTCGATGTTATAGGCATAGGCGCTCTCAATGTGGACAAGCTCTTCCTGGTGGAGCAAATCGCCAGAGAAGACGAAGAAAGCTCGGTCATAACCTTTGCAGAGGCTTGTGGTGGCTCAGCTGCTAATACTGTAGTAGGCTTGGCCAGACTGGGACTTGAAACGGGTTACATTGGCAAGGTAGCACGAGACCGCGAAGGTCGGTTATTGCTTGAGGATTTTAGGAAAGAAAATGTCGATACTCATGGTGTAATAGAAGCCAAAAATGGACGAAGCGGCGTTGTCATGGGTTTTGTGGACAAGAAGGGCGAAAGAGCGCTGTACATAGACGCAGGCGCCAACAGTACGATAGCCTTTGACGAAATCAACCATGAATACGCGAATAGTCCAACTTTCATCCATGTCACATCGTTCGTGGGCGAAAAAGCCTTCGGAGTTCAAAAAAAACTGATATCAACACTTTCCAAGGTTGTGAAAGTAAGCCTAGACCCTGGTCGTCTGTACGCCGAGAAAGGCTTGACTTCCTTGAAGCCGATAATCGAACGTTGCCATGTCGTTTTTCCGAACGAGCATGAATTGAAACTCTTGACAGGCGAGGATCACGTGAAGGGCGCTGGAATCCTGCTTGACGAAGGTGTGAGCATCGTGGCTGTTAAGCTTGGACCCAGAGGCTGCTACGTGACTGACGGTAGAGAAAAGCATCTGATACCTCGTTATCCCGTGAAAGTCGTGGACACTACGGGTGCTGGTGATGCTTTCTGTGCTGGTTTCCTCTATGGACTAATCAAAAACGAAAGCCTAGAACAGTGTGGAAAACTCGGAAACTACGTCGCCTCCAAATGTATAGAAAAAATCGGAGCACGCACTGGACTGCCGCGTCTGGCTGAGCTGCCCAAAGATCTCCAGTGCTAAAACCTTTTCATGATAAAGTCGATGACGGATTCAAAGACTAGTTTTCCGTCTCCAAACTCTTGCAAAGCGTCTTTCTTCGTCCAGTCTGGAAGTTGCCAACCATAAAAAGCACGTTCAGGATGCGGCATCAAACCAAAAATTGTTCCTGAAGCGTTGCAAATCCCCGCCACGTCATGGAATGCACCGTTAGGGTTGGCTGGATACTCGCCTTCTGCATAAGAGCCATCCGCATTGCAGTAGCGAAACACTAGCTGATCGTTATCGTATAGTTTTGCCAAGTATTCTTCTTCTTTCTCTTTCAGGAAAAGGAATCGTCCCTCCGCATGTGACACTGGAATTCTCAGCACTTTTTCCTTTGGAATTTTTTGTGAGAAGATGCATTTTCCGTTGTTTTCGTGTTTTAAGTGTATCCAGCGGCAGTTGTAGCCTGGTGGAACGTTAGGAGCCAAAACTGCTTCGGGATACTCCATGGCTCCGCCGAATCCAGGCAATAAACCCGCCTCCACCAAGACCTGAAACCCATTGCAGATGCCCAAGACTGGGCGCTCTTCTTCTACGAAGGTCTTTAATTCTCTTCCGAGTTTGGCTGTTATAGATTTTGCCCAAATCACGCCTGCACGAACGTAGTCGCCATATGCAAAGCCTCCGGGAAACACGAGCGCATGGTATTCGAGCAGATTCCGTTTTTTCAGAAGCTCGTTGTAATGTACAATCTCTGCTTCGACACTTAGCTCTTTGAGGGCTCGACATGTCTCAGCGTCACAGTTGGTGCCTCCAACGCGCAAAATACACACTCTGACTTCGCTTCGCTGCACCTTAGACACCTCTCAGCGCGTTCTGCCAGCGTTCCCTCAACACAGTCAACTCTGCCTCGACAAGTTTTTCTTCAGCCAGTCCGTAAACTTGCAGCATGGACGCATCGGTCACCGTTCCGATTTCTGAGCAAACACTATTTTTCATTAACTCTTCAAAACGCTCTTTGCGTTCGCGGTCGACTTCTACGAGAAACCTGCTGTTAGATTCTGAAAATAAAACAAAATCGTTTCTTTTCACACAATCCGTTTTAGACACTTTGCCTAATTGCAATTCCAATCCATAATTGCTACCTAAAGCCATCTCAGCTGCAGCTACGGCTAAGCCACCCTCAGAAAGGTCGTGGCAGGCTCGAACCATGCCTTGGTCAATGGAGTTTGTTAATGCTTCAAACGTTTTCTTTGCGGTTGTTGTATTCACGCTTGGTACATTTTTGCCTAGAAAACCCCGTAGTCTATAGTATTCTGAGGCACCGAGTTCGTTGTTTGTCTGTCCGAGAATGTAAACAGGGTTGCCTGGAGTTTTCAGTTCCGTGGAGACGAGTTTTCTGACATCTGGAATGATGCCGACCGCTGTTATGAGCAAAGTAGGCGTGATGGGACCCAACGGCGACTCGTTGTAGAGGCTGTCTTTTCCAGAAATGAAAGGCGTTTCAAAGCCCTTCGCAGTGTCATAACACGATCTGCAGGCTTCCACGAGCGTTCCGAGTCTTTCAGGCTTTTCAGGGTTACCCCAAGTGAAATTGTCTAACAGCGCGATTCGTCTGCCGCCAACAGCGACATTATTGCGTATCGCCTCGCCGATGGCTGAGGCTGCCATCCAATACGTGCTGATTTTTCCGTAAGTTGGATTCATTCCACAGGAGATTGTCAAGCCTTTCCAAGAATCGTCTAGAGGCTTTAGAACTGCAGCGTCGTTAGGACCTGCATGTTCGCCTTGTAGTGGCTTTAGCGTCGTGTTGCCTTTGACTTCGTGGTCGTATGTGCGGATTACTGTCTCTTTGCTGGTAATGTTTGGCGAAGAGAGAAGCTTGAGCAGGATTTCGGTCAGGTTCTTGGGTTCGGGAAAGGTTGGTTCTTCGAATGCTAGCTTTTCAAACGTTGCTTTTCTTTCAACTTTCGGCGGTTGAAACATGAACTCCATGTCCAACTCGGCTACAGGTGTCACGTCGAAAGAAATTTTCAGTCTTTGCTCTTCGGTCAATCTACCAATAACTGTGGCTTCAACGTCTTCTTCATCGAAAATGTCCAGAATTTGTTCCACTTTAGCTGCGGGCGCGGCAACCAGCATTCTCTCTTGCGATTCAGAAACGTAAATCTCCCAAGGCACCAACCCCGAATACTTGAGCGGCACATGGTCGAGGTCCAATGCTGCGCCGCAGTGGAATCTATGCGCCATCTCGCCAACAGCGCTTGATAAGCCTCCGCCGCCTAGGTCGGTTATGGCTGTGCCAAGTTTTTGGTCGCGAATCTTGATTATGGCGCGTTTCAGTTTTTCCTCCTCGATTGGGTCTGCTATTTGCACCGCGGGTCTGGAGACTTGTTCGGATTTTTCCGAGAGCTCCGTGGACGCGAAGGTCACGCCGTGTATACCGTCGCGGCCTGTTCTTCCGCCCGCAAGAATTAAAACGTGATTCGGCTCGGCTTTCTGAATGTACCTGTCCAGTGGGAGAAGCCCGATACAGCCACAGTATACGATCACATTTCCTGTGTAACTTTCGTCAAAATAAATCGTCCCGTTAACCGTGGGGATGCCCATGTTATTGCCATAACAACCAATGCCCGCGACTACGCCGCGGAACAAATACTTCGGATGTTTCACGCCTGGTGGAAGACGCTCGTAGTCATAATCCAACGGACCAAACCCTAACACGTCGGTGCAGGCAATCGGGTCTGCCCAGACGCCCAGGACGTCACGGATGACTCCGCCTACGCCTGTTGCTGCGCCGCCGAAGGGTTCTATGGCTGAGGGATGGTTGTGTGTCTCCACTTTCACTGCGATGCCGTAGCCTTTGTCGAATTCGATTATGCCCGCGTTGTCCTCAAAAACCGAGGTACACCACGGCGGGTCAAGCTCTTTCGTAACTTTGGCGATGTATGTCTTGAACAGACTCTGTATTCGTCCTTCCTCGGTGACTATGTCGCCCTTGAACGTCTTGTGAAAACAGTGTTCAGACCAAGTTTGTCCCAGCGTCTGCAATTCCACATCGGATGGGTTTCTGCGCATCTCCAAAAAATAATCTCTAATCGCCCTCATCTCGTCTAGGCTTAATGCTAAACCCATGGTTCGACTGATTTCCAACAGTTGACCATCACTTGCAGTTAGGACTTCCACTTCATAAACTTCGAAGGGCAAGTCGCGCTTTTTGTAGAGGCTCATTTTATTTCCCAAATCTCAAACTCGTAATCATCCTTCGTCGGGTTTGCGAGCAATCTTCGACACATTTCGTCCACCATGCTCTGGGCATTAGCCTTTGAATCCGCCTCCAAAACAACCGAATAGACTTTACTCACGTTAACGCCCTTAACCGCATAGTTCAATTCCCTAAGCGCACGCGCTGTGGTGTCACCTTCAGGGTCGGAATGTCCGGGCTTAAGCATGACCTCAATTTTGGCTTTGAATCTCATACTTATACACTAAAAGAATTAAAATTTAAGCTTTGTTTAAACAAAAATTTAAACAAACATGCACATGTCATTGCAGCATGACTTTCTTGCCTTTGTAGTACGCGACGATTTTCGGAGAAGCTGTCACTGTGCCTATTTGTTCTGCCTCGACTCCAGACTTTCTTAAGTAGCCAATTATTGCGTCTGAATCTTTTTCTTCCACCACAATGGCGAAGCCCCATCCCATGTTGAACGTTTTTAGCATTTCTTCGTCAGAGATTGCTCGTTTAAGCTCATGTGCTGTTCTTTGGATGAGGTCGAAGATTGGCTGCGGTTTGAAGTTGCTGAATTCGAAGCCTATGCCTTTAGAGAATTTCATGTGGCGGTCGAATTTCAGATAGGCATCGCCCGTGATGTGCACAGCGCCCTTTATCTCTACTTTTTCGGCGGTGGTCATTAATGGTTTTACGTAGATTTTCATGGGTTCTAGGACTTCGTAGACGAGTTCTCTGTCGAAACCATCTGGAATAGCGAATGGGTCGTATTTTCCGCCCCACTGTTTGAACAAAACTTTTCTTGCCAGCGTGATGCCGTTGCTGTGAAGACCCGAGCTTCTCAGTCCGATTACAACATCGCCTGCGTTGATGTCATTTCCTCTTATCATTTTTTCCTCAGCCAGTTCGCCCACGCAGCCGACAACAAGGTCGAAGCTTCGCCCCTTGGCTATGCCTGTTATAATCTCTGCTACGTCGCCGATTTCTCCTGCTGGCACGATGCATTCGGATTCTGTTGCCCCTTTTGTGATGCCTTTCAATAATTCCTCTATCAGTTTGGGGTTAGAAACCTGCGTGTGAATGTTGTCCACTAAGGCGAATGGTCGGGCGCCAGAACGGATTACGTCGTTGACTACCAGTGCCACACCGTCGATGCCTATGGTGTCATATTTATCTGCTAACTGCGCCACTAGAACTTTTGTGCCCACGCCCTCAACTTCAAAGTCCAAATACTTATCGTGGAAGGGGAAAACGTTGCCATAAGGAAGCTGTACCACTTTGCCATAATTGTTGAATTTGAACGTTTGCTCTAACAGTTTCAGGGCTGTTTTAGATTTTGCTCTTAGTTTGCGGTTTACGCCTGCTTCTGCATAGGTGAATTTTCTGGGCATTTGTTAAGCCTTTAAGTAACTATTTCTCCGAGCATTTTCTGTTTGAGTGCACGTTTTATTTCCAAAGCTATACGGTCGCCCATGCTCATGCGTTTGCCGTACTTTGCATTGGCGTACTGTGAGCCTATGCCCATATGGACATTAGTGCCCCCGCCATGTCTCAAAGCCACATCTTGAGTCACAGGGATATGCATGTAGGGTTCCCTGCCTTCGGGAACGTCGTACAAACCAAAATCAGCGCCAGTTTTGGCTTCGGAGCCCAAAGTGACGTCCATTTTCATGGTTGGTTTGGTTTCGTATTTTGAGATTTTGTCCCACGTGATTAATGTTTGTAGGCACCATGCGCCAATGATTCCGGGCGTTTCGTATTCTCGTGTGGCGAGTAAGAAGCGATCGGCATAACGGTGCATGTCCTTTAGAAGCGATTCTCTGAGGCTCATGACGAGATGAGCGGTAACTTCGAACGAGGGCACTTTTCTTAGCTTCTCCTGCACATCCAAGGGCAAGCGCCTAACACCGTCAAGTATTGTTTCCCTTCTCTCGTCTATCGACAGAAACTGATTAGCCAAGCACACACGAGCGTTTTCCACCGAAGTGCCGAACAGTTTGGCATACCAATCATCAGCGTCGCCCCAGTCTTCTTTCGCGTCTAGGGGCGAGTAGAAGAAGTTGAAGTTTGCGTGTGGTCCTAAAACTATTTGTTCTATTCTTGCGTTTTCAAGGCTTTCCTTGTCCAAGTTGCCCTCCTGAACCTCTTTGCACACTTTCTCTTCCAAATCCTCTGAGTCTGCGGCGAATATGAATTCACGTTCAAACGCCCTATGCGCATGTTCAGCCTTTAGCAGCATGGGTTCATCGATGGGTTCTTTGAAGCTTATGCCCTCCTCATGCGCTTCGAACTCGTACGATTTGGGACTTGGGATTCCTGCTTTTTCGGCGAACCAGTAGTAGTCTTTTTCGATTTCGCCTCGGTTCTCGATTTTTAAGAGTTTTCTGGAGCCCAAAATGGGCACGGGGTAGTTGTTTTCTATGACGCTGCATGTTTCGTCTCCACCCACATAAACGGCGAAGGCACGGTTTGGAATCTGCAAACATTCGAGGTTGACCAGTTCGTCGGTGTATTTGACAATGTCCGAATACTTGTCTACTATGAGAATTATGCTTTGCCAGTTGCCCTTCTTGTTGATATCTTTCGGGTCGTTCACGACTCTCAAGTCGCGCTTGGCCGTGGCTGGCAGGTCTTCGATGGTTTCGCCGGGTTTTCCTACCATGGGATTCTGCAAATAAATTCGTGCTCTTGCGGGTGGCACGTATATGATGCTTCTAAAACCATAGCTGCGTTGTCCCTGCCAGGCGTCCAGGGCTGAGTGTGAGCCCAAATTAAGCCCTATTGGTTCTTTATATTTCTTGGCTATTTCTTGCATCTCTTCTCTTTTAATAACCATCCTTTCTCACCTTGCGTTAGGACACGCAAATAGCACTTTGTGTTTTTTAAAACTTTCTACCCGTCAGACGCTTGTAGGCTTCGATGTACTTCTTAGAAGTCTCCGAAACCATATCAGCCGGCAGAGTAGGTGCGGGCGGTTGCTTATTCCATTTTATGGACAACAAATAATCGCGCACGTACTGCTTATCAAAACTAAACTGGTCCTCACCCACGCTGTACCTGTCGAGTGGCCAGAAGCGTGACGAGTCTGGGGTGAGGAGTTCATCTATGAGGATGAGCTCATTGTTCAGCATGCCGAATTCGAGTTTGGTGTCGGCGACGATTATGCCGTTTTTTTCCGCTTTGTCAGAAGCCTTCTCGTAGATTCGCATGCACACATCCTCAATGTGCCTTGCCAAGTCTTTGCCCGTTTTTTGTTCCACTTCTTTGGCTGTGATTTCGAGGTCATGTCCCACTTCGGCTTTCGTTGTAGGCGTCAGAATGGGCTGTGGAAGTTTCTCAGCTTTTTTCAAGCCTTTAGGGAGCATAACGCCGCAGATGGGCTTGTCTTGCTTGTAGTTTTCCCATGCTGCACCGTAGAGGTAGCCACGGATGACGAACTCGATTGGAATAAGTTTGGCTTTTTTTACTAACACGGTGCGTGGGTCGACTGTTTTTACGATGTGATTCTGGATAATGCCCT
>Ga0315268_10009070_pt1 | contig 10349 bp, 7 predicted proteins | sample C1_top_MG_FD_204535 | JGI IMG/M metagenome (GOLD analysis project Ga0315268, IMG submission 204535) | Sediment microbial communities from Yellowstone Lake, YNP, Wyoming, USA - C1_top | ecosystem: Environmental > Aquatic > Freshwater > Lake > Sediment | place: USA: Wyoming | collected 2017-08-01 | reverse complement strand
ACCTGTTTACGGGGGTTCGAATCCTCCTCCCCCAACCATGGTCCCATCGTCTAGCGGCCTAGGACGCTGGCCTCTCACGCCGGAGACACGGGTTCGATTCCCGTTGGGACCACCATTTCAAAGTCCAATATAGTCCGATTTAGTGCATAAGCCCCTTGATAAAAGGGGCTTTTTCTGTTTCTGTTGTCCTCTGCGGTATGCTCCGAAACGTTGACATTTAGGGGTATTTGGGGGTACAATTGGGGGTATCCAACATCGGGTGAAAGTAAGATACCCCTAAAACGGAGGAACCCCTGTGTTAACAGATATTAAGGTCAAAAGCGCAAAACCGAAAGAGAAACAATACAAGCTCACCGACGGACAGGGGCTATATCTGCTCGTCACTCCCCAGGGCGGTAAGCTCTGGCGTTTTAAATACTACTTCAACAATAAGGAAAAGGTCCGGGCCTTCGGCACCTATCCTGAGATTACTCTTGCCGACGCGCGGGAGAAACGGGACGCGGCCAGGAAGCAGGTCGCCAACGACATTGATCCCGGCGAAGTGTATAAGGCTCAAAAAAAGGCGACGCTCGCAGTCACGGAAAACAGCTTTGAAGTTGTTGCGCGGGAGTGGCACGAAAAGTTCAAGCAGCGGTGGACCAAGGTTCATGCTGACACAACCATCCGGCGAATTGAACTGAACGTCTTCCCCTGGCTCGGGGAGCGGCCGATCGGCGAGATCAGAGCGCCCGAGCTTCTCGCGGTGTTGCGACGCATCGAGGCGCGCGGGGCGCAGGAAACAGCGCACAGGGTCAAGACGATCTGCGGCCAGATCTTCCGCTATGCTGTCGCGACCGGCAGGGCCGAGCGCGATCCCGCAGCGGATCTGAAAGGCGCTCTGCCTCCCGCCCCGAAGACCCACCTTGCAGCACTGACCGATCCGAAAGAGGTTGCCGACCTTCTCCGCATCATGGATGGCTACGAGGGTTCCTTCGTCACGCGCTGCGCTCTTCGTCTTGCTCCGCTGGTGTTCGTCCGGCCCGGTGAGCTGCGTCAGGCTCAGTGGTCTGAGATCAATCTCGAGACAGCCGAGTGGAACATACCCGCCGAACGTATGAAGATGAAGCAGGCGCACCTGGTGCCCTTGTCGCGGCAGGCGGTGGAGATTCTGCGGGAACTAAAACCATTGACCGGCCACGGCCGGTACCTTTTTCCATCTGTTCGATCCTTCGCGCGGCCGATGAGCAACAATGCTATTCTAGGCGCGCTGCGGCGCATGGGGTACAGCAAAGACGAAATGACCGGCCACGGCTTCCGAGCCATGGCGCGAACGATCCTTGATGAGGTTCTCCAGGTCCGGCCCGAATTCATCGAGCATCAACTGGCGCACGCTGTACGCGATCCGAACGGCAGAGCATACAACAGGACGGCTCATCTTGAGGAGCGTAAGAAGATGATGCAGACATGGAGCGATTATCTGGACGGGCTGAAGGCGGGGGCGAAGATACTGCCGTTCGCGAAAAAGGCGGGGTGAAGAAAAAGTATCGGTCATAGATCAGACAATTATGCGAGGCCTCGGGACAACCCGGGGCCTTTTTATTAATCGTTTTCGCATACCCCATCCATCGCCCATCTCTTTTCTGGACATTTCCGACAGCCTGTAGTAAAGTTCTGGATTATTATGGGATTATTAGATGTTGGGGAGGGGCATGGCTGACTTAGAATCCATCCAGAAAAAGATCCTCTCATTTCGGAACGAGCGTGACTGGGCGCAATTCCACGATCCCAAGAACCTCGCCGAAGCCCTCTCCATCGAAGCGGGGGAGCTGCTGGAAAACTTCCTCTGGAAGACAACCGAGCAGTCCCGCAATCTCTCACCTGAAGAACTTAAGAACGTAAAAGAAGAGCTTGCCGACATATTCATTTTCCTCACCTATCTTGGCGAGGAATACAAGATCGACCTTTTTAAGGAAGTTGAAAGCAAGATTGCGCAGAACGCTGCCAAGTATCCGGTGGAGAAGGCGAAGGGGTCTGCTAAGAAATATACTGATCTGTAACGAAAAGGTGAATTGTGAAATTTTGGGTCGGTGTTACTGATAACAATTGGTACGACTTTCTCTCCCGACTCAAGCCGGAAGAAGTAAATTTCTGGCAACCGGGCGGAAGCCAGGTCTTTCGTGCCGTTGATCAGTTTGCACCATTTCTTTTCAAACTCCACCATCCAGATAATTATATTGCCGGTGGCGCGTTCTTCGTGAAGCACTCGTTCCTTCCCTTGTCTTTCGCCTGGGAAACATTCGGACAGAAGAACGGCACACCTGATTTTGAGACATTAAGAAAGAAGATCACAGCCAAGAGAAAGGATAGTGCTTCTGACCCCACTATCGGCTGCATTCTTCTAGCACAGCCATTTTTCTTTCCTCGTGAAGAATGGATACCTGCACCTGAAGATTTCAGCAAGAACATCGTACAAGGCAAAACGTACGATATGAGGGACGCGACAGGCGCACATTTGTGGAATCAAGTGCGAGAGCGCTTGGATCGTGCACATGTGATCCTGGAAGAGCAAACAGCAGAGGAGCCGGCACGCTACGGTAATCCAGTATTGATTAACCCGCGGATTGGACAAGACATATTTAGAGTCTTGGTGACAGATGCATACAGTCGTCGTTGCGCAATATCGGGTGAGAAAACGCTGCCGGTGCTTCAGGCAGCGCATATAAAACCATACGCAGAATCAGGCCCGCACAAGATCGAGAATGGATTGCTGCTTCGTGCAGACATGCATATCCTTTTTGATAAAGGCTATCTCACTATTACTCCGGATTTTTATACCGAGGTAAGTAAGAGGATTGAAACAAATTTTCAAAACGGGAAAGAATATTATAAGTTTCATGGCAAGAGACTTGAGGTGCTCCCCATACAACAGAAAGAAAAGCCATCAGCGGATTTTCTCCGATGGCATAACGAGCACAGGTTTATAGCATAAATACTTGTCGCCTGAGGTTGATGAAATAAGATGGACAAGCCATTTCAGCGAAAAGGCTCTGAGAGTAACGCTCATGTCGGGCGAGAGTTCGAATCGTGGGTGAAGGCTTATCTTGAAACGCAGGGCCTCGTTCTAGCGCCCGACTTCATTGTTGATATTGGAATTAATAGTAAGAAAGCCCATAAGTTTGATCTCGGCAGCAATAGCGAAAAAGTAATCGTTGAATGTAAAGCGCATACTTGGACTGAGGGTAACAATGTCCCGAGCGCGAAAATGACTACTTGGGATCAGGCTATGTATTATTTTCATGCGGCGCCATCGGATTTTCGCAAAATGTTATTCGTTCTTTATGATCTCAGCAAAAAAAGGAAAGAAACACTTGCCGAGTACTATGTGAGAACCAATCCGCACTTGATTCCAGATAGGGTCGAGGTCTGGGAATACGATGCAGCGTTAAAGACAGCAAGGCAAGTTGCAATACCCGGGAGATGATGGGTGAACGAAGCAGATACCTGTAGAAAACATGTGCTGCCTAAGCTCCAGTCCGCTGGTTGGGACAATGAGCCGCACTCGATCGCCGAGCAGCGCACGATTACCGACGGCCGCATTGTCCCCGTGGGAAAAGGCTTCGTTCGCAAGTCACCGAAGCGCGTGGATTACCTTCTGCGTTACACGCGAGACTTCCCGCTCGCGGTCATCGAGGCCAAGGCCACCTACAAGGCTGCATCAGATGGCCTGCAGCAGGCGAAAGATTACGCGGGGCTGCTTGATCTAAAATTCGCATACGCAACCAACGGCCCGGACATTATAGAGTTCGACTACTTCACCGGTATAGAGAAAACGCGGTCTGATTATCCTACGCCCGCCGAGCTTTGGCAGAGATACCTCGCTGGCAGTAATATCAACGACCAACAGGTTGCGGACCGCCTGCTGACCCCGTTCAATTACACCGTAAACAAGGGCGAACGCTATTATCAGCAAATCGCAATCAATCGCACGGTAGAGGCAATACTTAAAGGCCAGCGAAGGTTGCTTCTCACGATGGCCACAGGCACCGGCAAGACAGCAGTGGCTTTTCAGCTCTGTTGGAAGCTCTGGAATGCCAGGTGGAACCGTACAGGTGAGCATCGGCGACCGAAGATCCTTTATCTTGCCGATCGGAATATTCTTGTGGATCAGCCCAAGGACGGGATTTTTGCCGCTTTTGGCGACGCTCGATGCAAGATAGAATCCGGCCAGGTGGTCAAGAGTCGTGAGATGTATTTTGCCATCTACCAGGCGCTTGCTGAGGACGAACGCCGGGAAGGTCTCTTCAAATCATTTCCGCCGGACTTCTTTGATCTCGTTATAGTGGATGAATGCCATCGAGGAAGCTCGCGCACTGATAGCTCATGGCGCGTTATTCTCGATTACTTTGAGCCCGCGTATAAGCTTGGCATGACCGCAACGCCGCTGCGCGACGATAACCGAGACACCTATCTGTACTTTGGCAATCCTCTTTATGAATACAGTTTGCGCCAGGGCATTGACGATGGTTTCCTCGCGCCTTATCGCGTGCACCGCGTCATCACCGAGTGGGACGCTGCGGGCTGGCGTCCGAGCAAGGATGAGCTGGACCGCTACGGACGACCGATCCCAGACGACGAGTATGAGACGAAGGACTTCGAGCGCATAGTAGCCCTGCGCGCGCGTACGCAGGCGATTGCGAAGCACCTCACGGAATTTCAAAAGAAAAATGATCGTTTTGCCAAGACGATTGTTTTTTGCGTTGATCAGGATCACGCGAGCGAGATGCGCACAGCGCTTTCCAATCTAAATGCCGATCTTGTTTCACTAAATCCTGACTACGTCTGCCGGGTCACGGCTGATGAAGGCGATATCGGGCGCGGACACTTGAGCCGCTTCCAGGACGTTGATACAAACGTGCCTACCATTCTTACCACATCGCAGCTTCTTACAACAGGCGTAGACGCGCCGACATGCAAGAATATAGTGCTCGCCCGAGTTGTCGGCTCAATGAGCGAGTTTAAGCAGATTATCGGGCGCGGCACCCGTGTACGAGACGATTACAATAAACTATGGTTCAATATTATCGACTACACGGGATCGGCAACGCGCCTTTTCGCTGATCCGGCTTTTGACGGCGATCCTGCTAGAGTTACCGAAGAGGACGTGAATCGAGATGGAGAGACAACACAGGTCCGTGAAACACCGACGCCCTATGGAGAAACCGGCGAAGAGGGTGAAGGGCCGATCATAGTCGAGCCTCCTGTTGATCAGCGGCAAAAGTACTATTTCGACGGCGGCCATGTCGAGATCGCGGCTCATCTTGTGTATGAACTCGATCCTGATGGTAAGCAGCTCCGCGTTATCCGGTATACCGACTACGCGGCAGAGAAAATCCGCACGATTTGTCCAACCGCACCGGAGTTACGCGCACAATGGGCGGACCCAGCGAAACGCTCTGAGATTATCCGGCTGCTGGAAGAGCGGGGTATCAGCTTTACGGAGCTTGCAGAGGCAGCAAAACAGCCGGAGGCAGATCCATTCGACCTGCTCTGTCACCTCGCTTTCAATGCACCGCTTCGTACTCGGAGAGAAAGAGCACAACAGCTACGGGAGTCTCGCAAGGATTTCTTCAGCAGATTCGGCCCAGAAGCGAAACAGATATTAGAAGAGCTCTTGGAAAAATACGCTGAACATGGCAATGCTCAATTCGTGCTACCTGATGTGCTTCATATCCCGCCTATCTCTGACCATGGAAAGCCAAATGAGATTATTCGTCACTTTGGCAGCCCAGAGATACTTCGGCAAGCCGTACATGATTTGCAAAATCTGCTTTACGCTGCGTAGAAAGGTAGTTAATGGCTCGGACGAAGAAGGCGACCTCTGAAACCCCAAAGACAACTGCCCAGTCTCTCGCCAGTCTTTTAAAATCATCGCGAGATATTATGCGCAAGGACAAGGGTTTGAGCGGCGATCTTGACCGATTGCCATTGCTCACCTGGATCATGTTCCTGAAATTTCTCGATGATCTTGAGATGCAGCGGGAAGTTGAGGCCAAGCTTGCAGGAACAAAGTTTCGCCCTGCCATAGAAAAGCCTTATCGCTGGCGTGATTGGGCAGCAAATCCACAGGGTATTACCGGTGAAGAACTCCTAGCGTTCATCAACCAGGATGAATGTGTACGCCCTGACGGTAAACGCGGTCCCGGCCTCTTCGCCTATTTGCGGAAGCTCACGAACGCCAATGGTGACGATCGCCGTGATGTGATAGCTACGGTTTTCAAAGGCGTGGATAATCGTATGCGTAGTGGTTATCTCTTGCGCGACATAATCAACAAAGTTGCTGATATTCATTTCACATCGAGTGACGAACTCCTCACCTTGGGAAGTCTGTATGAATCCATGCTCCGCGAGATGCGAGATGCTGCTGGTGACTCCGGCGAATTCTATACACCACGTCCTGTGGTTCGTTTTATGGTCGAGGTTACTGATCCGCAACTGGGGGAGACGGTCCTCGATCCCGCGAGCGGTACTGGTGGTTTTCTTGTCGAATCCTATAATCACCTGGCCAAGCAGGTAAAGACCGTAGGAGACCGCAAAGTTTTGCAAGGACGATCGCTTTTCGGTTGCGAGGCGAAGCCGTTGCCCTATTTGCTTTGCCAGATGAACCTTCTGCTCCATGGGCTTGATTCTCCTCAAATTGATCCTCTTAATGCCCTGCGTTTCAAGCTGACGGAAATTGGCGAAAAAGATCGCGTGGATGTGATTGTTACAAACCCTCCTTTTGGTGGGGAGGAAGAGAAGGGGATACAGGGTAACTTTCCTGAGGACAGGCAGACTTCAGAAACCGCACTACTCTTCCTACAACTCATTATGCGCAAACTGCGCCGACAGCCCGGCAAAACGGGCCGTCCCGCCCGCGCCGCAGTTGTTGTGCCTGAAAGCGTAATGAGTGACCCCGGCGTTGCGCAGCGCGTGAGAAAAGACCTTATAGAAAATCATAATCTACACACAATAGTGCGACTGCCTAAGGGCGTTTTTGAACCGTATTCCGATATCCAAACAAATTTGCTTTTTTTCGATACATCAAAACAAACAGACGGTATTTGGTTCTATCAGCACGAGGTGCCTGAATCACGTCGTGATATGAAGAATCCTTGCTATACGCGGAGCTTTCCGCTGACCTATGAAGAATTGGAGCCGTTGATAAAGTGGTGGCGTGATAAACAGGAGAATTCTTTCGCGTGGCATGTATCACTCGCGAAGATCAAAGAACGAGATTATACGTTTGATTTCCGCAATCCTTTGCGATCCAACAATGGTAATGCAATTCGGCTGGATAAATCTGTAGCGGGATACATTGACCAAATATCGGAGGCAAAAAATCTTTTAGATAACCTTGAGAAGACACTCGCGTCCATCTATCTACCTGCTGATAGTGGTCAGGAAATGTCTCTCGGCAGTTTTCTCAAACGTGTGAAAAAAGAGGTCGATATCGTTGCTGATACGAAGTACGATCAAATCACGGTAAAGCTTTATGGAAAAGGTGTTATTCGTCGCACTCGCATTTCAGGAGTAGATGTAAAAACGCGACCACAGTTTCGGGCAAATGTTGGCAATCTGATCATCAGTAAAATTGATGCGAGGAATGGAGCCTTCGGTATTGTTCCACCTGATTTGGATGGTGCAATAATAACGAACGACTTTCCCGTATTTGAAGTAAATACAGAGATAGTTCATCCCCGATATCTTGCACTTCTACTTATGTCTGATAAATCTGTTGATGCATGCAAACGATCAAGCAAGGGGACGACAAATCGTAAGCGTCTTAAGGAAGACCTGTTTTTGGCTGAAAAGCTACCTATTGCTGGTGACGATGTTCAGAAGCTTGCGATTGTAGCTGCTGAAGAAATAAAAAAACTGTGGAATGTTATTCACATGCTTCCTGACTCGGTTCACGAATTGCTGCCACGATTAGCTGATACCCTCATTTCAGAAGACAGAGTAAGGAAGGCGTAAGCATGCGTCGTAGGCTCACTCTGAATACCCGGTAAGTGAGTGCTATGAAGAAGTTCCCCGAGGTTTTTGGCCCACTTGCGAAAGGACTGTGAATAAATTGTATCGTTGGTTTCCTCGATATTTCCCATTGCTCCCGCCAAGTCCGAGCGATGTTCGCGAGTGGGATGTTGTGCTTGATCCTGCCGGCACGCCAGTTTATGTTCCATTTTCTAATGGCAAATTGCAGGTTGGCCTTCATCGGATATTAATAGAATCTGGCATTGCGTTAACGCAAGCTCTTTCAGCATCGGACCCTAGATCATGGTTTGCAATGTCTCGGTATGGTTTGGACTTCGCGGGGACTGCACCACGGTTACGGTTTTATAATGGGAATTATATACTTAACTCCCTTGGCGCATAAGTAGTTGTTTTCTAAAGTTGTTTTTATTGGGCATTGTTAGTCTATCAGAAAAACTCTTGACGGTGAACAAACGTTCACCTATAATAACAGGTAGTGTCTCTATATGAGATACTACCTTTTTTATTGCAATACGCGCTCTATTTGCTTGACTATCATAAGCGGTTATGATAGTATCTGAATATGAAATGTCCACATTGCGACGGAAGAATAAGCGACAAGGTAATAGCCCGGTATTTGGCAAGTAAAGGCGGCAAAAAATCGAAACGGGTGCTCACCACCGAACAAGCTCAGAAAATGGTTGCAATGCGGGTAGCAAAGTACAGCCAAGGGGAAAACAAATGAATGACAAAATTACAGTAAGCACATTCCAATTATTTCAGATGTTCCCCGATCAGGAAAGCGCCCGTAAATATCTTGAAGGCCGTTTGTGGCCCAACGGCGTGAAGTGCCCGAGCTGCGGACTTGGCGAGCATGTCACAGCCCGCAAGAATGGCTATTATCGTTGTAATCAGTGTAAAGAGGATTTTACGGTAAGAACCAGAACAATATTTGAACGCTCTCACGTTCCGTTGCATAAGTGGATATATGCAATGTATCTGCTTGTCACAGCCCGCAAAGGGATTTCATCGATGCAACTTTCAAAAGAAATCGGGATCACTCAGAAATCCGCATGGTTCGTACTGCATCGGTTACGTGAAGCCTGCGGTAGCGATACTAACATGCTCAGCGGAATCGTTGAAATTGACGAAATGTATATCGGCGGCAAAGAGTCGAATAAACATAAAAACAAAAAACTAAATTCCGGGCGTGGCCCTGTTGGTAAAACTCCTGTCGTCGGAATGCGTGAGCGCGGTGGCCGTGTCAAGGCAAAGGTTATTGTCACGCCCGATGCGAAAACGCTGCAGACAGCAATTATTGAGAACGTAGAGGTTGGATCAGCACTACATACCGATGAACACTCAGGCTATTGGGGCGTTGGCGGTGTGCTTTACAACCATGAAACAGTCAATCATAATCAGGGCGAATATTCCCGCAATGGTGTTACGACAAATGGGATTGAAAGCGTGTGGGCTGTGATGAAACGGGGAATGCATGGTGTATATCATCATGCGGACAAAAAGCACCTTGGCCGCTATGTTAACGAGTTTACTTTTCGCCTCAATGATGGTAATGTACAGCGGCATACCCTTAAAAGGCTTGACAGTTTTGTTGATGCATCGGCAGGACGCCGAATCACATATAAGGACTTAACCAAATGAACAGAGTGCCAAAAGAATTAGATAGTATTGTTGATAAGGTGCTTGCTTATCGGCCAGCGTCCAAAAACACAATCATTAAAAATAAATCCACAGTTGAAACGTGGTCGGTCCCGCTGTCAGATATATACAAAAATGATAATATGCGACTAGACGCTAGTCACTATGACCGGCAAACAGATGCAATTTTGAAAGAATTAAACAACACCGCTTTCCCACTTGAACCATTATCAAACTTAGCTTCTGTGATTCTTCCCGGTCAATTTACCCGCATATGGGCTCAGGATGAAAAGCATGGCATTCGTTATATCAACGCAACCGATTTGATGAGCCTAACCGGAATTGGAATGCTCAGCGGAGATGCCCGATTTTTATCACGGGAATCAAATGTTGACATTGAAGAATTAACAATTCGTACAGGATGGATACTCTTGACCTGTTCCGGAACGATCGGGCGCGTGTTTTATGTTCCCGAGAGAATCAATGGCTGGGTAGCAACACATGACTTTATCAGAATCATTCCTAATAGCGATATCCCTGTCGGGTTTTTACATGCGTATTTATCGTCGCAAATGGCACAAAAGCAAATAATTTCCCATACGCACGGCGGACAAATTGACCACGTAACACATCATCAGGTGGGCGGAATTCTCGTGCCAATGCTGCCGAAAGATAAAATATCAGAAATACATCGCCTCACG
>Ga0315268_10009069_pt1 | contig 10349 bp, 9 predicted proteins | sample C1_top_MG_FD_204535 | JGI IMG/M metagenome (GOLD analysis project Ga0315268, IMG submission 204535) | Sediment microbial communities from Yellowstone Lake, YNP, Wyoming, USA - C1_top | ecosystem: Environmental > Aquatic > Freshwater > Lake > Sediment | place: USA: Wyoming | collected 2017-08-01 | reverse complement strand
AAACAGGTCATGGCAGGGCGCCGGCAACTGGTTCCGGAAAGGCGCCGGAGTTATTATAGGTTTTCTTGGCCTCTACTTTATACTGAGTCCATTTGTGATTTAACTAAGCGGAGGATTAAATATGTCAGAAGCAAAGCAGCTTTCATTTCTTGACAGATTTTTAACGCTATGGATTTTTCTTGCCATGTTTATCGGGGTCTTCTGGGGATATTTTTTCCCGGGCGTGAAGGATGTCATCAACATCTTTCAGGTCGGCACCACCAATATCCCGATTGCAATCGGCCTCATCCTTATGATGTACCCTCCTCTTGCCAAGGTAAAATATGAAGAGCTGAAAGAAGTATTTAAAAATTTTAAAATTCTTGCTCTTTCTCTGGTTCAGAACTGGGTTATCGGCCCGATACTGATGTTTCTGCTCGCAATTGCATTTTTATCCGGGCATCAGGAATACATGGTCGGGCTTATTCTCATCGGTCTTGCAAGGTGTATCGCGATGGTGATCGTATGGAATGATCTTGCATCCGGAGACACTGAATACTGCGCCGGACTTGTCGCCTTTAATTCGATATTCCAGGTGCTTTTTTTCTCCGTTTATGCGTGGATTTTTATCACGATTCTCCCTGCATGGCTGGGATTAAAAGGGATGGTGGTGGATATTTCCATCGGACAGATCGCTGAAAGCGTATTCATATATCTTGGAATTCCATTTATTGCCGGGATGATCACAAGATTCATCGGCCTTAGGACAAAAGGGAAAAAATGGTATGAAGAGAAATTTATTCCCAGAATAAGCCCCATTACACTTATAGCTCTTCTGTTTACTATTCTTGTGATGTTTTCTCTTAAAGGCGAATATATTGTTCAGCTCCCCTTTGATGTCATCCGTATAGCCGTCCCTCTGTGCATCTATTTTTTTGTCATGTTCTTTGTCTCTTTTTTCCTTTCAATGAAAGCAGGGGCCACATATGAACAGTCGGCAACGCTGAGTTTTACCGCCGCTTCAAATAATTTTGAGCTTGCCATTGCCGTGGCAGTGGCTGTATTTGGAATAAATTCCGGACAGGCGTTTGCTGCGGTTATAGGCCCGCTTGTCGAGGTTCCTGTATTGATAAGCCTTGTCAATGTGGCTCTATGGTTTAAGAAAAAGTATTTTCCGTATGCATTGGAAACGCCGACCGGTATATGTCATGTAACATGTAAACCATGACGGCTTCGTAAAAAGTCATTCTGCTGTGTTGCGCTTCATCTTTCGTCATTGCAGCGTACCATAAAGTACGCTTCATTCCTCAAGATTCGCGCGCCTTGCATAATGAGCTTTTTACTTTGCCGTCTGACTTTCGGCTTTTTACGAAGGTATCAAATTAGAGCGTCGGGATATATGATTTTTATTAACAGGCAGATTTGGACAAAAACCATAAAACAGGTGTTTTTTATTGCCCTGATTGTACTGGTTGCAGGATTTGCTTCAAACAGGCTCAGATCCGACAAAATGCCTCTTGTGGAAGATTGGTCGGCAAAATCAAATCTTGTGACATCATCCGGGGAGAATCTGGAAATATCTCTTTCAGAAGCGACAAACCTGTTTAAAAAAGGTGAGGCCGTCTTTATTGATGCCAGATCCATGGCAGAATATGATGCGGGGCACATAAAGGGTGCTATAAGCCTTCCGTACAAGGAAGTTGACTGGAAATTTGTTGAAGCAATGGCCGGAGTTTCAGAAGAGAGCGCTGTAATCACATATTGTGACGGGGAAACGTGTGAACTCAGCATGGAGCTTGCGGTTTTTCTTCGTAATGCAGGCTATAAAAACGTCAAGGTACTGTCAAACGGCTGGTCGGCCTGGAAACAAAACGGCCTGCCTGTGGAAACAGGAGAGTGATGAAAGAAAAAATCAAACAAAAATTTTCGTTGTTCCTGTATCATGGAGCAAGGATTGCACTGGGCATAGTATTTATTTATGCGAGTTACGACAAAATCCTTCACCCGGCAACCTTTGCAAAAGTCATTTATAATTACCAGATTCTACCTGGTGAACTTGTAAATTTATCCGCCATTTTTTTACCCTGGCTTGAACTTATAATCGGTTCTCTTCTTATAATCGGAGTATGGTTGCCGGGTTCTATTTTTATAAGCAATATTCTTCTGATCATATTTTTCTGCGCGCTCATGTATAACAAAGCCCGCGGACTCGATATAAGCTGCGGCTGTTTTTCAACGGGCACAGACGATGGCTTTCACTCAAATTTTAACATTCTCCGGGATTTTGGATTTATCGTTATTTCCCTTTTCCTATTTTTCAAAGTGTTCATATCGGATTCTCCATGCGGCAGGGGATCTTCCTGAATAACTCCTTGACTCATGCAATTAATTCATATATTTACGGATTAGCAAATAAGTAGTAAAAGCATTCCCCCTAAAATAGATTTTACTCTTTTCCGTCATTCCCGCGGAAGCGGGAATCCAGTCTTTTCAGCTAGTTCTGGACTCCCGTTTTCACGGGAGTGACGACTTTGAGTATTTTAAGTGAGCATAATGTGACTTTTTATGAAACCGTTAATTTCGACTCTTTTCTGTTTCAGATAGCCTGTACTATTAGCCTTCGATATGAATAAAATTATGCCGGTTAAAAGATTATTTGTTTCGATAATTCTTGGGGTCGTCGTTGTTTTATTATGTATCGGCTCCGCAGCAGCAAAAGAAGAGTATGCGAAGAAAATAGGGAAAGGGTGCATATTCTGCCATGAGGAAAAAACCGGTGGCGGTTTAAAAACGGCCGGGATTGCATATATCAAAAACGGATACCAGTACCCTATCCCACTCTTTATCATAGAGAAAGCCGCAAAGGTTCAGAGCGCTTTCCATAAAACTCTCAGATTTATTATCGGATACCTTCATATTCTTGCCGCGTTTATCCTGGTTGGCGCCATATTTTATATACACATATTTGTTAAACCTTCACAGATAACAGGAGGTATTCCGAAAGGTGAGCGAATTCTCGGTTTATCGTGCCTGATTACACTAACAATAACCGGAATCTATCTGACCTGGTTTCGTATAGACAGATTCGGGCATTTTTTCGATAACCCGTTCGGACGCATTCTCTTTATAAAAATTCTGCTTTTCATTCTCATGCTTCTTTTTGCCGTAACGGCCGTAACATTCATTCACAGCAGGATGAAAAAGGAATCGCAGGCCGCACAGCAAACCGTGCTTGATCCCGGGAAAATCACTTTTGAAAATTTGAAGAATTTTGACGGGTCTTCCGAAAACCCGGCCTGTATAGTTCATGATAAAAAGATTTACGATGTATCGGGAAGCGCAAAGTGGAAAAACGGAAGGCATTTCGGGAAGCATTCGGCCGGAGCGGATCTTACCGAGGCCATAAAAGGGGCTCCTCACGGACCGGAAGTTCTGAAAAATGTGAAGTTCGTCGCCGAGGTCAAGGGCGGTGAGAAACAGCCCGAAAAGATGAGCGGAACAAGAAAGCTCTTTATATTCATGGCCTATTCCAACATGGTCATCATTCTGCTTATAGTTTTTTGCATAGCCTCCTGGCGTTGGGGATTTACGGTAATTCCCGAAACTTTGTCCGGTGAATCTCTTGCTGCAAAAAACTGCATCGATTGCCACAAAAAACTGAATCCGGGCATATATGCCGACTGGGAAAAAAGCATTCATGCCGGGGTTGGTGCAGATTGTTACAAATGCCATAAAGCAACTGAATCACTTTCAAATGCAGCAAGCAAATCTCATCTAAAACATTCGTCACTTTTAATAACATCTTTTGTCAGCCCGAAGACCTGTTCTGAATGCCACCCTAAACAGGTTGCCGAGTATGCAAAAAGCAAACATGCAAACACGATAGAGATAATGTGGAAAGTGGATAAATGGCTTCAGATGGGCATGAACAACCGGGTGGAGCGCAACAGCGGATGCTACGTCTGTCACGGTACAGTTGTTGATATAAAAGACGGCAAACCGACCGAAGGATCATGGCCGAATGTTGGAGTAGGGAGAAAGAATCCTGACGGCAGCCTGGGAAGCTGCACAAGCTGCCATACAAGGCACAGATTTTCGGTTGCCGAGGCTAGAAAACCTGAAGCCTGCGGCCAGTGCCATCTCGGCCCTGATCATCCCCAGATTGAAATCTACAATGAATCAAAACACGGCGCCATATACAATGCAGAAGCAGGAGAATGGAACTGGACTACCAATGACGGCGCATGGAAAGCAGGAAGAGACTTCAGGGCTCCAACATGCTCTGCCTGCCATATGTCGGCGGCTCTTGGTGTTTCAAAAACTCACGATGTTACCGAAAGACTCTCGTGGGAACTTCAGACGCCATCAACAATCAGGCCATCTGATTTCAAGGCTTTTCCTGCAAAAACAGACTGGATGAATGAAAGAGCAAAGATGATAATGGTTTGCCGGCAGTGCCATTCCGAAGAATGGGCAAATTCGCACTTTAGGAATCTCGACAATGTGATTATAAATTATGAATCAACCTATTATGAACCTGCCGCAAAAATCATGGATAATCTTTACGCGAAAGGAATCCTGTCAAAAAGCAGCTACTTCGATGAGGAGCTTGAATGGGAATTCTATGAATTGTGGCACCATGAAGGAAGAAGGGCCAGGATGGGTTCAGCCATGATGGCCCCTGATTATGCGTGGTGGCATGGTTTTTACGAGCTGAAACACCGCTTCAACAAGATAAAGGAGGCTTCCGAAGAAGCTCTGAAAACAGGGAAAGTTTACATTTATAAGGATTTTCCCGGAAAAGCGGGCAAAGATTAGTTGAACCCTTGACCCCTTGGCCCCTTGAATCCTGATTCACCAATAATTTTTCCCTTCGTGCTGATAACAACCTTTTCCATGGGCACTTTTACACCGGCTTTTTCCATTCCCTTTTTAACTATCATGGGAAGGCCTGAACAGCATGGAACCTCCATTATTACCGTTGTTACGCTTTTTATCCCGGCTTTTGTAAAAACATCTGCAAACTTGTCTATATATTCCTGAACGTCATCAAATTTGGGGCACCCCATCATGACGGCTTTCCCTTTCAAAAAGTCCCTGTGCAGGGTCGGAAAAGTAACGGGGACGCAGTCCGCCAAAACCAAAAGATCGGCTCCTTTCAAAAAAGGAGCGTTTGCGGGAACTAGTTTTATCTGAATCGGCCAGTGTGAAAGGGCTGAATCGCCTCCTTCTCCAATAAAAGAAGGCTTGTTGGCTTCTTTACAGGTAAAAATCTGTACTCCGGCCGACTGGCATCCGCACGCTGATGCAGGCTCTGTCACCGCTACTTTTTTTTGTTTATCATGAAGGTGTTTTTCAACTGCCTCCACGTCGAACTCATCAGCTTCGCGTTCTATTATTTGCAGCGCTCCGGTGGGGCATTCCCCGATACAGGCTCCAAGCCCGTCACAGAAGTTATCCGAAACAACCTTTGCTTTTCCGTCGATAATCTGTAGCGCGCCTTCCGCGCATGACGTAACGCACTGCCCGCAGCCGTCACAAAGCTCTTCGTCGATCTTTATAATTTTTCTTTTTACTTTCATGTCGTGTCCTCTGTTATTTGGTTTTTTAGGCTGTAGGTTTTTAGGAATAATTCCCGCAGTCTAACAGCCTTCAGCCTACAGCCTATCCGCCTTCAACAGAACCTCACGGGCAACAATCCTGCCGGTTGCGGTTAAAAACGATTTATCAATAATTTCAGCTGTTTTATCTTTATCAATGGGATTGTCTTTCATGTTTTCTTCAATATTGACGATCATATCTGAATCATAAACCACTTTAAAATTTATATCGTCATCCGGACGCGGATGGTGGTGATGTGCCACTATATCACATACCTCGTCTATCAGTTTCTCTTTTGCGCCAAGCTTTATAAGTATTGTCCTTGCAATCGGAGGTCCTTCTTCTTCCTGGTATTTCGGAGCTGTACTGTTGTATTTCCTTTCAGCCTCGACAATTCCTATGTCATGAAGATAGGCTGCGGAGAGAATCACCGCAAGGTTGCCGCCCTCCGGTTTCCCTATCCGTTCGGCGTACCGGGCAACTTTTGAAGCATGCCCGATACGCTTGAAATCGGACTTGAAATACCTTTTCATCTCGACAGCGACCCTGTCCTTCAATAAGTCTTCTTTTTTGGCAAGAAGCTCTTCCGGAAGAGTTCCGAGGCATTGTTCGGCATATTCGCAGTAAGATGCGCACCCGAAATCCATATTCGGATTTATGAATCTGTATCCGCAATTATTGCATTTGCGCGCCGTGTCATCTTTGAAAAACTCAACTCTTCCGCCGCATTTCGGGCAATTTACATCAAAGATGGCTCCCTGCTTCCAGTACCGGCTGTCCTGTCCGGGGCATTTCATAAAGGTTCCTCCAAAATCCTTCTTCAAATTTATAGAAAGGGTTCCAGAATTCGAGGGTTCGAGGGTTCACTGGAATCCTTGACCCCTTGAATCCTACCCTAATATAGCCTTCAAGTCCTCATCCGGTGTTTTTATCGGCATGATGTTGAATTTATCAACCAGAATATTTAGAACATTTGGCGTGATAAAAGCCGGAAGACTTGGCCCGAGCCTGATATTTTTTATTCCAAGGTAAAGAAGAGTCAGTAGAATTGCAACAGCCTTCTGTTCATACCATGAAAGTATCATGGAAAGAGGAAGATCATTTACCCCGCAGTTGAAAGCCTTTGAGAGGGCAACAGCGATCTGTATGGCCGAATAAGCATCATTGCACTGCCCTATATCGAGAAGTCTCGGTATTCCGCCGATATCCCCGAGATCCTTGTCAAAGAATCGGAATTTCCCGCAGGCAAGAGTTAAAACAACGCAATCAGAAGGAACCTTTTCAACAAACTCGGTATAATAATTGCGTCCCGGCTTTGCTCCGTCGCATCCGGCAACAAGGAAGAAGTGCCTGATAGCCTTGCCCTTGACAGCCTCGATAACCTGCCCTGCCACTCCCATGACTGCATTGCGGGCAAAACCGACCATTACAGTTTTGCCGTCGGTATCTTTTTCAAAACCCGGCAGGGAAAGCGCTTTATTGATTACAGGCGCAAAGTTTTTGTCCTGTATGTGAGCTACATCCGGCCAGCCGACAAGGCCTGTTGTAAAGATGTTGCCTTTGTAAGAATCTTTCGGTCTCTGAATGCAGTTTGTAGTCATAAGTACTGCACCTGGAAATTCGGCAAATTCTCTGGCCTGGTTCTGCCATGCAGTTCCGTAATGGCCGTAAAAATGTGGATATTTTTTAAGGCCGGGATAGCCATGTGCCGGAAGCATTTCCCCGTGAGTATATACGGTTATGCCTTTCCCCTCGGTCTGTTTCAGTATCTCTTCAAGGTCTTTCAGGTCATGTCCTGAAACAAGAAGGGCCTTTCCTTTTTTCGCATAAAGAGGAACTTTTGTCGGGACAGGGTGGCCGTACGCGCCTGTGTTCGCGGCATCAAGAAGTTCCATTGCAAGAAGGTTTGCTTCACCGCATTTTAAAACAAGACCTACAAGCTCGTCCGCCCCTAAATTTTTATTCAACCCGGCAGCCATTGCTTCGTAAACGAATTTATATATTTTTTCATCCGACCTGCCTAAAATCATTGCATGGTCGGCATAGGCCGCAACACCCTTCACTCCGTATGTTAAAATCTGCTGCAGGGATAAGATATCAGGATTGATATCAGGATTGCTTTTTACACCAACTTTTTCACCCTGGAAAATCAGGCCTTCGATTGTTTTTTCTGGCACAAAGACTGCCGGGCCTTCGGTATAAACAGTTTTGATTCCCGCTTCAGACAGTTTTTTCTTCAGTGAATCACGATAAATGACACCCTGGCCGATAAGCTTCTGGAACCTTGCAGGGTCGAAATCCACGTTTGTTAAAGTGGAAAAAATTGCCTCGCAGGCAAACCTGTCGATTTCTTTATCTGTTATTCCCGCCTTGTATCCTTCAAGAGCATACAGAGACAATCCTCTTACCGCGTAAATGAGAAGATCCTGCAGAGCAGCAACTTCCGAACTTTTCCCGCATACACCTATTTTGGAACATCCTTCACCTTTTGACGTCTGTTCACACTGGTTACAAAACATAATTTATTCTCCTTTTTATTATAACTGCTTGTCGTTCTTCTTCCATCACTTGAACCCTTGACCCCTTGAATCCTGGATCATCAACCAATTCGTAGATGATCCTTGTTTGTATGACTGTTCTTATTTTTGAGATAAAAATATACTGTTTACAATGCCTTTGCCTTGACTTATGTCAAAAAAAAAGACAATATTTTAGGCTCTTCTCCCAGTCAACTGGGAGAAAGGGGTCCAGGATTCGAGGAGTCGAGGGTTCAAGTGTTTGTCTTCTAATGATTTTTCAGGGAGTTATGCGTCCTCTCGACCGCCCTGATATCTCTTTTGAAGTTCTGACAGGCTTTCCTTTCACTGGAACCCTTGAACCCCTGAATCCTTGAACCCTTATACAATCACCAATTAATTTGGAAATGATCTATTGTAAAAAAAATGAGGGAAATATGAAAAATATTTTTGAAATAGTTTCTGCTGTCCCACTTTTTGACGGCCTTCCGGATGATCAACTCCATGAGATAAAAAAGATTGCGGTAAGCAAGCACTTCAACAAGGGTGAAACCATTTTTTTAGAGGGTGATCCGGGCAACGGCTTTTATGTGGTTGCAGAAGGACTTGTCAAAATCTACAAGGTCTCTTCAGAAGGAAAAGAACAGATTCTTCATATTTTCGGAACAGGAGAACCTTTTGGCGAAGTTCCTGTATTCACGGGTCAGCCATTTCCGGCTAATGCAGAAGCTATTGCAAAGAGCCGGCTTTTGTTTTTCCCGAGGGCGGATTTTGTAGATCTTATTACAGGAAATCCCTCCCTTTCTTTAAGTATGCTTGCTGTTCTTTCCATGAGGCTCAGGCAATTTACGGTACAGATCGAAAATCTTTCCTTAAAAGAAGTTCCGGGCCGCCTTGCATCATATTTATTATACCTTGCAGATGAGCAGGGGAAAGATGATTCTGTCCGATTAGATATATCAAAAAGTCAGCTTGCAAGCCTTCTTGGAACTATTCCTGAGACCTTGTCGCGTATTTTTTCAAAAATGACGGACATGAAACTTATTGATGTGGATGGACGGGATATAAAGCTGCTTGACCGCTCAGGGCTTATGCATCTCTCAGAACACGGTAAAAACCTGACGACTTCGTAAGAAGCTCAAATTTTATCACGAAGGCCGCGAAGAAAAAAAGCATATAATCTGACATGATTTACAGGATTAACAGGATGTTATCGGTTTCCGGTTGGTATTTGTTTCAGATCCATCCCCGGCCACTGATCCCCGACCCCTAAACCCTATCCCCTTGCCCCCCTCGCCGCAGGCGATGACTTATTCTCCGCCGCGGCGGACTTCCGGGCCGGCAGGCAAATATCCTGTCCATCCTGTTAATCCTGTCTAAAAACCTTTGTGATTCCTACTTTTTCAGACCGGCAAGTTTCGAGCTTAATATCCTGATATGCCCCATTTCTTCTTTAATAATTGCTTCGATTTTATCCCTCCCGGATTTTTCCGGGACAGCATCCTTCATGCCGAGGTAAAAAACGATCGAATCCTTTTCTGCTTCTATGGCCGATTTGAGAATTTCTTTCATGGATGTGCCAGTCATCTCTTTTTCAAAAAACACCCTGGTATCTGCAAGTGCCTGCAGGTAAAGGACGGCCTCATCCTGAGGGTCGAATACCGTGGGTGATTTTTCCTTCCCGGTAAGAGTTGCCCTTAGTGAATGAAAAGTTTTCTCGTGTTCATCTTCCATTCCAGCAAGCTTAAGCAAGAATTCCTTTGAAGCAGGATCTGAAATGCCATTAGCTGCATTTCTGTAAAATTTTGCGCCGTTTTTTTCGAGCTGTTCCGCTATTTCAAAAATGTCGTCCGCATTGAAGTCGTAACTCATGGTCTGCTTAATCCTTTCTTTGTCCTTCTTTTTATATTTAACTAATTGAAATAATAGTCAATATATGCTATTGAAAACCATCCGCCTGCAAAGAATTTTGAATTATTGCACCTCTGTTGTCAATAACTAATTAGTGTACATCCGTAAACAAATTTTGAACACAGGTGAGTTTCCAATCTGGAAATAGGCAATTTGGGGCAAGCTCAAGGAAATCAAAGGATTGCGCGGAGACATACGCAATGTATGTCGCACAAGGAATCCTGCAGATTGACGCTGAGATCGCTTAAAAGGGCCATTTCCGGATGGAAACTAATTATTGCGCCTGATGATACAAATAAGCCGGCTTTATTTCATTTTGCATTCCTTGTCCCATTCGGGGCA
>Ga0315268_10009068_pt1 | contig 10351 bp, 8 predicted proteins | sample C1_top_MG_FD_204535 | JGI IMG/M metagenome (GOLD analysis project Ga0315268, IMG submission 204535) | Sediment microbial communities from Yellowstone Lake, YNP, Wyoming, USA - C1_top | ecosystem: Environmental > Aquatic > Freshwater > Lake > Sediment | place: USA: Wyoming | collected 2017-08-01 | reverse complement strand
GGAGCTTGAGGTTTCGATTTCCTCTGGGCAGCTGTTGGGAATATCTGCCAAAGCTTTCTCATCGGGTCTGAGAGAAGGAGTAGAGACCATTCTATTTCTATCGGCAGCCGCTTCAATTTCCTTCACCGAGACTGTAATTGGCGCGACTCTCGGACTCTGTGTCAGCGCGGTTGTAGCCGTCTTTCTCATGCTTGGAACAGTGAAGCTAGATTGGAGAAGGTTCTTCTTATACACAAGCGTATTGCTGGTTCTGTTCGCCTCGGGCATCACGATGCATGGAACGCAGGCTTTGCAGGAACTGGGTGTATTGCCACCTATTGTTGAACACGTTTATGATACAAGTGCTGCGTTGCCTGAAGACGGCGCATTGGGTTCAATTCTGCAAGTATTTATCGGCTATCACGACGCACCGTCTCTGCTCATACTTTTCGTCCAAATAACATACATTGTAGTTTTCGGAATCTACATCAGAAGAGTGTACAGCCTAAAAGTAGCCTAGCTGCGCGAGTTATCATTTAGACAATATCTGCTATGATAGTCTGTAGTCTATTCTAGGAAGTCACTTCCAAGTTTCCATAAAGAGGAATTGTTTTTCGGTTGGTTTTGCGTACGAGAGTATCTCTTCTTTTTGGAAGAAGATGTTCATTTCTCTCTCCGCATTCTCTAGGCTGTCGGATGCGTGTATCGTATTGCAGGTTGTCTCTAGGGAGTAGTCGCCTCTGATCGATCCGGGTTCAGCTTCGGCAGGATTTGTTGATCCAACCATCTTCCTAACTACTTTTATTGCGTTAGGTCCCTCGACGACGAGTGCTACGATCGGGCCTGAAGTTATATGTTCAATAAGTTTGTTGAAGAAGGGTTTTCCTTTGTGCATCTCGTACAGTTTTTCTGCCTGTTTCTCTGTAACCCAGATGAGCTTCATGGCGGCGATGATGAAACCTTTTCTCTCGAATCTGGATAGAACTTCGCCTATGAAGCCTCTCATGATTGTTTCAGGTTTGAAGAATGTGAAGGTTCTCTCTGGCAATAGTCAGAACCTCAAAGTAGAGTTGCTATCTACCACGTTCTTTCTTGCCGTAATAGATTGTCCACTTTAGCTTTCTTGAATCTCTTCCCAAGTTGAGTATGCTCTTTCGACACTTGGAGGAACAGAAGTACATGATGGTGCCATCATTCTTGACGTACATGAGACCTCTGGCAGGGGGGTAACCTTTTCCGCAAAACGAGCATTTGTAAGTCTTGGGCATAAGTATTCGCGCCTACTACTTGATCTTCTTGGCTTCTCTCTCCGTCTCTCTGAGCATTAGAATGTCGCCAAGCTTAACTGGGCCTCTTATGTTTCGAGTTATGATTCTTCCTTTGTCCTTGCCTTCGAGGATTCTAACTCTGACCTGGATAACTTCGCCTGTGACGCTGGTTCTTCCGATCACCTGCGTCACTTCTGCGGGAGTTAGAGCCTCTTCAACTCTCGCCTTGGAACTACTCATGTCTTGGATCCGCCGCTCTTCCTCAGGTTCTCAGCTGACTCGGTAAGTTCTTTCAGAGAGTCTGAGGCTTCGCCAGCGTCAACTATAGAGATTGCTGCGCAACCAACATCTAACCCAGCCGATTTTCCCAGCTCAAGTTTACTTGGAACATACAGGTAGGGTATCTTCCTCTCTTCGCATAGTATTGGAAGATGAGCTACAACCTGTGGTGGGTCAACATCTTCGGCTATTAGAACTAGCTTGGCGATTCCTCTCTCTATCGCCTTTGTCGATTCATTAGTTCCCTTTCTTATCTTTCCAGAGTCCCTTGATACCTGTATGACTTGAAGCGCCTTGTCAACGACATCTTTGGGAACTTGGAATTTTACGAAGAAAGCCTTTGGCATTTACATCACCCTCATTGGCCTTGTGGATGCTCTACACGTTCCGAGTCTGTTTTATGAATGTTTCTGTAAGGTTGACTTACAGTAGAAGATCTTGAGAAACGATTGCGGAACATGCCACTGTACTAAATTGATATAAGAAATCATCCTCATTCGTACAATGATTGTAAGGGCTTGGACCAAGATAGGCGATGATTGAAGAGACAGAGATCGCTGGAATCGTCAACAAGATTCATCCATTCACGTTACTCCTATTCTGGATGCGTGACAAAACCATCTATGGAATCTACAAGCTTGGGCACGGCCATATAGCATACTTCAAGCTTCCACCTGATGTGGGAGCCAAGAGCTCAAGAGAGGAAATACTGCAACGCATCCACATTGAAGGAGATCACCAGCATCCAGAGAATCTAGGTTTCGACCAATTCGTCGCGGAAATGAAGAAAGCCAGAGTAAGAAAGGTGTGGCTGACAAGGAAGGGGGGAAAAGCTCTCGATGCTGTCTTTGTCACGTTGAAAGAGCTTAGGGACTTTCTCCGCTCGGCTCCTATGTAGCATTCAGAAAACTATGACACTGCACTCCTACGCTCGAAACCTTGAACTAGTGCTATGCCATTGCTAGGGGCTATGAAACAGAAAAGACCCCGGTTGAAGCGGTTGATGTCTTCACTTTCGACCACGTCTATGAGTTAAATAGAGTTAGGCATGTTTTTTCACTGCAGAAAACGCAGAGCTTGAGCGAAAAATCGAAATCGTATGGAAAAGGATGTCTTCGAATTGGAACCGTCCTATTTGAGTTCTCAAATTCGGAGGACTGGTGAGCTTCTCAGGAGTGGCGCTGAGGAGAGGGTAACGGACTACTACAGACGTTTTGATTCTGTCAAAGACATTTATCAAGAGTTTCTTCACAACCTTATCGTGTCAGACTTTGACTCTGCAATGGCCTTCACAACAGCAAAGGAGATCTTTGGTTCGGATGCTGTTAGGTTTGCAGCTGTTGACGGAACCGAGTATGCACGTCAATTACATGAGTTGGTGATTTTCTTTGGTGGCGCCTGCGCTTCGTTTGGAACGATAAGATTTCAGAAGTCTGGTCGGCCAATCATAGAGTATTCAAGCAGAATCATTGAGTATGGAAAGGGGATATCGAGTTGTATACCTCTACATGTGAGTGATATTCCAGACGTAGATAAATCGCCTGCCTTAGCGAAGTCTTATGATGACCAAGCTGTTTTTGATAATTCGAAGATAGCAGATTGGATTATGGCTTTTTCAGAGTTCTATCTTGGGTATAGAATGATTATCGACGAGAAAGTGCAGGTGCTCTTGATGGATCGAACGCTCTCGGGGGAACACTCAGCCCTACTGTCGGATACAGCGAAATTTGGGTGGGTGACAAAGAATAGTGGTCTTTTGGGACTTGAGGTTGATGGTGTCACAATAGATCAGTATCATCTGGCGTTTGGAAGGGGTAGAGTTGTAAATTCAACGTTGGATCTGCCACCTTCCAGAGGAGATTACCTCAGACATCGCCTCATCTATCTTCTCGAAGAAAGTGGGGGATTGAGCCTTGAAGAGATCTGCTCCAAACTTCATATAGACGACCCCAAACGGAGAAACAGAATTGGCAGATTACTTGATTCCGGCGTCAGAGCTAGCGTTTTCAAGAAGACTGCGTCGAGCTATATGCTCAACGAGATATACGTTGGCACATGGGACCGTCTCAAGAAACTTGTGGTAACCATAGGGGATCGGCTGTTCATGGGGCAAGGTCCAGACAAGACTGGAAATCCGATGTTATTGAAGAAGAGAGGCGGAAGATCATGGCTTACAACCGTAGATCTAGCCTTTCTCACCTTATTCTGTCTCTACATGATCATCGAAGAATCTTGGAAGCGACGAGTCTTGCTCATCGGCTTGACAAAAGATACCTCAGCAAGAGACTTCATGAGACAAGTTCTAACAGTATGCACAATGAACAAGGTACTGAATTTTGAGGTAACCTTGGACAAAGTTCGAGAAGCTCCAAGTACAGATAGGATGTTTCTCCAATCTGTCTCTGTCTTCAACCATGAGAAGATGAAGATTCCCTGGGCTCTGATAGAATATGATTCTGCTTTCAAAACCATCGTTCCTTACCTAGAAAAGTCAGCGAAACCCATGTTTGTGAGTGGAGCCACAGCCAACCGCATCGTCCAAATGGAGAGACTGTTTCTAAAGTCATACATTCAACTTGCCCAAAGCGGCTTTGATCCGAAGCTGAGAAGTAACGTTCTACTGATCGACAGACTGGTTTACCCAGAATACGATCTGAAGGAGGATACAAAGATTCGATTTAGACATGAGTACGGCTCAACCGAGGAGCCTGTGACCGTTTTAATGTTCAAGCGAAGAGAAGAGAAAAACCCGGTCCAGAACTTGGTGATGACTATTCTTGAATCCATGTGTGACTCTAGCATCCCTGAGATGTTCGGCCACAACAAACCTCTTTTCATAGCTGATAACGCTGCGAAATGGAACTTTAGAGAGTTTAAGAGGATTGTAGACGCTACCCAAGATTGGATTCTGAATAGTCGTGACCTAAGAAGATTCACATTTTATATGGATACATTCCGTGAAAGGAGAGCTCGATATGAGTACACTCGACGAACATCAACGTAATTATTTCGTGGACTTCGACAGTAGGTTCAAGGCTAGACTTTCGGCAGTTATTCCAACCAGAACCCCAGAGGGGGCCATTGGCAAAACGTTAGGTGCATCCGCCCGGTATGCCTGTGAAATCAAAGTTGAATATCATCGGGATCTTATGAGGCTTGTAGAAGAAGGAATGCTCTTAGCCACAAGGAATTTCAAATCAATGCCGGGAAGTGAAGGACGGTTCACGCTAACTGAGATCTCCCGGATTCATCCCGAACACTATGGCCTCAGAGGCTTATCTGACCAGAGCTATTACCCCATGCAATTTGAGATAATTCAACAGTCAGTTTCGGACTGGGACTCTAACGATAAGTCCACGATGATGATTCAGATTACTTCGATACCGATCAACTATGATCTGATAATAAAACCTGACCAACAACCAGAGTACGTCCGCGGATTCTCGTATCCAATAGTGGCTGAACATGCCTACCTCCTCAACAAGGACATGATCAATAGGATGTACAACAAACGTATATTGGATAAGTTAGCAGGCAATTCGAAAAAACTGGAATCAAAATCCGACGCCAGAGAGAGTCCGAGACTTGGCACAATAAAGATGTTTGAAGCAAGCACAGAGAAGATACCGATATTCGTCGACTTCGAAAACCTCGTCAGATACCATTTCGGCATATTCAGTTTCACAGGCGGAGGAAAATCCAACCTCGTCTCAAATATTGTTAGAAGACTCATCTATCATGCGAAAAACACAAAGATCGTGATCTTCGACATATCTTGTGAATATCCATTCCTTCTCATGGATGTCTTTGCAGACTCAAAAGTTGATTCAAAGATTGTGTTAGAGGCACCCATTCAAAAACCTGAACAATTATTCACATCCGTAGTGAAGCCGCGAGATTTCGAAGTAGATGCAAAGGTCGAACATGTATTCGACACCATCTGCAGCCAAAACAAGATCTTCCACTACACTAGACCTAGATTCAAGATACCTACCTACACTCAATTCATGTCTGAAATCAGCGAACAAGCTGGAGAGATAACTGGGAAGGCCACGTACAAGGACGCGTTAGAAAGCATACGTCAAGCTGTCTTTGACTATCAAAGACTCAAGGGCTTAGATGACAGTCACCAGATTGATGAAGATTTTGTGAAATACATTGACGAGAAAGGTAAGGATGCTGTTGAAAAGTTTAAGGTAAGTGAAAAAAGCAACGTGTATGGCTGGGCTACTACACGCTCCTCGTTGATCGAAACAATTCAAAGGGCTAGAGAAATAGACGGAAAACAGAAGAGAGGTCTTACAACCGAAAAGATAATTGAGTTAGTGGAAGGCTCAGCCCAATTAACATGCCTGTCCATTGCAGATCAATTTATCATAAAGGAACTAGCCGTAGACCTAAGCAGAGAATTCCTCAGAAAAAGGAAGAAGAAATTCAAGGTGGAACCCCTCGTCCTCTTCGTATTCGATGAAGCACAAGAATTCGCTCCAGCTCTAGGCGACGCAAGAGGCATAGACAGAGATTGTTCTGAAGCGGTTGAGGTTCTACTGCGGCAAGGGAGAAAATACGGTCTAGGTGGATGTCTAGCGACACAAAGGATAGCCTACCTGAACACGAATGCCCTTCAACAACTTCACACGTACTTCGTAGGAACCCTTCCCAGACCATACGATCGAAACTTAGTCAGTGAAACGTTCACGATAGACCAGAGTATCCTCGAGAAGACGTTAGAGTTTGCGCCGGGCGAATGGCTACTCTCCAGCTACATCGCCACAGGTATGGAGAACGTTCCAATATTCATAAAGGCTGACAACGCTGAAGAAGAGATTAAGAAGACTTTGCCCATAAACTTGTAGATCCGCTCGAAAATTATTATTCGTGGGCGAAGTAAAGCCTGATAGATTCACGACCTGCTTCATCAACTCTTGCGAAACCGAATCTGGTTAACTGGACAATCTTCCCCACAGTCTCATTCGACAACATCGGTTCCGCCAGCCCAACCGAAACATTAGGCGTTGGCAAAGCATTAACCGTTGGCATAATCACGTTGGCATGTATAGATCCGTCTTCAGGAAGCCAGTGAATGAGAGGTGCGTTAAACTTCCTTGACTCTTCATGGGTTTCACTGTGAAGTCTAGCTTCGCAAGACGCCCCATCAATCTTCAATATCTCCACATTGAAGAGCTCCATCAATCTTACAACCTTGTTTTGGCTTACTAATTTCTGATCGGACTTTGAGATTACAAGCCTTGCTGTGCCATTCTCAGGTTTCACGTTGATCTTCCTCGTATTCTCCGGATGATTTGGGTGTAGAGGCGGGGTGGAAACATATTCTCTTTTTACACCAGTCACCTGTAGTGGGATCGGGTTCTCAACATAGAAGTACCTGTTTGAGGTTGAATCGACGATCTTTCTGTTGTAAGCGTATATGTTGTCCCAGCTGAGTGTTGCATCCACAGGTCTCGATCCGATATCTACAACTACCTTTCTTAGGCATTCGGGGGTTATGCCTCTTCTTCTCAGGGCCACTAGAGTGGCGAGTCTGGGATCATCAAAGTCTTGGACCAAGCCTTCGGATAGGCTTTTCAGAATCTTTGATTTACTCAGTTCGGCGCCGATCACTTTTAGCCTCCCATAATGTATGGCTTCGGGATAGTGCCATCCGAGATATTCATACATGTACTTCTGGCGGACTGTGTTTGTATAGTGTTCTTTTCCCCGTATGATATGCGTAATTCCCATTAGATGATCGTCTATCCCTGCGGCGAAGTTGTACAACGGCCAGACGTGATACTTTGCTCCAACACGAGGATGAGGATTCTTTTCAGGATCAATTACTCTTAGTGCAGGCCAGTCTCTAACTGCTGGATTCGGATGCTTCAGATCCGTTCTTATTCTGACTACGGCTTCTCCCTCGTCGTACCCGCCGCTAGTCATCTTCTCCCATCGAGCGATCTGATCGGAAACCGGTAGATCTCGGCATGGACAGGGCTTCCCTTGGGAAACATTTGAAGTGAAGAGATCCTTGTTGCAGGTGCATATGTAGGCGCCTCCCGCCTCAACAAGTCTCTTTGCATACTCATAGTATGTTGGAACCCTGTCGCTCTGTATGTACTCTTCATCCCATCGACATTCAAGCCAGTTCAAGTCTTCTCGAATCATATCATAGAATTGTAGAGAAGATCGTTTCAGTCGAGGATCCGTGTCCTCAAACCTGAGAATGAATCTTCCATTGTACATTCGAGCGTAGTCATGTGAGAGAATGATGGCTCTTACCGACCCGAGGTGGAGGACACAGTCTGGATTGGGAGAGAACCTCGTTACTATCGTCTTGTAACTGTCGACGTTTGGAAGAGGTGGAAGCACCTTCTCCTGTTTTACTTTCTCAACTTTCAGGAGATCTGGCCAATTCTGTTCGATCTCCTTAAGTTGCTCCTCGTGCGTAAGAGAGTTTACCTCATCCACTACGCCAGCGATCAGACTGGTAAGATCTTTTGCAGAGGACCGTAGATCTGACTTTTCAGTCAAGATCTTTCCGACAACTGGTCCGATCTGAGCCTTTCCGGCATGTTTTGTTGCGTTTAGGAGCGCCAACTTCCTAGCTAGAAGCCTCACACTTTCAAGGTCAGATCTTGACATTTTCCTTCACCTTCAGAAGATCGTTAATGTTCTGACTGAAAAGTCTACGGTTTAATCAATATGAGTGTGAAGATTATTGCAGAGATCAGTATTGTTGGAATCATGGAGAAGGCTACGAGTTTGCTAGTATAGTAGATGAGTTCAGTCATGTTCTTGAAGAGACCGATGCCAAGGGTCTTCACACGGGTCTCGAATGAAACGGATGAAGACTCACCATCTTCCAAATTCCTTTTCGCTTCGGAAAAAACAGTTGTCACCTTCTTCATGAAGACGTTTTCATCCACAGCCTCTCCTACCGGATGATACCCGAGCTTGGCTGGAACGATCCCGTTTACTACATGCGTATCGGTTGTCATAACTTCGCCATCTTCAATATCTAGTTTCTTAATCGCCTGTAGTATTCTTTCTCTCAAACCTGTCTTCATATTGTTCCCGTCAACGACTAGGTACCCCGACAACTGGCCTGCAACTTCCACAACGAAAGCAACTAGTCCCCCTGGCCCGATCCCCTGCTCAGGCGTAAATTCGTTCAAGACAACTTTGGCGGCTCCGAATCTGAATGAAGCGGTTGGCTCTCCAGCCGCTCTTTCCATCGCTCCCTTTGCCGACTTCACTATGTCTCTTTGATCTTCTTCATCCAAGATGGTTGCACGTTTGATGGAGTTGTGAGCGTCGATAAGGGCTGTGTCTCTGAAGAGTCTCCTTCCCATCGATGTGAGTTCAACTCCAACATTCAAGGGAATATCTTCCATATCATTTGGGGAGAGGGTTATGGTTACTAACGAGCAATTGCCAAAGACTTGGCAGCTGGCAGTGGCGTTTCCAGAGTTTACTCTCACAAGTCGAGTCGCACGTGGCTCGAAGTTGGAGAAGTTTGCTACACCTGTAATTCCTTTCAATACCTTCTGGTTCTGCTCTTGAGAAACTAGATTCATCTCGTGACCAGAGATTCCATGGGGAACAGCTACCACAGTATTCATTTCCCTTTCCAAGGATTCCTGAATCACTTGAGGTAGAACGCTGCTTCCCACATTCAAGAAAGGCCCGGGATGAAAGTTCGATACCACAAGAATCCCCGACGAGGTTTCGGTTCCTTTTTGCCTGAATCCAAGAACTGTTGTATTCAATCCCTGCTCTGAGCTGACTTTTTCAAGTTGTCTTTCGAGAACGTCACTACTTCTATCGAGCCAATCTAGAAGGAACCCTCTGAACATGTTGAGTGGCGACGTACCTATCTTCTTTAATCCTCGTCCTTCAATGTACGAGATGATTAGAGTCGTGTAGACGAAGCTGATGAATGTGCTCGTCACAAATGTGAGAACGCCTTCGACGATTGACAATTGAAAGATAAGGCAAGCTGAAACGAGACAGAGGAATGGTTCGAATGCTGCTGAAAAGGATTTCGAGGCATAACCGGTTGACGACATTGAAAAGATCGAGATGGCTCGGAATGGGGCCACAACGAACATTCCAAGATAGAACGCGTCACCAGGAAATGTGAAATTGTGAAAGATTCGACTTGCAAACGCTCCTATCACCATTAGCCCAATCCAGATGATAGATGAAAAGAGAGATAGTGCAAAGCATCGACGGAGGTTAAAGAGAGGATCTCTACGGAGTGTCAATCCATGAATCAGTAGGGCAGAGATAGTTGAGGGTGCAGCGAATATGAGTAGCCCAACCGTGAAGCCTGTTGCCACACCACCAAAAGAAGGAGAATATGCATAGTATGCGAGGATGCTTCCTATCGTGTCGATTAATAGCAGTGCTAGAATAATCTCTTGTAGCGTAGGAAACGCGAATTTGCGGATGAAGTTGTAGTATGGGGTTGTAGCTTTGATCCGTAGGTAGTCTTTGTCGCTCATCTAGCGTCTCGCCGAAAAGTGACCGCATTCGTCTTGAATCAAGAACCCATGGCCTTCCTATTATTGATTCATCTATGCCATTAGAGCCTTTGCCACTTTCATCGCTAGGATCGGGTGCTTTAACAGGCCCTTTGCAACCCTCTCTAGATCAATGCCATTTGCAAGGTCCAAGATATCGTCTCCTTTGAGCACGTCGGCCATAATGTTCATTTCGCTATCAGAAAGTTGTTCGACTACTTTCAGGGCTTTCAGACTCCTCTTTATCTTGCTGCCCCATATCTTGTCAAATTCAACAGTATATTCGGAAAGCTTCATCTCAGT
>Ga0315268_10009066_pt1 | contig 10352 bp, 9 predicted proteins | sample C1_top_MG_FD_204535 | JGI IMG/M metagenome (GOLD analysis project Ga0315268, IMG submission 204535) | Sediment microbial communities from Yellowstone Lake, YNP, Wyoming, USA - C1_top | ecosystem: Environmental > Aquatic > Freshwater > Lake > Sediment | place: USA: Wyoming | collected 2017-08-01 | reverse complement strand
GTACTTGATCGACATGGTTCCTCTCCGTTTCGCCCCCGGGCTTTGGATGCGTCCCCCCCTCTCAACTTGCCCGGAAACTTCTTCCGGCGGGGCGACTGAATTATAGCACGGAGGTTTTTCGGGGTTCTTTCCGTTCTCGACCTCCAGGGACCCTGCCGAGTGGGTGTGGCGCCTCGGAATTGACGCGGCTCAGTTTCTGCCGGCCGCGCCACCTGCTTGCATCCGTTGGCCTTAGGGGCGAGGTCGAAGGGGCGAGGGAAAAGAAACATTTATGGTGGCAACCAAAATTTCCTTCTTGCATCCCATGGGTATGTAGTGGAATATTTTCCACTACGTGGGGTGCACGAGGGTTCTGACGATGGCCTTTATTCGCAAGCGCGGGAACGCTTATTACCTGGTTCATAACGTGCGCCAGGAGGGGCGCATCCGTCAGATTCATCTGGCCCGGCTGGGTCACCGCCCGCGCATCAGTGACGACCTCATTCGCGGCGTGGCCACCAAGCACCCGTTTGTGCGTGTGGATTGGAAGGAGTTGAAAGAGAAGACCTCACGCGAACTCGTGAAGCCGTTCGACGAGGATTACCTTCGTGATTTGCTCGCGACGATTCGGAATCTTCATCTCGACATAGCGGACCTGCACCTCCCGGTCCTGGAAATGGCCCGCAACCGGGAGTTGGTGCCCCAAGTGATTTCGGAGCTGAAGCTGCTCCGATCATCCCTGGATGTGAAGCTCAGCCAGCTGAGGAGGGGCAAGGCACTACCCCTTCAAGTCTAGAGTCGGGAAAGGATGACGATGAGCGAACAACGAACTCAACTCGATCCAACTCTGCACAGCGCGGAAGTGCGGGATTTTGAGCTGGCGCTGGGGCGGCGCGTGGTGGGACAGGAGCGTGCCGTGCGGCACCTGGCGCGGATTTACCAGGTGTTTCAGGCCGGGCTCTCGGTGCCCGGGCGGCCCCTGGTGAATCTCCTCTTCCTGGGCCCGACCGGGACCGGGAAAACCCGGCTGGTGGAAGCCGCGGCCGAAGTCATGTTTGACGATGCCCGCGCCGTCGTCAAAATCGATTGCGCGGAGTTCCAGCACAGCCACGAGATCGCCAAGCTGATTGGATCGCCCCCGGGCTATCTGGGCCACCGCGAGACGCAGCCGCTGATCACGCAGGAAGTCCTCGAACAGTTCTACACGGACAAGCTCAAGCTCTCGCTGGTCCTCTTCGATGAAATCGAGAAGGCTTCCGATGCCTTGTGGCAGCTTCTGCTCGGCATCCTGGATAAGGCGACCTTGACCCTGGGAGACAATCACCGCGTGGACTTCTCCCGCACCATGATTTTTCTGACCTCAAACCTCGGCTCCCATGAGGTCTCGAAACTCATGGAGGGCGGGCTGGGCTTTTCCGCCGGCACGGGCGCGGATGACGAGGAACTGGACCAGAAGATTTACCGCACGGCGACGGAAGCCGCGCGCCGCAAGTTCTCTCCGGAGTTCATGAACCGGATCGACAAGGTCATCGTCTTCCGCTCCCTCAATCGCGACAACCTGGAAAGCATCCTGGACATTGAGCTGGGCCGCGTCCAGGAACGCATCATGGCCGCCACCGGCGAGATCCAATTCGTGTTCCAGTGCACTCCCCCGGCGCGGGACTTTCTCCTGCGCGAGGGAACCGACGCCAAATTCGGCGCCCGGCACCTGAAGCGCGCCATCGAGCGGCGCTTGGCCTTCCCGCTCGCGAACCTCATCGCCACCAAGCAGATTCAACTGGGAGACCTCATCACCGTCGATTACGACTCGGTGAGCGCGGAGCTCATTTTCGTGAAGGAAGACCAGGGGGCGCTGGTGGGTGGCGCGGTGGAATCCCGCCGCGAGGCGGTGGCCGCGCCGGTCTCCAGTCATCGCGCCGGCGCCAGCCGCGCCCTGGCCCGCCGCGCCTCGCGCGAGTAGCCCGTAGAGACGGCCCGCCGGGCCGTCTCTACCATTCTTGCGGAAAGCCCTTCGTGCCCGCCCTTGACTTCCGCCCTCACAAACGGTATTGCTGACAACCGCGCAAAAAGGGTTTCGGCCCACGGCAACGCACCGATCCAAGCGAAGGAGCGCCGGCCGTGTCGCGCAGTGTACCCGGGCTGCCCAGGATCCGTCCCCCGTGCCGGCCCGGGCCACGCCGGGCATGGGAAGTAGTCCTGCCCGAGGTGCCGCAGCACGGGAAGCTTTGATAAGGAGGACAGCGTGGCGCACAGGGGAACGACTTGGTGGACGCCGTTTATCGTTGTCCTGTGGGCGGGAGCGGGATTCGGTGCGGAACCGATCGCGCTCCATCCCGAGAACCCGCACTATTTCCTTTTTCGCGGCCGGCCCACCATCCTCATCACCTCCACGGAGCATTATGGGGCGGTCCTGAATCTCGATTTCGACTTCGTGCGTTACCTCGACGAATTGCAATCGCACGGCCTGAACCTGACGCGCACTTTCTCCGGCTCCTACCGTGAAATCCCAGGGTCCTTCACGATCCAGGACAACACGCTGGCGCCGCGCCCGGGCCGCTACCTCTGTCCATGGGCGCGCAGCGCCGTGCCCGGCGAATCCGACGGCGGCACCCAATTCGATCTCACCCAGTGGGACGACGCTTACTTCCACCGCTTGAAGGATTTTGTCAGCCAGGCGGGGCAACGCGGCATTGTGGTCGAGTTAGTGCTCTTTTGCACGCTGTACAACGCCGATCTATGGAATGCCAGCCCTCTTAATCCTCACAATAACGTCCAGGGTGTGGGGCGGGTGGCGCGCACGGAGGTCCATACGCTCAAGGACCCGCGCCTCCTCGCCGTCCAGGACGCCATGGTTCGAAAAATCGCTGCCGAACTCCAGGATTTTGACAACCTGTATTACGAGGTCATCAACGAACCGTATTTTGGCGGGGTCAGCGACGATTGGCAGAACCACATCATTGGGACGCTGCTCGACGCGGAGGCTCACTCTCCCGCTCGGCACCTGATTGCCCGGAACATTGCCAACGGCTTCAAGCGCGTCGATACCCCCAACGGAGCCGTGTCGGTCTTCAACTTCCACTACGCGTGGCCGCCCCTTGCGGTGGGGCTGAACTATCAGCTTGGCCGCCCGATTTCGTTCGATGAAACGGGCTTCAAAGGAAACTCCGACAGCGTTTATCGCCAGAACGCCTGGGAATTCATCCTTGCCGGCGGAGCCGTCATTGACAACCTCGATTATTCCTTTACAACCGCGCACCCCGATGGCACGGCGGTCAACAAAGCGCCCGGGGGCGGCAGTTCCGCCCTGCGCGCACAATACAAAATCCTGAAGAACTTCATTTACAGCTTCGACTTCCTGAAGATGGCTCCGCCCGATTCCCTCATCAAGGGCGGAGCAACCCCGGGGCCTGAGGCGAACTATGTCTGGAACTTGAAGGATCCTGAAGATGTGACCATCCAGGATTTTCCTCCTGGCCCTCGAGCCTGGGCGCTGGCGGAAGAGGGCAGGGCCTACGCGGTCTATGTCGCGGGAGGCTCACAGGTGGACTTGGCGCTGGAACTTCCTGCCGGGCGGTACCACGCGGAGTGGATTAACACGCGTACCGGCAACGTGGACAGGTCTGAGAACTTCGCCCATGCCGGCGGCACCAGGGAGATTGCTTCCCCGCATTATTCCGAGGACATTGCGCTTCGCCTCAAGCAGGCGGGGAACCCGTAGAGATTGGCGGGGAATAGGGTGGGGTCCTGCCCTGCGGAGCCCGCCGTGGCGGCCGAAGCATCCCGTTCCTTGTGGGATCAAGGAGTGTGGAGATTGCCCCTCGTCCGCCACCTGCTGTGGAAAAGGAGTGACCAAGGCATGAAATACTTCGCTGCATTCTTGCCCACGAAGGATCGCGAGAAGAGCCAACGCTTGCGTCCGCTGCACCTGGAATTCCTGGCCCGGATGGAGCAGGAAGGGAAGATCTTTGCCCGCGGGCGTTTCGTGGACGGGGCCGGCGGCCTGGTGATCTACAAAGCCGAATCGCTTGAAGAAGCACAACGGACCGCGGGGCACGATCCTTATGTGACCAGTGGCGCGCGAGGGCTGGAGATCCACGGATGGGAGATGACCGCACCCACCTAGTGCCGTTCCAACTTCATAAGGCCAGTGCCGTTCCAACTTATTGAAGCTATGAATTCTCCGGTTGTGCCGCCGCCTCCGCGTGATCGCACCGCTCAATGCTAGGCGGCGTAAATAGTGGGAACGGCACCAGGCGTCAGACTTCGATCTTGCACGGGTTTGGAACGGCCCTGGCAGGACGCTGGGCGAAGGCACATCTTAATCTAGCGCGCCTTTTCAAATCGCCGCCCTGCTGACTTGCATATAGGCATAAGATAGGACGGCCGAGGCGACCCGGTCAGCGGGGCTTGAACGCCTTCGCGCGAGGATCCATCCGATGGCCCTCAGGTTAATGATTGTGGACGACGAGCCCGACGTTCTGAAAGTCCTCAAGAGCCTGCTGGAGTCGCTGGGCTATGAAGTCCTGGCCCTGGCCGACAGTCGCGAGGCCGCGCAGCGCGCCGAGCGCCAGAAATTCAACGGCATCTTCGTGGACGCACACATGCCTTACGTGGACGGCTTTGAACTCACGCGTCGCATTCGCAATTCCACGTCGAATGGCAGTGTGCCGGTGGTGATGCTCACCGGCTACGACGATGTCAGGACCATGCGCGCCGGCTTCAAGGCGGGGATTACGTTCTTTCTGGGGAAGCCCGTGGACATCAACCAGCTTGCCGGCCTCTTCAAGCCCTTGCGAGGAGCGATGCTCCGGGAGAAGCGAAGCTACATCCGGCTTCCTCTCCGCACCGTCGTGACGTGCCGGACCGAGAAAAAGCAATTCACAGCCGTCAGTCAGAATATCAGTGAGGGAGGAATGCTTCTGGAGAATTCGGGGGGTCTTGAGGCTGGACAGGAGATGGAGCTGAGTTTCTCCCTGCCGCAGATTCCCCGGACCGTGAGCCCTCACGCTAGGGTGGTGCGAAAAGATCCCTCCGACCGTATCGCCGTGCAGTTCGTGGAACTTGATCCCGAAGAGCTGAAAAGGATTCAGGATTTCATCGCCGGGCTGGTGAAAGAATAAGTCGCTCGCCCGGCTTCGGGGTTTCGTGCCGGGGGAGGATTCGCGGGTTGGCGGATCATCTTTTGTCGGCCCGTGGGCAGCCAGTGCACCTGCAGCTCGTCGTGGATACACAAAACGCGACGCGCCGCGTGTCGCGGAACCGCGAAAAGATCGTTCTCTACTGAAGGAGTCCTCCCCCAAGTGAGACGGGGTCAGCCCGCCATCAACGACTTGAAGATGCCGCGGTTATAGAGGTTGGGAAACTTCCCAGCGCGTGGAAGGATTTGGTGGACCTGGAGGGGTTCGAACCCTCGACCTCATGACTGCCAGTCATGCGCGCTCCCAACTGCGCCACAGGCCCACACAGAGCGGGTGCCAAGTGTCAGGTTTCGGGTGTCAGCAAGATTCGCTCCTTTGAAGGGGCGGGAGGCTGAACGCTGAAAGCCTGGCACTGACAGCTCCTTCTTTGCTTGTAACATGGGCCCGCGGGGCATGTCAATGAATTGAAGTCCATGACTGATGGGGGGATTGAACGATGACCTGATCTGGCAGCCCAGCCCGTTGCCCTTGGTCCCTGGTCCGTTGTCGCTGGCTCCTGAGTGCATACCGGCGAGTCCCCGCGGCGCGCCTGGGTGCCTACATGAATCTCCTGCTGCGTGGGGAGCAGAAACCTCAATGCCCGTCCGGACTCTTTGTCTTTTGGGATTCTGACATTTGGCCGCAATTTTCGGGAACAAACCTTTCAGCGAAGGTGTCAATCTAAACGGAAGGGGAAAGCTGGGTGATCGCAACCTTGCGGTTCGAAGGAAGAACTGCTATCGTGGGTGCGTGATGACCCCTGCGCGGTCTGTCGGTTGGGCGTTGGAACGGACCCTTCCGGCGGCAAATGAAGAAGCGGCCTTCGTCGCGGAGTTGCAGGCAGGCTCGGAGGAAGCGTTCGCTTACCTGCTGGCGATCTACCAGAATCCCGTCTTCAACCTCGTCGCGCATATTGTGGATTATGGGGATGAGGCCGTGGACGTTCTTCAAGACGTCTTCATCAAGGTTTTCAAGGGCATCCACCACTTCCACGGCGACAGCAGTCTGAAGACGTGGATCTACCGGATCGCGGTGCATGAGGCGGCCAATCACCGGCGAAGCTGGTGGCGCCGGCACCTGCGTGAGCCGATTTCGGTGGACGACGATGCTGCGAAGCCGGTCGTGGCGGCAGCGGAAGCCCGCGCCGACACTGAAACGCCCTACCAGACATTGGAACTGGCCGAACGGCAAGCACTGGTACGGCGAGCCCTAGCCAGCCTGGCCCAGCCGTATCGAACGGTGGTGGTGCTGCGGGAAATCGAGGGCCTGAGCTATGACGAGATCGCCCAGGTCGTGGGCGTGGCCGAAGGAACCGTGAAGTCGCGCCTGCTGCGGGGTCGGGAATTGCTGCGCCGGAAACTGGCAGTATCGCTGGGGCGGGAAGAAGTGGTACGCAATGTTTGAAACGTGCGTCGAAATTCGGAGCCATTTCTCGGACTACCTGGATGGTCGGTGTGAGCCCGAGGCCCTGCGGTCCATTCGCTTCCACTTGACCTACTGCGGGTGTTGCCAGGAGGAACTCGACCGGTGCCAGGCGGTGCAGGCGGACCTCCGGGCGCTGCCGCGGCTGCGAGTCCCTCCCGAGGTCGCCTTGGGCCTGCGCGTCCGGCTGTCCCAGCGGCTGCACAAGAATATTCTGGGCGCGCTGTGGGTGAGGTTTGAAAACGCCCTTCAACCGCTGCTGATTCCGGCTTCGGGGGGAGTGCTCACCGCGATTATCTGTTTTGGCCTGATCATGGGGTCGCTGGTGATTCCGGTGACGAACATCCCTGATGTCCCGTTGCCGCTGACCACGCCGCCGCGCCTCGAGCAGTTCCCTCCCATCAACTTCAACACCGGCGATAAGCCGGTAGTGATCGTGACACGCATCGATGCGGGCGGCCGGGTCATTGATTACCGGGTCCTTTCCGGGCAGAATTCGCCGGAGTTGATCCACAGCCTGGACCGCATGATGTATTTCAGCATATTCCAACCCGCCACGATGTTTGGCAAGCCAACGGACGGCCAGGTTGTTCTGTCCCTGCGGCGAATCACGGTCCGAGGTTAGCCCGTTTTGGCTCCTATCCCCGATCTCTCTTTCACTTTGCTCCCTCCCACTCGAGGTGAAGAGTCCTTGCGCACGCCGCGCGGGTCGCGGTTTGCGCGCGCCTCTGTGGCGGCCTGGGTCCTCGTCCTGCTGGCGGCTTCGGCGCCTTTGCGAGCCCAGCAGCCGGGCAACGTCATTCTGGATTCCAACGAGCAGATCTTCTGCGTCTTGGCGGCGCTCAATGCCGCCGGCTATGACACCGGAACGGGCGGGAGTACCGGCGACACCACGCGCGAACAGGTTCGGGCGGCTCTGGAAAAGAAGAAGATCCCCGTCCGGGGGGAACTCGCCAGGTTTTACACCGAGCACCGTGTGGGCGGAGATCCCGGAGCCGACTTGGGGCAGTACATCTCCCTGGCGCTGCTTCTGGGACCGCCGCCGGAGTTCAAACTCAGCGTGCCGCAGGCCAACTTGCCCCCGGATGCGAGGAATGTGGCGGGCCTCCTGCCGTTGCTCAGAGCGTTCTACAACCAGGCGGATTTGCTGGAATTGTGGGTTCAGGTGCAGCCGCGCTATCGGGCAGCCGTCGAACGCGCCAGCGACCCGGTGCGCCGGAGCATCGCCCTGACAGACGCCTATTTCCGTTTTCCGAGTGGTGGCTACCTGGGGCGCACCTACGCGATCTACGAGGACCTCTTGGGGGCGGGGGAGCAAGTTCAGGCGCGGATCTACGGGATGAATTACTACCTGGTGGTCACGCCCTCTCGTGAACTCAAGCTCAACGAAATCCGGCACCAGTACCTGCATTTCCTTTTGGACCCGCTGGCCGTGAAGTACGCTCCCGAGATTCACCTGAAGATCGAGCTGAAGGCAGTGGCCTTCCAGGCCCCGGCCCTGGCGCGGGACTTCAAAGAGGATTTCCCTCTGCTGGTCACCGAGTGCCTGATCCGAGCGGCGGAGCTGCGCATGGACAAGCGGCCTCCGGGCGAGGCCGAGAAGACTGGGGGAGAGTTGACGGCGGCGGGACTGCTCCTGGTGCCGTATTTCTATGAGGCCCTGGGCAAGTACGAGCAGCAGGACACCTCGATGATGGTGTACTACAAACCCATGATCTTGGGGATTGAACCGCGACAGGAAGAGCAGCGTCTGGCCTCCGTGAAATTCACGGCGGCGGCCCAGGCCGCGCCGGCGACGGAAAAACCCGTTCCCGCCGTCTCGGAGGAAGAGCGCCTGCTCGATGCGGGCGACAACTTCATCTACCACGCCCGCTATAGCGAGGCGAAAGCGGCTTTCCAGGAGGCGCTGGAAAAGTTCGGCCCCAGGAATGAGCGCGCCCTATTCGGGTTGGCCGTGGTATCCAGTAACACGCGCAAGCCCGACCTCGCGGAAGAGTATTTCCGAAAGACCCTGGATGCGGCCCAGGACCTGCGCATCGTCACCTGGTCGCACATTTATCTGGGAAGGCTCTATGACATCGAAGGAAAGCGCGACCAGGCCCTGGGTGAATACAAGGCCGCGTCGTTGACCGCGGCCGCGTTTCCGGAAGCCCTGCGCGCGGTGGAGGCTGGCTTGCACCAACCCTTCGGGTCGAAGCCGAAAGAATGAGGGGGGAGTCAGGAAACGGAAGTCAGAGTGCCGATTACGGATCGCTGAACTCTGAACTCTCCCTCGGATTGACACTCGCCAGCGTTTCCGGTAGGCTTAAATCATCAGGATCGGAGTGAAATTGGCAGTTTATCCCGAAAAATCAGGAGTGATTTCATCAATGAGAAGAGCCCTTGTCCTCTTCGTAACCATGATCGTTGTGGCGGTTGGCGTCGTGTTCGCCCAAGTAGCCTCGGTGGGGCCCATCCCGGAAAAAGAACTCTTGGAGGGCTTGAAGGCCAAGAACCTCGCAGGAGTTGCCGAGGCCGTCAAGCAACGCGGCGTGGACTTCGACCTGAACCCGCAGATTGAAAAGAGGTTGCGGAAGGCCAAGGCGGACGACGCGCTCATCGAGCTGATCAAGAACGCCGGCCCCACCGCCCGGGCCCAACATGCCCAGCAAGCGGGGACGCAGGGCCCCCAGATGACCAAAGAGGAGGCCGAGGCGTTCACCGCCGTGCGCACTGAGCTGGATCCTGACAAAGCCATCCAGTTGGCCAGCGACTTTGCGCAGAAGTTTCCCCAAAGCGCGCTGCTCACTTACGCCTACTGGTTCGAGGCCAACGCCTTCCAGCAGAAGGGGGACGTGGAGAAGGTGGTGGAATACGGGGACAAGAGTCTGGAGTCGAAGTCGGACAACCTGATGGCCTTGCTCCTGCTGTGCAACATGCTTCCCCAGCCGCAGTACCTGAAGAGCCACGAGATGGACAAGGAAAAGCAGTTGGCACAGGCGGAGGATTACGCGAATAGAGCCCTGAAGCTTATCGACCAGGTTCCACGCCAGGCCAACGAGACCGACGAACAGTACCAGAAGCGCAAGGCCAGCTATGCTGCCGGAGCTCATGCCTCCCTGGGAATGATTCACCTGGAGCGGTCGCAGCTTTCGCTGGCCGGGCCGGATAAGGACGAACTCGCCAAGGCGGAGACGGAGTACAAGGAAGCGGTCCAGGCCTCCGAGCGCCCGGATCCGCGGGATTATTACCGCCTGGGCGAGACGTACAACATGGAAGGAAAGCTGGATGAAGCCATTGATGCCTTCAGCAAGGCGGGCGACCTGGGGCAGGGAACGATGATCAAGACGTATGCCGACCAGCGCGTCGAGGAGCTGAAGAAGCGCAAGGCGGCCCAGGCGAGCGCACCCTCCAAGCCCTGAAGCCGCGGGCAGCGGCGCAGGCCCGGCGGAGACGGCCCCGGGTGCGCCAGGAGTTCCCGAAACCAGGGGAGGCGAGCTCAGGCTCGCCTCCTTGCATTTTGCGCGGAACAGACTGTTCAGGAATGGCTGAAAATTCCCTCGATGCATTCCAGGAGCTGATCGGCTACCGCTTCCGCAATCCGCAACTCCTTCTGGAAGCCCTCACGCACTCCTCTTTTGCGCAGGAAAGCTCGGGCCGCGTCCGGGACAACGAGCAATTGGAGTTCCTGGGGGATGCCGTTCTGAATTTTCTGGTGAGCGTGTGGCTGGTGGACACCTTTCCGCAGTGTGGCGAGGGCCAATTGACGCGGGCGCGGGCGCGGCTGGTGGCGGC
>Ga0315268_10009065_pt1 | contig 10352 bp, 7 predicted proteins | sample C1_top_MG_FD_204535 | JGI IMG/M metagenome (GOLD analysis project Ga0315268, IMG submission 204535) | Sediment microbial communities from Yellowstone Lake, YNP, Wyoming, USA - C1_top | ecosystem: Environmental > Aquatic > Freshwater > Lake > Sediment | place: USA: Wyoming | collected 2017-08-01 | reverse complement strand
GCTCTTCCGATCTTCCGCCTCGATCCGCTCTTCTTGGAAGATCAGTCCTTCGAGGACCGTCAGCGGGCTCACGGGGCGCTGGCGCGGGAACATCGCCATGGTCCAGGTCGTCTTGACGGCGCCTTCCTTGATGCGCAGCAGCGCGTAGCGCACGGCGGTCTCGTAGTCCAGCGGCTTGACCGGAAACGTCCTCAGCGCGGCGTCGTCGCGGCACACGACCTCGTTCTTCAGGCTTTCGATCAGCGGCAGGGCGTAGCCGGCGGGGATGGGCGTGGCCAGCTCCACCCACGCGGCGCACAGGCGCGCGCTCAGCGCGGGCGCGGGGACGAACCAGCGCCGCAGTCCCCGGCGGCGCGCGTAGGTCCGCAGCATGTCCTCGTAGGTGAGTATCCCCGGGCCGCCGATCTCGAAGATCCCGCCCGCGGTTCGCGTCTCGTCCAGGCCCAGGATCAGGTAGTTCAGCACGTCGCGCACCGCGATCGGCTGGCAGCGGGTGCGCAGCCAGCCGAAGCGCGGGATCAGCGGGTGCTGTTCGACGATGTGCCGGATCAGCTCGAAGGAGAGGCTTCCGGAGCCGACGATGACGGCGGCGCGGAATTCGACCAGGGGCGGGCCCTCGCGGCGCAGGATCTCGCCGACGTCGTGCCGGCAGCGCAGGTGGGGCGACAGGTCGGCGCCGGCGCCGCCCAGGCCGCCCAGATAGACGACGCGTCCGACGCCGGCGGCCTTCGCCGCGCGCGCGAAATTTTCCGCGGCCCGCCGGTCGAGCTGAGCGAAGCTCGCGTCGGCCGCAGACATCGAGTGGATCAAATAGTACGCGGCGTCCATCCCGCGCAGGGCCGCCGCGAGCGTTTCGGGGCGCAGCGCGTCGCCCTCGGCGATCTCGCAGCCGGGCCAGCCGCGTCCCTCCAGATGCGCCGCGTGACGCGCCAGGCAGCGGACCTTGTAGCCGTGCTCGATCAGCTGCGGAACGAGGCGCCCGCCGATGTAGCCGGTGGCGCCGGTGACGAGCACGCGCTGGATGGGGGAGCCCATGGCCTCTCCGTCCGGGGCGTCAGTGGAAGGACGAGGCGATGGCCGTCAGGCCGCGGCGCAGGTGCTTTTCGAGCACGCGCGCCCGCCGGTGCAGCGGGTTGGCGAGGTCCAGGTCCAGCGTCTTGTCCAAGACGTCCCGGAAATGCGGCCAGAGCAAAGTCTCCTCGGTCGCCAGGTGGGCGCGGAGGTTCTCGATCAGGAACCGGCTCAGCGAGCGCAGGCGCTCGAAAGGGCATTTTTCGGAGAGCTCCAGCTCGTAGAGGATCTCGTCGCGCAGGAGGCCGATGGCGCGGTGCTGCTCGGCGACGCGGGCGAGGGCCTCCCGGGGGTCGCGGGAGCGGGGGGGAGCCTCGAACACCAGGTCTTCGAGCTCCTCGTGACGGTCGAGGGCCGGCAATAAGGTTCTCAGCGCCTCGCTCATCTCCGCCCGAGTGCGCGCCTCGGGATGAGCGAGGTCGAACTCGAGCGTGTCGAGGAGCCGGCGAAACATCGCGTGCTCCCGGGCCAGCAAATCTCGGACTTTCATAGGCGCTCCAGGGTCCGAGGGGAGGCCCTTAAGGTTAGTTTAGTTACTTTGCGGGAAATATCAAGGCCCAAGCACCTCGGGCCGGGTTTGCTAGAATGGCCCCCTTCATTTCCAGGAGGCCTTGGACATGCCCTCGACCGCTTTCCGCCGTCCCAAGACTTCGCGCGCGCCCGCTCCCCGCCTGCAGGCCGACGAGGGCATGTGGACCTTCGACAATCTGCCGGTCAAGCTGTTGAAGGAGCATTACGGCTTCGCGCCGACGGCGCGGTGGATCGAGCACCTGCAGAAGGCCTCGGTGCGGTTCAACGACGGGGGCTCCGGCGCGTTCGTGTCGAAGGACGGGCTGGTGCTGACGAACCATCACGTGGCGCTGGGCCAGCTCCAGAAGATGTCCTCCCCCGGCAAGGACTACGTGAAGGAGGGCTTCTTCGCGAAGTCGGGGGCGGACGAGATCAAGTGCCCCGACTTGGAGATCAACATCCTGGTCTCGATGGAGAACGTCACCGCGCGCGTGCGCGGGGCAGCGAACCCGAAGTCCGCGGACAAGGACCAGAACGAGGCCCGCAAGGCGGAGATCTCGCGCATCACGAAAGACTCCACGGACAAGACCGGCCTGCGCTCCGACGTGGTGGAGCTGTACCAGGGCGGCGAGTACTGGCTGTACCGCTACCAGAAATACACGGACATGCGCCTGGTGATGGCGCCGGAAATACAGGCGGCGTTCTACGGCGGCGACCTGGACAACTTCACCTACCCGCGCTGCGCGCTCGACTTCGCCTTCTTCCGCGTCTACGAGAACGGCAAGCCGGTGCGCCCCGAGCATTTCCTGACGTGGTCGGCGGGCGGCGCCGCCGACGGGGAGCTGGTGTTCGTCACGGGCCACCCCGGCCACACGGACCGGCTGATGACGGTCGCGCAGCTGGAGTCCGAGCGCGACGGCGGCCTGCCGCTGTACCTGGAGGTCGCGCGCCGCAAACTGCGCGACTACCGCGACTACGCGGCGCGCGGCGCGGAGCAGGCGCGGCGCTCGAAGGACCGGATCTTCGGCGTGGAGAACGCGATCAAGGCGGTCGCCGGCGAATACGAGGGCCTGCTCGAGGCGTCGCTGATCAAGGCCAAGAAGACGGACGAGGACGCGCTGAGGAAGGCCGCCGTCCTGTCCCGGGACCCGGAGGTCCGGGCCGCGAAGGCGTCGTGGGACAAGATCGCCGCGGCTCAGAAGAAATACAACGCGCGCCGCCTGCAGATCACTTACCGCCGCTACGACCCGACGAAGGTCGCGGGGCTGGCGGCGCAGATCGTCCGCTATGCCGCCGAAGTCGCCAAGCCCAACGAGAAGCGGTGGGAGGAGTACCGCGAGTCGAACCTGGAGTCGCTGCGCTTCCGGCTGTTCTCGCCGGCGCCGCTGTACCCGGACATGGAGGAGTTCCTGTTCGCCCGGACCTTGGCGGACGCGCTCGAGACGCTGGGTCCCAACGACGCGTTCGTGAAGGCGGCGCTGGGCGGGCGCAAGCCGGCCGCCGTCGCGCGCGAGCTGATCGCCGGCACCAAGCTGTTCGTTCCCGAGGTCCGCAAGACGCTCGTGGAGGGCGGCGAGAAGGCCGTCGCCGCGTCGACGGATTCCCTGATCGCCTGGGCGCGCCGTCTCGACCCGCTGTACCGGGCCCAGCGCAAGTGGTATGAAGACGAAATCGAGAGCGTCCTGATCGCCGAGGGCAACCGGATCGCGAAGGCGCGCTTCGCCGCGTACGGGAAGTCCGCGTACCCGGACGCGACCTTCACCTTGCGCCTGTCCTACGGGAAAGTCGCCGGCTACGAGACGGGCACGACGTTGGTGGCGCCGTTCACGACGTTCTACGGCCTGTACGACCGCGCGCTGGGCCACGGCGAGAAGCCGCCGTTCGACCTGGCGCCGCGCGTGAAGGCCGCGCGCGGCCGGCTGGACCTGGCGGCGAAGGTCAACTTCGTGACCACCAACGACATCATCGGCGGCAACTCCGGCTCGCCGGTGGTCAACGCGAGGGGGGAATACGTGGGCCTGATCTTCGACGGGAACATCCCGTCCCTGGTCGGACGCTACGCCTACGACAACGCGCGCAACCGCGCCGTCGCGGTGCACTCGTCGGGCATCCTGGAAGCGATGCGGACGATCTACGGCATGAACGCCCTCGCCGCCGAGCTGACCGGGAAGTAGGCGGAGACGCGTCCGTGACCTCGGATCACTACGACTTCCTCGAAGTGCCTCGCGCCGCCTCCCGAGAGGAGATCGAGGCCGCCTACCGCAAGCTCGTCGCGGAGCTCGACGCGGAGAAGAATCCCGCTCTCCTGCAGGCGAGCGCGTCCCTGCGCCTCCGCGCCGACGAAGCCTACGCCGTCCTGTCGGACCCCGCGCGGCGCGCGCAGTACGACGGCGTCGGCGCGCCGGAACTCGCGTCCGGCGGGGACGAGGCGCCTTCGTCCGCGCCCGATCCCTTGTTCTGGGTCCGCATGGTCTGGGGGGGAAGCCTGGTCCTGTACGCGTTTTGGGAGTTCGCCACGGGAAGCGAGATGACGTTCGGCGATCCGTATGAAAAGATCGTCCGGCGCATGGGCCTGATGCCGTTTCATATCCTGGAGAACGCGCTTCGCGGCATCCCCGGCCGTCGCGAGTACGGGCCCCTCGCGTACTTGGACGCGGGCTACCAGCTGCTGTGCGCCCTGGTCGCCTTCGTCGCGCCGTACCAGTTGATTCTCGACGGCGTGCGGGGCCGGAGACGGCGCTTCGCGTCCAATCCCGATGAGCAGCGGTAAGCGGGCCCGGGTCCCGCGCGCGGCGCCGCTGCTGCTCGCGGCGGCGCTGCTGGGCTGCGGCGTCTTCCCGCGTCGCGAGCCGCGCGATCTCGAGTCCATGCTCGCGCGGGCGCGGACCGAGCATCTCTGGAACTCGGACCGCCAGGCCGTGCTCTACGCGGACCGGGCGGCGGCGCTGGAGTCCGCGCCCGCGGCGGGACGCGCGCGCGCCTACCGCCTGAGCGGGGAGTACCGTCTCGGCGTCGGCGACGCGGCGGGAGCGCGCGAGAAGCTGGAGCGCGCGCTGGCCTTGGCGCCGGAGGATCCCGGCGCGCTGTCCCTGCTGGCGCAGGCCGCGCGCGAGGAGCCGGGCGCGGCGCTCGGCTGGGCCGAGCGCGCCCTGAAGGCCTCGGCCGGCGCCGCGCCCGGGCGGCGCGCGGCGCTGCATCTCCTGGCCGCCGACATCCGCGTCGATCTGGAAGACGAGGAAGGGGCCGCGCGCGAGCTGGCGAGCGCCCTGGAGCTGGATCCCGGGAACCTGGACGCCCTGCGCGCGATGGCGCGCGTCGAGCGCCGCCGCGGCGGCGACGCGGCGTTCTACGCGCGCGCCGCCGAGCGCGCCGCCGAGGACGCGCCCGAGTGGCTGCGGCCGGCCGCGCGCCGCTACGCCGCCCGCGTCTGGCTCGACCTGGACGACGAGCCCCGCGCCGCGCGGGCTTATCGCCGCGCACTGGAGCTCGATCCGGACGACCAGGAAGCGCTGCGGTGCCTCGTCGAGATCACGGGGAAGGAGCCGGGCGCCGCCGCCGAGCGGGTGGCTCCGCCCGGAACGCCGCCGAGGCCGCCGGAGGAGTCGTGGGCCGAGTGGACGCCCCAGGCCCTGGAACGCGCGGAGCGCCGGGATCCCGACGGGGTCGAGGCCGTGCGCCTGCGCGCGGCGCGCGCGCGGGAGCGGCGCGAGCCGCGCGAGGCGGCGCGCGAGGCGGGTCAGCTCGCCGAGGCTCTGTGGCGGGCCCCGTTGTGGCAGCAGGCGGCCGGCGAAGTCATGGCCGCGCGCCTCCAACTGGACCTCGGCGACGAGCGCGAGGCTTCCGTTCGCCTGGCCACCGCGCTGAGGCTGGAGCCGCACTCGCTCCGGGCCTGGCGGCTGGAATCCCGTCTGAAGACCGCGCGCGAATCGCGGCGGGTCTCCGTGAGCGTGCTGCACTCCTCCGTCGTCGCCGATCAGGCGCCCGACGCCGGCCAAGCCCTGGCGTTCGGCTACCGCGAGGTCGCCGCGGCGCGCTGGACCTTGGGGGACCCCGCGGGGGCGGAGCGGGCGGTCGCCCGGGCGCTCGAGGCCGTCCCCGGCGACGCGGCCGCGCTCGAACTGCGCGCCCGCATCGCCGCGGGGGCGCCCGCTCCGGCGGCGAAGGCCGCGCCGCCCGCCGACGAGCTCACGGCGCTGGAGTCGGCGGTGCGGTCCGGGCGGCTGTCGGGCGAGGCGTCGCTGGCGGCCCTGCTCAAGGCCTGGCCCGACGGCGCGAGCCCGCGGGAGCGCTGGCTGTCTCTGCGCGCGGAGGTCGTGGAGCGGCTGGGCGGGGCGGACGCGCCCGTGGAAGACCTGCGGCGGCTGTCGGATCAGGTCCCGGGAGACGTTCGCGCGTTGAGCCTGCTCGTCCGCGCCGAGGCCCGGCGCTCGCGGACGAAGGAGGCCCTGTCCGACGCCGATCGCCTCGTCGCCGCCGCCGAAACGTCGGCCCCGGCGGAGAGGGGCGCGGCGCTGCGCCAGCGCGCCCGCCTGCGCCTGGACGCGGGCGACGGGCGCGGGGCCGAGTCCGACCTGCGCTCGGCGCTGGCCCTGGACGCGAGCGACCTCGAGGCCCTGGAGCTTCTCGTCCGTGCGGAGAGCGATCGGCCCAAGAGCGCTCTCGCCGAGGTGGAGTCCCGCTGGCCCTCGTCGCCGCGCCCGCCGGAGCGCTGGTCGGCCCTGCGCGGGCTGGCGCGGCTGCGCGCGTCCGGCTGGGAGGCGGCGCGCGGCGACCTGGAGGCCGCCTTCGCCGCGGACCCGGAGTCGGTGTGCCGGGCCGAGACCGCCCAGCCGGGCCGCGACGGCTTCGACGCCGCCTATTTCGACCTGTGCCTGCGGCGGTACCCGCGCGACTCCTCCCTGTACAACGATCGCGGCGTGGCCCGCTATCGGGCCGGCCGCCGCGCGGAGGCGCTCGCCGACTTCCGCCGCGCGCTGGAGCTGGATCCGGGCAACCGCGCCGCGCGCCTCAGCCTGGAAGCTGTGCTCGCCGACGCGAAGCGTCCGGCGGCGGCTCCCCTGCGTCGATGAAACCCCTTGCGTCGTCGGGCGCGGTCTGTTATATATGGAATACCCTTTCCGGAGGCCTATGAAGATCCACCCTCGATCGTCCTGGCTCGTCCTGTCGTTCGGGCTTATTTTCGCCGCCGTGCCCTCGCACGCGGCCAAGTACAAGATCAAATGGCTGATCGGTCACCCGAACCTGGACTACTTCGAGGAGTCGGCCGCGTCCTTCAAGACCGCCGTCGAGAAGGGCAGCCATGGCGACATCGAGGTCCAGATCGTCGAGTCGAAGAACTTGTGGGAGGACTCCGCCGAGGGCCGCCCCGGCCCCGAGATCGCCCAGGCCGTCGCCAAGGGCGAGGCCCAGATGGGCCACTCGTTCACCGACATCATGGGCGGCATGGATCACCGGCTCTGGGCGTTCGTCCTCCCGTACCTGTTCCGCGACTACCGCCACCTGGAGGGCGTCTTCGAGGGCCCGGTGGGCGCGGAGATGTTGGACGGGCTGAGCTCGAAAGGGATCAAGGGCCTGGCGTTCACCTACAGCGGCGGCGCCAACGGCGTCGCGACGATCGGCAAGGAGATCCGGAGCCCGGAGGACTTCAAGGGCCTCAAGATCGGCATGTTCGGCGCCGACGCTGACCGCGCGTGGGTCTCGGGCCTGGGCGCGACGCCGGTCGCCGTGCGCCATCGCGAGGACGGCGTCCTGCCGCTCGCCAAGGACGGGACCGTGGACGCGGTGGTGACGACCTGGCGCCGCTTCGAGCGCTCCGAACTCCACCGGCGCTTCAAGTACTTCAACATGGCCGGGTCGAGCTATCTCGTCAGCGTCACCTACATCAACGACAAGTTCTTCGCGAGCCTGCCTCCCCAGTACCAGAAACTCCTGACCGACACCGTGCGCGAGACCGCCCGGATCGAGCGTTTCAAGACCATCGAACTCAACGAGCAGGCCAAGCGCGAGATGACGGCCCGCGGCGTCCTCCCGGTCAACCTGACCGCGGCCAACCGCGCCCGCTTCGTCGAGGCGCTCAAGCCCGTCTACGCCCGCGAGCTGGAAGGCATGGTGGGCAAGGCCCTCATCGAGCGCATCCGCGTCACGCCCGCGGGGCCGGCGCATCCGGGCCTGGACTTCGCGGCCCGCTGACCGTCTAGGCGGGGACTTCGGCGTCCAGGCGGCGCTTCACGTCGGAGATCAGCAGGTCGGGGAACTTCTTGTCCTCGAGCTGGGACCAGATCCAGGTCGCGTGCCGGGCGGAGGGCACGACGTAGCGCGTGTGCATGGGCCGCACGAAGTCCTCGTACAGCCGCAGCGTCTCGCCGAGCTCCACGCCGCGCTCCTTGCAGTCGCGGCGCACGCGGCGCATCAGGCGGATGTCGTCGGGCGCCTCGATGAACACCGACAGGGTCATCCGGTCGCGCAGCGCCTTCTCGTGCAGGATCAGGATGCCGTCGATGATCAGGAGCGGCGCGGGGTCGACGCGGCGCGTCTCCGCGCGGCGCGAGTGCGTCGCGTAGTCGTAGATCGGCGCGTCCACCGCCGAACCCGCGATCAGGCGGTCGAGCTGGCGGCCCATCAGCGTGGTCTCCAGCGCGTTCGGGTGGTCGAAGTTGAGCCGGCGGCGGGAATCCTCGTCCTCGTGCGCGCGGCCGTTGTGCTTGTAGTACCAGTCGTGGCACACGACGGTCGAGCGCCCGGAAAACGCCTCCGCCATGGCCTTCGCCAGCCAGGATTTCCCCGAGCCGCTGCCGCCCGCGATCCCCAGCACGACGCGGGGCTTCCGGTCCGCCGTGTTCTCAGCCACGGCGGAGATTATAGCGCTATCGCGGCGGCGCCGTCCCTTTTTTGAGGCCGCGCGCCTTGGCGACTTCCGCGAAGAGCCGTTCGAGCTCATTGGATTGCTTCCGGAAGGCGGCCGCGCGCTTCACCTTGCGCTCGTGCGAGTCGTACAGCAGGAAGTCCATGATGACGCCGTAGTCCGCCGCGGAGATCTCCGTCCACGGCTGGGGCTTCGCGAGGACGTGCATTCGCGACAGGTACGGCTCCCAATCCTCGCGGCTCACGAAGGGCGCGTTGATCGAACGGGCCAAGGTGTGGCATTGCGAGCAGTTCCCGGCGAAGACCCTGTAGCTCGACTGCTCGCGCGCCGGATACGACGAGACGTCCACCGAGGCCGGCCCCAGGTCGTACGGGAACAGCCACTCGCTGTGATCCTTCGCGGGCGCCGCGGCGAACGCGGCCGAGGCCAGGGCCAACAGCAGCGCCCCGGCCGCGAACTTGCGCCCCGCGCCGGCGCGCGCCGGCGCCGCGGCGGGGAGGCGGGCGACGAACCACTCGGCGGCCAGGCGCGCCACCGTCTCCAGCGCGCCGGGCTCCTCGAACAGGTGCGTCGCGCCCGGGACGATCACGAGCCGGCGCTCAGTCCTCAGGCGCGCGGCGGCGGCCTCGTTCATGCCGATCACCGGGCCGTCCTCCCCGCCGACGATCAGCAAAGTCGGCGCCGTCACCCGGGGCAGGAACTCCAGCGCCAGGTCGGGACGTCCTCCTCGCGAGACGACCGCGAAGACGTCCGGATCCGCGGCCGCGGCCGTCAGCGCCGCCGCCGCGCCCGTGCTGGCGCCGAAATAGCCCAGCGCCAGGCCGCGCGTCTCCGGCCGGGACTTCAGCCAGTTCGAGACGGCCGCCAGCCGCCGGGCCAGGAACGGGATGTCGAAGCGCAGTTCGGCGGTCGCGTCGTCGGTCTTTTCCTCCTCCGGCGTCAGCAGGTCGATCAGCAAGGCGGCCAGCCCCGCGTGGACCAGCTCGCGGGCCACGAAGCGGTTGCGCGGGCTCAGCCGGCCGCTGCCGCTGCCGTGCGCGAAGAGGACGATCCCGCGCGCTCCCTTCGGGACGGTCAGATCCCCGGTCAGCCGCGCGTCCGCGGTCGGGATCGACACCGTTTCCTCCGTCGCGATCTTCATGACGTCTACGCTCGCAACGGAAGGACCCGGCCGTCGCGATTCGCTATAATCGCGCCATGAACGCGCATGCCGGCACCGAGATTTTCCGCGTCGGCGGGCACAGGATGCTCGCGGCCACCCACCGGCCGGCGGGGCCAGAGAGGCGCCGCTTCCCCGCCGTGCTGTTCCTGCACGGATTCCCAGGCTCGGAGAAAAGCGTGGACGTCCAGCGCGCGCTGATGAGGCTCGGGATCGCGTCGGTCGCGCCCAGCTTCCTGGGCGCGTGGGGCAGCGGGGGGACCTACCGCTTCACGACCTTGGTGCCGCAGGCGCGCGCGGCCCTGCGCGCGATGAGGCGCCTCCCGTTCGTGGACCCGCGTCGCGTCGCCGTGTACGGCTTCAGCATGGGCGGCTGGGCGGCGCTGAACCTGGCCGCGCGGGAGCCCGCCCTGCGGGCGGTCGTCGCGGTCTCGCCGGCGGGCGGGCCCGAGATGATCGGGCCGGGCACGCGGCAGTTCCTCGCGCGCCTGTCGAAGCCGCTGAACGCGCCCGGGCCGGACGCTCTGCTGCGCGACTTCCGCCGGGCGGTGACGGACTTCGATCCCGCGAAGGCCGTGGCGCGGATCGCGGCGCCGATCCTGCTCGTGCATGGCGACGCCGACGAGACCATCCCGGACGCGGTGTCCCGGCGGCTGGCGCGCCTGGCGGCGGGGCCGGTTCGTTTGGCGATCGAGACGGGCGCCGGCCACGACTTCCTGGACCGGCGCGAAAAGCTGGCGCGGCTGGCGT
>Ga0315268_10009064_pt1 | contig 10352 bp, 8 predicted proteins | sample C1_top_MG_FD_204535 | JGI IMG/M metagenome (GOLD analysis project Ga0315268, IMG submission 204535) | Sediment microbial communities from Yellowstone Lake, YNP, Wyoming, USA - C1_top | ecosystem: Environmental > Aquatic > Freshwater > Lake > Sediment | place: USA: Wyoming | collected 2017-08-01 | reverse complement strand
TTGTCGCGTTACTTTATGAAATAAGCCTGCTGTACACAAAGCACTTTTGCAATTCTCCTCGAGGGCCAAGCCGCCCGCGCGAGGTTACGGATGTCCGGCTGGTGTAGAATCGCTTCCCGCTGCGCCCGCGATGAAGGACTCGCCCCTCTCACAGCTTTCCTGCCGGGGTTGCGGATGAAACGGGACTTGGACGCAAGGACGTCTAGAATAGCGGGGTTTACGCTTATGACTCGTCTTTTTCGCTGGATTCTGTTCGTTGGCCTCCTAGCGAGTGCCTCGCCCCTGGCGCTGGCGCAAGCGAGCGCGAACCCGTTGACGCTGGAGGATTGCATCCGACTGGCGCAAGGAGCGGCGTCGCTAGCAGGCGTCGCGAAGCAGGAAAGCGAAATCGCCGAGCTCGCGTGCGCCAGGCCAAGGCCGGCTTTTTGCCGCGCTCGCAGTTCGACGCCGGCTTCGTTTACAACAGCCCGCTGCAATCGAACACATCGGTGCAAAGCTACGTCGCGCTGAACGGCGTGCGCGAGCATAGCCACCTGCTGACCGCTTTGCAGGAAATCGACACCTCGGGCCGGCTGCGGGCGGAGCTGACGCGCGCACGCGCCGAACGCGACGCCGCCGGGGTCAACGTCACCATCAGCCAGCGCGACGTGAAACGCGCCGTCACCGCGGCCTACTACCAGCTTTTACTCGCGCGCCACCTGGCGGACGCGCTGCGCGACTCTCTGGCCGAAGCGGAGAGCTTCGAAAACCGCACGCGGCTGCTGCTCGAGAACGGCGAAGCGGCGCAGGCGGACCTGGTCAAAGCCTCCGCCGAGGTCGCCCAGCTGCGGCAGGCGCGCAACGCCGCCGAGCTTGATGCCGAGCTTGCCAATCAGGAGCTGGCTTCGTTCTGGACTGCGAACGTTGCCGAGCCGCTCCGCCTCATGGACGTTTTCGAGCAGCCTCCCGCGCCGCCCGGCTTCGAAGCCTTTGCGGCAGCGGCGGGCGCATCCCCATTCTTGAAGCGGCCGGAATTCAGCCTGCTGGATGCGGAGCGTCGCGGTTTTCTGGCCGAGTCGCGCCGCGCGCGCGCCGAGTTGTTCCCGCAGGCGAGCCTCGGTTTTCAATACGGCCTGGACTCCAATTTTGTGCGGGCCCGCGACCGCGGCTATGCGATTTTCGTGAACCTCAACGTGCCGGTGTTCGACTAGTTCCGCACTCTGAACGCCTCGAAGCAATTCCGCGTGCAGGCCGATCAGACCGACACGCGGCGTGCGCTTGCCGAGCGGCTCTTTTCGCGCGAGTATGCCAGCGCGCAAACGCGCGTGCGGAAGCTGTTTGACCAGATCGGGCTGGCCGCCGAACAGGTGAGGCTTGCCCAGGAAGACCTGCGGCTGAGCCGCATCCGTTTCGAAGGCGGCGAAGGCTCCGCGGTGGACGTGGTCACCGCGCAAAACCAACTCGCCCAGGCCCGCGCGAATTACTATGCGAGCCTGGCGAATTATTGGAATGCTCGGGCGGATCGGGAGGTCGCCGTCGGCCAATGAAAAAGACAGCGCTGTTGTTTGCCACGATTCTGCTGACTGGCTGCGCCGCCGAAAAGCAAGCGCCCGAGCCCAAACCGGTTGTCGACGTCAAAGTGGCCCGGGCGGAACTGGCGGACGTGCAGTACACCCTTCGCGCTCCGGCAACGCTCTACCCGCGCGAGCAGGCCAGCATCGCATCGAAAATCACCGCGCCCATCCGCACCCTCAGCGCGCGCAAAGGTGATCGCGTTGTCGCTGGCCAGCTCCTCGCCAGCCTTGAGAACCGCGACATTCTGGCCCAGCGCGTGGAAGCCATCGACCGCGCGCGCGCCGATGTGGCCGGCGCCGAAGCCGCACTGAACCAGGCGCAGAAAATCTACGACCGCCGCAAGACGCTGTTCGAGCAGGGCGCCATCCCCAACCGCGAGCTGCTGGTCAGCCAGACCGAGCTGGCGCAGGCCACCGCGAATTACGATGTGGCCAAGAAATTTCTCGACCTGTTGGAAAGTCCCGCGCGGCAGCGGGAATTGCAAGCGGCGAAGACCACGCCACAGCAGGAAAAAATCCGCGAATCCTTCCTGAACGCCCAGCTCGAATTCACCGAAATCCGCAGTCCCTTCGCCGGGACCATCACCGAACAGTTTGTGTATCCTGGCGACATGGCCAAGCCCGAATCGCCGATCTTCACGGTGATGGACCTGAGCGTCGCCGTCGCGCGCGCGCAGGTGCCCGAGGCGGAAATCGGCGGCGTCGCGACGGACAAGTCCTGCGCGTTCGAAAATGCCGACCGGCCCGGCGTGAAGGCGCAGGGCCGCGTTTCCGTGGTGAACCAGGCGGTGGACCCGGCGCGGCGCACCGTGGAAGTCTGGTGTGAGATCCCCAACGCGGCCGGATCGCTGCGCGCCGGCGAGTATGGTTTCCTCACCATCATCACCGGCCACGCGCCGAACAGCGTGGTGGTGCCGAAGGAAGCCGTCCAGTTCCTCGAAGGCAGCCGCAAGGGGTTCGTGATGGTGGTCGGTGCAGACAAGCACGCCACCCGAAAGGACGTTGAGACCGGCGAGACTTTTGAGGGCAAGACTCAAATCACGCGCGGGCTGGCGGCGGGCGAAATCGTCATCATCGAAGGCGGCTACGGCTTGGAGGACGGCACCGAAGTGCGCTGGGCGGAGGAAAAGAAGCCGTGACGCCGCGCCTGGGTGAATTTGTCGAAGCGCACGGCCGCGCGCTGGTGATTGTGGTTCTCAGCTTCGCGCTGGCCGGAATTGTGTTCGCCTTCCGCCTGCCGATCGCCATCTTCCCGCAAACCGATTTCCCGCGCATCGTCATTCTGGTGGACAACGGCATCGCCCCGGTGGACGTGCAGATGCTCACCGTGACGCGCCCCATCGAAGAGTCCATCCGCATCGTGCCGGGCATCACCGACGTCCGCTCGGTGACCGCGCGCGGCTCCACCGAAATCAACGTCTTTTTCCGCTGGGACGTGGACATTCTCCACGCGCTGCACCTGGTGCAGGGACGCATCGCGCAGATCATGCCTTCGCTTCCGCCGGGCGCGCGCTTCTACATCAACCGGATGACCTTTTCGGTGTTCCCGATGATCGGGTGCAGCATCACTTCGCCTACGCGCTCCGTCTCCGAGCTGTGGGACCTGACCTATTACGACATCGCTCCCCGGCTCTATCGCTTGCCGGGCGTCGCTGAGACGCGCATCGTCGGCGGCCGCCCGCCGGAATTCCACGTGCTTGTGCAACCGGAAAAGCTCGCCAGCTACGATTTGCCGCTGACCAAGGTCGTCGAGGCCATCCGCAACAGCAACACCATCACCGCCGCGGGAATGATCCAGGAGAACTACCACCTCTATCTGACCACCGTCACCGGCCTGATGCACGACAAGGAGCAGATCGAGAACACCGTCGTGGACGTGGTGAAGGGCACGCCCGTGCTGGTGAAGAACTTGGCCACGGTGGTGCCCGGCGAGCGCGTCATCTACAACATCGTGACCGCGAATGGCCGCCCCGCCGTGCTCGTCAACGTGCTTCAGCAGCCCGATGGCAACACCGTGGCGATTGCCGACGCCGTGAACCGCGAGCTGGCGGAGATCCGCAAGACCCTGGCGCCGGATATCCAGCTGGCCACCTTCTACGACCACTCCGTGCTGGTGCGCGATTCCATCAGCGGCGTTCGCGACGCCATCCTGATTGGGCTGCTCTTTTCCGTCGCCGTGCTCGTCGGCTTCCTGAAAAGCTGGCGCACCACCGTGGTGGCGGCGCTGGTGATTCCTATCGCCGTGCTGTTCGCCGTCGTCTTCATGCGCCTGTTCAACATGAGCTGGAACTTGATGACGCTGGGCGGCCTGGCCGCGTGCATCGGCCTCGTGATCGACGACGCCATCGTGATGGTGGAAAACATCGTCGTCCATCTTTCAATGGGAAAGGAGCCGGCCGCCGCGGCACGCAGCGCCATCCAGGAGCTGACGCCGGCGCTGATCGGTTCGACGCTGACGCCGATCATGATTTTTGTGCCGCTGGTCTTCCTCGGGGGAATTACGGCGGTGTTTTTCCGGGCGCTGGCGATGACCATGGTAACCGCGCTGCTCGCCTCGCTTTTCCTGGCCATCTTTTTCACGCCGGTGCTCGCGCGGGCATTTTCCCGGGCGAAAGCCGGCCCTGCGGAAACCGATATCCACCGCGCCGAACAGGCGGGCGAAGGCCGGGTGCTCCGCTGGCTGACCGCGCGTTACGAGGTGGTGTTGGGATGGTCGCTGCGCCACGCCCTGGTCGTGCTGTTCGCCAGCCTGATGATTTTGGCGGGCGGCGTGGCGCTCTATTTCCAGTTGGGCACGGGCTTCCTCCCGGAGATGGACGAAGGGGCGTTTGTGCTCGACTACGTGATGCCGCCGGGCACATCGCTTCAGGAAACCGATCGCGTCCTGCGACACGTCGAGCAGTTCCTCCGGGAAACGCCGGAGATCGAAAGCTTTTCGCGACGCACTGGCGCGCGGCTGGCACTGGCGATTGCCGAACCCAATACGGGCGACTTCCTGGTGAAGCTGCGCCGCGACCGCAACCGCTCGGTGCAGGAAGTGACCAGCGAGCTGCGTGACAAAATTCACAAGACGGAACCCGTCATCGAGATCGAGTTTCCGCACATCCTTGAAGACCTGATCGGCGACCTCGTCTGGGCACCGCAGCCCATTGAGATCAAAATCTTCCACGACGATCCGGCGGTCTATGATGCAGTGGCCCGGGACGTTGAAGACTGGCTGGATAAGACGCGGGAAGTCAACGGCGCCCAAGTGCCGAACGTCGCGGGCGTGCTGGACGTGGCCAAGTGGAGCCGCGATGCCGTGATCGGCCCGTCAGTGAATTTCCGCGTGGACCAAGTGAAAGCGCAGCGCGCCGGCTTCGGCGTCAGCGACGTGGCCGAAATCGGGTCGGCGATCCTGGATGGTGAGCTGGCCTCGAACATGATCCGCGGCCAGCGGCTGATCGGCATCCGCGTGCGCTATCCTCCCGAATACCGCTCGTCGGTGGAAAAATTGAAGGGGCTGCTGCTGACCTCGCCCACCGGCGCCACCGTGCCGCTCTCCAGCATCGCCGACGTGGAAACCGAAGAAGGCGTGACGGAAATCCACCGCGAGAACCTGCGCCCGCTGGCCCGCGTAACCGCGCGGCTGGCGGGACGCGACCTGGGCTCCGCGATGCAGGAAATCCAGCAGCGTTTACCCAAAGAGATTCACATCCCTCCGGGGACGGTGATCGATTAAGGTGGGCTCTACCAGGTCCAGCGCGAATCATTCCTCGGCTTGACCCAGGTCCTGTTGGCCTCGATCCTGCTGATCTTCGTCATCTTGGTATTTGAGTTCCGCTCCTTCTCGCATCCGATCGCCATCCTCGTGGCCACCATCCTGTGCGGTTCCGGCGCGCTGCTGGCTCTTTTCCTGACGCACCAGACGCTGAACATCTCTTCGTTCATGGGCACGATCATGGTGATCGGCATCGTGCAAAAGAACGGGATCCTGATGCTGGATGCGGAAAAGTCGTTCAGCGCGCGCGGGCTGCCCTTGCAGCAGGCGATTTTCGAGGCGGGACGCCGCCGCCTGCGCCCGATTCTGATGACCGCGCTCGCCGCCATCTTCGGCATGCTGCCGCTGGCGCTCAACGTCGGCTCCGGCGCGCAAATTTTGCAGCCGCTGGCCATCGCCGTCATCGGCGGCGTCACCGTATCCATGGTTTTGTCTTTGCTGATTACGCCCGTGCTCTACTTCAAGCTCCGTCATTGGGGGCTGCAGACACACAGTGGAATCCAAGGAGGTTTTTCATGCACGCTGCAAATCGAAGCAAGGGAATTGGGAGAGCCGCCGGGATGGCGGTACTCGTATTGTGTCTCGCGGTGCTTGTGGTGAGTGCCGGCTCCGCTCCGGCTCCTCCGCCGGCTTCCGGCTACCATCTTCTGAAAAAGTACGCCATCGGCGGGGAAGGCGGCTGGGACTATCTGCTGGTCGACGGCGACGCGCACCGCATTTACATCTCGCGCGGCACGCACATGATGGTGATTGACTCCGAAAGCGGCCAGCTCGTGAGCGACCTGCCCGACACGCCTGGCATCCACGGCATGGCGCTGGTGCACAAGCTCGGCCGCGGCTTCACCAGCAACGGCCGCGCCGGCACGGTCACCATCTTCGACCTGAAGACGCTGAAAGCCATCGGTCAGGTAAAGGTCGGAGAAAACCCCGATGCCATCCTCTACGATTCCGTGTCCGACCGTGTGTTTACCTTCAATGGACGCAGCCATGACACCACCGCGGTCGATCCCGCCGCAGGCACCGCCGTGGGCACGATTCCGCTGGGAGGCAAGCCCGAGACCGGCGTAGCCGACGGCAAAGGACACGTCTACGTCAACATCGAGGACAAAGGCGAGATGGTGGAGTTTGATTCGCGGGAACTGAAGGTGTTGAACCGCTGGTCGATGGCCCCTTGCGAGTCGCCCACCGGACTGGCCATGGCCGTCAAGAAGCGCCGCCTGTTCGCCTCCTGCGACAAATTGATGGCGGTGATGGATGCGGATTCCGGCAAGGTCATCACCACGCTGCCTATCGGCCCCGGCGCGGACGGAGCGGCATTCGACCCGGGAACTTCGCTGGCGTTCAGCACGAACGGCGGCGACGGCACGCTGTCGGTTGTCTGTGAAGAATCAAAGGACAAGTACACGCTGGTGGAAAACGTGCCCACCATGCCCCGCGCGCGCACCGTCCGCCTTGATCCAAAGACGCACCTCGTCTACACGGTGACCGCGGAATTCGGCCCCGCGCCCGCCGCAACTCCCGAAAATCCGCGCCCGCGCCCCACGATGGTCCCGAATTCGTTTGTTGTTCTGGTGCTCGGCCGCTGAGTTGTTGAGCGCGGGTGCCCCACTTTTTGCGCAGCAAAGGGTAGGGAGCTTGACACGAGGAATTCTGGTGCCGGCGGTGGGACTCGAACCCACGACCTAGGGATTATGAGACCAGTGGCGGCAGGTGGCGGGATATCGCGGGAAGTGGCGAGTTTTCCGACGATTAGAGCCGCAGACCTACCCACTGTATCTTCGTTATCTTAAAGACCGCGGGAGCCAGTTCCCCGGCTCCTGGGCACAAAACTCCCCACAGTTCCCCACGCAGATTCAGCTTGACAAACCATCTAAATAGACTACAGTGTGATGTGTGAGCCCCCTTTCCACGGCCGAGGTAGCCAAGCTGGTCGGAGTCCACAGGGTAACCCTTGAAGAATGGCTGCGGCGGGGAAAGATCAGGCCTCCCAAGGCGGTCCGAATCGGCGGTCAATCCTATCGGCTGTGGAAGGACCGGGACATCGAACGAGTTCGAAAATACAAAGAACACTTCTACCGCAAGGGACGCGGGAGAAAGAAAAAAGTAGGAAGTCCAAAAGGCAACGGGCGCACCGAAGCGTGAACTTCGGCACGCCCTAACCACATCAACCTGATCCGTTGAGACCGGAGGTTGACATGGCTGGTTCCCAGCCTAACCAATCTCACAAATCTTTACAAGCGGACGCCAAGTCTCAAGTGGCATCCCGGAAGGCCACACAATGACGGTCTTCCGGCATGGCAAATCCTGGTGGTGCGATTTCTGCTTCAGCCGTATCCGCTACCGCGAGCGCACATCAGCAACAACCCGGGATGCAGCGTTGCAAGTCGAAGCGGTTCGGCGCGCAGAACTGGCGGCAGTCGCCGGGGAACGCCCAGCCCAGCGATCGCCGCGCTTCCTTGACTTCGCCTACAGAGAATTCAGACAGTGGTGTGCCATCGAGCACAGGGACTGCCCCTCCACCTACGCTCGCTACATGCGCAGCATCAAGGCACTTTCAACATTCTTCGGGACCCGTTCGCTGGTGTCGATTAACGCCGGGATGGTGGAGCAATACAAAATCTATCGCAGCCAGCAACCGCGAAAGCACGCTCGCGACGGTCGGTTGGTTTCGCCGGCAGCCGTGAACAGAGACTTGGCCGTACTTCGCATCCTCTTCAACTATGCCCTCCGCCTTGGCAGGGTCGCGCAGAACCCGGTCACTCAGGTGAAGTTCTTCCGCGAATGGAGCAATCACACGCGGGTTCTTTCGGCAGAGGAAGAGCAACGCTACTTGGCCGTGGCCTCACCGTGTCTCCGCGATGTGGCGGTTGTCATACTGGAAACCGGCATGCGCCCCGGCGAAATCTTTCGACTCCGCACAGATGACGTTGACTTGAATTTGCGAAGCGTCCCTATCCGGACGGGCAAGACGGCCAACGCCACCCGTCACATTCCCCTGACGGAGCGAGCATTCCAAACACTAGCTAGGCGGGTGAAGAAGACTACGACAGGCTGGCTCTTCCCTTGTCCGTTTGACGAATCGAAGCCCGTGAAAGACGTCCGCAAGGCTCACGACGCGGCTGTTCGCCGCAGCAGGATCTTTCCTCCCTTCAGACTTTACGACCTTCGTCATACGGCTCTGACGCGCATGGCGATGGCTGGCATGGATCTTCCAACCTTGAAGGAACTGGCCGGCCACTCTCAGATCCAGATGACCATGCGCTACGTCCATCCCACCCCAGAACATAAACGCCTCGCCATCGCTAAGTTCGAGGAGGCTAGACTCAAAACCGAGGCGATCATAGTTTCCGTGTAAGCAAGGTCCCCGTCTGAGCCACTCTTCTGCTCAAAGTTCCGCCGTGTCTTGCCCGTGAACTAGACTACTCAGTCACATTGGTCCTGCCGTTGAATTCTGACCATCTGCTTGTGGGGCAGGGTCAAGTCTAGCGTTGGCGAGAGACGAGAATCGCTCCGATCAAAAACAGGATCCCCGACAAGCCAAACGCGACAGCAGGGGATACAGCACTCCACAGTAGGCCAACCACCATGCTGGAGACGAAGTCGCCGACCGCATTGACCGCCGCCAGCGTTCCGAAGGCCATGCCGTGCTGTTGCTGCGGGACCAGCTCCGCAGCGAGAGAATCTTCGAGCGCTTCCTCAACTCCGACGACAATTCCGGCCAGTGCAAAGACGAGGGCCAGCAGAGGCACGCTTGCCGGTTGCAGAACCAGAAGGAGTGCCATCACGACCGCGAGCGCGTAGCCTGCCCCCAACACAGCCCGGCGATTCGGGACGTGGTCGGAGAGCCAGCCGCCGAGGTAGGCAAAGGCGGCGTAAAAGACGTTGTGTAGCAAATAGAGCCCGACGGCAATGCTGGCGGCCGTCGCGGGCCCATGAGCCGGAGTCAAAACCTGCGTCGCAAACAGGATCAGCAGGGTGTGTGAAAAATCGCCAAGCCCAAAGACTCCAACCGCGAGAAGGAACTTCCGGAAGGGTGAAGGCAGACTGCGTAAACCAATCCAGAAGGAACTATCCGCGGGCCGATGATTCGGTTTCTCACGTACTAACAGCCCAAAGGTCAGCACGGCCAGGATGCCAGGCACCAAGGTCCACGCCATCACTTGGTGGTAGTTATGCGAGGTCACCTGAAGCAGCCACAGGGCAGTCACGGGAGCGACGATGGCGCCAAGCGTGTCCATCATCCTCTCGAAGCCGAAGGCACGCCCGTAGGCGTCCGGCCAGGCACCGGCGGCCAGCAGGGCCTTGCGTCCCGGGGTCCGGATGCCGCGCCCAAACCAGGCGGTGACGCGAGCGATGAGAACATGGAGCGCATTGGTCGCCAAAGCCAGAGCGCCAGTGGCGAGCGTCGTTAGAACGTAGCCGCTCTGCACCAAGGGTTTGCGACGTTTCAGGCGATCGGTGTAGTGACCTGCAGCCAGTTTGGAGACGCTCGAAAGGCCATCGGCTGTTCCTTCGATGATCCCGAGCCAGCCCGGCCCAGCGCCGAGTGAAGCCAGGAAAGCCGGCAGGATCGTGGTGGCGATCTCGTGGCTCCAGTCGCTAAACAGACTGGTGAGCCCAATTCCCAGCGTCGTGCGATTGAGCCAGGATGTTTTTGCAGTGGACGCAGCTTCGCTCACGATTCTTTCTCCAGTGCGGGGTGCGCGCCTTCTTTGGCGTGCATGCGTTCAATGGCCTGTTTGCTGGCGTTTCGGACACGCACGGTTCCCACGCTGGCAGCCCGTTGCAGCGCGGACAGTGCAGCGGGGTCGCCAATCTTGCCCAAAGCCTCGGCGGCCGCCTCAGCCAGGAAACTGTCTCGTGCACTCTCCAGCACGCGGATCAAATCAGGGACGGCAGAGGTCTCGCGCCGCTCTCCGAGAATCCAGGCAGCGCGCACAGCAGTTTGTGGTTCCGGATGACGCAGCGCCGCGCGAAGTTTTTCCGCAAAACTCTGCGCGTCCACCTTTCTCAAATCGGCCCTGCACGCCGGGCAAACG
>Ga0315268_10009063_pt1 | contig 10353 bp, 8 predicted proteins | sample C1_top_MG_FD_204535 | JGI IMG/M metagenome (GOLD analysis project Ga0315268, IMG submission 204535) | Sediment microbial communities from Yellowstone Lake, YNP, Wyoming, USA - C1_top | ecosystem: Environmental > Aquatic > Freshwater > Lake > Sediment | place: USA: Wyoming | collected 2017-08-01 | reverse complement strand
CTGCCCGGGCTGCGCACCGTTGTCTGGGACAAAAGGAACGACAACGGCGAACCAGTCTCGGAGGGAATCTACTTCTGCCGACTTGAGACCGAGGTCGGCCGGATTACTCGAAAACTTGTCCTCGTACGATGAAAGCACTTTCCGATTGCGGGGGTGGCCTGGGCCGCCCCCGCAAGACCGCTTCTTTGCTCGCGCTGGTCTTGGCCGCGCTTGCCGTCTCTAGTAGCTGGGCCGACTGGCACGTCAGGCAGGTCGCCTCAATCAACCGAGGAATGTACTGGGACATCGCCTACATTCTGCCCTACGAAGCCCCAAGTGACAGCTACCCTCAACTCATCTTTCACGGAGGAATACCATACACGAATGCCGGGCTCTACTTCTATCAGTGCGTCCCGTTCAATCGCTACCGGCTCGTCAAGATTGACACCGGCAACGGCGGCTGGGGGCTGATTCCTGGCAACATGCTGCCGTATGCGACCGGGGACGTTGATGGCGACTCTTGTATGGACCTGGTCGCTGAGAATTGCGATGGCTATCACTCCATCTTCTACCTGTTGGCGACACTCTACGAGACCTCAGCCAGTGGGCGTTGCCCTGATTCACTGGTCTGGCACGCACGCTATGATTCGCTGGTCGCTGAGGGTGCGGACCAGCAGTACATCACGGACTTGGACCAGGACGGCAAGAAAGAGATATTCTTGTGGCACGACTACAACGCAACCATCAAGATCTATGAGAATATGGGTAACGACTCGATGCAGCTTGTCACAACGACTCCTTGTGGAGATGGCTACAGCTTCGCATTCGGAGACTTTGACCAGGATGGCGGGATGGAGTTTGCCACCGCTCCTATTTCCGGCACCAGCACTGTCAAGATATTCAAGTGCACGGGCGACGACCAGTATGTGCTCTGGGACACCGCGCACGCCCGCACAATCAATGGCCATTACGTCTTCTCGGCAAGCAACATTGATGGTAGTCACCACGCTGAGTTCTTTGCCTCCTACTTCTACCCGGCAAGTCAGATGACTTACCTGTACATGTACGAGCCGACCCAGGGCACCAGAGGCTATCAGCCATTTCCAGTGGACTCGGCCGGGGTGAGCAGCAGTGACAAGTGGGCGCACAGCGTCTGCGGCGACATTGACGGCGACGGAATAGACGAGATTATCTGGTCAACCGGCACCCACATTCGGGCATACAAGTGCATGGGGCCGCATCAGTTCCAGCTCATCTGGTACTGGTGGAACGAAGGCAGCAACTCGTGCAACCTGAATCTCCATGATATGAATGGCAACGGCTACAACGAGATACTGATGTCCGGCGGCGGTAGGACCTATATCTTCGAGATTGAGGCGATTCGGGTGCTGTATCCCAACACGCGGCTGACGTTTCACCCGGGTGATACCTGCCGGATTCGCTGGCAGACCTACAATCCGCCGCGCTGCGATTCAATCTCGCTCTTCCTGCGCAAAGACACAACCTGGCAACTGGACACGATTGTCCACGGCTTGCCGCCTTCGGAAACCGCCTATGCTTGGCTCGTGCCCGACATCCGGTCTGATTCTTGCCGAGTCGTGGCGATTGCCTACGGCCCGGGCTGGCAGTACAACGAGTCCGATACCTGCTTCCGAATCGCACCGGTCGGCGTGGCCGAAGCGTCAGTGCCACCCATCCGCGAGACCCGACTCCTCGGCGTCTCACCCAACCCAATCCGCGACCAAGCCCAGATTCGTTTCCAACTCGCAGCGCCCGGTCGAGTCACCCTGCGCGTCTCTGATGTCTCGGGCCGTGCGGTCGCGACGCTAGCCGACGACATCCTGAAACCAGGGCGCTACTCGGCAGTGTGGAACGCCAGGGACGACAACGTTAAGGCCGTGCCTGCCGGTATCTATTTCTGTCGCCTCGAAGCAGGCAACGAGCGCTTGACCCGGAAGTTGGTCCTGACACGATGAAGATGACTCATGGCGGGGGCGATTTCTATCGCCCCCGCCTGCTTGGATTGTTAGCAGGTTGGGGCCTGCTGTTTCTCCTATCCGCGGACAGGGCAAGTGCTGATTGGCATATCAAACGGGTGGCCAGCATGGCCCACGGCATAACTTGGACCTATGGTTATGTAGTACCGTACAAGGTTCGCACCGACGGTTTCCCTAGCCTGGTCTTTTCGGCTGGGATTCCCAACTCTGCGGCCGGCGTTTACTTCTACCGCTACCAGCCGGTCAACCGATACGTGCTCGTCAAGGTTGACACCGGGAATCTGCATCAAGGTTTCTACACCGGCAACATGATTCCCTGGGCGACAGATGATGTGAATGGCGATTCCGAACCAGAGCTCGCGGCGTTCAACTGCGACTCGCGACCGACGACATTCTATCTGCTGGATGTGCTCTACGGCTACTCCGCATGGACGCGGGCGCTGGACTCGGTTGACTGGTCTGGCAAATATGACTCGCTAGTCTCATATAACAGTGAGCCGTTCTACATCACTGACCTCGACCAAGACGGCAGAAGAGAAGTCGTCTTTTGCCATATGAGCGGTGGCAGGATTTTCATCTACGAAAACTGCGGGCTGGACTCGATGCGGCTTGTTTGCATCCTGTCCGGCTCGGGCGGCACTAGTCTTGCCTTCGGCGACTTCGACCAGGATGGCCGGATGGAACTCGTATCCGGAGCGAACTATGGAGACTTGCCGGTTTCAATCTTCAAGTGCACGGGCGATGACCAGTATGTGCTCTGGGATACGGTTATGGTCCGCCGGCCCAATGGCACTGACATGTTCTCTGGCGCCAACATAGACGGGACTCATCGGGCGACTTGCTTTGGTTCGTTCTTCGATGTGACGACCGGACAGACCTGGCTCTATCTGTTTGAGCCATCCCTGGACTCCGGACGATACCGCGCCGTTCCAGTGGAGTCCGCGACCTTCACAACCGGCGAAGTCAATGGCCGGAGCGTCTGCGGTGACATTGACGGTGACGGCATTGATGAGATTCTCTGGTCGTGCGGCACCCAAATCCAAGCCTACAAGTGCATCGGCCCGCACCAGTTCCAACTCATCTGGTACTGGTGGAATCAAGGCAGCAACTCGTGCAATCTCAATATCTATGACATGAACGGCAACGGCTACAATGAGATTCTGATGTCCGGTGGCGACCGGACCTACATCTTCGAGATTGAGGCGATTCGGGTGCTGTATCCCAACACGCGGTTGACGTTCCACCCGGGCGACACCTGCCGGATTCGCTGGCAGACCTACAACCCGCCCAGGTGCGATTCGGTCGCCCTTCTTCTGCGCAAGGACACAACCTGGCAACTTGACACGATTGCCCACGGCCTGCCGCCAACCGACACTGCCTACACCTGGGTCGTGCCCGACATCCGGTCTGATTCCTGCCGAATCGTCGCTATCGCCTATGGCCCGGGCTGGCAATACGATGAATCCGACTCCTGCTTCCGCATCGCACCGGTCGGCATGGCGGAAGCGCCAGCCCCGATTATCCGCCAGACCCGACTCCTCGGCATCTCACCCAACCCAGTCCGAGGTCATGTTGAGATTCGCTTCCAGCTTGCAGAACCCGGTCGAGTCACCTTGCGCATCTCCAATGTCTTGGGACGGACAGTCGCGACCCTGGTGGATGGCGTCCTGAAACCCGGTCAGTACACCCGATTCTGGCCGACTCGCGCGCTGCCCAGCGGTATCTACTTCCTTGACTTCATCGCCGGCCAGACCCGCACGACCGCGAAACTGACCGTCTCGCACTGACAAGAATGCTCGGGACATCTTACTCAATTCCTGCGCGGCAGGCGCCGAATGATGAACAATGACGCTGAACGCCGGGTGCCTGAGTTGACCTTGACCTGCCTTGCGTCAGCGAGTATGCTTATAGTATGAGCACTTCAGCCGACAAAGTCGTAGCGGATGCATTGAGCCTTCCAGCGCAGGCGAGGGCGTTTGTCGCCGAGAAGCTGATCGAGAGTCTCGATGCCGAGCCGGGTGATGAGCTTTCCCCGGCCTGGCGGGAGGAAGTGCGACGGCGCTGCCGGGAGTTGGACGACGGAACCGTTGAGTTGCGCGACGCTGAGGACGTGTTCACCAAAGCGTATGCGGCGCTCAAGTGAAGCCAGTTAGATTTCATCCGGAGGCGGAAGCCGAGATGAACGCGGCTGCCGCATACTACGAGAGCCAACAGAGAAACTTGGGCGGGCGGTTCCTTGCCTCGGTGCAGGATGTCCTCAATCGGATTCGGATTAACCCTTTGATGTATCGCCAGGTGGAGCCAGGTATTCGTCGTTGCCTGGTTCGAACGTTCCCGTACGGCGTTCTCTTCCGTATCGAGAATGAGCAGGTGGTCATCATCGCAGTAATGCATATGCACCGAGAGCCGGGGTACTGGAACCAGAGAACCTGATCCAGCGACGCCTTACAAAGTCCTTTGCGCTTGCCGGTGCTGAGAAAGCCGTGGACAGAGCGTTTTCGTCGCCCGAATCGAAAAGGAGCAGCAGCTTGTGGTGCCTGCGGCCTGCCTGTGTAGGCAGGCACGGCTTCGCCTTCAGGCCAATCGCCGCCTGATAGAGTTCTTCGAGGCCACGATCCGCGACCAGGCTCAGATTCGCTTCCAACTCGCAGAACCCGGTCGCGTCTTCTTGCGCATCTCTGATGTCGCCGGGCGGACGATTGCGACTCCAGTTGACGACAAGCTCATTCCAGGCAGCTACACGCGCACCTGGGACACTCGCACTGTGCCGGAAGGCATCTACTTCGTGCGACTGGAATCAGCGAGTTACCGTGTGAGCAGGAAACTGGTGCTTGCTCTTGGAGTGCCGCCGGTTCGCGTCAGATGCGGATTCTGATCCGATGCGATTCAACCACGAGCAGCTTACCGCGGTAGAAAACCCCATCCGGATGCTCCCGGAAATACGCCCGCAGCCGGTCGGTGACAACCTCGGTAACCTCGGGATGGTCGCGGATTTCCAGGGCGACAATTCCGGCATAGTCCGAAGGCGGATAGCTGACGATGTCGGCAAAATCGCCGTTCAGCGAAAGCAGAATCGCGTTGAGTGCCTGGGCCTTTCGGATTACCGCGGCATCGGGCGAGGCGTGCGGCATGTAGTCCCGCAGGCAGAACACCTCATGCCCGTCCCTTCTGAGGGCCAGGACGATGAGATTCGAGACGCAGTGGTCGGCGAAAACCCGCAGGCTCATGCCGGCGCGAGTTCGAACTCGGCCAGATCGCGAGCGTAACTCAGACAGGCGGCAATCTGCTTCGCCGTCAGGTCGGGAAACTCCTCGTGGATTTCCGCTGCCGTCTTACCTGCAGCCAGATAGCCCAGGTTTAGACGGACCGGGATACGGGTACCTTTGACTCGGGGCTTCCCGCGCAACACGTCAGGGGTGCTTTCGATTTCGTCACGCCAGTCATTCATAATTCATTCTAGGGCGGCCCGCAGCCGGTGTCAAGGCCGCCGCGTGTCCTGCCCAGCGGTATCTATTTCATTGACTTCACTGCCGGCGAGATGCGCACGACTGCGAAACTGACCGTCTCCCACTAGCAAGAACGTCGGTAGCGTCCGTAGATTTTCCCGAGAAAATCCGGGACGAACTCTTCGGCATCCCGGCGCCGTGACGGCCAACGGCCTACAGCTAACGGCCCACTGCTGACGGCCAGCAGTGTTAGCGGGCAGGCTGATGACGCCTGTCTTCTTGAAGGTTCTGACGGCGAGCTCGTTCTTCGTCCATCGTTTGATTGTTCTTGAAGGTCTTAGTGTCCGTGGTGGTGAACTCTCGGGATTCTGGGCGCTTGTTCCGCTTGACATCTTCCCTGGCCTGCCGCATAATTAACCTGCCGCGATTGCAGAGGAAAGTCGCGTACAGACGAAGCCAGGAAGGCTTCAGGAGGAAGTAATGTGCGGTAAGACCGCAGTAGTAGCGCTGCTCCTCATCGGAGCAGCAGTCGGCGTGGCCGAATGGCTCTCGACCGACAGCACGTCGGAGCCGACTCCGCCAACGATTACCATCGTGTCCAACAGCGATGCGGGCACCGTGATTGACGTCGTTGTGCATGGCGTGACTCGCCAGCAACGCGTCGTCGATACGACGGTCTTTGATGCCATAGCTCTTCCCGGCCATGGCTTGGCCTGCCTGGACATCGGTAAGCCCGAACTGCCCAAGATTACGCACCTGCTGGGCATACCCGACGGAGCCTCAGTCAACGTGCAGTTCACCGCGCTCGATTCAGTGACATTCGACAGCATACTGTGCTGGCCCTACCAGGGACCCCAGGTTGAGGACAGCACGTACCCGTTTGTCATAGACCAGGACTTCTACAACAAGGACACGTTTTACCCATTTGCCAGGGCGTCACTGATGGAAACCGGTATCTGGCGAGACTTGGCGGTTGCGAACATTCAGGACTACCCGGCTCGAAACAATCCGCAGACAAGGAAACTGCGGGTCTATTCCTGGTTCCGAATCAGTGTGTCATATTCCGGCGGAGGTTACGGTTTCAAGGTCATTCAGCCCTGGATTGGGAGTCTCTATCAACGGTACGTGGACAACTTCAACTGGTTGAACGTGGACATACGCGACGATGCCCCGGACGCGCGACTCTTGGTGCTGTGCCCATCGTGTTTGTACAACGAGACTCTACAGACCCTCCTGGAATGGCACAGGAGACAGGGCAATCCCACCCGCGCGATAGTGAAGCCCTACTGGAGCAATCTGGAAATGCGAGACTCCATCAAGCTGGAGTACAGTCGTAGCCCTCATCACACGTTACGCTGGGTGCTGATTGTCGGTGACGTCAGCCTGATGCCTTGCATGAACATCGGCGGTGCGGACTACAGCGACTATGGTTATGCGGAACTCGATTCCCAACCCGGAGAGACGTGGGCCGACGGCTACCCTGAGGTCGGGGTCGGACGACTAGCGGACTCTGGTTCGCTCAATCTTTATGACCCGGTCGGTAAGACATTGAAATACGTGAAGAACCCGCTCGAGAGTGTCCCGAACACGAACTGGCTGAAGCACCTGACATTCGTGTCTTGGCCGAACGACACCTACAACCTCCACTTCTACTATCGTGACTCAACCCGGTATCTCTATCATTTGAACGACTCCATGCCTTTCTACCAGTTCGCAGCCGACACCATCATGGGACGCGATTACGGCAACGACGCAGTCACCGGCGCGTTCTACTCCGGAACCGGCATTATGATCTACCGCGGCCACGGTAGGCCCGACGGACAGGGGTGGAAGGAGTGGGGCATGGACCGCTGCAATTGGATGGTTAGTGACGTCGAAGTCCTGCCCGCCAACAGCCAGACTGCGGTGGTGTACAATCTCTGCTGCCACTGCGGCGAGATCCAGAGACCGCAATGTCTGACCAAGGCCTGGATGGCCAGGCTTAGAGGCGGTGCGGTAGCAACCCTGGGCGCTAGCGGACAGACTTATCCCCTGCCAAGCCATCTGATGGCTCAGACGATACTGCGCTGCACGGGCGATACCTGGCCGGTCCGTGGAATCTACCTCAACCCGGCTTTTGACCTCGGCTGGACGATGTGCAACGTCACCGCAGCGCTCGCCCGTGAATGGACCGACTACCACTATCGCGATAACATCTACCGGGCAATCCTGCTCGGCGACCCGGTAACGGAAGTGTGGTCGGGTGGAGTGCCCGAATTGCCGCAGGTCTTCTACCCGTCGCAAATCCCACCCGGGCCAACGCCATTCCTTGTCTCGGTCAGGGCTCACGGCGGATACGCGGTCCCGAATGCCCTGGTTTGCCTCGCCAAGGATACCGAGGTCTATGCCCGGGGATACACCAACCAGGCAGGCCAAGTTGTCCTCAGCGGCGTCTGTCCGCGGACCATTGGCGTGATGCACGTAACCGTCAGTGGCGGTCATCTTGCCAACGGCCCGACAGGTTACGAGCACATGCCGATATTGCCGTTCGAGGGCGCGTGTGAAGTATTCGACGGTTCGAACGTTCTGCACCTGAAGAGCATCATTGACGATGCCCCGCCCGGCGGTGACGGCAGTGGTGGTGCAGGTCCTGGAGAAACCGTCAACCTACCAACCTGGGTAAGAAACACTGGCCCGACTCAGGCGTTTGAGGTCCGGTCCGTGCTGCGCATGTACGCACCGGGATTCGCCACAGTCTTGGACTCAGTGAAGAACTTCCCGCTGGTTCTACCCAACGACTCGGCCTTCACCGGCCCTGACGGATTCGAGTTTACCGTTGACCCGGCGTGTCCATACGGCTTTCAGATTCTCTGCTCGTTGCACTGCTGGACTGCCTCCGGCAAGCACACGGCATCTGAATTCCGCATCGTCGTAAGCGCCGGATTGCCGATATTGAGCGATTCCCTTGCCACATTTCCAACGCAGGGGCGGCATCTGGTTCGGATGCCGAACACGTCAATGCTGCACGCGGTCTATCAGTCGAGCGGCAGAGTGCTCTACCAGGTTTCCCCTGACGGCGGCCAGGCTTGGTTTCCGGCCGAGACTATCGCATTCGGAACCAATCCCTGCATCAGCCTCGACTACAACGGTCTGCCGTGGATAACGTACATTCAGGCCGACTCGCTCTGCTGCAAAATCAAGCGCCCGACAACCGGCAATGACTGGCGGAGCATTCGAATCTACCACAACGGCTTGTTACACTTGGGCACATCTTCGATGGTCTGCTCCAACTGGCGGGACGACGCCATTCCTCCGAACGAGCGACCGCCGGACATGGGGTACGTTGTTTTCTCGCTCTACCACCCGGGCTACGACACAAGTCAGGGGATGTTGTTCTTCACCGCTTTTGACACGCTGTACACGGCTACTGACGGCAACTACCACTACGCTCTGTATCAGCTTGACCAGTGGTACGAGCCCCAGGATGCTGATTCTCTGCCCTGCATCGCCCGAACTCCGGGCGACCGGGTTCATATGACTTGGCAGAAAGGCGGGCCGGACAATACCGGTACCTTAGGCCGAGTTTTCTATTGCGCAGACTCGGTCGGCACCAATCCGGCCTACATCCGGAAGAACCCGACCAACGCCTACGCTTTCTCAGCGCCCTTCGACCTGACCGACTCGACTACCCGCCCTGGCAGCAGTCCGTCCATCGAGGCTTGGGGCGACTCGGCCTTCGCGACCTGGCGGGTGGGATACTACACTGCCTGGCCGGGCCAGATTTGGCGCAGGTCGCACTGGGTGGATGATCGGCATTCTGTATGGAGCGATGCGCGCCGCCGCGACACTCTCGACTACGACAACGGTTCGCCGGTCATGAGCACGCGTTCCGCCATTGCCTGGCGTGAGTGGCACTACGACGGTTACTCAATCACGAGCAGATTCGAAGGCGATGACGAACCGTTCCGAATCTACAATACGCCAAACGAGTTGTTCTATCCTCACAGCGACGTCACGTTGGCTCCTCCAGTACCTCCATGGGAGCAACCTGGACCGGACATTGAGCGAGTATTGTTCACCGAGCGCGTTGGGCCTGGCAGTTTCGCACTGAAGTTCAAGTCCCACAATCACTTCAGCTCCAACTCGTCCATCACCGGCATGTTCTATTCGGTCGCTGTCGGCGACTCGGTGCAGTCTCCTTACTGCCTACAGCGCGACGGCGCCCAGGACTATCATGGCCATCGAGTTGACCATGCCCGCAACCATCTGCGCTACCGCCTTCCATTTTTGAATCCGCTCTACCGGTATCTCCTGCGCACTGTAGTCTATCATGAAGGCCATGGCCGGTGGCAGCAGCAGTACAAGCTGAATGACAATTCCAAGAAGACCATTGATGCCGACTCCGGCAAGGCTGACACGACCTGGCTCGACATTCCGCCGGAGCTCTATGGCGACGGCGAGGTTGACTTCAAGGTCGAGCGGGTTCAGGGCGACGAGGCTGTGCTGGAAGACCTCAGCCTGTTCCAGTATGAGAGCAGCACCGGCTACGGCGAAGGCGGAGCACAGGCGTCAGGAATCACCCGAGTCGGGCCGGCGTTGACGCTGTATTCAGTCGCACCGAACCCTGCGACCGGCGCGGTACGAATTCGGTATCTGGTGCCAGGCATCTCCCACGCTTCCCTGCAGATACTGGACCCGACGGGCCGAAGAGTCAGAACCCTGGTGGAGACTCCGGCAGGTGCGGTGCTGCCCGGGCTGCGCACCGTTGTCTGGGACAAAAGGAACGACAACGGCGAACCAGTCTCGGAGGGAATCTACTTCTGCCGACTTGAGACCGAGGTCGGCAGGATTACTCGAAAACTCGTCCTCGTACGATGAAAGCACTTTCCGATTGCGGGGGTGGCCTGCGCCGCCCCCGCAAGACCGCTTCTTTGCTCGCGCTGGTCTTGGCC
>Ga0315268_10009062_pt1 | contig 10353 bp, 10 predicted proteins | sample C1_top_MG_FD_204535 | JGI IMG/M metagenome (GOLD analysis project Ga0315268, IMG submission 204535) | Sediment microbial communities from Yellowstone Lake, YNP, Wyoming, USA - C1_top | ecosystem: Environmental > Aquatic > Freshwater > Lake > Sediment | place: USA: Wyoming | collected 2017-08-01 | reverse complement strand
AATGCGGGAAAGAACTATTGAAAAACTTTCTGACCTACGGAGGTATGAGACATGATTAAAGAAGCTATAGCCACTCTCGTCTGCGGACGTTCCTTGAGCATGGAGGAAGCGACAGCGGCCATGGAAGAAATTATGGATGGACAGGCTACTCCGTCTCAACTCAGCGCTTTCATCGTCGCTCTCAAAATCAAGGGGGAGACGATAGATGAGATAACCGGACTGGTCAGAACCATGCGAGCCAGGGCCATACCAGTGAGAACAAGTGGCCCTGTAGTCGATATCGTTGGTACCGGAGGTGACCTGGCCGGTACCTTCAATATCTCAACAACGGCGGCTTTCGTGGCTGCCGGGGCCGGACTCAAGGTGGCCAAACATGGCAACCGCGCTGCCAGCAGCCAGTGCGGCAGCGCCGATGTGCTGGAGGCACTAGGAATCAGGATTGCCCTTTCGGCTGAAGAGGTAACCCGCTGTCTGAATGAGGTGGGTATGGCCTTTATGTTTGCTCCTGTGTTTCATCCGGCGATGAAACACGCCGCTGTCCCTCGGCGTGAGATTGGCATCCCCACTGTATTCAATATACTGGGGCCCCTCACCAATCCTGCAGGCGCTAGGTCACAGGTGCTAGGAGTAGCCGAGGAGCTATTGGTTAAGAAAATGGCGGCGGTGCTTAAAAACCTGAACTCGCATCATGCGATGGTGGTTCACGGGGAAGACGGCCTTGATGAAATCACTATCGCCGGCAGAACATCGATTTGCGAACTCAGGAATGGCTCTATCCGAGAGTATTCAGTTTGCCCTGAGGATTTCGGTCTATCCCGGGCTGTGCCAGCCAGCCTCAAGGGCGGCTGCGCCAGCGAAAATGCCGCTATACTGCGCCGCATACTGGCGGGTGAGCCAGGCCCCAAGCGGGATGTGGTGCTCTTGAATGCCGCTGCCGCCCTGGTTGCCGGGGATCTATCGCCCTCCCTGGCCGAGGGAATCGGTCTGGCGAAAGAGACCATAGACAGCGGGCGCGCCTTAGACAAGCTCGAGGGCCTCATTAAATTTAGCCGGAGTGCAGGTTAGTGTTTCTGGCAGACATAGTAGCAGCAAAACTGGCGCAGCTTGGGCACAGAAAAACCAACCTTCCTCTGGACGAGCTCCGGAAACAGGCACTGGTACAGCCACCAGCTCGTAGCCTGGGTGCGGCTTTGCGTAGCAACGATGTGAAACTTGTCGCCGAGGTCAAGAAGGCCTCTCCATCGAGGGGCATTATCTGTTCTGACTTCGACCCGGTGCGTATAGCCCGAGCGTACGCCACAGGTGGGGCCTCGGCCATCTCAGTGCTGACGGAGGAGAGGTATTTCCAGGGCAATCTGGATTATCTGATGAGCATCAGAGATGCTCTAGGAGACACTTGCCCGCCCCTGCTGCGAAAGGACTTTATCCTAGACCCCTACCAGGTGTATGAGTCGCGGGCTTACGGGGCCGACAGCCTGCTGCTCATCGTGGCTATCCTGACATCGGAAAGCCTCTCCACGCTCTTGGGGCTGAGTCAAGAATTAGGCATGGACGCTCTGGTAGAGGTACACAACAAAGTGGAGCTTGAGATGGCTCTGGACTGCCGGGCAAGGATTATCGGCATCAATAACCGTGATTTGAAAACATTTAGCATCGATATTACCACTACTCAGCATCTTCGTCCGCTTATCCCGCTGGATAGGATAACGGTCAGCGAGAGCGGCATAAAAACCCGGGATGACATAAAGAGGATGAAGGAGTGGAGGGTTGATGCCGTTCTTGTCGGCGAAGCCCTGATGTCGGCACCAGATGTTCTCGCCAAGATGAGGGAGCTAATTGGTCAAAGTTAAGATATGTGGTCTTGTGGAAACCGAACACGCACTGGCCGCCGCCGAGGCCGGGGCTGATTTTCTGGGGCTGGTTTTTGCCCCCAGCAAGCGCCGCGTAACGCCTGAGGGGGTGCAGCCGCTGGTCGAAGCCGTTCACAGGCTTACGCCCTGTCCGGCAATAGTGGGCGTTTTTGTGAATTTGCCTCCTGAAGAGGTCAACGCCATCGCCGAATACGCCCATCTGGACCGGGTGCAGCTCAGCGGCGATGAAGACTGGGCGTACTGCCGGAAAATCACGCTTCCTGTCATCAAGGTCATTCATGTATCTCCAACGTCGGATGTCAGTACCATACTTAAGGAAATCGAGATAGGACTTAACTTGAATCTACGCCATGACCCTATCTGCCTGCTTGATACTGTTGCGGACACTGTGTATGGCGGGACGGGGCGGACATTCAACTGGAGACTGGCTAGGGAGGTGTCCAGCAGGTTCCCGGTGATGATAGCCGGCGGGCTTATTCCGGCGAATGTCGGCCGGCTGGTCAGCGAAGTTAAACCCTGGGGGGTTGACGTCTCCAGTGGTGTGGAAACAGACGGCCGTAAAGATATAAGTAAAATTGAGGCTTTTCTGCGAACTGTCAAGAGAGCGGACAGCATCGAATCCTAGCTTTGGATAGGGAGGAAGAATTGTTACCGGATAGAAAAGGTTACTTCGGGGAATACGGAGGGCGGTTTGTCCCGGAGACACTGGTCCCAGCCCTGGATGAACTGGCTCAGTCTTATGCCGAGGTTAAGGCTGATGCCACATTCTGGAAGGAATTTGAGTCGCTGTCTAGGGATTTTGCCGGCAGGCCGACGCCGCTCTATCTGGCTGAGGGCCTGAGCCGGCACTGCGGCGGCGCCCGCATTTTTCTTAAGCGGGAAGACTTGGCTCACACCGGCGCTCATAAGATTAACAATGCGCTGGGACAGGGGCTGCTGGCCAGGAGGATGGGCAAGCGGCGCATCATCGCCGAGACGGGCGCAGGCCAGCATGGGGTGGCCACGGCCGCCGTGTGCGCCATGCTGGAGCTTGAGTGCATCGTTTATATGGGCGCGATAGATATAGAGCGCCAGGCGCTCAACGTCTTCCGCATGCGGCTTATGGGTGCTGAGGTAAGGGCGGTATCCAGCGGCAGCCGCACCCTCAAGGATGCTATTAACGAGGCCATCCGGGACTGGGTGACTAATGTCGGCGATACCTACTATCTGCTTGGCTCGGTGGTTGGTCCTCACCCATATCCCATGATAGTACGTGATTTCCAGTCGGTAATCGGTCGTGAAACAAGGGAACAGATTTTGGTCAAATACAATCGTCTACCGGACTACGTAGTCGCCTGTGTCGGCGGCGGCAGCAACGCTATGGGCATTTTCTATCCATTCCTGGATGACAAGGAGGTTAAGCTAATCGGAGTGGAGGCTGCCGGGAAGGGACTGTCCACGGGGGAACACGCCGCATCGCTGGCGGCTGGCAGAGTGGGCGTGCTGCACGGGGCCAAGTCCTACGTGCTTCAGGACGAGTGCGGACAGATAAGCGAGACGCACAGCATCTCGGCCGGGCTGGATTACCCGGGGGTCGGACCGGAACATAGCTATCTCAAGGACAGCGGGCGTGCCAGCTATGTCAGTGTGACTGACGACGAGGCACTCGCCGCCTTCAGACAGCTTTGTTGTACCGATGGCATTATCCCGGCCCTAGAGTCCGCTCATGCTGTGGCGTGGGCTATCGGCTTGGCTCCTTCTCTTGATAAGGAGCAGACCATCGTGGTTAACCTCTCTGGTCGTGGCGATAAGGATCTAGATATCGTGGCCAAATCGCTGGAGACGAGAGCATGAGCCGCATAGATGCTATCTTTGAAAAGCCGGGGCGTAAGGCCCTTATAGCCTATACTACTGTAGGCTACCCGGACATCAAGACTACACTGCGGGGGGTTTCTCTTTTGGCCGGCTGTGGCTGCGATATCATAGAACTGGGCATCCCTTTCTCCGACCCTCTTGCCGATGGCACCACCATCCAAAAGGCAAGCCACCAGGCTCTACAAAACGGTGTTACCCCTAAGCTCTGCCTTGAACTAGCTCAGGAACTGAGCCAACGGGTCAGCATTCCCCTTGTCTTCATGACCTATCTGAATCCCGTGCTGAGCTATGGTTTTGAGGCGTTTTGCACCGCCTGCGAAGAGTCGGGCATAAGCGGCATGATTATTCCCGACCTGCCACCGGAGGAGGGTTTGGCGCTTGATAGCTATGCTCGAAAACATGGACTGGGCTGCATCTATCTATTGGTACCGAACAGCTCTCAAGAACGCATCAAGCTGGTCGCTCAGCAATCCCGCGGATTTATCTACCTTGTTTCCCTGGCCGGCGTTACCGGCGCAAGAGAACTCCTGCCCCAAAACCTGGGTGGCTTCATCTCTAAAGTCAGGGCTGCGACGCCTAAACCGTTGTGTGTCGGTTTCGGTATATCCTCCCCGGAGCAGGCCGGGAAGGTGGCCCGCATGGCTGACGGCGTCATCATCGGTAGCCACATCATTCAGCTTATGGAGGCTGACGCATCCCTCGGGACATTGAATAAGTTCGTCAAAGAGGTTAGAGAAGCCCTCGATGAGCCAATGTGAGAAGCATGGGACGAGGAGATTATCTCATCACCCAAAGCTACAAATGGCGGTGGCTGGCATTGTGGAAATGGGCGAATAGCTCGGCTTGTCCAGTTCTTAGGTTGGGCACAATTGCATATAAGCTTGCATTACGGTATTAGGCCTGTGAATTGATGTTGGATAGGTTTACTTCCGTTGGCTTCCCTGCATCTTCAGCAAACAAGCCCCGTATCGTCTTCTCTAGATTGCGTATTTCTTCCGAGTCGCGTGGCCTCGGCCTGGGGAGGTTCACTCTTATAATATCCTTAATGTGTGTCGGCCTCTCCGACAGTACGATAATGCGGTCGGCCATATGAATGGCCTCGGCGGGGTCGTGAGTCACTAGCATGAGGGTGACCTTTTTCTGGCTCCATATTCGCACTATCTCTTCTTGCAGCTCTTCGCGGTTGTGCAGGTCGAGGCCAGTGAGGGGCTCATCCATAAGCAGGATTTCAGGCTCGGTGACGAGCGCTCGTGCCAGTGACACGCGCTGCTTCATCCCTCCGCTAAGCTCATGCGGGTAAGAGTTGGTAAACTCGGATAAGCCCACGAGAGAGAGCGCAGCGTCCACAGCCGCCATGTCGCGAGCATCATGTTCGTCTTTGCGCAATTCGAGCGACAGGTGCACATTCTGACGGGCGTTGCGCCAGGGTAGAAGGCGTGGCTCTTGGAAGACCACAGCTATGTTTTTAAGGTATTCCCTGTTTTTCCTGATATCATCGCCGTTAATGAGTACCGTGCCGGAATCGAAAGGTATCAATCCGGCGGTGATGCGCAGTATGGTGGTCTTGCCACAGCCGGACGGCCCTAGTATGCACACCAGTTCTCCCCGCTGCACGCTGAAACCGATGCCGGCAAGCACACCCAGCCGGCCGAAGTCCTTGCGCAGGTCTTTGACTACGAGGGCTTCACTTCTTGAGGTTTCCATTTGCGCATAAACCGTCTGTCGATATAATTGAAAATACCATAATCAAAGGCGATGATGATAATAGCCGAAATCATAGTCCAAGCGAAGACACGACTTATATTATAAACCTGGTAAGATATCCAGAGCATGTAACCAATGCCGCTGACTGCACCAAATACCTCGGCCAGAATGACCACTTTCCATGCCACCATGAAGGAGCTTTTGATGGCGGCAAAGATATATGCGTACAGCATCGGCATGATTACTTTACCGAGGATTTTGAAACGGGAATGGGTATAAGTGCTGGCCATTTCCACCAGCGACATATCCATCTCTTTCAGCCCCTCCCAGATGTTAATGATGAAAAAAGGGGCTACCGCCACGGCGATAACGAGAATGGGGGCGGTTTGGGAAAGACCAAACCAAATCACAAGCATCAGTGCCCAGCATATTGAGGGCACCGATTGAAGCAAGGGATAAATTACGGAGCGCACGGCTACTTCTGCCAGGCGGTTGTAACGGGTGGTTATGGCCATCAGTGTGCCGGCCAGCAAGCCGATCAGCGTGCCCGCCAGCACGCGGAAAGCCGTGTTGCCTATGCTTTCCCAGCCCTTGGAAGAAGACAGGATGTGTAGGAACTCGCGCAGGGTCTGCCCGGGGGTGGGCAGCAGCTGCGAGCTGGCATATGCCGCCGCCACCCACCATAATGCTATGAAGGTAGCTATGGCCAGAGCCTGCAAAGGGAACCGTTTTACCATTTTACAAAAACGGTGGTCGGGTCGGGGAGTTTGGAGATAATGCCGCGGTCTTTTACAAAACCGAAGATGGCCATCACGCTGGCCTGTAGATTGCCCTCAACAGGAGCGAATGTGACTGAATAGTGGTCTTTATAAGCCTTTTGGTACAAGTCAGCATCGCCGCCCTGTTGGGCGACATATTTTTGCGACAGCTCTACCATATGTTCCTTGCCGTATTGACCTGATTCTTTCAACAGGTCGTAGACTGCTTTGACAACATCGCGGTTTTTCTTCAGATAATCGGCTTGCACAACCAGAAAAGTAGCTGGGTTATAGGTGCCATAATTGTGCTCGAAAGCTTGGTCTACGTTCCATAATACCTTGAAGCTGGGATTGTAGAAAGTTTGAACGGAGGGGTCACCTAAAAGCAGAGCGGCATCCAAGTCTCCCTTGCCCAGAAGCGTTATCAGTTGCGGGGCCGGGCTGTCCACCAGCGTCATCTGGGTTTCGTCTATGCCGTAAATAGACTTGAGCAGACCCAGGAAAGTCCCAGCCGCGGCGGTCTGAAGGCCGGGAACCCCCACCTTCTTGCCCACCAGGTCCCTGGGGGAAGTGAGCTTGCTGTCTGCCTTGGTGTATACCACGTCCACTCCCAGGCTGGAATCAAGCCCGGTGTCCGCCAGGTAAATACCCATCGCCTGGAAGGCGATATCGCTCTTTTCGGTGGCGGTGGCGAAGCCGGTTATGCTCATGGCTCCGATGGGATAGGCGCCCGCCAGCAACTGGGCATCGTTGCTGGTGGTCAGGTCTATGGTGACATCTACCTTGTCCGAGGTTATCAGGCCGTTCATGATGGCGTAATTATTCATCCAGGTGCCAAAATAGGGAACCATGACCACTTTGACAGCTATCTTGGTTTTTGGTTCAGAAGAGCAAGCTAATGTGCCGGTCGCCAGCAACACCAAGCAAAGCATGATCGAAAGCAAGAAGAGCCATTTGTTGTATCTCAAAACTCCATCCCCCTGTATAGGTTTTTTAGGATAACGCATTGGTTTGCCAGTGCGTCCAAACGGAATTTTAGCCCTGTCAAATATAGCATTGAGCTATGTCTCTGTCATGAGACCCAGGGGCCCATGCCCGTGCTCCTGTAAAGATGTAAAATATGTTTATGAGCCTTGAGCGGAATGGGAGGAAAGATTATGCAGATAGACGACTTTCTGGAGCTTGTGCGAACGCGCAGAAGTGTGCGGCGCTTTAAACCGGATGAGGTTCCTCAGGAGACTCTTGAAAAAATACTGGAAGCCGGGCGTTGGGCCATGTCAGGGGCCAACGCGCAACCCTGGGAGTTCGTGGTGGTCAGGGACGTACAGACGAGAGCGAAAATTGTGGACTCGTGGTTATCTCCCAACCAAGAGGCATGGGTCATCGAGCAGACGCGCGTGCCGGAAGTAAGGCACCATCATCTGCGTTTGCCCCTCGCCGCTCCCAGTTTTAGAGATGCCCCGGTGCTGATAGTTATGGTGGGCGACCGCCGCACCTACCAGGCCACAGTGCTGGGCGCAAGCTTCTTGGTGACTGAGGGTTCTGCCGATGCTATCTATTTCAAAAACATGGCCAATGCCACACAGAATCTGCATCTAGTGGCGGCCGCTGCGGGGCTGGGTTCAGAGTGGATCAGCGTTAACCGCCCCTGGAGTCAGGTGCTAAAAAAAATTCTAGATATACCGGAGATTCTTGAGGTGCAAACACTGGCGGCCATCGGGTATCCGGCCTACCGGCCAAAGCCGTCTTACCGCAGACCTCTGTTCGAAATCGTGCACTACGACAAATACGACAGGAGCAAATACCGCACCGGCGAAGATATTTTCAAGTACTTGGTGTCGTTACGGCAGAACACCGAGCCGCCGTATAAACAGGGCTTGGTTTGGCCGCATATAGAACGGAAGGATAGCTAATCCGCCCTGCGCCGCTAGGCATCCTCTAGAAGTGCAGCCAGCCGTTGAACAAGAAGGTCAACGAGAGGGTTATGGGAGTAAGCATGCCTCCCTGGAAGCCTTTTTTAACGGCTTTTTCCAAACCCGAACGCTCCCGCCACTCGCCATTCAGTATCGGCACTAGGCTCTGAATGAAGAAGGCGATCGGCCACAGATTGAGCAGGGCGAAAACCGACTTCGACACGACGGCTGTGAAAGCGAAAGACAGTATCGCCCCGATAACTAGGACTATATAGGCATAGCGCATTTTCTCCTGCCCGAAGATGACCACCGCGGTACGCTTGCCTGAGGCTGCGTCGGCCTTCATATCGGGGAAATTGCGTATGCCCTTGGTCGCCCCCGCGGTGAGTATGCGCGGCAGCCCCACCACAACCGGCAGCCAGCTCGGTCCTGCCTGGATATAGTAGGCTGCGAATATCACCATGGCATAGCCAATCATCATGAAGGTCTCTCCCAGCCCGCGGTAAGAGGCTTTGACAGGCGGGTTGGAATAGCTGTAGGTGATAAGGATGCCCAGTGCCCCCAGCGGGATGGTAAGAGGCCCGGTCTTGCCGACGAACTGCACGATGAGCCCCAGCGGTATGGCGGCGGCAAAGAAAAGCATCCCCACGAGCTGTACGTGTTCCTTTTTAAGGTGGCCTCGCACCAGCACCTGCGTGCCGCCAGTGCTGGTCATATTCATGCCGCCTCCCGCGCCGATGCGCTCCATATTGCGGCGGTCGCCCTCGTAGTCCTGAGCTTCGTTGGTGAGATATATACCATTGGCGATGAAGAAGACGGCAACGAGTGACACCAGGAACACCAGCCAACTGAATTCGCCTGTGTGGTACCAGGCCAGCAACGACCCTAGTATGAAAGAGAAAACGTCGTTGGAGTGGCGCGGTAGTTTCTGGACCTGTATCCAGGCATTAAGTTGCGTGCGATTCATCTTTATTCAATTCGCCAATCGAGCATTCGATGTAGAATATTTTTCAACCACTCAAGCCGGACGCGTGGAGACTCGTTTCTCCTTGCGTTTAAATAAGAAGTTGCGCAACGCCGATAAATATCTCAAGCGCACCAGCCCGATAGGTATCTCCAGCTCCAGGCGCTCGGCGGCGGTGAAGCCGTTGATGGCGTCCATTTCCGGCCTTAGTGCGGCGATCTCCTCACTCCTGCCGCACTTCATCACTTCTTCGATCTTCGCTTCGAGAGCCTTGGCGCGCTCTATCCGCTCTATCTGTTTGTCCGCCAGTTTTTGGAGTATCTGCCCGTATTTGGCCTTGAGTTTAGTCAAACGCGCGATGGCTTCATATGTAACGTCGGTAATCTCGTCGCGTGAGAGCCACTGCGTTTCATAGTTCAAGCTGAACTTCCAGCTCGGCAGGGTAAGCGCCTGCCGGTGCTCCTCTAAGGTCTTGTGAAGCAGCCTGAAGCCGTAGCGCTCGGGATACTCGAAGGCCAGCGAGCCGGGCGCCATGAAGGGCGCCTGGTGGCCCATGAAAAGGAACAGGCGTTTATTAGCCTTGAATTTCTGGAGCAGGTGCTCGCAGTAATCGATGGTGTCCAGCACGGACTTTTTATCCTGCTTGTGCAGGCCGATCATGAAAAATATCTCCACGCGGCTGGCGCCGTTTGCCAGTGCCGCCTCGATCATGTCTTCCATAGCTTCATTGGTGAAGCGGCGGCCGAGGGATACTTCGCGCACCTCGGGGTCGTGCGATTCGGGAGACATGTCTAGAGAAAAGCCGGGAGCAGCCTGTGCCAATTCTTTAATGAATTCCGGGGACATCGGGTTGAAGGCCTCAAACATGAGAGTGTTTTTAACCCTATGCTCTTTTATTAGCCTTAGGAATTTGTGGGCACGCTCTTCCCCACACTCGCGAATGTCCCCCACCAGCAGGATGGGGCCACGCGAAAGGTTGCTTATGTTCTGGATGTCCTTGAAAATATCCTCGGCTGTGCGGTAGGCGGGCTGGGTGCGGTTGGCGAATGTGGGCATGGCGTCGCGCGCTGCCGAACAGAAGATGCAGTCGTAGTGGCAGCCGCGGCAGGTGAAGACGGCGGTCACCGGGTATTTCAGCCAGCCCTTGAAGGGCACCACGCTGGCTAGGTCGCGGTAGCGCAGCACCTGGCGCACCACAGTCCCGTAGTGGTTGCCCATCACTTGGCTTAAATCGGTGGGCACATAGCTGAACTCGTTCTCATGGGCCTTGCCTGCTGCGTCCTTCCACA
>Ga0315268_10009061_pt1 | contig 10355 bp, 9 predicted proteins | sample C1_top_MG_FD_204535 | JGI IMG/M metagenome (GOLD analysis project Ga0315268, IMG submission 204535) | Sediment microbial communities from Yellowstone Lake, YNP, Wyoming, USA - C1_top | ecosystem: Environmental > Aquatic > Freshwater > Lake > Sediment | place: USA: Wyoming | collected 2017-08-01 | reverse complement strand
GCAAACATCGGCGGCCGCCCGGATGTCCCCGGCCTCGTCCGGCCCGTAGCAAGCGCTCTTCGCGGCGGCGGGCGCTTCTGGCCCGGGCCAGAGCTTCATCAGGACGCCCGAAACGTCGTGTCCCTCCCGGACGAGAAGGAGCGCGGCGACGGAGGAGTCGACCCCTCCGCTCATGCCCACGGCGATTTTCATCGGACTTTCATCGCCGCGCGGCCCCGGCCATGGATGGCTCGGTTGAGGCTGCCCATCCGATAGCCTTCGACGTCGAGCGCGGTCCAGAGATAGCCGAGCGACCTCAGCTTGGCGGCGATCTTGCGCGCCGTGGCGGGCTCGAGAAGCCGGCGGAAATCGGCGCGAGGGACTTCGAGGCGGGCCATCTCGCCGTGGTGGCGCAGCCTGACAACGGGGAAGCCGAGGCCGCGGATGTACTTCTCGCCGGACCGTATCTTGTCCAGCGTTTCCGAGGTGATGGGCGTGCCGTAGGGGATACGGCTGGCGAGACACGGGTTGGCCGGCTTGTCCCATGTGGCCAGGCCCAGCTTCTTCGACAGGGCCCGGACGTCCTCCTTGGCAAAGCCGGCCAGGACGAGCGGGCTGACGACGCCGCGCTCTTCGGTCGCCCGGCGGCCGGGCCGGTAATCGGAAAGATCGTCCACATTGGACGCGTCGTAGACGGCGTCGACCTCCAACGTCTTGGCCAGGTCCGCAATTTTCCCGAAGAGCTCACGCTTGCAGTGGTAGCAGCGGTCGGCCGGGTTGGCCGCGAAAGCCGCGCAAGCGAGCTCGTCCGTCTCGATGAGGACATGCCGGACGCCGAGCTCGCGGGCGACGCGCCGGGCGGTCCTCTTCTCTTCGGCCGTGTAGGTCCGGGAAACGCCGGTCACGGCGGTCACGTTGGCCGGTCCGAGGACGTCGCGGCACAGCTTCAAGAGCAGGGTGGAGTCCACCCCGCCCGAGAAGGCCACAAGGGCCTTCGGCCGGGCCCGGATGATCGCCTTGAGCCGATCGGCTTTTGAACGGTGCGTGATCATGGGTGTTCTTGCGCCGGGCGCCGCTCACTCGCCCTTGAGCGGCAGGCTCTCCGGCGCCTCGAGAAAGCGGATGAGGTCCCTGGTGAACCGGGCCGCCTCGGCGCCGTCAACGATCCTGTGGTCGAAGGCCAGGCAGAGGGGCAGGGTTTTCTTGACGACGACGGCGCCGTCGACGACGCGGGCCCGGTCGGCGATCTTCATCGTGGCCAGGATGGCCGCCTCGGGGTAGTTGATGATCGGCGTCGCGAATTCGCCGCCGATGACGCCGACGTTGGTGATGGAGAATGTCCCGCCCTTGAGGTCGGCCAGGTCGAGGGTCCTTTCCCGCGCGGCCTTGGCCAGGGCCTGGATCTCCGCGGCGATGTCCGCGAGCGATTTCTGGTCGGCGAACTTGATGACCGGCACGATCAAGCCGTCGGAGACATCGACGGCGATGCCGATGTTGTAGTACTTCTTGAGGACGATCTCGTTTTCCTCCTCGTCGAACGTCGCGTTGAAGGAGGGGTGCAGCTTGAGGGCCTCGATGAGGGCCTTGACGATGAACGGGAGATAGGTGAGCTTTGCCCCGGCCGGCTCGACCTCGGGTTTCATCTTCTGGCGCAGGGCCTCGAGCGGGCCGGCATCCGCTTCGTCGCAGTGGGTCACGTGGGCGGCATGGTCCAGGGATTCCCGCATCTTCTTGGCCGTGGCCCGGCGGATGCCGCGAAGCGGGATCCTTTCGAGGCTCCCGTAGAGGTCGTACTTAGCCTTGACCTTGACGGCGAATGCTTTTTCGGCCGGGGCCGCTTGGAACGCACGGACGTCGTCCTCGGTGACGCGCCCGGCCGGGCCCGTGCCGTGGACGGCGGCGAGGTCGACGCCGAGCCCCTTGGCCATCGCCCGAACGCCCGGCGTGGCCAGGACCTCACCGGGCCGTCCCGACGCAGGGATCATGCCGGGGAGACCCGGTGCTGAAGCGGCCCCGGGCCATGCCGGCACGGGAGCGGGCGCGGGCGTGCCTGCCGTCAATATCTCGCCCTTCGCGCCGATGGTCACGAGCGGCTGTCCGACCTTGATCAGCTCCTTTTCCTTGAAATGGAGCCTGAGGACCGTCCCGGCGTAGGGGGAGGGCATCTCGACGACGGCCTTGTCGGTCTCGATCTCGGCCAGGGGTTCGTCGATCTTGACCTCGTCACCCTCCTTGACCAGCCAGCGGACGATCTCGCCTTCGGCGATGCCCTCTCCGACGTCGGGGAAACGGAACTCTTTGGCCATGTCAATACTCCATGAGGTTGCGGATGGCCCGCAGGACGCGCTCCGGGCCCGGGTAGTAGAGATCCTCGCTTTTCAGCAGGGGCACGGTGATGTCGGGCGCGGTGACCCGCATCACCGGCGCCTTCAGGCTCAGGAGGGCCGACTCTCCGATGGTAGCGGCGATCTCCGCGCCCAGCCCGCAGGTTTTCGGGGCCTCGTGGAGGACCAGCGCGCGGCCGGTCTTCTGCACGGAGGCAACGATCGTGCCACGGTCCATAGGGCTGAGTGTGCGCAGGTCGATGATCTCGACGCTGACGCCGCCGGCCTCCGCGGCGGTCGCGGCCTCGCGGGCCACGGGGATCATGGCCCCCCAGGCGACGATGGTTAGGTCGCGGCCCTCCCGGATGACGGCGGCCTGGCGCAGCGGAAGTTCATAGGGCGTTTCGGGGACATCCTGCTTCTCCGCCCGGTAGAGCTTGGTCGGTTCGAGAAAGATGACCGGGTCGTCGCTGCGGATCGAGGCCGCGAGGAGTCCTTTGGCGTCGGTGGGGCTCGAGGGGACGACGACCGTGAGGCCCGGGATGTGACAGAAGAATGCTTCCGTGCTCTCGGAGTGATGCTCGAGCGCCTTGATCCCGGCGCCGTAGGGCGTCCGGATGGTCAGCGGCGCGGTGAACCGGCCTCTCGTCCGGTTCCTCAGCCGGGCGACGTGGGAGACGATCTGGTTGAAGGCCGGGTAGATGAAACCCATGAACTGGATCTCGGGCACGGGCCGGAGGCCGAGGGCGGCCATGCCGATCGCCGCGCCGACCGCCGCGGACTCGGCGAGCGGCGTGTCCATGACCCGTTCCGGTCCGAACTCGTCGAAGAGCCCCTCGGTCGCCCGAAAGACGCCGCCGTCGCGGCCGACGTCCTCGCCGAAAACGACCACTTTGTCGTCCCGCTCCATCTCGCCGGCGAGGGCCCGGTTGATCGCCTGGACCATGGTCATGATCATCGGCGTCCCTCCGGGAGGGAGGCTTTGAGCTCGTCCCGCTGAGCCTTGAGGTCCGGGGGCGCTTCGGCGTATGTGTAGGCGAAGATGTCGTCTACCGAGGCCGGCGGCCGGGCCTCGGCCTCTGCGACGGACTTCTCGACGAGGTCCGAGGCGGCGGCCTGGACCTCCTTTTCGTAGGCCTCATCCCAAAGTCCCTTGCGTCCGAGGTAGAGCCGGAAGCGGGCCAACGGGTCGCGCCGCTCCCACTGCTGGACCTCGTCTTTCGTCCGATAGCGCGCGGCATCGTCTGAGGTCGTGTGATCGCCCATGCGGTAGGTGTAAGCCTCGATGAGGGTCGGCCCGCCGCCGCTTCGGGCGACGGCCAGAGCCTCCCAGGTCGCCGCGAAGACAGCCAAGACGTCGTTGCCGTCGACCTGGACGCCGGGGAAGCCGTAAGCGATGGCCTTCTGGGCCAGGGTCGCGGCCGCGGACTGGCGCGACCGCGGCACGGAGATGGCGAACTGGTTGTTCATGCAGACGAAGACGTTGGGCGTCCGGAAGACGCCCGCATAATTGAGGCCTTCGTGGAAATCGCCTTCCGAAGTCGCGCCGTCGCCGAGAGTGGCGACGACTGCGATCCCGAGCTTCCGGTATTTTGCAGCGATCCCGGCTCCGACCGCCTGGGGGATCTGGGAGGCGACGGGGATGGAGATGGGGAAGATGTTCAGTCCGTCGGGCGTCCGCAGGCCGGCCTCGTTCCCCATCCAGAAATGATAGTAATCGGCCAGAGGATAGCCCAGCGTGAGAAAGGCCCCGAGGTCGCGAAAATAGGGAAAGAACCAATCGTCTCGGGACATGGCCGAGGCCAGCCCGACCTGGGAGGCCTCATGTCCGACGCTTGGCGCGTACGTGCCGAGGCGGCCCTGGCGCTGGAGCTTGAGCGCCTTCGCGTCCGCGGCGCGCGCCTGGACCATGCGCTCATAGAGCGTCCGCAATAAGTCGTTGGACAGGTTGGGGTCGAGGCCGGGAGCGGCCTGGCCGTCCTCATCGAGAATACGGAGCCGTTCCCCCTTGAGAGGATCGAACCGTTCGATCATCGACGAACCTCCCTGCGTGATGCCGTCCGACCCCCCGGGCGGGCGGGAACGGAGAGAGCCAGACGCCGCGGGCGTCAGGCCTGTCTCAACGCCCAGTCCTTGAGCTTCTCGTATTCGACCTCGCCGCACATGGCGTCCTTGGTCTCCGTGTTGAGGAAGGTCGGGACGCGGAGCTGGTTGCCGCACTTCGGGACGATGTCCTGGCGATAGGAGCGCATGAGATCGGCGTTCTTCTCGTCGTGCCAGACCTCGCGCTTGTCGAAGCGGACGGAGCTTTCCTGTTCCAGTTTTTCGACGAGGGGCATCATCTTCTTGCAGTGAGGGCACTCGCGCCCGTGAAACATGATGAGATGGGACACTATTTCCTCCTGATGAAAAGGCCGCACCAACATTCTCCGTCCTTGACCCCCTTATAGGTCTCGTGGATGGTGAAATTGCAGGGGCAGACGATCCTGAGGTCCTCTTCCCAATTCTTAGTCCGCAGGCGGCAGGGGCAGTACTTGAGGCCGTGGTTCTTCTCGTTCGCGAAGACGCCGCCGAGGAGCAGGTCGACCTTGGCCTGATCGGGATTGACCTCGAACTCGTTGCCGGCCGTGAACCTCTCGATGGCCGCCCGGAAGTCCTCCCGGGACATGCTCGTGTCCGGCCCGCCGCCGAGGATCTTCCGGGCCTCTTCGGCCGAGATCTCGACGTAGGCGTGGAGGACCTTGCAGGTCGGGCAGACCTCCGGCGGGGTGACCCCGTAGTGGATGTCGTTGCAGATGAAACAGCGCCAGCATCGTTTTTTCATCGGCGCCCTCCGGCCCGAAATTCCTTACTATATTACTAGGAAATGACAACCGACGCAAATCCATGATGCCCTCCCGGCCGATGGCGCGGCTCCTGCCGATCAGGACTCTAGCGGAGAGCCCTGAGCAGAGCAGGCGAGGGACATGACGCGACGGCGTGGGGGCCCCCCACCCGCCCGGAACCGCTGATGCCAAAGAGCGCTTTGGAGCGGCGAGGACGGATGGGGGAAACGCCGGAGAAGGAATGTCCCCGAAGCCTGCGGAGTGAAGGAAATGGAGCCGGGCAATCCCGCCGCGGGGGAGACGACCCGAGGCCAACCTAGAAATTGATGACGAGGGAGGTCGTCAGGAACGTGTCGAGCTTCTTGAGCGGAACGTACACGAAGAGGCCGGTCGGGTCGCCGAGGAGGTCGAAGAGCGGCAGGCTCTGAAGGGCAGGGATGTGGGTGTAGAGCGTGCGCAGGCTGATCTTGAGAGCGAGCGACTTGGAGATGGACGCCGTCACGGAGTTGACCCAAACGAACCGCCAGTCGGGCGTCTTGTTGAGGTTGTCGTCGAAGACGAACTGGGTCGAGAGCGCCGAGCTTTCGAGGATCTTCTGATCGCCGGCGACGCTGAGCCGGAACCCGGCGAATGATTCCATCTTCTGCCCCACGTATTGCCTCAGGGTGTAGGTCAGGCCGGCCGAGGTCTTGACCTGCGTCCGGGCCCTTTCGATCCAGGCATAGCCGAAGCCGGTCGTGACTATGACCCGGTTGTCGACGCCGGCGAAGCGGTTGCGGTCCCAGCTCAGCCCGGCCTGGCCGAGGAGCTTCTTGGAGATGCGGCGGTCGTACTGGCCGGCCAACAAATAGTTCTCGGCGACCTGCCGCGTGAGGGTGTCCTCGAGGATATTGAAATCGTCCACGGTCCCCTGGGCGGTCCGCGTCGTCGTCGTCGCGTTGCTCTTCAGGATATAGCCCTTGAAGAGGAGCGTGTCATTGGCCCACTTTCGGGACAGCGAGGTCCCGAGGCTGAGCGCCGAGGTCGACGTGTTGCCGCCCGTGACGACGTAGCTGACCTCGGCCGTGGCCGCCCACGGGCCGAGGAGCCCGGGTTTCTTGTCCTGACCGCTGACGGCGGCGGGCCCGACGAGGAGCAGGGCCAGCCATGCGACGGCCAGGGCCGTGCCAGGGGCCGCAGAGCGCGAGGTTGTCCTATCCATGATGGAGTCTCCTTTGATGCTTGCCATGGCTAGATATTAAAGACCACCGGCAAAAACGCTGTCAAGCGTTTTTCCGTTCCCGGACGATTATTGTCCCGGGGCGGACTAGACTCGCGCGGCGTCATAGTAGAGGGCGGCGGCGCCAAGGATGGCGATATTCTCGGTCTCCGAGACCTCGATCCGCAATCGCTCCTTGGCGATCGAATAGGCGTAGGTCTCGAACGTCTCCCAAAGCGTCGCCCCGAAATATCCGTACGACTTGCTGACCGACCCGCCGAGGACGATGATCTCCGGGTCGACGGCATAGCAGATGGCCTTGACGGCCTCCCCGAGATGGCGGCCGAACTCCGTGAACATGACGAGGGCCGCCCCGTCCCCGCGGCCGGCCCGCTCGGCGATCTCCCTCCCCGACGTTCCATGGACACGACGGAAATACTGGCCGCTCGCGTACGCCTCGAAGTTCGCGTCGAGGTAAGGGAGCATGCCGAACTCGCCGGCCCCGCAGTTGATGCCCGAGTAAAGATGCCCGTTGGCGATGATCCCGGCCCCGAGCCCTGTCCCGACAATGAGGCCGACGGCGTGGTCGTACGGCTTGAGCTTCCCGAAGTGCTTCTCACCCGCGGCGAAGCAGTTGGCGTCGTTGTTGACGTAGACCGGGAGGCGATAGCGCTCCTCGAGGAGGGCCTTGAGGGGGACCTTCTTCCATGAAGGGATGTTCTGGACGTCGTAGACCGTGCCGGTCTTGAGGTCGATGACCGAGGGCACGCCGGCGCCGATGCCGGCGACGCCCGGGCCCATGATCGGGTCGATGGCGCTGAAGAGGTCCCCGAGGACATCTTCGACCGTTCCCTGGCCCCTGACCGGGACGGACCGGACTTCGGCCAGTCGGCCGTCGACGACCCGGCCGGCCCGGACATTCGTTCCGCCGAGGTCGACGCCGACGACGACGGGATCGCTCACGCGGCCTCCTTCTTCTTCCTCATGGCGATCGTCTCGTTGGCGATGAGCGGCCTCGCCCAGAGACCGATCGAAAAGATGTAGCCGAGGGTGAGGTAGAGGACGAACATGCCCTGCCGCAAGCCGAGGACATCGCCGAGCCGGCCGATGACGAGCGGCATGATAGCGCCGCCGATGATGCCTGTGCACAGGATGCCCGAGAACGAGCCGTGGTGGCTCGCGACCGAATTCAAGGCCAGTGAAAAGATGATCGGCCACATGACCGAGGCGGCGAAGCCCATGAGCGGGAACATGACCAGGGCCAGCGGCCCGGACCCGAACAGGGCCAGGGTCAGGAAGACGAGGGCGGCCGCGGTGAAGCCCAGGAGGACCTTGCGGCTATCCAGGAACTTGAGCAGGACGAGGCCGAGGACGCCGCCGACGGTCATCAAGAGCCAGAACAGGGCTACGCGGTGGGCGCCGGCCGTCTGCTGGTCGTATCCATGGTAGGTCTTGAGGAACTTGGAGATCCAGAACGACACGCCCTGTTCCGTCCCGACGTAGGCGAAGATGCCGAGGAAGAACAAGACGACCGTCCGGTTCTTGAAGAGGGCCTTGTGGGTGGCCCAAGCGCCGGCCCGTTCGTCGTCCTTGCGGACGACGACGGGGAAACGGGCGAGCATCAGGACCCCGATCATGACAAGGATGATGACCGCGAAGACCCAATAGACCGACACCCAGGCCAGGCCCGGCCGCACGAGCATCGACATCAGCCCGATGAACGGCTTGCCCTCGGCCCCGGGCCGGCCGATGTTCTGGACGAAATACGAATAGATGAACGGGCTCAGGAACGAGGCCCCGCCGAAGATGAGCTGGGCCAGGACGGAATTGAAGGCGTAGTGCTCCTCGCCGCCGGCGACACGGAGCAGGGGATTGATCGCTACCTGGAGGGCGGCCATCCCGGCCCCGATGAGGAAGAGCGACAACAGGAAGACCGCGTAGCCGGGGAAAAGCGAGATCAGCATGGCCCCCAGGAAGGCCAGGCCGAACGCGGCGATCATAAGCGGCTTTTCCCGGGTCCTCTCGAGGAGCAGGCCGGCCGGGATGGACATGACGCCGTAGGCGATGAAAAAGGCGAAAGCCAGGAGCCCCACGAACGTCAGGCTCAGCCCGAAGCTCTGGCCGACGTCAGGGTTGATGGCGCCGATGACGTTGGTGATGAGCGAGATGACGAAGAAGGTCAGCATCACGAGCGCGACCAGGCCGACCGAGCGCCTGGAAGGGTTGGCGTTCATGGGCACGTACCGCCTTTCGCAGACTGTTTTATCCTAAATCGGGATGAAAAAAAAGGGGGCCCGCCCGGGCCCCCTTCCGGACCGTCGAGAAGCGGGATCAGCGCGGTTTCTTATCCCCCGTCTGTTCCTTCTCCCGCTGGAGCTCGATGAGGTCGACCGTCTGGGAGAAGTCGCCCAGGAGCCACTTGCAGAAATAGTCCGCCCGGTACCAGAACCAGTAATCGCTCATGTCGCCGTAGCCGTGGCGCTGGCCGGGGAAGATGAAGAAGTCGAAGCGCTTGTTGGCCTTGATCAACGCGGCGGCCAGGCGGAGGGTATTGGCCGGGTGGACGTTGTTGTCGATGTCGCCCGTCGTGATGAGGAGATGGCCCTTGAGGTTCTTGGCGATCTCGGAGTTCTTCTCGATCGAGTATTCGAACTTGGTGTTGCCGTCCTTGTCGACGATCTCCTTGACGCCGTGGTGCTTCTCGCTCCACCAGCGGTTGTAGACGTTGTTCTCGTGGTTGCCGGAGGAGGAGACGGCGACCTTGAAGAAATCGGGGTAGACGAGCATGGCCGCCGTCGACATGAAGCCGCCGCCGGAGTGGCCGTAGATGCCGACCCGGTCGATGTCGATGTAAGGGTGGAGGGTGGCCAGCTCCTCGATGGCCCGCTTCTTGTCGGCCAGGCCGTAGTCGCGGAGGTTGCCGTAGCCGTAGTTGTGGTACCACTTCGATCGCGACGGGTGGCCGCCGCGGTTGCCGACCTCGATGACGACGAAGCCGAGCTGGGCCAGGGCGACGTTGCCGTTGCGGGGCACGAACGTCTTGGAGACGCTTTCCGTCTGCGGCCCGGGATAGACGTAGGCGATGATGGGGTATTTCGCGTTCGGGTCGAAATCGAAGGGCTTGTACATGACGCCGTAAAGGTCCGTGATGCCGTCGTCGGCCTTGACCTTGAAGGGCTCGGGGTATTTGAACCCGGCCGCGAGGAGGGCCGTGACGTCGGCCGCCTCGAGCTCGAGGACGAGGTTGCCGGCCGCGTCGCGGAGCTCGGACTTGGGCGCGGCGTCGACCCGGGAGAAGGTGTCGACGAACCAGCGGGCCCCGTCGTTCATGTCGGCGTTGTGCGAGGCGTCGCCCTTGTCGATCTGCTTGAGGCCCGAGCCGTCGAGGCCGACCCGGTAGAGATGGGTGTAGTACGGATCCTCCCCGGGCTCCCGGCCGCAGGCCGCGAAGTAGAGGACGCGGGCCTTCTCGTCGACCTTCTCGATGCCCTGGCCGACGAATTCCCCGGACGTGAGCTGGGTCTTGAGCTTGCCATCGCCGTCATAGAGGTAGTAGTGGCCCCAGCCGTCGCGCTCGGACCACCAGATCATCTCTTTGCCGCCGCCGAGGAGCCACAGGTCCTGGGCCTCGACGTAGGTGTTGAGGCGCTCCTCGATGAGGACCTTGACCTCGCCCGTGGCCGTGTCGGCGACGCAGACGTCGTAGCCGTGGAGGTCACGCGACTGGCGGCCGAAGTAAAGCTTATCGGTCGTGTCGGCAAGCCACTGGGCTGGCGGCGGGAACTCGCGCTCCCGGTCAAGAGCCAGGCGCGGCGCCGTGAAGATGTCGAGGGCCGGGTCCTTGAACTTCTCCGCCTTGATCTTGACCTTGGCCTTGGTGGCCAGGTCGAAGACGAGGATCTCGGGCTGGGGCTGGTTCTCTTCCCCGGGCATCTCGTAGCGGTAGGTCTCGAGGGTCGGCCGGGGATTGGCCAGGGAGTTGATGACCCAGAGATCGGCGACCTTGCGCTCGTCGCTGCGGACGAGGGC
>Ga0315268_10009060_pt1 | contig 10355 bp, 10 predicted proteins | sample C1_top_MG_FD_204535 | JGI IMG/M metagenome (GOLD analysis project Ga0315268, IMG submission 204535) | Sediment microbial communities from Yellowstone Lake, YNP, Wyoming, USA - C1_top | ecosystem: Environmental > Aquatic > Freshwater > Lake > Sediment | place: USA: Wyoming | collected 2017-08-01 | reverse complement strand
GGAAAAGTTGTGAGGGACTTCCCAATCGTGGCCAAGGTCAAGGCCCTAGACGTCAAGACTATGGGTGAAACCAGACTTTTCTTCAAAGACACGAATTAAGACTATTCAGTTTTTGCCTGTTTCTCTGGAAAAAGGCTCTGAAAGTTCTTGTCAAGTCGTACTTTTCGACATCGCCTAACTGAACCCATCTAAGCTCTTCAGCGTCGCTTGCAGCTTCGGCCGTTCCGCCCTTGAGTTTCACGAAGTAGTCCACGATTACAAAGTGATATCTTATCTTGCCTTGTTCATCAAGGTCTACGTTGTCGACGACGTCGATGTGTTCGGGTTTTTCAACTTCAAGCCCCGTTTCTTCCCTAACCTCTCTCAGCACGGTCTGCTCGATACTTTCGCCTAACTCCACTAAGCCGCCGGGAACGCTCCATTGCCCTTTCCCAGGGTCATTCTTCCTCTTCTCAAGCAGAATCTTGCCATCGCAGATTATGATTGCACCGATGCCGACGAACGGCTGATCTGGGTAAAGTCTCTTCAACGCCCATGCCTCGCTGCAAGCCTTTTCTATTCATATCTTAAGGCGTCTACGGGCTTAAGCTTTGAAGCCGCTAAGCTGTATGAAACGCAAGACCTATGCTCGCCATTACGCTGAAGACTGGTTCCTTCTTCATAGTTGCATCCATGTCCAATAACGTCTTGGCTCGGGTCTCATTACCTAGTCATTGCTCGGTTGAATGCCGGAATCGCTATTAATAGCATGACTATGCCAAAGCCGACCATGACGAGCATGTCTGTTGCTACCGCTGTTAGGGTTACGCCGAAAATCATTATCCTTCTCATTGCGTCGATTGCGTAGGTGAAGGGAAGCCAGTAGGCGATGGTTTGCATGAAGCTCGGCATCATCTGTATTGGGAAGAATATGCCGCTCAAGAACATCATAGGCATCGTCAGAGTCATCATGATCATCATGGCCGTCTCTTCATCTTCAGCAACTGAAGTGAGCACTATGCCCAATCCCACGAAGCTGAAGACGCCCAGAAACAGTGTTAGCAGCACCCATAGGATGTTTCCATGAATTGTGATGCCAAACAGAAGAATCGCCAATATTAGAGATGCAATACCTTGAATTAAACCTCGAACTACTCGTCCAAGAACTTTTCCGGTTATAATAGAAACTCTGCTTATGGGTGCTACCAAGAAGCCGCTTAGTGTCCCGACGTCTCTCTCATATGCTATTGCACGGGGTAAGCCAGTCATTACGGAAGTGATCATGACCATCATAAGTAGGCCAGGAATCATGAATTGAACGTAGCTTCCTCCAGTGCCAGACACTCCCTGAGGGTTCGCAGAATATGGCACTACGATTGACACCGGATTAACGTGTATTTGCTGGGCATATGGATAAACGTTCATGGTGGCTTGCACTTGGCTCATTCCGTTTATGATTTGAGTTAGAACTTGAGAGAGCATTTGCGAAATCTGTGGGTTGGAATCGTCAGTCAACACGGTGATATTGGCCGTATAGAGATGCATTGTGCAGGTTTCACTGAAGTTCTCCGGAATGACTATCGCCCCTAACGCTTCGCCTTTTATAATCATGTCCCTTGCTTCTTCAAAACTTGAGGCATTTTTAAATGTCATCCACCCTTTTTCTGCGTTAACGGCGGTCAGATTTCCTAACAAGTAGGAACCTTGAACCCCTGTATCACCGTTTACAGTTGCTACCGGTATATTGCTTAGCACGTTTGAAGATGATGGAAATATGAAGCTGAGCATAGCCATTATAATCAGTGGCATAAGAATCATCATGGCCATCCGAAGTTTGCTGCGGCGTAGCTCCATCAAGTCTTTCCAGGTTATCCACAAAGCGTGCGAAAGTTCTTCCTTAAGTCCCATTTTCAAGTCACCTTCCTCTTACTTGGAAACCCCCACGCCAATGCCTACGCCCTTCCTTATTGCCTTCGCGTGTTGCTTTGTCTCCGGCTCTGCGTCCAGTTATTTGGAGAAAAACGTCTTCAAGGGTCGGCTCAACATTTTTGACAAAATCTATCTTTCCCTCATTCGAACGCACAGCATCTATGACACTGTCAATGGCTTCTTCACCCTTTGCATAGATCTTTAACTCGTTTGAGGTTTCAGTCAACACTTGACTAACACATTTCAACGACTTGATTTCCGAGACTATCTTAGGAGTTAGATTATATACATTTACCTCCAAGATAACCTCATCCGATCCCGAAACTTTCTTTTTCAATGCTGCAGGTGCGTCAAGAGCTGCAATTTTTCCATGGTCAATCAAGGCTATTCTATCTGACAACCTGTCTGCCTCATCCATGTAGTGGGTTGTAAGAATTATAGTGATGCCTTGCTCCTCATTGAGCCTTTCAGTTAATTCTCTAATTTCCAAACTTGACTGGGGGTCAAGCCCCAAAGTAGGCTCGTCCAAGAATAATAGTTCTGGCATGTGAATCAGCCCACGAATCACGTTGATTTTTTGCCGCATACCAGATGAGAAATCGCTCACCCGAGTGTTTCTCCACCTAGACATTTGTACGAGCTCTAACAAGTCGTCGATTCTCTTATCAAGTATCTCCTTGGGAACGCTGTGGAGTTTTCCGAAAAGCATCAAGTTTTCGTAGGCTGTTAAGTGATTGTACATTATCATCTTTTCTGCAACCAACCCAATGTGCTTTCTAACATCATTTCCTTCCTTAACTACGTCGAAACCTGCAACTGTTGCAGTGCCCATGGTTGGTCGAGTTAAGGTGCAGAGCATTCGGATCAGCGTGGATTTTCCAGCACCGTTGGGTCCAAGTAAGCCAAATATTTCGCCCTTTCTAACTTCAAAAGAAACACCGTCAACAGCTCTGACTTTTCCACGGAAAATTTTCGTCAAATTTTCTGTCTCAATAATTGATGACATTTACTCTCCAACCCCTTTCAACTTTTTTATGATGTTTTCAATCTTCTGGACAACCTCTTCAAGCGCATACGTACAGAGCATGATTATTCCATGATTATTCATATCTCAACGCTTCTACTGGTTTGAGTTTTGAGGCTCGCCAAGCTGGGTAAAGCGCAAAGACTACGCTGACCCCTACGCCGAAGACCAAGGCTCCTAGGAACACCGTCGGGGTCAAGACAGGAGTTATCGTCATTCCACCAGTTCCTGCAGCTTGATTTCTCATGAATGTGCCGCCGCCTCCGTGGAAGGCTATTGCAACCACGTTTGCTAAACCCCAACCTGAGGCTATGCCAATCGCTGCGCCGATCAGGCCGATTATTACTGATTCAGATAGGAAAACGAAAAGCACTGTTCGACTTTTCATGCCCAACGCTTTCAGTATACCTATCTCTCTTGTACGTTCCATCAGAGAAACTATCATGATGTTCATTATGCCTATCCCCGCCACTAGAAGTGAGATGGCAGCAATTCCAGCCAAGAAAAGCTGTATGATTGAGAAGACACTTGAAAGAAGGTTAAGCACTGCCGTTGCAGACATTGCAGAGACTTGGTCGTTGAAAGCACTGGTTATGGCCTTAGAAACACTGTCAATCGTTGCTTTGTCACTGTTTTTTAATTTCACAATTATCGTATCACATTCATCGGTTCCAAAGAAACTTTCAGCTTGAGAAATTGGAATGTAAGCGCTAGAATCCGAAGGCCCTCCTATGCCGAAGCCCCCGATCTCTTTGAGAACAGCCGTAACATTGCCAGTATAAGCCTCGTTTTTCGGCGGGCGTGCAGTTGCGTTAGGCCAAATGATTTTAACGGTGTCATTTACATTACAGAGTACTGTCCCGTTTTTCCAAGGGTCACTTACCCGTTTCCCAACTACAACCGCTTCGTTTTCAGGATTTAGAGGTATGTCTCCACTTTCAGCTACAAAGGCGCTACTGTAAATGTTTGCGTATTGAGCGAAATCCACACCCACTATGGTAATATTCCGAACTCTTTCACCAAATTCAACTTGGCCTCCCCTTTGAATTATCGCCGTCGAATTCACGACATTTTCTATTTTATTGATCGTTTGTGTATCAGTGACCAACAACTTGAAACCAGAATTAGCCCCGCCTAGCGCCGCTTCTGAGCCAAGACCGAAGCCTCTCCCAGTGGAAACAATTAACGTGTCGGTTGCAAGTCCTGTTTCAAGCTGCTTAGTTATGGTACTTTGCAGGCCCTGAGTGATTGAAAGCAAGGCGACGATGGCTGCAATGCCGATAACTACGCCCAAGGTCGTTAAACCTGCACGGAGTTTCCTCAATCTTATTGCACTGAAGGAATAAGAGAGAATGTCACCTGTCTTCATATTAATTCACCTTTTCCTGGATTATTAGGCCGTCAAACATTTGCAGCGTTCTGTTTGCTTGTGAAGCTAAACGCTGGTCATGTGTGACCATTATTATGGTTACGCCTTTCTCCTCATTTAGCCCCTTAACCAGCCTGATTATGTCGCTTGCAGCTTTCGAATCTATGTTTCCAGTAGGCTCGTCCATCAGTAGAAACCTCGGATTGTTAGCCAAGGCGCGAGCGATTGCCACGCGTTGCTGTTCGCCACCGCTCAACTCAGCAGGCTTGTGATTCATTCGTTCTTTTAGCCCTACAGTCTCAAGAAGATCTTCTGCCTGCTTTCTCCTTTCAGCTCTGCTCATGTCGGCTATGGACATTGACAGTTCAACATTTTCTCTTGCTGGGAACCGGGGGATAAGGTTGAAGAACTGGAACACGAAGCCTATTCGGCGTCTAAGATCTGCCAGCTGGTTGTCATTGAGAGTGGAAACGTCAACACCTTCAATCAGCATCTTTCCTTCAGTCGGCTTGTCCAAAGCTCCAATCAGGTTCAGCAAGGTCGATTTGCCGCTCCCAGATGGGCCGAGAACGGCAAGGAAATCGCCACTTTCAACCTTCAGGTTCACGCCGCGCAAGGCGTTGACCGGAACCTTACCAAGCATGTAAGTCTTCTTCAGGTTGACCGCTTCGACAATCGTCGTCACCAAATATCATCTCCACGTTCTTATACCTGCTTACTTGCTGAGGAACCTCCATGAGAGGACTATGCCTATCGTTGCAGCTACGACCGCGAATATTCCAACGTATGTAAAGTCCAGAGCAAGTTGTGTCCAATCAGTGCTGAATATCAAGAGCTGTCTTACTGCGTCGGTGGTGTAAGTTAACGGGTTGACCTTCGCTATTGTCTGCAGCCAGTCAGGCATGAACTTGGTCGGGAAGAAGGCATTGCTGGCAAACATCAGTGGCAGGTTTATCAGGTTGACGACTGCCATTGGCGTTTCTATCCTTGTTGATCTAATGGTAATCGCTATGAAGATAGAAGACAATCCCACACATATCAGAAACATGATCGCGAAGACACCTAGTACGTAGACAGGATTGAAGCCTATTCCAAACTGTAGTCCGAATGCTATTGCGACAAGTATTATGAGACCTGCCTGGAACATTGATCGCAATGTCGCGGAAAGCACTTTGGAGAATACTATTGTTGCTCTGGACACGGGAGTGCTAAGCACTTTGTTCAGAAAGCCCAAGCGTCTGTCCCAAACCACGGACATGCCGCTGAACATTGTCGTGAAAAGGGCTGTGAAAGAAATCATGCCCACCGCCATGAACGAGAAGTAATCAGTTGTGTTAAAGGCGCCTTGCAAGATACTCGTTTGCAACCCTGCAAAGTAACTTCCCAACTGTTGAAGCTGAGACGGAGTCAAAGACGGGGTCAGCGAAGGCATAGTGAATGTGCCGCCCGAGAATATGGCGCCGATGTTCATTGCTTTTCCTAGAAGACCCATCCAAAGAACTGGCTGAATTATAGAAAGCAAGAATATTACAGGAGCCTTGTACCATTTCTTAAGCTCTCTGTTGGTTAAGGCCCAGAGACCGTGCAATTTGCTCCTGGAATTGCCGTTCAATTCGCTCATTGCCGGGCCCTCCTCATCGTCATCCTTTGCGCAGCAAAAGCTTCTCTAGATTCTTCTGCATCACGTAGGGACTTGCCTGTGTATTCTAGATAAACTTCGTTTAACGTGGGTTCTGTAAGGGAAAGTTTCGTGACGGTATAACCCTTCTTTCGCAGTGCCTCAATGATGAAGGGAGCCGTTATTTCTCCATACTCAGCCTTAATTCGATATGAGCCGTTTTCCCTCTTCGCATCTTTCACATGCTCAACTTTCCTGATCAATTCGCTAACGTCATCATCTTCTCTGATGCCTAACGTTATGACGTCACCTCCCAAGCTGTGCTTCAGCTCTTGAGGCGCGCCGATAACAACTATTTTTCCATGATCAATTATCGCCACGCGATCGCAGAGAGCATCCGCCTCTTCAAGATAGTGGGTAGTCATGAAAAGCGTCATGCCGTACTCTTTCTTCAGCTTTCTGATGTAGTTCCAGGTTGCAGTCCTAGTCTGAACGTCTAAGCCCAGCGTGGGCTCATCCAAGAAGAGCACTTTCGGCCTGTTGATTAGCCCACACGCCAGCTCGAGTCTGCGACGCATTCCACCAGAAAAAGTCTGAACCTTCTTGTCCTTGAAATCAGTTAGCTCAACAAGTTTCAACAGATCTGTTGCGCGCTCTTTTGCAATGCTCCGCGGAATCCCGTACAGATCAGCGCACAGAAGTACGTTTTCCAAACCCGTTAGGTCTTCGTCAGCAGTGTATTCTTGTGGCACGACCCCGATCACGTTCCTAACTTCATCGTCTTGTTTTGCAATGTCAAAATCTAAAACAGAGGCTTTGCCTTCAGTAGGCTTCAAGATAGTTATCAACATGTTGATCGTTGTGGTTTTTCCGGCGCCGTTGGGTCCTAGGAAGCCGAAGATTTCGCCCTGTTTCACACTGAAGTCCACGTGGTCCACGGCTGTCAAGTGCTTGTTGAAGACCTTGGTCAACCCTTCAGTCTTGATTACTCCTTCACTCATCTTGCGTTCCCCTCAACTTTCGGTTTATCTCATCAAGCTTTTCAGCAGTCTCTTCTAAAGCTTTCTGAGCTTCTTCCGCGGCCTGTTTCGAAAAATGCCCTTCCAAGCTTATGCCCAGCTCGATGAAGGCTTCAGCAAGCTTCCGCACTGAATAGCGCAGTTCAGCCGTCTTTTCTGATTGCAGCCCAAACCAAGGAGCTCCCATGAACGGGGGAGCGAAGAATCTTCCTTCCTTTTTGAATTTCGCGTACTTTTTTCTTTGCTCATCTATCATTTTTCTTTGTTCCTCAAAAATCTTCTTTTGCTCGCTGAGGAGAGCCTTGCCGCTTTCGGTGAGTTCGTAGCGCTTCATCCCGGTTTGATCCATCGGCAGTTCTTTGACGTGGCCGTTGTCCTGCAGCCACGCCAAGAGAGGATAGATAGAACCTGGACTTGGTTTCCAGCGCCCGTTTGTTCTGTTTTCAACTTCGTTTATTATTTCTGAGCCTGACATTGGTTTCTCGCTCAGAGATTCGAGGACTTGATACCGAATGAATCCTTTCGGAACCATTGCGGTGTGTCTCATCCAATGTTTTCTGTGTTCAAACATGCTTTATCACCACCGATATCGTTATTGATATCAACAGCGATATCAACAGCGATATTTAAGCCTTGCTGAACGAAAAACTAGTTCAATCAATCAAAGTTCCAACACGCTTGCCGTCAACAGCCGTCATAACATTCTCAGGCCTGAAACCGTTGACGACAACAACCTTGGCTTTCCTACTTCGCAATACTCTGATCGCTTCAGGGTCAAGAATCTGGTGGATTCCAGCTTCATGCTTGTCTTTGGTAAATACTAGTGCTAGTGTTTCGAAGCTCAGATGATCAAACTTCACAGCGTCAGAATACTTCCTAGGATCCTTATTGTAAACTCCGTCTTGATCTGACGCCTTGACCAACAGGTCAGCCTTCACCTTCCTAAAAATAAGTGCCGCAACCGTGTCCGTAGTCATGCCATGCTTCAAACCTCCCATGACCGCAACCTTTCCCTTGCTCAAGCATTTCCCGGTCTCTTCAATCGTTAAGGGCACGGCACCGCAGCCGATGTCTCCGAGTTTTTCCAAGAAGAGCTGGGCGAAGAGTCTTGACACAGATATCGCAATCTTGTCTTGCGCTTCTTCTTGAAGTTTCAGCCGCTTGGCGATACCTATGAACTCTCTTGCAAGTGTTCCACCGCCAACCACCACTGCAACTTCATGCCCTTTCGCCCGCAAATCCTTCAACAGTGCAACGTACTGCGTAATCAGGTCTGGGTTGATCGGTGAAGCAATGACTGACCCGCCTATTTTGAGCACAATTCGCATGAACACTGCATCCTCACTGGCTACTATACATGTCTTGTAGTTAAAAATTCTTCAGAAAAAGTCTGTCAAGCCTTGCTGAGCTTTTCCCTTGCCCATCTTAAAGTCTACATTTTCTCCGAAGCTCACGGTCATGCCGTCTACGGCGGCAACTGTCGGAACACCCGTTCTCTCTTTGACAAGTTCAGCTTCTTTCGCTGGTCCTTGAAGTATCATGTTCATTCCCAGATGTGTAAGAATGGTCTGTTCAGGACGAGTCTCTTCAATTATCCTTATCGCGTCGTCTGTGGTCATGTGGCCTTTCCAAGGTTTTCCCGAAGGCCTCATCACGCACAACATCAGAAGCCTCACATGTTGATAATACTTGGCAATGCCTTCGAAATACTCGGAATCGCTTGTGTATGCGAAAGCTCCAAACTCGGTTTCAAACCTGAAACCAACCGAGTCGGGATCAGTGTGCCCTGCTTTTGTGGCTGATATCTCAGTGTTGCCGACCTTGAATTTGACGTCTGGCGTCGCTTCGATTCTCTGCTCCACCATTTGCTGATGGTACTTCGAGATTGAAGCCTCAACCAGATCGTTCCCGACCAAGACACTCCTAGCAGCTGCGAGCACGCCATGCTTCTTGGTCATGCCATGTGTCATGGCTTCAATCATTACCTCTGCGTCCGTGTAGTGGTCTGGGTGACTGTGCGAGACAAGGACGGCATTGAGCTTCTGCGGGTCCAGCCCTTCGTTGATTGAGTGTACGAGGGCTCCTGGCCCAGGGTCTAGGTGCAGATTGAGGTCTTCGCCTACTATGCGGATTCCAGCGGTTCGTCGTCTCTGGGTTATGGTTACGAATCTTCCGCCGCCCGTTCCGAGAAATATCAGGTCAAGTTTGGCCATGTGCATATTTATGATGTCAGCATGATTTCTGCTTTGTGCAGAAAAAGCACTCTGAATCACTTTGTGAAGAATCAGCCAGTAGGTGCACGGTGCCCCAGCGCACTCAAGGAAAAATCTCAGTTTCGATGAAACAGCCAACCATGAAGACTACGCCACCATTCGATTTGAATCCCAAAACCTTTTCTGACCGCGACAGAACCTACAGGTTTGCTTCACACGTTCATTCATATATAGCGGAGGGGCAGCTCCTCCGAGTAGAGGAGCACGGGAGCTTGACATAATTGTTAAATCTGCTGGCTACGTCCCTTCCTTTGTAAGCTTACTCGAACAGCTGGGCTGACTCACGGAATTTGACTCGATAATCGTTCGTTTCGGCGGAGAAATAGGCATTAAAAGCGAATGGACAAGGCGCGCCTATGAGAAATTACTTCTGAGAAACATAAGAAACACCCTAAAACATTACAACCTCACTCCTGCAGCAATTGAACACAAAAGAGGAAGAATCTACGTAAAAACTGGAAAAACGCTGGAAGCAGCCGAGAAACTGACCCTAGTTTTCGGCATATCGTCAGTCTCCCCGGCCAGGCGGACAACCTCAGAGAAAAAGGATGTGATCAAGACTGCCTTAGACTTGGCAAGAGCCACAGCCAAAAACGAAAGCACATTTGCAGTGCGCTGCCACCGAGTCGGAACCCATACCTATTCAAGCATGGACATCTGCAAGGAAGTTGGAAAGCAAATCCTGACGAACCTGAAGCACCGAAAATTGAAAGTGGACCTCACAAACCCGCAGCACACAATAAGCATCGAAATCCGAGACGCTGAAGCCTATGTCTACTCGGAAACCCTGCAAGGCCCAGGCGGCTTTCCAGTTGGCTCGCAACCAAAAGTCGTCTGTCTGCTGAGTGGCGGAATCGACTCGCCCGTAGCGTGCTGGCTTGTAATGAAACGAGGGTGCACAATCCTTCCAGTCTACTTTGACAATGCCCCGCTAACCGACGAAAAAACAACCGCCAAGGCTTTGGACCAAGCCAAGAAGCTTTTTGAATGGTCAATCGGGTATCCGCAGAGAGTCTACATCGTGCCTCATGAGAAAAACCTCGAAACGTTCATGCAGAATGCCCCAAGAAAACTGACGTGCCTTTTGTGCAAGCGTATGATGTACCGCGTAGCAGAGTGCGTGGCAGAAAAGGAAAATGCAGAA
>Ga0315268_10009059_pt1 | contig 10356 bp, 7 predicted proteins | sample C1_top_MG_FD_204535 | JGI IMG/M metagenome (GOLD analysis project Ga0315268, IMG submission 204535) | Sediment microbial communities from Yellowstone Lake, YNP, Wyoming, USA - C1_top | ecosystem: Environmental > Aquatic > Freshwater > Lake > Sediment | place: USA: Wyoming | collected 2017-08-01 | reverse complement strand
GCGATTTGCCCGCGCAGGCCGCGCTTGCCCGGGTAGGGGAACTCCTGCATCACGCCGATCGAACGAAAGCTCGACGGGTCGCCCGGCTGCGTCTTGAACGGCGCGAAGTCGCCCATGTAGCCGAGCGACACCTGCGGGTCGGGCAGCGCTCGCGCCTGCGACACGCGCGCCTGCTTGGCCTCGACCATCCGCGCCGCGGCTTTCAGCGCCGGATGATTCCGCTCCGCCTCGGCAAGCAGGTCGGCAAGCTTCACGGGCTCAGGCGCAGCCTGCCCGGGCGCTGCCGATTGGACACCTTGCGGCGCGGCACCCGCCGCAGGCTGTTGCGCTCGCGCAGGTGCGGCCACCGCCGCCAAAATCAGAATCATTGCGAATTTCATTGCTGCTCTCATGCGTCTTCCTTTCCTTCCGGAACCCGTCAGGGCACGACTTCAGTCGTGCCGTAACGAATGCGTTTTTGTCCCTCCCTCGCGGGCTTCAGCCCGCGAGGCCCGCCGGCAGGCGGGCATCCGCGAAGACTTCTTCGCTGGGCAGGTGTCGCCGGAGCACACACAGCGACACACGTGTTGCTCAGAGGGAAAACGTCTGGGTTAGATCAGGAAAACGCAGAGAAGCGGCTGGAGGTCCGGCGGAGAATGCTCGATGTTTGAAAAAGTCTCGACCGCGCGCGAGGCGACCGCTGGCGCCAGGTCCACATGCGCGACACCGGTGGAATCCGCGCTGACTTCCGGCGCGGTCTGCTTCGGCTGCGCGGGAAGCGGAACATCTTTCGCGATGCAGCACAACATATCCGAGGACGCGCCGATACTTTCGTCGGAGGCAGGTGCGGGCAGGCTCATGTGTTCGCAATGGCTCGCGGCCCGTGGCTCAGCGGCAGTCTCCGATGGAGCAGGGCCTGCGCAGCCCCCGGGCAACTGCATCCACGCCGCGCACGCCGACAGCGGCGCCGGACCCAGCAGCGCCAGGCCTACCACCAATCCGAGGATGGATAGACGCCTCGCCATAACCCGCACAGTGTAGCACATTCCGGGCCGAAATGCTTCAGCTCGTATCCCAAACAGTCAACAGGGCTTAGCTGAGTTGCCCCGCCTGCGGTAGCACTTCATCGGGCGAAATCTAGACCGCCCCGCGAGATATCTCGCTACCCCCTTAGACGCGCTGAAACGCGAATCGGTAGCCCCGGACTCACACTGCTATGCTAGGATTCGAACCCGAAAGGGGCGCAGGTCACAGTCAGAAGAAGACTCCTGCCCGCGAAGTGCGGGCGCAAGCTCATCTGAGAGCCCCGCGACCTGTACCCGCATGGGAAAAGTAACGTAACGCCAGCTTGTCCCGCCGCCGCCCGCCACGTATACCGTCCGGTACGTGGCCCGAAAGAACTGAACCCTCGGGGAACTCACAGCCCAATCGGCTCGATGAGATCAAGCTGCCTAAGCTGGCCGCGCCAGAACTACCAATGATCAATCGGCCCTTTTATTCCCAGCCGCGCCCCTACTGCCGTGGAGTCGCCACGACAAGATTGGAGAGATCCACATGACGCGTACGAAGCGTGTTTTTCTGATGGTTGTGTTGGGATTGGTGTGGGGCCTCGCTGCGACTCGCGCCCGGGCCCAAGAGACTCCGCTGCATAAGGCCGCCGCCGCGGGCGACAAGGAGCTGGTCGCGCGCCTGCTGGCTAAAGGCGCTGCGGTCAATGCAAAGGACAAGTATGGGGACACGCCGCTGCACTTGGCGGCGATTCGAGGTCACAAGGAGGTGGCCGAACTTCTCTTGGCCAAGGGCGCTGAAGTGAATGGAAAGGGCAACGCCGGCGGGACGCCACTGCACAGAGCGGCCGGTGAAGGTCACCGGGAAGTGGTAGCACTGCTCCTGGCCTGGGGCGCCGACGTCAAAGCAAAGACCAACGCGGGCTGGACGCCGTTGCACGCGGCGGCAGGCCTTGGCAACAAGCAGGTCGTGGGATTGCTCTTGGCCAAAGGCGCGGAGCCAAATGCCAAAGAGCCCAAAGGGCGCACCCCGCTGCACTTTGCCGCGGCCACGGACGCCAAGGAGGAAGCCGAACTACTCCTGACCAAAGGGGCGGACGTCAACGCGAAAGACAACTACGGAAACACGCCGCTGGACCTCGCAAGGACCAGTGAGATGAAAGCCCTGCTGCGCAAGCACGGTGCCAAATGAATCCGTCCGGCGCGGGTTGTTTCTTCTTCGCGGGACAGGCTTTTAGCCTGTCCGGAGAAACTCACAGGCTCTAATCTGCGCCACAAAAAACGTCCGGGTGAGCCCCAGTCGCTTTTCGCTTTTCGCTTTTCGCTTTTCGCTTTTCGCTTTTCGCTTTTCGCTTTTCGCTTTTCGTTTTTCGCTTTTCGGTTTTTTCGCTACTCGCAATTCGCGTGGCTATTTCTTGACCAGCTCGACGCGGCGATTTTTCGCGCGGCCTTCTTCAGTGGCATTGTCGGCGATCGGCTTCGAGTCGCCGTAGCCCTGTGTGGTCAGCCGTTCGCCTGCCACGCCGCGCGCGACCAGCGCCGCCTGCACTGCCGCTGCTCGGCGCTTCGACAGCTCCAGGTTGGCCGCCTTCTGCCCGACGTTGTCCGTGTGCCCTTCGACGACGAGCTGCAGTTTGGGATCTTCCTTGACCAGCTTGGCCACTTCGTCGAGCAGCGCGTTTGATTCCGGCTTGATGGTGGCCTGGCCGGTGTCGAACAGGATGCCGTAAAGCGCGAGGTGGCCCGCGCTGGCCAATTGCTCGGCCATCTGCTCGGCGGAGAATTCCAGCTTCTGCTTCATTTCGGCCGTTTCAATGATCGTGAGCGAGTAAGCCTGGCCGCCGTTGCCGATTTGCAGGCCGATCCAGACTTCGCCGCCTCCTTCGCCGGGCATGACCAGCGTCGCGGTGCCGCCGCCACTGTCCACGCGCTGATATACCGAGCGGCCGCCGCGCGCCTTGGCCTGGTTCAGATAGTTGCGCGCGATTTCGAGCGGGCTGGCCGCCTTGGCATCGTCCTTCACCCAGTAATCAATTTTCCAGGAACGCCCTTCGACGCGCTTGGTGTTCTCATCGCTCACATCGAACTCAAACGCGTCAAAATCGGTGGTCACCGCACCGCTGACGTAGTAGCCGGGCATCCGCCCGATGCGCGGGTGGTCTTTGCCTTCGTCTTCTTGGGCCGCCGCCGCCCCGGCCAGCACGGCCAGACACAGCGCCACGAAAAAAATGCGGGAGAGACAAGACATGGCAGGCCTCCAGTGCGGCGCGGCGGGGCCCATTCTACCCCAGCCGCCCCACGTTGTAGCACCGGCCCTTGGGGTGAGCCCAGTCGAAGCATCCGGCTGGCGCGGTTCGGGCAGTGGGACAGGCTTGTAGCCTGTCGGGAGAAGCGCGCAGGCTGTAGGCCTGCGCCACAAAAAAAACGCCCCGGGGGAACCCGGGGCGATCTTCGCTTTTCGCTTTCTCGGCTACTTGACCCGCTCGTCGAGTTCGATCTTGCCGTCGCGGAGATGGATGATGCGATGGGCGTGGGCAGCGATGTCGTGTTCGTGGGTGACCAGGATGATGGTGTTCTCCTGCGCGTGCAGCCGGTCAAACAGGGACATAATTTCCACGCCCGTGGCCGTGTCCAGGTTGCCGGTGGGCTCGTCGGCCAGCAGGATCGAGGGGTTGTTGACCAGCGCGCGGGCGATGGCCACGCGTTGCCGCTGGCCGCCGGATAGCTCGTTGGGCTTGTGGAGCATGCGGTCGCCGAGGTCCACCATGTCGATGGCGTGCTTGGCGCGCTTCAAGCGCTCTTCGGCGGGCGTGCCGTTGTAGATCAGCGGCAGCTCGATGTTGTGCAGCGCGGTGGCGCGCGGGAGCAGGTTGAAGGTCTGGAAGACGAAGCCGATTTCCTTGTTGCGGATGTGTGCCAGCTCGTCGTCGTCGAGTTCGCTGACCTGACGTCCCGCCAAGTAGTATTTTCCGCTCGTGGGTGTGTCGAGGCAGCCGATCAGGTTCATCAGCGTGGACTTGCCCGAACCCGACGGCCCCATGATGGCGACGTATTCGCCCTTGTTCATCTGTAGATCCACGCCGCGCAGCGCGTGGACCTTCTCGGCACCCATCTCGTACGTCTTCCACAGGTTTTCCGTGAAGATGACGATGCCGCTATCCACTAGGTCTTGACGATACGATTCGGTTGCCGCTTCTTGCACAGGCATAAAGGCTTTAGCTCCTCCTGCTGTTAGACGCCTGGTCAGGTCGACTGGTTCTCAGAACTTGTGCCGGGCGTCGCATTCTCCACTTTCACGGTGGCGCCGTGCCGAAGCGTCCGCAGCGCGCGGTAGCTGCCGGTGACGATTTCGTCGCCCTTCTGCAAGCCCTTGGTGATTTCGATCTCGGTGATGCCGGTGATGCCGGTTTCCACCGGAACGAACATCGCCTTCTTATTGCGAACCACGAAGACGCCCTGGATCTCTTCCTTCTTCGGATCGCCGCCCGCCGGCGCCTTCGCCGCGGCCAGCGTCACACTGCCGCTGCCGGGGTTCTTCTTGCCGGCCATGGCTTTCTCGGCTTCTTCAATGTCGAACCGCGTGCGCACCGCGAGAGCCTGCATGGGGATGGCCAGCACGTTTTTGCGCTCGGCGGTTCTGATCTTCGCCGTGGTGGAAAGCCCCGGGCGCAGGTTCTCCGGCGGGCTGTCCAGCGTGATGACCACCTTGAAGTCGCGGGCTTCCTGGGAGCCGGTGGTGACCTGGGAAGTGGTCTGGCCGGAAGTGCGCAGCACGGCTTGCGTGCCCACTTCGGTGACCCGGCCCTTGAAGGTCTTGCCGGGGAAGGCGTCGATGTTCACCTCTGCTTCTTGGCTGTTCTTGACATTGACGATGTCGGTTTCATCCACTTTTACTTCGGCGGTGGCCACCGACATATCGGAGATGGTCATCAGGTAGCTGCCCGGCGAGCTCTGGATGCCCATGACCACGTTTTCGCCCACGCGCACGGCGATGTAGGTGACGATGCCGTCGATCGGCGCGGTGTAGGTGGTCTTGCGGAGCACGTCTTTGGTGCGGGCCAGCAACGCGCGGGTCTGGTCGAGTTGCGAGCAGACGCGGTCAAGTTCCGCGCGGGTCTGGTTCAGCCGCGCATTGGAGACGTCCACCGCCGCGCTCGAGCTTTCGAAGGTCGCCTTGCTCGCATCGTACTGCGATTTGGGGATCAGGCCTTCCTTATAAAGCTCCTGTGCGCGGTCCCAGTCGAACTTCGCGCGTTCGAAATCGGCCCTGCGCTGCGTCTGTTCGGCCTGCGCCGAGCGAAAGCTGGCCTCCGCCGAACGCACCGCAGCCTCGCTGGATTGCAGCGCCGCGTTCTGCCCCTCGACGTCGGCTGTGGGCTGGATGTTTTCCAGCCGCAGCAACACGTCGCCCTTGCGGACGTGGTCGCCTTCCTTCACCACGATGTCCGTAATCTTTCCGTAGCCTTCGCCGAGCACGTTGGCGTACGTCTTGGGCTTGACTTCGCCCGATGCCGTGACCACAGAGGTGATGTCCTGTTGGGTTACTTTGCCGGTCTGCACCGCGACCACGTCTTTGTTGGCCTGCCGGACGCTGACGTAGGCGACCGTGGCAATCACCGCCAACGCCACAACCACGATGACGATTTTCTTCCACTTCTTCATCGGAATTCCTTTTTCGCCTGCTGAGATACGGGCACCTACCCCCACCCTCTCTTACTACGGATTCCCGGGGCAAAATGTTTCACCGGGCCTGTTTTCGGTGACCCTTGCGGCAGGTAAAGCGGGGTGCTTCCTTGAAGCGGATCCAGCTTTTGCCGAGGCTCGGATCTACGGCAGGAAACCCTCCTGCGTCCTGCGGGAGGTTTTTCCCCGCGCGTTACCCTACAATCTTTTATTTTAACCCGATTCCCCCCAGCCGCGAAATCAACTTTTGCCTTGCGTGCGCCCCGGTCACCAATCCAGCGAAACACACACCTCCTCCCTTATTAATAGACTCCGCCAACCGATTTTTGTTACCAACAATCCGTACGTAGCGCCGGCGCCGGCCCTGAGCGAAGTCGAAGGAGTCCCGCCGGTAAGACTGGAACAACCAACCGCCAAGATGGCGGCGCTACGCATACCCTCCAAGGCAACCCCTTGGCACGGATTGGGATTCCTAATCTTCAAACGGGGGCCAGGGGGAAACTTGTGTTGACCCAGCAACTTCCGGAGAATAGAATCCGTGGGTTCAGGGGTAGAGGTGTCTTTATGAATCTCAAGGGATGCGTCTTTCTAACTGCCATCCTCGCCGGGGGGCTCTGCCTTTCCACGGCTGTCTTCGCGCAGCAGCAGGAACAAAAGCAACAGGAAAACAAGGAGGAGAAGCAGCAGTCCGCCAAAGCGAAGCAAAAGAGCAACAAGGAACTGATGAAAGAGTTGGGCAACGTCTACCGGAAGTGGCTGGAAGAGGACGTCGTCTACATCATCACGCAGGAAGAGCGCGACGCCTTCCTGCGCCTGGGCTCAAACGAAGAGCGCGAGCAGTTCATCGAATCGTTCTGGAACGTCCGCGACCCCACGCCGGACACCATCGAAAACGAAGATCGGGATGAGCACTACCGCCGCATCGCTTACGCCAACGAGCGCTTCGCCTCCGGCGTCCCGGGCTGGAAGACCGATCGCGGGCGCATCTACATCATTTGGGGCGAACCCACCGAGAAAGAATCCCATCCCAGCGGCGGCAGCTACGTCCGGCCGACAGAAGAAGGCGGCGGCCAGACCTCCGTTTTCGCTTTCGAGCGCTGGCGCTACCGCTACCTGGAAGGCATCGGCAACGAAGTGATCCTCGAATTCGTGGATCCTTCCGGCAGCAACGAGTACCGCCTGACCGCCGATCCGTCCGAAAAGGACGCGCTGCTCTACGTGCCCGGCGCGGGCTTGAGCGACCTGGAAGCGATGGGCCTGGCGTCGAAGACCGACCGCTTCACTCGCTCCGACGGCACCCACCTGCCGACCACCATGGGAGCGCAGCCGATGCACCTGAACGAGTTCGAGCGCCTCTCCCTCTATGCCAAGGTCCAGCAGGCTCCCAAGAACGTGCGCTTCCGCGAACTCCAGGAACTGGTCACTTCGCGCATCGTCCGCGATCAGCTCCACTTCAGCTATCGCTCCGACTTCCTCCGCGTCGCCGGCGACACCGTTCTGGTGCCGATCACTGTCCAGATCCCCAACAAGCAGATGTCGTTCAAGGAAACCGAGGGCGTGCATTCGGCCACGCTGAACCTGTTCGCGCGCGTCACCACCATCACTGGCCGCCGCGTGCAGGTGTTCGAGGACGTCATCCAGCGGGACTATCCGGAATCGCTGTTCAAGCAGGGACTGGAAGGATTTTCCATTTACCAGAAGGCGGTGCCCCTGCGTCCCGGCCTGTACAAGCTCGACATCGTGATCAAGGACGTGGAAAGCGGCAACGTGGGCGTGGTGAACGAGCGCTTGGCCGTGCCCCGCTTTGACGAAGACAAGCTTTCCGCCAGCACCTTGATCCTGGCCGATCAGATCGAAAAAGTCTCCGTGAAAAACATCGGGCTGGGGCAGTTCGTCATCGGCGATTCCAAGATCCGCCCGCGGATGAACAACGCCTTCACTTCCGACGATAAACTCGGCATTTATCTCCAAGTCTACAATCTGGGCATCGACGAGAAGACGCACAAGCCTTCGGCCACCATTGACTATCGCATCCTGCGCAACAAGGACGAGGTCCTCCACTTCTCGGAGACCACCGCCGAGGTGCAGAATTACGGCGAGCAGCTCAACATCGAGAAGCTGCTTAACTTGACCTCGATTGAGCCCGGCCGCTACAAGCTCGAAATTGTTGTCAACGACCAGGTCAGCAAGCAGAGCCTGACGCAGTCAGCGGACTTTACGGTGAAGGCTGCGCCCAAGACGGCCGCAATGAAATAACTGGGGGAGGAAACATCGTGATGTCTCAACGGTGGAAAACCCTCGGCCTGTGGCTGCTCGCCGCATGCTGTGCGGCGGCGCCCGCGTTCGCGGGACCAACCCAGGGCAAGCTCTCCGGCGTCGTCGTCGATCCCGGCGGCATCCCGCAGATGGGCGCCAGCGTCTCGATTATCTCCGAAGCCGCGCGCACCACGCCGCCAGTCCAGTTGCTCACCAACGACCGCGGCACTTTTTCCTACGACCGCCTGCTGCCCGGCCTGTACTCGGTGCGCGTAACCCTGGCCGGTTTTCTGCCCGCGCTCGAACGCCACGTCCGCGTCGAAGCCAACCTCTCCACGCTGCTGAAAATCGAACTGGATTCGCCGTTCACCTCCTTCGACCGCCTCCGCCGCCGCCCCAACCAGCAGCCCGACGCTGACGAATGGGCCTGGGTGCTGCGCACCTCCGCCGCTACGCGGCCAGTGCTGCGCTGGGTGGATGGGCAGGTGCTCGTGGGCGAAGAGCGCGCCGCCGCTGAATCCACCAGCGTCAAAGGGCCGCGCGGCCGGATTGAGTTGACCGCGGGTTCCTCGCGACCCGGCTCCGTGTCCGGCTCCCTGGATACGCCGTCCAGTTCCTTCGCTTATGAACAGCCGCTCGGCCGCGTGAACCGCCTGATCCTGGCCGGCCAGGTGAACTACGAACGCTCCGGCGGCGCCGGATTCGCGGCTACCTGGCTGCCCGCCGGCGATAACGTCAGCGGGCCGCGCACAACACTCGCGCTGCGCCAGGCGAATCTGCGCAACGGCTCTGCGAATTTCCGCGGCGTGCGCATGGATCATCAGGGCGAAATCTCCCTGGGCGATCGCGTGCAGCTTCGCTACGGGGCCGAATACATCATGGTCGGGCTGGACCGCTCCGTGTCGGCGCTGCGCCCGCGCGGCGAGCTGGCGCTCGTCCTCGCGCCCGCTTGGCGCGCGTCGCTCTCGCTCGGCTGGCGACCCTGGCGCGGCGGGGATGCGGCTTCCAGCAGCGCGCTGCAGTCCGCGCTCGAAACCCTCGACCAGTTCCCGGTCGTGATGCTGCGCAACGGACGCCCCGTTCTGGATGGCGGCCAGCATGCAGAACTCGCGCTCGAGCATTTGCTCGGGCCCAACACCAGCATCATCGCTTCCGTTTTCCGCGATGCTTCGCCGCACACCGCGGTGTTCGGCCGCGGCCAAGTGCCCAGCGCCGAGTATTTCCAGGACAGCTTCTCCGATGCCTTCGCCTACGATGGCGGCGGGATGAATGCCTGGGGCGCGCGCGTCGCCTACAAACAGAAATTCTCCGGCCAAGTGGAAACCACCGTCGTGTATTCCTGGGCCGGCGCGCTTTCCGCCGACGACCTCACTGCCGCCGCGGATCTGCGCAACGCTCTGGTGGCACTGAACCGGCAGAGCCTCGGAGCGCGCGTCGCCGGGCGTGTGCCGCGACTCGGCACGCAGCTCGCCGTCAGCTACAAATGGATCAACGGGTCGATCGTTTCGCGTCACGACGCCTTTGGAGAGATTGCTTACCAACTGGAGCCCAATCTGAATTTGATCGTCCGCCAGCCGCTTCCCAGCTTTTTCTTCCCGGGTCACATCGAAGCCATGGCGGATTTCCGCAACCTCCTCGCACAAGGCTACGTCCCCGTCAGCATGCGTGACGGAAACATTGTTTTGATGCCCGCCCTTCGTTCCTTCCGTGGAGGTTTCAGCTTCCAGTTCTGACCAGGTGTCGCTATGAGAATGGCGAGAATCCGAGCCCGTTGTGTCAGCCGGCCATTCATTTCGCGGAGCATCACGGCTTGTCAATCAGATCCAGGAGGCCTGGAAAAATCTTGACCCACGGCGAAAGATTCTTGGCGGCGCGCTTCCAAATTTGGGAAGTTGCATCCCGAATATCATAGGACAATGGTGGCGGTGTCGCTCGTCAAACCCAAGTCTTTTTGCTACAGTAAATTGAGCGTTGCACGTTCTCCCTTTTTCTGGAATAGGACGTGCTTGCGGATTTTAGTTGTCCTCTGGTGGACGCACCGGATTGTGCGATGAAGGACACCCTCCGAATGCGGCTTGGTGCGGTCACGTTGGCGCTGCTGACGGTGGCGGCGATCTGGTACGGAACTCTCAACTTCCAACAAAGGTTGTCTTTCGTCATCCCCGACGACGGCGTTACCTGGACCTGGGATGACACGGCCCGGGGAGTGCGCGCCGTTCTGGTTGCGCCCAATTCGCCGGCAGCCTCGGCCGGAATCAAAAAAGGCGACATCCTGCTCGCCATGAACGGCGCGGAAATCAAGCGTGCGATGCAGGTGACGGAAAAACTCTGGGCCCTGGGCGCGTGGACGAAAGTCCAATACAAACTCGAACGTGATGGAAAAGAATTCGAGACGCCGCTGGTCACAGAACCGCAACGACAACCCGCCTCG
>Ga0315268_10009058_pt1 | contig 10358 bp, 9 predicted proteins | sample C1_top_MG_FD_204535 | JGI IMG/M metagenome (GOLD analysis project Ga0315268, IMG submission 204535) | Sediment microbial communities from Yellowstone Lake, YNP, Wyoming, USA - C1_top | ecosystem: Environmental > Aquatic > Freshwater > Lake > Sediment | place: USA: Wyoming | collected 2017-08-01 | reverse complement strand
GCACAAACTGGGCTTCCGGTGAGGCCGACATTTCTGAGAAGACCTGCCCTCCCCCGCCGCCTCCATCGCCGTACTGCCCGCCGGGTGAAGGCCCTGGGCAACCTCCTGCAACCGGCATTGCCGGTGACGGAGTTAATCCTGGTGCCGGTTCGCAAGGGCCGGGCCCGGGAGGTCCTCCTCCTGGTGGTTACGGTACTGGCGGCGCAACGCAGCCAGTACCACCGCCGGGATATGGTACCATCACCCCGCCTTCGGGGCCACCGCCTGCGACGCCGGGGCAAGGCGGTGGATCATCGGGATCGGGCGGATTGGACCTCGTCCATTCGCCCAACTAGAAGGGACATACTGGTGGAGTGAGATGCAGATACTGCGTCTCACTCCCCACACTTAGGCCAGAAATTATTCCGGTCTGGGTAGTGGAAATTCATAAGCTATTGACAAAAGCTTTAATATGTAGTATATTCCAAATAACAAGAACAATCATAATATATTGTAACTAATTAATTTTAGGACTCGTATGAATTTACTAGCCAAGTTGAGGGAAAAATTTGCAAAAATCAAATTCGGCAAAAGTAAAAAGGTTATTGCCGGCACATGCGCAACTCTAGGAATTGCCCTTTTGGCGTTTTCTCCCAATGTTACTCAATTCGCACAATCGGCAAATACCCCTCGCTTCAACTTCATGAGTAATGATAACGAAATGCTTCAAGCCGCCAACTATACTAAAGCTCAAACAAACTGGAGCGACCCTGTTGCCGGTGCTTATAAAGCGGACATTGGCGACGAAATAGTTTTTAATTTTTACTTTCATAACGGCATGCAGAATACCGTCGCTCATAATACAATATTGCGAGCTCTTCTGCCTAACGAAGCCGGCACTCAATTAAAAGTTCTATCATCTTTGTCTTCAGATGAAACAGCGGTTATTACCGATACCGTTGTCAACGGACAAATTGTCGGTTATGGAAATGGTTTTGCCGAAATCAATCTAAACACACCCGGACGACTGGAATATATGCCCGGATCAACAAAAATCTGGAGAGAAAATCCAAAACAAGACGGCGTGTTTTTGAGAGATGGCATTACATCTAATGACGGTATTAACATTGGCGATGTTGCCGGTTGCTGGCAGTACTCCGGATTTGTCACTTTTAAAGCCAAGGTTAAGTCTCCGGCCCAACTTGCAATTGACAAATATGTTGCATATCCCGGTTCACAAAGCTGGAATACAATTTTGGAAAATGCCAAAGAGGGCGAAACAGTAGCTTGGAAAATTGCAGTCCAAAATGTAGGCGAATCTTCTGCTACAAATGTTTTAGTCAAAGATGTTTTGCCATCAAGTATAAGCTACATTCAAAATACAACCGTTTTTTACAGTCCGGAAACCCCATCAAACGGTTTCACAATGGCTGACGGTTTAACCGTAAATGGTTTAGTGGTCAATGAAATTAAACCGGGTGCTAGCAATGCGGTATTCTTTGTATTTCAAACTAGGATTGGCTCAAACTTAAGCTACGGTCCCCACGGCGTTTGGGAAGGGGTAAACTGGGCTGAAGCGACTTATAATGGCCAGACCGTAAGAAATCAAGCCAAAGTTACAGTTATCGGAATAGCCGGTGTTACAATTTCCAAGCAGGTTAAGCTTGCTAACGGCAGTTGGGGTGAAATCAGCAATGCTAAAATTGGTGATAGAATTGATTATAGAATTACAATTACAAATGTTGCCGATCTGAATCTGACCAATGTAATGGTAAATGATGTTATTCCGCTATACACCCAATACATTGCCGGATCAACTAAAATAGCCGGAGATAGTGTTGCTGATGGCATTGCGGCTAATGGCATTGGGCTTGGTACTTTTGGAAGAAATCAAGCCAAGGTTATTGAATTTTCCGTTATAACCACCGGCTGTCCTCCTCTTGGAGATTACACGCTAACTAACACTGCTTATGTTTCTGCCGATCAAGTTGTTGGTATTTCCGACATTGCTCAAACAATACTACGCATGGATCCGGCAACAATACCATTAATTTCACAACTTTAAGGAGATAACATGAATATTTTAAAGAAAATTATGAAATACGGAAAGTATATCTTTGGCGTTGCCGCTCTTGCCGCTTTGCTTTCACAGTTAATCTCACCGGCTGTTTCAATGAATGCCGATGGTGGTCCAAGATTCAATTTTATGAATAACGACTACGAAATGTTTCAAGGCAGAAACTTTACGAATAACGAAACCGTTTCTAAGGATCCGGTTTCCGGTAATGCCGGTGATGTTTTCTTGGGTTATATTTACTACCATAACGGTATGGCGGGTACTACGGCCGAAAACACTAAAATCAAAGTAAATATTCCAAGAGAGACAACAAGTAATACGGCAAAATTATCAGCCACAATTTCAGCTGATGATGTTGCAGCAGTTTCTGATACGATTGTTGAAGGCCAAATTATTGGCTTGAGCGGTTTGACTGTAAATTTGGATCAAGACGCAACTCTGGAATTTGTTCCCGGATCAACCAAGTGGTTTCCAAATAAGTCTAAAATTGCTGTCGGGTTGCCATTTGATCAAAGTGGAAATGAAATTGTTTCATCTTCCGGTTTAAATATCGGTGGCATTGAAGGTTGCTGGCAATTCTCCGGTTTTGTAACTTTTGCCTTCAAAACAAAAGTTAAAGCACAACCAGCCAGCTTAACACTGGCCAAGACCGTCAAGAATGAATCTAGAGGCCAAACTGCTTTTGGTGAGTCGGTAGCTGCTTCTAAAAATGAGAAAGTACAATTTAAGATTGAAACGGTCAACAATGGTGGTTCAGTTGCGGAGAATGTGATTGCTTCCGATCAATTACCTTCAGATTTATCAGTTGTCGTTGGCTCTGCAAGGTTGGATAATGCTGGCGCAATTTCAACAATTTCTGAAGCCAGTTTGCTTTCAAGCGGTGTAAACATTGGTAATCTGGCCGTTGGAGCCAAGGCAACTATTACTTTCGAAGCTACTGCTCCGGCCAATATTTTAACTCCAAAAACAGTTACAAATATCGCTCGGGTTATTAGTGGCAATATAAACTTAACCGATACTGCTCAAGTTTCCCTTGAGGCCGGTGTGGTTAATATCGTTCAATCAAAATCTGCGTATAATCAGACTCAAAAAGTTGACGCTACACAACGCGCAGCTGGGCCTGGTGATGTTATTGAATATACTCTGGTTACCAAAAATACCGGTAATGCCGACACAGATTATGTAGTTTCCGATGGTGTTGCTGATATTTTAGAATATGCCGATGTAACAAATATCTCCGATGGCGGTAGCCAAGTTGCCGGTACAAGTGGCAACGACGCGCAATTGGTAACTTATCCGAGTGCCAAAATTGTTGCCAATGGTGAAATTGTCCGCAAATTTAGCGTTAAAGTAAAAAATCCGCTGCCGGTTAATCCTGCGAACGGATATCATTTTGATGACAAAATGTTTAATTTCTACGGCAACGGAATTACTATCTGTATTGCGCGACCGACTCCTCCGGTTAAAATGGCTGAACTTAGAATTGACAAATTTGTTCGCGATGTGAATAAAAACGAATTGGATTATGTCAAATTGAATACAGCTTATGCCGGAGACACGCTTGAATATAAAATTACTTTTGAAAACAGCGGTAATGCGCCGGCCGATTATGTTAAAATTTCAGATGCGCTACCTGCAAATGTAATACTTGATCCAAGCGCAAGCGCAGTTTTAGCCATAAATGGCCAAGAGAATTCAATTACCGAAAAAATTACCGACGGTTATGTTGTTAAAACAATCATGCCCGGTGACAAGGGCTACATTCGCTTTAGAGTTGTAACTTCCAGCGGATTGGCCGATAATGAGAGACTAAAAAATACTGCATATCTAGATGACCATGGCAAGGTTATTTCCGCACAAGCCGAGACTATCGTCAAGCAAAAAGTTGTGTCGGTGCTTGCCCCGCTTAAAGCATTACCAAAGACCGGCGCACCGCTTGGCGTTGGAATCAGTCTGTTCGCTTCACTTTTCACCACTGCCAATGTTATTCTTCTGAAACAGAAAAAAGCCCTATTGGCTGCCGCAAGAAAAATTACACTTAGCTGAAATAGATAAAAAGAGAAATCACTCCTCGATCCGTCAACCGGCGGACTCGGAGTGATTTTTCTTTTGTCAGAAGTGATATAATCAAAATGGTATTATTTATCTGTCGTTGCGAGCTCTGGCGAAGCAATCTAATGTTTGTGTCATCCCGAGCGAAGCCGAGGGATCTAGAATCAGATTGCCGCGTCGCAGACTCCTCGCAATGACATAATAAACTTATGGGCCTTAAAAACAGGTTGGAACAATTGGCGCAAAAGCTTAATCTTGAGGTCAAACGAGCAAGGATTAAGGAGATTGAGCAGGAGATGAATTCGCCTGAATTTTGGCTTGATGAAGAGAGATCAAACTTAAGAACTAGGGAGCTTAAGAATCTTAAGTCTGAAATTGATAAGTTCGATGAATTAAAAGAGTTGGTAGAAATGGCCGGAGAGGACGATCTGCCCGGGCTAGAGGAAGAAGTTAAAGAATTGGAGAAACTAACATGGTTTTCGGGAAAATATGACTCAAATTCTGCTATTATCAATTTTTATGCCGGAGCGGGCGGAGATGATGCCCAAGATTGGACCGAGATGCTAATGAAAATGTATTTAAAATGGGCAAATGAAAACGGTTATGCTACAAAAATTTTAAATCAATCTAGCGGTGGCATTGCCGGCATTAAAAGTGCTACGGTGGAAGTCGGGGGTCAATATGTCTACGGCAAATTAAAAAAAGAATCAGGAGTCCACAGGCTGGTTAGGCAGTCACCGTTTAACGCCAAAGCTTTGCGGCAAACATCATTTTCCCTGGTTGAGGTTTTACCAGAGATAGAAGATAAATCAAAAGATTTTGAGATTTCCGACAAGGATTTAAAAATTGATACTTTTCGCGCTAGCGGACATGGTGGACAATCTGTAAATACTACCGATTCGGCGGTTAGAATCACTCATTTGCTAACCGGACTCTCCGCATCTTGCCAAAATGAGCGATCTCAATTACAGAACAAAATGTCAGCAATGAGTATTTTGCGTGCCAGGTTAGCCAAACTTCTGGAAGATCAGCATAAGGAAAAAATATCCGAATTGAGAGGAGAGAGCGCAGAGCCGGAGTGGGGTAGCCAGATCAGGTCATATGTTTTGCACCCATACAAAATGGTTAAAGATCACAGGACAGGTTACGAGTCGAAGAATCCCGATGAAGTTTTGAATGGAAAAATAGATGATTTCATTGAAGCTGAAATTAAAATGTCAAAATCCTAATGTCAAATTTCAAATATAATGTCTAAACAAGAAATGTCAAATCAGAGTTTGAAATTTGAGATTTGGGATTTTATTTGACATTTGATATTTGTAATTTGGAATTATTATGTTTTCACTAGCTGTTATTATTATCGCGATACTTTTCCTCTCTTTTGCTATAAACATGCTGCTTTTAAATTCTGTCGGTCCGTTTTATCGGCTTTTTGTAATCCCGGGCGTCATTCTTCACGAGCTGTCTCATGCTTTTGCTTGTTTTATAACCGGCGCCAAGGTAACCGGAATTTCAATGTTTAAAAAAGACGGGGGAGAGGTAAGGCATGGCCATTCAAGTATACCGGTGTTGGGACCAATTTTTATCTCAACCGCGCCGTTCATAATTGGTGCACTGGCAATATTTTTACTTTCAAAATTAATCGGTTTTAAGGCAGTCAATTTAACAGAATATGATTTTAATCCGCAGAATATTGTGCTACTGATAAAATCCACTTTTGGAACTTTGGATTTATCAAAAGTTAAAACTTGGATTGCACTTTATCTGGTTTTGTCCGTTGCGGTTACAATGATCCCCAGCGTCCAAGATATGAAAAATATTTTGTTTTCACTAATTGTGCTTTTTGCAATTATTTTTGTTATTTACCGTTATACTCATTTTCGTCCGGATTTGACCTTCTTATTGCAACCGGAGCTCTTTGTAGTTTTAACATCAGTGCTGTTTCTCTTGATTGTTGCTCTAATTTTGAGTATATTAATCTATGCAGTAAAAGCATCTTTTGCAACATAGAATTCTCAATTTTCAATTCTCAATTTTCAATAAATTTCTTAATGATTCAATTTTCAAAAAGAAAAATAATTGGAAATTGGAAACTGGTAATTGAAAATTAAGCGACGAAGGAGCGCACGATGGTTGATTTTTCAAAAGCGAAAGAATTGTATAATTTACAAAAGCAAGCCCGAGCAATTCAAAAAGAGTTAAAAAATACCGAAATTGAAGCAAAAAGCAATGATGGCTGGGTTACGGTTGTTATGAATGGAGAACAGCACTTAACTGATATTCAAATTTCTGAAGAAGCGTTAAAAGCGGAAAACAAGCGAGAACTGGAAAAAGATTTAAAAAATGTTGTTACCCAAGCAATTTCGCGGGCGCAAGCTTATGCTGCGGAAAAAATGAAAGCAATTGCCGGGGATTTAAACATTCCTGGTTTATAAGGAATCTCACCTCCACTGAATCTTTTCACAGAAAACCACTGAAATTTCTGTGTTGATCAGTGAGCAAATTCTGTGGAGGTGGTGTACATTTCATATGAAATTAATTATTGGTTTGGGAAATCCGGGAGAGAAATATAAAAATACCCGACACAATGTCGGTTATTTGTCAGTGGACAAAATAGCGGCAGATAAAGAGTTATCGGCCGTTGATGTTGACAATAAGTTCATACAAAGTAAGAAGTTTTTTTCCGCTATTTGCCAAACCCAAGCCAAGGGAGAGAAAGTAATTTTAGCCAAACCGACAACTTTTATGAATTTATCCGGTAAGGCGGTATCTGCTTTAATGCAATATTATAAACTGGATATCTCCGATTTAATTGTAATATCGGACGATGTTGATATTCCGCTCGGACAGCTTCGGATACGCTTAGAAGGCAGTAGTGGGGGACACAATGGTTTGCAAAATATCATTGATGTTTTAGGCAGTGATAATTTTGTTCGTGTTAGAATAGGCATATCTGGAGAAAATAAGAATACCAAGGAAATCGATAAAGAGGAAAATTTTATAGATACAAAAGATTATGTTTTGTCGCAATTCAGTGATAGAGAATTACCAAGAATAAAAAAGATAATTAATTTGGCCGCTTTAGAAATTTTAGATCGCATCGGCAGTAATGACCAGTTAAGAGCAATAACACGAGAGATTGAATAGTATGAAATAGTATGATATTATCATACTATAGTAACTAATATCTAATATCTAATAACTAATAACTAAAGTATGTGGGAGGTCGCCGGCATAAATGCCTCTGACCGCTGGTACCACAGCCCCTTGGGCGAAAGGAAAAAAATGGCAGAAGAGAAGAAAGAGAAAAAAGCAGTCAAAACAAAAGTTGGAAAAGAATCTCCAAAGAAAACTCTTAAGAAAGAGGAAGTTGTTGACGAAAAAGAACTATTAAAAAAAGCTGATGAAAAAGAAAAAGTAAAGAAAGAAACCGAAGAAAAACAGAAGACGGTTAAGAAAGCGGAGAAGAAAATCGAAAAAGTTGAAGCCGAACAAAAAATCGAAGAAATCAGGGCAAAAAACAAGCATGGTAAAAAATATAGAACCGTAAAGGAAAAAATCAAGATTGACAAAATATATGAACCAGACGAGGCGATTAATTTGGCCAAGGAAACATCGGTAACTAAATTTGATGCAACTGTGGATCTTCATTTGAGAATTGACAAAAAGATTGAAAATTTGAGAGGCGTAGTAAATTTGCCCGCTGGTACTGCCAAGGATAAAAAAGTTTTAGAAGTAACAGAAAAAAATGTGGAAGAAGTTGTTGAAAAAGTTAAGGCTGGCAAGGCGGAATTTGATATCATGTTAGCTATTCCTGCCGTGATGCCAAAGCTTGCTTCTTTGGCCAAAATTCTTGGCCCAAAAGGTTTAATGCCAAATCCTAAAAGCGGTACTGTTACGGAAAATATTACAGAAGCGGCAGAGGAGTTTCGTGGCGGAAAGCTGGAGTTTAAAGCAGACAAAGGTAACAATATCCATATTTCAATCGGTAGGGTTTCGTTTGAGCGTGACAAGTTGAAAGAAAATCTGGACGCAGTTTTAGCCGCCGTACCCATAGGCAAAGTATTGTCTGCTCACTTAACCACCTCAATGGGACCAAGCATTAGAATAAAGGTTGGAAAGTAGATTAGCAAGTTAGGAAGTTAGCTTTTTAGGTTTATCGGATCTAACAAGCTAATAAGCTAATGCCTAATAAGCTGAAATGTAACTGCTCACTCGTCATTCCCGCGAAGGCGGAATCTACTATTAGTGGATCCCTCTTCAAGAGCCTGAGGGCTCTTCAGAGCCTCGAACGGCCGGGTCTGGCTTCGCCGCCCGAGGATGACAGGGGTGAGTGAGCAGTTGCGCTGAAATTTGTTGACATTTGTCAACAAATTTGTTAAGTTGAAGATGTTCCGCAGACCACAAGTTCTCCGCCATTGGCGAGAAGATTAAAATTGCTTGTGTAGGAAATATCAATAGTCAACCAGTGGCTGACACAATCGAAAACCAGTAGAAACACAATTGTTTATCTATTGGTTCACTATCGTGTAACTATTGTGTAAGCTTTTTAATGTCTGCGGAAGCGCAGATTTTTTAATACACAGAAAAAGACACAGAATAACTCAGAATAATTTCACAGAAATAACGCAGATCAACACTGTTTCCGAAATATTTCTGTGTTAGTCTGTATTAAAAATCTGTGTGAGTATTCTGTGTTAATCTGAGTATTTATTCAGTGAGGTTATATGGCAAAAACAAGAAAAGAAAAAGAAGGTATCGTTTTGAAACTCAATGAGCAACTAGATTCTGCTAAGTCTGCCGTACTTGTAAACTACAAAGGCTTAACAGTATCCGAAACAGAGGAGCTAAGAGATGAGTTGAGAAAAAACGATGTTTCCTTTGCTGTAACCAAAAATAAGCTTTTTGGCATTGCATTAAAGGATAAAGGCATTGAACTTGAGAAAGAAATTATGGATCAGCCAATGGCCGTTGCTTTTGGATATGGCGACGAGATTACCGCTGCAAAGGGCATTAACGATTTTGCTAAGACACACGAAGCCCTAGAAATTATTGGTGGATTATATCAAAACGAATACATTGCCAAAGACAGAGTTTTGGTTCTGGCCAATTTGCCGTCCAAAGAAGAGCTGTATGCTAAGATTGTTGGCAGTTTAGCCGCTCCGATGATGGGTGTGGTAAATGTGCTTTCCGGCAATTTACGCGGTTTAGTAAATGTGTTATCACAATATAAAGATCAAAGATCAAGTAATAACTAATAACTTAAGAAAGAGAGAGTATTATGGCAGATGAAAAAGATCAAAAAGCAGAAGAAGTAGTCGATAAGGTTGAAGAAGCTGTAGAGAAGGCAGAGGAATCAGCTGAAAAAGTCGAGGAAACTGTCAATAAAGCTGAAGAAGTTAAAGAAGAGGTAAAGGAAGAAGTCAAAGAGGCGAAAGCAGAACCGGTTGAAGAGAAAAAAGAAAAGCCAGCTCCCTCCGGTAAGTTTAAAGAAGTCATTGAAAAAATTGAGGGCTTGTCAGTTTTGGAACTTGCCGAATTAGTTAAAGAACTCGAAGAGCGATTTGGCGTTTCAGCTTCAGCTCCAATGATGGCTATGCCGGCTGCCGGCGGTGCTACTGGTGCGACACCCGCAGAGGAAGAAAAATCATCTTATGATGTTATTTTGGCTTCTGCCGGAGACAAAAAGATTCAAGTCATCAAAGCAGTTAGAGAGATCAAGCCGGAACTTGGTCTTAAAGAAGCCAAAGACCTAGTTGATGCTGCTCCTAAAGAAGTCGCCAAGGGCGTTAAGAAAGAAGAAGCAGAAGAAGCCAAGAAGAAACTTGAAGCAGCCGGCGCAACTGTAGAGCTCAAGTAAACCAATAGAAACACAGTAGTTAACCAGTGGTTAAACCATTGTATATAATCCAAAAATAGCCTATACAAATGAGGCTATTTTTGGTATGGTAATATTGCATTTTCAACGGAGTCATGAGAGGGGGAATCGACGATGAATGGCGGACTAATACTGTTCAGGCCGTTTTTGTGGCCATTCAAGAAATGGCCACGTCTGCGTCAACTCGTAGAAATCCTTCTCGGCTTCCGGCTCTACGAGAGTTGGGAAGAAGCAGAGCGAGCCAACCCGGTCCGGCTATTGCGATAGCCGGCCTCATACTTTATGAAATTCAAACTAATCAAAAAATTAAACTCCGATGTTAGAGTCGGAGAGGTGAAAACGGCCCACGGCATAATTCATACGCCTTTTTTT
>Ga0315268_10009057_pt1 | contig 10358 bp, 9 predicted proteins | sample C1_top_MG_FD_204535 | JGI IMG/M metagenome (GOLD analysis project Ga0315268, IMG submission 204535) | Sediment microbial communities from Yellowstone Lake, YNP, Wyoming, USA - C1_top | ecosystem: Environmental > Aquatic > Freshwater > Lake > Sediment | place: USA: Wyoming | collected 2017-08-01 | reverse complement strand
CGCTGGCAATCCGCCGCGAGCGCCACATTGCACTGAACGAAGACCGCGCGTCCGCCGGCGGCGTTGATTTTCTGTTCTGCCTGCTTCCCCTGTTCGGCATTTATGTCCGCGATCACGACCGCCGCCCCTTCTTCGGCAAGCAGTTGCGCGGTGGCGAGTCCAATCCCCGACGCACCGCCTGTGACAATTGCGCATTTGTTATCCAGTTTACCCATGAGGTCTCCTTGTTTTGCCGTGTCATTGCGAGCCGCGTTTTTCGCGGCGAAGCAACCTCTGACTTTCCATCCAAGATTGCTTCGCCGCCGCTCTATGGCTCTTTGCGATGACGATACGTTCATATTTACGCCTGGCTGGCAAGGCCGCCTGCGATCTCGCCGCCGTCAATGACAAAATATTGTCCCGTGATGAATCCCGCATCGTCCGAAGCGAGAAAGGCGAACAGCGCAGCCACATCCTCGGGCCTGCCCAGTTTGTTCAACGGGAGTTTATCTTCAAAAGCCCTCCGCATTTCGGGTGTGTACTCGGCCTCCTGCATCGGCGTCATGATAAATCCTGGGCAGACCGCGTTGACGCGGATGGTCGGCGCGAGTTCGAGCGCCATCGAGCGCGACAACTCGATCACGCCCGCCTTGCTTGCGTTGTAATCGGCGTAATAGTGATAACCCGTCAACCCGTTGGATGATCCCATGTTGACAATCACCCCGCCGCCTTGAGCCAGCATCCGCCGCGCGGATTGCTGCGCGACATAAAAAGCACCGTTGAGGTTGATGTCCAGCACCGTGCGCCATTCCTGCGGCGTGATGTCCATGAACGAATGACGGATGCTGATCCCCGCGTTGTTGATGAGGATATCCATTCCGCCCGCGCGTTTGTCCAATTCATCAAAAGCGCGCGCGACAGAGTCGGGGTCGGCAACATCCACAAAGATGTACCCTGCCAAATTCGGCATGTCCTTCTTCAAGCGCTGACATGCCGCTTCGTCTCGGTCAAATACATAAACATGCGCCCCTTCTTCGACAAACCGCTTGGCGGTTGCGGTACCAATTGCGCCCGCGCCGCCTGTAATTAATACACTCTTGCCATTCAAACCCTTCATAAGAATCTCCCTTCAAGAAATTACTTTATAGACGATCCGTTCCTTGTAACCCGTGACGACGCTGAAATAGCCCGCAAGCACCGCATCCACTTCGGCGTCGCCCGTGTCCACGATGAGGGGTTGGAGACGCAGGGCGCGCAGTTTATCGGACGTGCTGACGACAATGATATTCCCGCGCCCGACTTTGCGAATCACTTCGGGACCGATCTGCTGGTTGCCGCGCCCGAACAGGAATCCCTGCCCGCCTATCGGCGTGACGATGATCCTTGCAGGCATTGTTTCAGTCAAGTTCAGCAATTGCTCTTGCGTCACATCCTTTGCCATGAGTCGCCCATCGCGGACGACATCCACGCCAACCAGGGTCTTTTCCACGGTCAGGGCCTGAGCGATGGCACGTGTCGTTGTGCCAGGTCCCAGAATATAAGCCACGCCCGCCTGCATCTGCTCGACGACATCCGCCGCGATGGCTTCCGCCTGATGCGCTTCAGATGCGGGGCTTGGTGCTTTTTGATTTTGCAATAACAGCGGACGGTGGGGCACGTGCAAAGTCCCATACAAACGCGTGCTAATCCTGCCAGCGCGGTATGCGTCCTCATCCACATCCAGAACCTCCACTTCGCGAAGGCACGCCCTGCCTTTGAGGTACATCCCCGCCAGCTCGCCCGCGTGCTTGGGATTGGTCGCATAGACCGCCGAATGGATCTTCACGCCCGCAGGGATTCCCAGGCACGGGAACTGCGCGGGAATTGCCGAACAAACGTCACGCGCCGTGCCGTCCCCGCCCGCAAAGAGGATCAAGTCCACCCTCAGCGCGGACATTTTATTCACAGCGCGGCGCGTATCCTCGGCGGTCGTTGAGCCAGAGCGGATTTCGCCAATGACCTGGGGGGTGAAGCCCGCCTCACGCGCAGACGTCTCACCCATCTCGCGGGGGAACGTGACTACTTCCAGCGTGCCACGCAGGCCCAGCAGAGGAATCAGGCCGAGGGTCGCGCGATGAAGGGATTCTGGAATCGCTCCCAGTTCCAGCGCGCGGCGTTGAGTCTCGACCCCATCACTCCCTTTTAGTCCCACGCGTCCGCCGATTCCTGCAAGAGGGTTGACGATCAGTCCGATGCGGTTCATAGTAGTCCTACGTCACTGCGAAGAGGGCTGTCGGTCGAGACGGCCCGTCGAGACCGTGCCCGACGAAGCAATCTCCAGTTTATGAGGAGATTGCTCACCTGTCCTGGCGGGCGGTGCCAGGCTCAGTCGTCGCTTCGCGGCTCCTTCGCAACGACGATTACTTGTTCAACTTCCTCTTGTATGCCCGCCAAGTGACCGCCCACGCATCGGGATCGTCAAACGATTCCTGGTCAATCTTGTGGACGGTGCTGTTGTGCGGCGCGGTGTGGACAATCTCAGGATTTGTGTAGGCCTCATTTGCAATGTGCTTGAGGATGGTGATGTATTCGTCGAGGTCTTGTCTTGAATAAGACTCGGTGGGTTCGAGGGTCATCGGTTCAGGCACCACGAACGGGTGGTGACTCGTCCAGTAGTGTGTGCCAAAATCAGCCGCGCGGAAACCGATCTCCTCCGAATGTACGCCCGTATCGTTGGCAAGCCCTTCCCACGAGTAACGCACCTGCTCGATGCGGCGTTTACCCTTTGCGTAGGGCGCGCTTGCGCCGCGAATCTCAAGCACCTTGTTGAGCAGGTAGTTGTTGTTGAGAACCGCGATCTCAGCCACTTCACGCAAACCATCCGCGCCAAGACTCATTATCCACGCGTAAGCCTTCAGCATGTTCCCTGTCACGCCATACCAGGGACGAATCTTGCCTACGCTCTGTGGGCGGTTGAAATCGAGATAGTATGAAGCCCCATCGAACTCAACAGTCGGGATCGGCAGGAAGGGAGCCATCTCCTTTTTTACACAGCAGGCGCCCGAGGCAGGTCCGCCACAGCCGTGAGGCGTGGAAAAGGTCTTGTGCAGATTGAAGTGGCAGACATCGAAGCCCGCGTCGCGCGCCCGCGTGATTCCCAACAGACCGTTTGCGTTTGCCTGGTCATACGAGCAGAGTCCGCCCGCTGCGTGGACAAGGTCTACAAATTCCACAATACGCGAATTGAAGATGCCCGTGTCCTCAGGGTTGGTGATGAGCAGCGCGGCGGTCCGCTCCGAGACGGCGGCTTTCAACGCTTCGAAATCGGGATAGCCATCGGCATCGGGAGGCAGCGTGATAATTTTGTATCCCGCTACCTTTGCCGCCGCGGCATTCGACGGATGCGAGAAAGAGGATGTGATGACTTCGGTACGCTTTCGACCTTCGCCGCGTGATTCGTGAAAGGCGCGAATCATCGCAATGTTGGCGTAGATTGCCGCCGACCCTGCCCCAGGTTGGAGGGTGACGCGGTCCATACCAGAAATTTCCTTGAGCATTTCCTCAAGGCGGTACATCACTTCGAGGATACCCTGCACGGTCGAAAGCGGCTGGAGCGGATGCAGTTCACTCAACTTGTGCGAACGCGCCAATTGGTCGTTGACCTTCGGGCTGTACTTCATGGTGCAGGTTCCCTGACCGACATCAATGTTCAAGTCCACGCCAAGGTTTTCCTGTGAGAGCCGCATATAATGGCGCAGCACATGCACCTGCGACATCTCAGGCAGTGCGGGCGCGGTCTTGCGTTTCAAACTCGCGGGCAGGTTGTCGAACACATCGCCAGCGGCTTGGACGATCGCAGCTTCGGGTTCGGGAGGCAGAACGCTGCGCTGACCCGCAGAACTCAACTCAAAAATCAGAGGCTCATCCCAACGTGCCTGATGGAAGCGCCGCAACGCGGGCTTGGATGCGACAGCTTTCGGCGCGCCGATTTTCTTTGGTGTTGTGTGTGTCATTTCACTGCCCCCTGGACCGTATTCATGAACCTGTCAATATCCGCCTGCGTGTGGACTTCAGTCACGCAATACAATGCGCTCTGTCCCAATGACGGAAATTCCGCGCTCAAATCCTTGCCGCCGAAGATGCCTTCTTCGTGCAATGCCTGATTGATCTGTCCGACGGTTTTGCCTGTCTTGTCGAAATTGACGACGAACTCTTTGAAGTGCGGAGTGTTGGGAAAATGCGTCTTCACTCCCGCTACCTGATTCAGTTTTTTGATGGCGTATCTTGCCCGCTGCATGATTCCCTGTCCGAGCTCCACCATGCCCTGCGGACCCATCAAGGCCATGTACACACCCGCCGTGATTCCCCACAACGCGGCGGCGGTGCCCACCCACTCCTTGCCTTCCTCACGCACGGCAAACGACGTTCGTTCATACGCCACATCGCCAAATCCGTACTCACCTTCAACACATGTCGTCGCCACGCCAAACAAACGTGACGGAAACTCCATTACGAATTTCTCTTCATCACGTGATGCGATGAAGCCCGCGTGTCCGCTGCCATAATTCATGTGGATACCCAGTGACTGAATATCGCCGCAAGCGATGTCGCCGCCATACTCGGCGGGCGGGTTGATGACTCCGAGCGAGATCGGGTCCACACCGACGACGAATATCGCGCCGTTCTCATGGGCAACCTTGCCAATCTCTTCCGCCTGCGTTTCAAGAAAACCCAAATAGGACGGATTCTCGATAAAGACCGCCGCGGTCTGGGCGTCGATCTGCTTGCGTAGCGCGTTCAAGTCCATCAAACCAGTGGATGGGTCAAAGGGAACCAGTTCCACTTCCATATCGGGCTTGAGGTAGCCGCGGACCATCGAGAGTTTATCGGGCATCACCGTCGCAGGCAGGAGCGCAAAATTTCTGCCAGTGATACGTCCCGCCATGCGGAGGGCTGTCCCAGTCGCCTGAAAACCGTCATAGACAGGCACATTGACCACATCCATGTTCAGTAATTCAGCCATCATGCTTTCATATTCGAACAACGCCTGAAAACGTCCGTGATCTTCGTAGGGCTCGCCCGCATACGCCGTGAGGAATTCACCGCGCGAGTTGACCTCGTCACACACCGCAGGGATATGATGCTGCGCGCACCCCGCGCCGAGGAAACTCAGCATCTCGCGCGTGGACTTGTTCTTCGAAAGCAATCCTTCCACGTGGCGCACCAGCGCCGCTTCCGAGAGAAGCGGCTCCGGCAACTTCATCTTGCGTTTCAAGCGGATGGAGTCGGGAATGTCCCCGTAGAATTCCTCCACGCTTTTGGCATTCACCGCCTTCAGCATTGCCTCCTTTGTGGCTGGCACGGAATTGGGAATATAGGGATAGACGATTTTCTTTTGGCTCATAGGGTTGCTCCATTTTTGCCCATACTGTTATGGATTTTCAGCATATTATAATTCAAGTCAGAAAGTTGTCAACTCAGGTCTTGATCTGAGACGCGGATCTGAACAACACTCGAGTTGACAGACGTTAGATACCCCATCAAATTCCTTGTCCAGATTCTTTTGCCTCGCGAGTTCAAGACTGGCCGTTAACGTTTCCATCGGTGTGCCGCTTTCCAATCGGAGCGCGGCTCCCGGACGACAAGATAAGCAGGGACCTCTCGGGAAAAGATCCAGAAGATGAAGATCGGTTCAAGAAGCGGGGCGGTGACGCGGCTTCGTCGATAACGTGGCTCGGAGGTATCTAAACTGTGGGGTCGAAGAAGCAGATTTCGCTCGAGTTCGTTGCTTTTCCGCGATCCATTCCCTGAGGAACCACCTGAATTCTTGTTAAGAAAATTGTAAGATATACCGAATCATGGATGATTTACAATAATGAAAAAGGATACGATGTTAGAGACGAGGAGACCAAAGCTGGACATGCTGTCCAAATCATTCATCGACCAGATAGTTTCTGAAGCATTGGATGTTCTGGGAAAAACGGGCGTGCTCATCGAGAACGATGAAGCGTTGCGGCTTCTGGCAGACGCAGGATGCGAATGTAAAGGGCAAACGCTGTCGTTCAAGCAAAACCTTGTCGAAGAGTCCCTGAAAACCACTGCTCATTCCATCAAAGTATTTGAGCGCAGCGGCGATCTGGCGATGACTCTGGAAGGTGATGCGATTCACTTTGATCCGGGCTCCGGGGCGTTGACGATTTTGGATCCGGTTACATTGGAAGAAAGAAAGCCGGTAACCAAGGATCTCATCCGTTTTGCGATATTGACGGATGCCCTCCCTCACATTGCGGCACAGAGCACAGAGATGATTTCCACCGATGTCCCCGAAGCCATGCAGGACAGGTATCGGTTATACATCGGGCTGCAGTTCAGCAAAAAACCGGTAGTGACGGGGACTTTTGCTGTGGAGAGCTTTGAGATCATGAAAGATATGCTGGTGGCAGTCCGGGGGAGTGAAAAAGCAATGAGGGAAAAGCCCCTGGCAATTTTTGACTGCTGTCCCTCACCGCCCTTGAAATGGAGCAACTTGACCTGTCAGAATCTCATCGATGCCTCCAAGGCGGGGATTCCCGCCGAACTGGTGTCTATGCCCCTGACCGGGGCCACGTCTCCGGTCACTCTGGCCGGCGCATTGGTACAACTGACTGCCGAAAACCTGAGTGGTATTGTCATTCACCAATTAGCCCATCCGGGATCGCCCATCGTTTTTGGGGGTTCTCCCGCGGCGTTTGATATGCGGAAAGGAACGACGCCCATGGGAGCCGTGGAGACGATGATGATCAATGCGGCTCATGTACAGATCGGGAAATATTTGGGGCTTCCCACTCATTCCTACATGGGACTTTCCGACGCTAAAAGCGTCGACGGACAGGCGGGTTTGGAGACAGGAATGGGAGCGCTCGTTGCGGCCCTAGCGGGTGCGAACGTCATCTCGGGTCCGGGTATGCTGAATTTCGAGAGCTGTCAGAGTCTGGAAAAACTCGTTCTGGATAACGAGATCTGCGGCATGGCTCTCCGGATGGTCAAGGGTATCGAAGCCCGGGGAGATCGATTGGGTGGCGATCTGTACGAGGATATTTACGATGGTGCACATTTTTTTACTTCGAAAGAGACGCTTCGGTGGTTGACCGCGATAGATATGATGTCTGGATAAGTCATGGCAAAAAGAGCGCCTGGGATCGGGCGTGCGGGGAAGTCGAGAGAGTCATGAGTTCCTACACCGTAGAACCACTGCCGGACGATTCGCTCAAAGCACTGATGAGCATCATGAAGCACGATGCCCAGCGAATGGGCATCGATCTGCCTCCTTTGGATTGAAGGTAGGTTATGAAACATTTTTAGTGAATGACAGCCAGACGCGGAGAAATGGGACAAGCGCTATCCTCATGTCTCCGCCTCCTGGAAAAGCAACTGGAGCGAGATTGCGACCTTCTTCAAGTTCCCGCCGGAAGTCCGGGCTCTGATCTATAGAACAAATCCGATCGAATGCCTGCATCGGAAAATCAAGAAGGTCGCCAAGAACAAAGCGAGCTTTCCGAATGACCTGGCGCTCATCAAGCTGGTTTTGCTGGCTGTGGAGGAGGCTTCAAAAAAATGGACGTTCCGCCACAGTTACTGGGCTATGATATACTCGCGGCTGATGATCTTCTCTGGAGATTGGTTGGGGAAGCAGGCTTAAATTGAAGAACGAAGTCTACACAGATATGAGAACCCGGAAGGCGGGCGCAAAGCCGTCGACAACATGGAAAAGCGGACGGAATTCAAGCGCTTCAGCCCGGTTTCTGTGACCTTGTCGCCGGGGATGAAGGGGGCTGTCGCTTCCAGCTTGATTATGAAGACAAAGGCCAAACAATGTTCTGAAATTAAATCAGAGATCATTCTCTATGAGGATATGAAGCGCATTGACTTGATCAACGCTTTAAAAAAAGAGGAAACCTACGAACCCGAGGCCGTCTATTTCGCCTTCCCGTTTGGCCTCCCGGGAGGCAAATTTAAGTTTGAGATCGCTGATGCCGAGATGGCACCCGAAGTTGACCAACTCCCGGGGACAACCCGCGATTGGCACACCGTCCAAAACTGGGTGGAGATCGCCGGCGAGAAACAGAGCCTCGTTTGGTCGCCGGCCCGGCGGCGCTGACAGCTCAAAATCGGCGCGCTTCGGCTGGGAGGTCCATACGCCGCTGGCGGCTTTTTGGTTGCCCGAAAAAAGCGCCGGCGCCCTTCCGGGAACGGCCTTGAGCTTTTTTGAAGTGGACAAGCCCAATGTCCTGATTCAGGCCGTCAAGCCGGCTGAAGACGGACGGGGGATCGTCGTCAGACTTAGAGAAGTCGGGGGCCTGGACGCTGAAGTCAAGATCTCAAGTCCCCTGCTTCGATCGGAGAAAGTTACGTTTATCGTGACGGATATTGGAGAGAGCCCCGCGAACACCTACACCGTGTTGAAAGATTCGATCTATGTCCCGGTCAAAGCGTTTGGCATCCACACTGTCGTCATCAGGGAATAAAAAAAGGGGACAGGCGCCTCATTTTTATAATGGGAACCTGTCCCCGGATTCTTCAGGGAACGGGGAGCGGACTATTTCTTCTTCCGGATGTAGATGTCGCCGCTGAAATTCTGGAGCTTCAGCTCGGGACCCCCTCCGTTGATCGTTCCATATACCGACCGATCGAGCTCGATCCGATACTTACCGCCTTCCTTCTTGGCGGATTCCTCGGGCTTTACAGGAACGGATTTGAAGGCGATATCAAAATCACTGAACACTTCGCCTTGGGTGGACTTGATTCTAAGGGTGGCCTTAACATCGGCCGGCAGCGTGACGTCGATGTCGCCATTGAATGTGGCGAAAGACATGGGCTTGTCGGGTGTGACTTTAATGAGCACCGCCGTGATATCGCCGTTCGTCGAGTTGGCCACTACTGTCCCTGCGATGTTGGACAGCTTGATCCCGCCGTTCATGTTTTCGGCTTCGACCTCGCCGGTTACGTTCTCCACGGAAATTTCTCCGATATTGCCGCCATCCAGTTTGAGGGAGGTGGCGTAGGGAACTCTGATGGTCAAATCGACAGCCCGCTTCCAGGACTCGACTTCAATCTTGACCTCGTTGTTCTCCTCTTCGACGGTCAGGCCGGTGTTCTCGATGGGAATGCGCTTCATGCCGGCCGCCTTGTCCTTTCGCTCCTTTTCCTTGTCTTGTTCGCCGGCGCTGGTTCGAAACACGGGCCGGGGAGGCCTGGGAACGTCCTGAGGGACGGCGACTGCGAATCCGGTCGTTTTTTCGGAGTCCTTGATATTTTTATCCCGGGGAGTGGCTTCAACGATGACCCCTTTGCCCTCATAGCCGATGACCTTGATGCTCCCTATCAACAAACTAACCTCCACGGTCCCAGGCTTTCCCGGGTTGCTGAGAGGAACGGTAATCCGGTCCGTTTGGGCTTGTTGGGCCTGCTGCGCGAACGGAGCGACCCCCGCCACTAACAGAATGGCGATTCCAATCCGAATTTGTCTTTTCATAGTTTCCTCCTTAATGGCTTTTCTTTATCAAAATATCGCCGTTTAACGTGTCGCACTCAATCGCCGGCCCGCCCTTTCCAATGCGGACCTGGGTAAAGCGGTCGCGTTTATAGACGAATTTTGTCTTGTTTGATTTTTTACTTTCCTTGACTTCGGCCGAAGCAGGGAGAGCCTTGACTTCAAAATCCGAGAAGGCTTCCCCGTTAAATGTTTTCATCTTAATATCCGCGGATAGCCCCTCGCGGAACGACAGCTCCACGTCGCCGTTCACGGTCCGGAAAGAGCAGTTAGCATCCGGGTTGCGGCTGAAGCCGGCCTTGACCCTGCCGTTGACGGTGTGGGCATCGCCCGCCCCGGCGACGCCCTCCATCTCGACCTTGCCGTTGACATTGCTGATGTCAAACGCCCCCTCCACGCCCTTCACCGCGATATCCCCGTGATTGACGGTTTTTAAGGTGAGACTCGTTTGGCGCGGGACTTTGAGAACAAAATCATAGTGGACTTCATATCCCAAATCGCGCCATTTTAAACCCTTGCCGCCTTCGCACTGGCAGCGGAAAGGGCCGTCCACGTAGATATCGATTGTGCCCCCGTCTTCTTTGATGTCGAGCTTAACTTCCTCTTTGGCTTTCTGGATTTTATCCTTGGCTTTTGCTTTGATCGTCTTCACGGCGGCGAGCTCGACCTGGCTTCCATCATAGCCCTGGACGTCGATCCCGCCGAAGACATTGTCCAGCTGAAACGCTTTCGGCTTAGCGGGATCCTGGAATTTCAGAGTCTTTTGGATTTGCTCTTTTTCCTCGAATTTATACTCGGAATCTGAGAATCCCTGCGCCGCCAGGAGAATAATGATGAGGACCGGAGCTATATATCTCTTCATGATCATCTC